>Ga0163144_10002414_pt1 | contig 43161 bp, 46 predicted proteins | sample OliLak19BULKMAT1_FD_123175 | JGI IMG/M metagenome (GOLD analysis project Ga0163144, IMG submission 123175) | Freshwater microbial mat bacterial communities from Lake Vanda, McMurdo Dry Valleys, Antarctica - Oligotrophic Lake LV.19.BULKMAT1 | ecosystem: Environmental > Aquatic > Freshwater >...
GAAGGTCAGAAACTCACTTCCGGTCACCGCCACCGCGGAGACGGGTTTCGCGCCCTTTTTCTCTCCGGCGGCCATCGTTGTCGCCTGGCTTGCTTCGCTCATTGCAATGTTCCTTTCAGTGTTTTCCGGTTATGGCTTCTCGTGCTTACTACGCCGCGATCCGTAAATCCGGCTGAAGGCCGCGAACCAGAGCTCCCGCATCGACAATCAGCGCCACCTTGCCGTCGCCCATGATGGTGGCACCGGAGATTCCGACAGTCCGGCGGTAGTTGGTTGCGAGGCTCTTTATGACCACCTGATGCTGCCCGACAAGTTCATCCACGAACAACGCCTTCTTGACGCCATCGGATTCCAGAATCACCATGATTCCCTTGTCCATATCGGCAAAGGTGGGCGTCAGATTGAATTTTTCGTAAAGCGCCACCACCGGCAGGTACTCGCCGCGTACCTGAACCACGCATCCCTGTCCGCTAATGCTCTTGATGTCGCTGGCCGCCGGCTGCAGTGACTCAACAATGTAGGTCAACGGGATGATGAAGATCTCCTTGCCGACAGCGACGGACATGCCATCCAGTATTGCCAGCGTAAGCGGCAAGCGGATGGATATGCAGGTCCCCGCGCCAAGCGCAGAGGTGATTTCAATGCTGCCGCCCATGCCGCGGATATTGCGGCGAACCACGTCCATGCCGACGCCCCGGCCCGAGACATCGGTGACGACATCGGCGGTGGAAAATCCAGGTTCGAATATCATCTTCCATACGTCCTGGTCCGACATCTCGTCGGACACCGGCAGCGACCTCTCACGTGCCTTGGCAAGGATCTTCTCCCGGTTCAGGCCGGCGCCATCGTCCGCGACCTCTATGATGATGTTGCCTCCCTGATGAAAGGCCCTGAGCGTGATTGTCCCTTTCGGGTCCTTGCCCGCGGCAATGCGCCGCTCCGGCGTTTCGAGGCCATGATCGAGGCTGTTGCGCACCAGATGGTTCAGCGGATCCGCGATTTTCTCTATCAACCCCTTGTCGAGTTCGGTGCCCTCGCCCACGGTTTTTAATTCCACCTGCTTGTTCAGCTTTGCCGCGAGGTCGCGCACCACGCGCGAAAAACGGCTAAAGACAAACGAGATCGGCATCATGCGGATCGACATCACTGATTCCTGCAGGTCGCGCGTGTTGCGCTCGAGCGTCGCCAGCCCGTTCATCAGGGACTCGTACAACACCGGATCGACGCGTGAAGCAGTCTGCGCGAGCATTGCCTGGGTAATCACCAGTTCGCCCACCAGATTGATGAGCTCATCGACTTTTTCGACGCCGACGCGGATCGTCGAAGCCTCGGCACCGGCGGCCGCGCCCTTCTCCACCTTCGCAGGAATATGGGCATTGGGAATATCGGCCGGGACCGGAACCGCTCCGGGTGCGGTCGGCGCCTTGGTGGTGCTCGCCTGTGGCACCAGCGCATCATACAAAGGTTCGAAGAATCCGAATCCCGCGTCAGACTCCGCGAGCGGCACAGCAGCCGGAGATTGATCTTCGGCGGGGGCGGTGGGTGCCGGCAACGCCTCGATTTTCAACGCAGCAGGATCCACCACAAAGGCGAGACTTTCCCAGATATCTTCTTCGGACACTTCGCTCGCCAACTGAATCACATACGCAGCGGGCACGGTATTCCCGTCGGCCGGCTCGGCCAGCACGTCGAGGTTTCCCTTGCTGCGCAGATCCGCGAATAGATTGTCCAGCAGCGCCTTGTTTGAGGACGCAGTGCCGGCCAGGCTGAATTCGATCCGGTAAACAACTGATGCGCTCGCAATTGGAAGGCTTTCTGGCTGCGCCTGCACGGCAACAGCAGCCGGCGGCACCGGCGTGTGCGCCACGACCGGCGCAGGCGCCGGTGATTTATCGTCAGCAAGCTTCTTGAGTAACGCACAGACCGTGGCGGCGGCCTGCGGATCGGTTGCGCTCTGATCGCGATGACCGCCCATCTGCGACTTGATCACGTCGCCGGCCTTCAGGGATGCGTCGATCATCTGGTCGCTGAGCTGCAGCTCGCCCTTGCGCACCCTGTCGAGCATCGACTCGAGGATGTGGGTCACTTCGGTCATGTCCGTGAAGCCGAACGTGGCTGCGCCACCCTTGACCGAGTGCGCCGCGCGGAAGATGGCGTCCAGCCCCTCGGGATCGGGGGCATCCGGGTCGATTTTGAGAAGAAGGCTCTCCATATCGGCCAACAGCTCCGCAGCCTCCTCGAAGAAGACTCCGTAGAACTGGGTCATGTCTACACTCACGGCTTCACCTCGCGCATTCAATTCATTGGATTTCAGTCTATCCGGTCAGAGCACGGGCCCCAGTCTGGAACAGCACTGCAAATCACCCTCAATTCCCCGGTTCACCCGGCGGCTTGCCGGCCGCGGGATATCCAGTCCGGGTCCTAGCCGATTACTTTCTTCACGACTTCCAGCAACCGTTCCGGATCGAAAGGCTTCACCATCCAGCCGGTCGCGCCCGCGGCGCGGCCCTGAACCTTGATCGCGTCGCTCGACTCCGTCGTCAGGAACACGATCGGCACCGACTTGTAGGCCGGCATGACGCGCAGGTGGCTCACGAGGGTCAGCCCGTCCATGCGCGGCATGTTGTGGTCTATCAGCACCATATGGAACAGTTCCTTCTCCGCCTTGCCCAGAGCATCCACGCCGTCCTCGGCCTCGATGACTTCGTATCCCGCCCCTCTGAGCGTGTAGCAGACCATTTGCCGCATTGTCTGCGAATCGTCCACCGCTAATATCTTCTTGCCCATGTCCGCTCCTCGGGTTTCTCTAACTCTATGGCCGGTTGTTGCTAAAACAGTTCGACTTCGCCGTTGCGATCGCTATGCGCGGCCGGACGTCCGTTCGAAAGATGCAGCGCCTCTTCAAGCAGGCGCGAACGCACTTCCAGCATTTCGCCCGGCGTGCCCGTCAATGCGGCTGCCTCGAGCAATATCGCCCTAGCGCGCATGTTCATGATCATTTGCGAGGCAGCGTCGTGAAACTGAAGGCTGGTGATGACGTTGCCGACCTCATCGCGAAACCGTGCGCGCAACGGGTCCGCGGCAAGATCGGAATTCACGCTGTTACTCAAGCTCGTAAAAGAATGGCCCAGTTGTTCAGCCGCGTGATCCAGCACACCCTGCAGGCGTTCAAGGTCGCGATCCAGCCCGCCCCAGAGTTCGGCGTGGGCAGGCGGTTCGCAAGCTTCTTCTTCTGACGCCATGAATCTTTCCTTACCCATACGGGAACACGCGGTGATGGACTGTGGCGGGTATTCGTCTTTTGCCTGGACTATTACGGACCCGGTGCCCTCTAGCTTTAGCGGTTGCGCAACGCCCCGGTCCGACGCCGGCAAACGGGGCCTGCCCGTCAATCACTTTTCTGCGTAAAATATAACGAGTAGCGGTCGAACGGTCGGGCATTCGCAGTGCCGCCGTGCAACCTTCCGGGACCAGGGGTTTCGCAAGTCAGGCGCCGGGCCATTTCCACGAACAGGACCCAAGTGATGAAAGAACGCGTGATTCGCGCTTTGCTCGTGCAGAATTCCGACCAGGAAGCGCAGGCGATACTTGCCGCGCTCGCAGCCGGCGGATTCTCGGTGATCAGCCGGCGCGTGGAAACCGCTGACCAGATGCGGGGCGCTTTGCTCGGGGAAGACTGGAATGTTGTGCTATCTGACCTCAATCTGCCTGCCTTCGGCGCCATCGAAGCGCTCGCAATTCTCAGCACTCTCGGCGCAAAGCTGCCGATGATCGTCGCCACGGACGCAGCCGACGCCGAGTCGGCGTCCAAGGTGATCGAGGCTGGCGCGACCGAAGTCGTGACGAAACTGGCGCTGCACCGGCTGGTGCCCGTCGTTGAACGCAACGTGCGCGAGTTGTACGAGGCAACAGTCGCCGCGTTCAAGGAAAGCGAGACCCGCTTCCAGGCCATCGCGGCGAATCTGCCCGGTGTCGTGTTCCAGGATCTGCTCTATGAAGATGGCAGCGCCGATCTTGCCTATGTGAGCGAAGGCAGCCATCTCGTGCTCGGCGTCACCGCTGAGCGGCTGATGAGCCATCCGGAATTGATCATCGATATGATCGTGCCGGAAGACCGCAACAGCTTCGTGCAAGCGCGCACCCAGTCAGCCAAGCAACTGACGCCGCGCAACTGGGAGGGACGCATCCGGGTCGGCACCGATGGCCGGGAGACAAAGTGGGTGAACCTGCGCGCCAACGTGCGCAGAATGTCTTCCGGCGTCGTGGTCTCGGACGGCATTATTTCGAACATTACCGAGAGCAAGCTTGCCCAGAGAGCAATCGAAGCGCAGCAATTGCAACTGCGCCAGTTGGCTTCGCACATCGAGCACGTCAAGGAAAAGGAGCGGGGCCACATCGCCCGGGAAATCCAAGACGATCTGGGCGGCACGATGACGGCGGCAAAAATCGACCTGGCCTGGCTGCGCGCCCGCCTGAAGCCGGAGCTGGTGAAGCTGGTCGAAAAGGTGGACGCAATGCAGGCGCTGCTCGATTCGGCCATTGAAGCGACGGGCCGGATATCGCGCAGCCTGCGTCCGCTGGTGCTCGACTACGGCGTGGCGGCCGCCATCGAATGGCAGGTAAAGGAGTTCAGGAAGCGCATGGGCATCCCTTGCGATTTCGTCTGCTCGCGCGAGGACATCGCGGTCGACCCGGAGTTTGCCACGGCACTGTTCCGCATCTTCCAGGAGACGCTGACCAATATCGCCAAGCATGCCCGCGCGACGCACGTCGACATTTCGCTAGAGGATGACGGCACCACCGTCGTGCTCACCGTGACCGACGACGGTGGCGGCATCGACCCGGATTTCGACGTCCACAAGGCCGGCTCCTACGGCATTCGCAGCATGCGCGAACGCGCCGACTTCCTGGGTGGTAACATCGACATATCGGGTGCGCCCGGGGCAGGTACCCTAGTGCGAGTCAGCCTGCCTGCCAAGCGGCCTTCTCGCGCCGCGGAATCCCAGTAAACGGGCGCCGGACCGACGCCCGTAACCACTCGTCAGGACGTATTCCCATACCGAACATGATCCGCCTGCTCATCGTGGACGATCACGAAATTGTGCGCCGCGGCCTTCGCCAGATCGTTTCGGAGACCAGCGACATCGAAGTGGCGGCCGAAGCCGGCTCCAGCGCGGAGGCCATGCGGTTATTGCGCGAAAACACCTACGACCTGGTGTTGCTCGACATCTCGCTGCCCGACAAGAATGGCGTCGAAACACTGAAACAAATCAAGCGCTGCAAGCCCGGCTTGCCGGTCATCATGCTGAGTATGCATGCGGAGGACGAATTTGGGGTGCGGGCGCTCAAGGCCAAGGCTTCGGGCTACGTCAACAAGAAGAGCGCGCACGAGCAACTCGTGGCAGCCATACGCCAGGTCGTGGCCGGCCGGCGTTACATCAGTCCGGACCTTGCCGAGGAACTCGCGCGATCCCTGGGGGAAAGCAGCGAGAAGCGCCCGCACGAACTGCTGTCCGACCGGGAATTCGACACGCTGCGCATGCTGGCAGGCGGGAAATCCCTGACCGAAATCGCCGAATCGCTGTCGATCAGTCCGAAAACAGTCAGCGTGTACCGCACCCGGCTGCTGCTGAAGATGAAGTTGAAGAACAATGCCGAAATTGCGCTCTACGCCTTGAAGAACGGTCTGATCGAATAACCGTGGGATTTCTACCAGGGATTTGCATCCTGCCCTTCGTTTATGTTGCGAAAGTTTTCATTGTCCTCAAGTTGAGGCCGCGCGCCGCCGATACTGCCGGTAACTGCGCGCGCATGCCCGTTTCGCGCATCGACAGGTTTGCGCCCACGCAAATCTCTTAATCGCGGGCGCCCGAGAACAAGGGGGGAACCAGGATGAATCCAAGCACGGATCCCGCCACAGGACCCGCCACCACCTTGAGCCCGATCGAGATCGCGCGCGAGACGCTGAGCAAGCTCGCGTCCGGACGCTTGGCGCCGACTCCCGAAAACTTTCGCCAAATCTACAACAGCATCGCCGACCAATCCGGCAAGACCACCGACGAACCGCTCGACCGCAAGCTCGCCGAATTCATCAAGTCCCTGCCCGAAGCCAGCAGCGGACTCACCACGCGCAGAGCGCTGGAACAGGCGCTCGCACGCCGGGACTGGAACAGCGCCCGCGCGGCGATCCTCGCGCTTGCCACGTCGAAAGGCGGCAATGCCGATGCCCCCGCCACCCAACCGTCCGCTCGCCTGCTCAAGGAACTGATCAATGGGTTGCATACTAGCAATGCCGGCTGGACCCGCGCCAAAAAAAGGCAGTCGCTCGATGCGCTCCTTGCCGGGACCGCGGACAGCACAGGTTTATTGACGCGGCTCGAGGGGCTGAACGCGGACTGGATGCGAAGCGGGCCATCGAAGTCGCTGCAGTTAGCCGACGTGCCGAACCAGGCAACCGTATCCAGCACAGCCGTGTCCAGCACAGCCGTGTCCAACGCCCCGACCGACGCAATCGGTTCGTTGGGCGAATGCCTGGTCACGACGCTGGAGACAGCACTACCGGGACTGCTGCGCCATGCGCCCGAACTGGCACTGGAGGCACGTGCGCTCGCCGCGCGCGCCCGCCAGGCATCCACTCCATTGTTATTGGGGCAGCTGAGCGGCGATCTGCGCGATTTCACCCAGCGGATCGAACTGCAGGCCGGCGGCGATGGCCGGATGCGTGAAGCGCTTCTGGGCCTGCTGCGGCTGCTGATCGACAACTTCGAGCAACTGGTGGAAGGCGATCACTGGATCCGCGACCAGGTCGCCATCGTCAGGGCGGTGCTGGACCGCCCGCTCACGCTGGAAGTCATCAATCAGGCAGAGCAGGCGATCAAGGAGTTGATGCTCAAGCAAGGCGCGCTCAAGCGATCGGTCGAGGAAGCCAAGGCCAGCCTCAAGGCGTTGCTGCAGAATTTCATCGAACGCCTTGCCGAAACGTCGATACACACCGACGAATACCAGCAGAAACTGGAAGCGCATTCGGAGACCTTGCAGAACACGCACGACATCGCGTCGATCAACGCAGTCATCCGCGATCTGATCCGCGACACCACGGCCATGAAGGAAGTCACCGAGAACTCGCGCGTCGCGCTGACCACGGCCCGGGAGCATGTCAGGGCCGCCGACCTTCGCATCCAGCAGATGGAAAGCGAACTCAAGAACCTGAGTGCGACGGCACGCGAGGACAAGCTGACCGGCACACTCAATCGGCACGGCCTCGAAGAGGCATTCAAGCGCGAGGCTGCCCGCGCGGACCGCCAAGGCTCGCCGATGTGCACTGCGCTGATCGACATCGACAACTTCAAAGGCCTCAACGATGCGCTCGGCCATCAGGCTGGCGACGAGGCGCTGGTGCATATCGTGAGGGTTATCAGGGATCATCTGCGCCCTGCAGACGTGCTGGCGCGCTACGGCGGCGAGGAATTCCTGATCCTGCTGCCCGATTCCGACGTTTCCTCGGCAATCGACGTGATGACGCGCCTGCAACGCGAATTGACCAAGCGCTTTTTCCTGCATGGCAACAAGAAACTGCTGATTACCTTTAGCTGCGGGGTTTCCGAGCGCGCCGCCGGCGAAGAACTCGAACCCGCCGTGTCCAGGGCCGACCGCGCGCTCTACCAGGCCAAGGGCTCCGGCAAGAACCGCGTCTCCAAGGCAGAAGCCTGACAGCTTCGCACGACCAAGCCGCCCGCGACGATCACCAGTATGTGCAATTCACCGATATACAGGCTTTTCACCCTTCTTCTCCCGACATCGCCCATGCGAGTAAGCCGCTAAAGTGGCACCCATCGTCCCTGCTGTCCGGACGGTTCGTCACTATCGGGTTCTTGGGAAACAGGAGAAATCATGGCTGCCAACGCCAATACATTGCGGCGACTGACCAAATCCAAGGCTGGGAGCGTCCTGCCGTCTGCGTATCCGTCCGCTGTGCCGGCGGAATCCGGCGGCTACTACCAGCGCATCGAAGCCTTTGCCAAACGCATCCGCGCCACACCCAGCGTAGAACAGATCATCAGCATTCTCGACGAAGCGCTCAGCGAGACACGCTCGCTGCACAAGACCGGGGCGCTCGCCGCAGCCGAAGACAAGATCCTGCGCGCGGAACAGGAAATCGAGGCACTGAAGGCAGAATTGACCAAGGCCATCGAACTGACCAACACCGACCCGCTCACCGCGCTGTTCAATCGCCGCGGGTTGACATCGGGCTTCGCCGCCGAAGCAGCCCGCAGCGACCGCCACGGTTCGCCGTTTTGTGTCGCCCTGATCGATATCGACAATTTCAAACAGATCAACGACTCCTACGGGCACCCGACCGGCGACGCTGTCCTGGCACAGTTCGCCAAGGTCATGCGCTCCACCCTGCGGCCAAGCGACCTGCTGGCGCGCATCGGCGGCGAAGAATTCAAAGTGCTGTTGCCGGACACCAACGAGCAGGCGGCTTTCGCAGCGCTCAATCGCCTGCTGAAAGCCATCGCGGACAACGTTGTCGTTTGCGCAGGCCAACGCATACCGGTCACCTTTACGGGCAGCATTGCCATGCGCACGTTCGGCGAGACCCAGGAAAGGCTGACGAAGCGCCTCGATGACGCGCTCTATGTCGGAAAACGATCCGGCAAAAACCGGATCATGATCGCTACTGCCGGCTGACCCGGCCGGTCGTCAAGTTCGAACCCGCCCATGATGCTCGAGGGCGGCGCGGGGCCGGATTCTGCTGTGATCCGGTATCGCCCCTGAAATTCTGCTCCACCCCTAAAGTTCCATTCTCACCGACCGATATCAGAGCAACGGCGGTTTTTCTGCTTCTCTCGGAGGCGGGCCAATGTTGACGGCAACCCAGGCAAACACGGGGCCCTGTCCGTCTAAACTTTCGGACTAGGAGAAACAAAATGGCTTCAGTAATCAACACAAACATAGCGTCGCTGAATGCGCAGCGTAATCTTGGCAATTCACAGTCCGCTTTGTCCACCTCGTTGCAGCGCCTGTCGTCAGGCCTGCGGATCAACAGCGCCAAGGACGACGCAGCAGGACTGGCGATTTCCGACCGGATGACTTCGCAGATCAACGGCCTGAACCAGGCGATCCGCAATGCGAACGACGGTACTTCCCTGGCACAAACCGCGGAAGGCGCACTCGCCTCCTCTACCTCTTCGTTGCAGCGTTTGCGCGAACTGGCCGTCCAGTCAGCCAACGCTTCAAACGTGTCCACCGACCGCGCATCCCTGAACGCCGAAGCGCAGCAATTGCTTGCGGAAATCCAGCGCGTCGCAACCACGACCCAGTTTAACGGCCAGAACATTCTGGACGGCACCTTCAACACTGCCCAGTTCCAGGTCGGCGCCAACGCCAACCAGACCATCTCCGCCAGCATCGGCAACGGCCAGACCAGCGCACTCGGCTCTTACCAAGTCGCTAGCAACAGCGTAGCTGCCGTAAGCGGCACTGCGCTCACATCCGGTCAATTGACCGTGAATGGCATCGACGTCGGCATCTCGACTTCCGGTTCGGCCGAAGCAATGGCCACTTCCATCAACAGCGTGACCAACCAAACCGGTGTGACCGCAACGGGATTGACCACGATTGCCAGCGCCGTCACCAACCCGCTGCTGCGCAACCAGACGCTGCAATCCGGTGACCTGGTCATCAACGGCATCGTCATCGGCGCCGCATCTGGCTCCAGCAACGTCGCCACCCAGGGCGCCAACGTAGCCGCCGCGATCAATCTCGCATCGGCCCAGACCGGCGTATCGGCAGCAGTCAACGGCGGCACAGGCGCCTTGACCCTGACTTCGAACACGGGCAAGACGATCGACATCACCACGAACAACAGTGATGCCGGCGCCACCCGTGTGGAAAATGCAACCGGCCTCGAAATGTCAGGTACGCAGAAAGTCGCAGGCGTGAACCAGTTCACGTTTGCAAACGGCGTCGCCCAGGTCGTCACACTGACCTCGGGCACCACCTCCGCAACCACCGACACATTGACTGTGGCAGGAACGACTTTCACCTACAGTGCCGGAGCGAACAGCGCCACCAACATCCAGATCAGTGCAGTCGCAGCCACTCAAGCCACTAACGTCAGAGCCGCTCTTGGACTGGCCGTGACCGCCGGAACCCTGAAGAATGTGGCCATTACCGGTGCTGGCGCGGACGCCATCATCACCGCGACGGCATTGTCGAAGTCAACAGCGGCAGGCGACGGCGTAGCAGCAACCTCGCTGGGCGGCACCTCAACCAACGGCACACTCGTGGCAACGACCGCCGGCGTAGGCTTGGCCGTAGGCGACACCGTCACAGCAGGCGCACTGACTTATGAATTCGTGCTTCCGGGCAATGCAGCCGCTACTGCGGGCAACATTGCGGTAGCCCTGGGCACAACCGACGCCCTCACCGCCACCAATTTCTCCAGCGCAGTGTCGACGCAGTACAGCGCCGGCAATGGCGTTGCCAAACTTACTTCGAACGCCGTTGGCGTAGTCACCTTGACGAATACCTTGTTCGGTGGCGTCAGCGTGGTCGCGGCTTCGGTTGAATCCGTTACGCAAGGCTCGGCAACCGCCCTGGTAGTGGCAACCTCTGGCGGCAACTTTGTAGCAGGCGTTGACGGCACGTATGCCGCCAACAGCACCAAAGGCAAGCTGTCACTCAACTCCGCCTCCAACTTCACGCTCGGCGGAACATCGCCGGGAGCGGCAGGCTTGAGCGCGGCCAGCGTCGGTTTGACGGCACTGAGCGGTGTGGATCTTTCAACGGTCGCGGGTTCCAACAACGCAATCGCACTGATCGACGGCGCACTGTCACAGGTCAGCACGGTCCGCGGCGCCCTCGGCGCCTTGCAGAACCGTTTCGAAAGCACGATATCGAGCCTGAGCAGCACGTCCGAGAACCTGAGCGCCGCACGTAGCCGAATTCTGGATACGGACTTCGCCAAGGAAACGGCGATCCTGACCAAGAACCAGATCCTGCAACAAGCGGGCACGGCCATGCTTTCGCAAGCGAATTCACTGCCCCAAAGCGTGCTTGCGCTTCTCCAGTAAGCAACGCGATGTAACTTCCCTCCGACCGGGCACAACCTGGTCGGGGTTTTTCGTTTTAGCGAGGGAGCAATGTCATGGATATCCAGTCGATCACGGCACCATCCGCCGCCCGCATTTCGTCGCAACCTGTAGTACGCGTGCGCCCCACCGACGCGCAGACGGCCGTCCAGGCAACACCTCCGGTCGCCGTCCCAGCGGACGCCAATGCGATCAAACAGGCGGCAGTGGAGCTCAACAACATGCTGAAATCTCTCACTTCTGCCATCGAGTTCACGGTCGACACCCGATCGGAGAAGATCGTGGTACACATCGTCGATTCCGAGACCAATGAGGAGATTCGGCAGATTCCGAGCGAAGAAATGATGACGCTTGCCCGGTCGATCGAGCGGATGAGCAGCTTGCTGATAAAGTCAAAAGCCTGAATGGGCGTCCTGCAGTACGCTGGCCGGACCGGGGCTAAAGGTGTGGCGGGCGACTGCCGATATGGAGTTGTTACCCACCAGATCACAGCGGCCGACCCATCATGCCATTGACCTTGCCCGCAGCCAGCTCCACGGCAACAGCAACCCTGAACGCACCCGGCATCGGTTCGGGGCTCGACGTCAAAGGACTGGTCACGCAGTTGATGGCCGTCGAACAACGGCCGATGACCCTGCTGAATGCGCGCGAGGCGGCCTTCCAGGCCAAACTCAGCAGTTTGGGCAGCGTCACGGGCTCGCTGGCTGCTGTGCAGGTCGCCGCCAAGGCGCTCGCATCCGCAAGCACGGTCCAGAACAGCGCGACGTCGACCGACTCCCAGGTGCTGACCGCAACGGCGGACAGCGACGCTGCGGCGGGAAACTTCAATGTCACCGTTAAGGCGCTGGCGCAGTCGCAAAAGCTCATCGCCACCGGCCAGGCCAGCACTACAAGCACCATCGGCAGCGGTGCCAGCACCACTCTGACGATCAGTTTCGGCACCATCGCCAGTGTACTGGGGCCGGTGAACGGCACCTACTCTGACGCCTCGTTCACAGCGAATCCGGACAAGGTCCCGATATCCGTCGTCATCGGGGGCAACAATACCCTGGCCGGCATTCGCGACGCGATCAACTCCGGCAATGCCGGGGTCACTGCCAGCATCATCAATGACGGCAGCGGCTCGCCTTATCGCCTGACGATTACCTCGAACGATACAGGCGTGGCAAACAGCATACGCATCACGTCCAGCGGCGACAGCGCCATCGGATCGCTGCTTGCCTACGACCCGACCGTACCTGCAGGTCAGAATATCAAGCAGACGCAGGCCGGTCAGAATGCGGCGCTCACGATCGACGGCGTGGACATCACTTCGGCGACGAATACGGTCGTCGGCGCGATCCCGAGCGTGACGCTCAACCTGACGAAGCCAACGGAGGCGGGCAAGCCGGTCATCGTCGCCGTCCAGGGCGATTCCAGCAGCCTTACCGCGGCGCTTGAAGCCTTGGTGAAAGCCTACAACTCCGCCCACACCCTCATTGCGGGAGTCACCGCCAAAGGCGCCGTTTTGCAGGGCGACCAGGCGGTGCTCACCCTGCAACGCCGGGTGGATTCCATCATCGGCAGCGCGCAACCTGCCGGCGGCGCGTACAGCACGCTGTCCAGCCTGGGGATCGGTTTCAAAAAAGACGGAACTCTCGCTTTCGATCCGGCAAAGGTGAACAAAGCGCTTCGCGCGGACCCCGTCCACGTCGCCGCGCTGACCCTCGCCATCGGCAACGCCATCAATACCGCGGCGACAGATCTGCTCGGACCGGCGGGACCGGTTCCATCCGAGCAGGACGGCATCAACCGGTCGATCAAGGATATCGGCACGCGGCGGGTGGACATGCAGCATCGGCTGGATCTGACGCGGGCACGCTATCAGAACCAGTTCTCCGGGCTCGATACCTTGCTCAGCAGCATGGCCGCGACCAGCACCTACCTGACGCAGCAACTGGCGAATCTGCCGAACCTGTTCAACAACAAAGGATAAAGCACATGTCTATGGCACATTCCCGCAGGGCTATGAATGCCTACCGCAACATCGACGTCGAATCGATCGTCAGATCAGCCTCGCCCCACAAACTCATCGTCATGCTGTTCGACGGCGCACGCGCCGCGGTTGCCATGGCGAGCGGCCACCTGCAACGCAACGAGATCGCGCAGAAGTGCCAGGCGATCGCCACTGCCATCGATATCATCGATGGCGGGCTCAAGGCAAGTCTGGACCTGAATGCAGGCGGCGAGCTCGCCCAGAATCTGTCTGACTTATATGCCTACATGGCGCAGCAACTGTTTCAGGCCAATCTGAAGAATGACCGCGGCGCCCTCGACGAGGTGGCCTACCTGCTCGAAGAACTTGGAAGTGCCTGGGAGGCCATCGGCGCAAAACCGCTTGTGGCGCCGGCTCCCGTGTTAGCCGCCGCGGCGCAGATTGCCGCATCGCCCATCAATCGGGTTGCCGCCGCCTACGGGGTTCGCTGACGCCTGGCCTGCACTCACGTGCAGAATCGATGACAAACGCAGAATTGATAGAGACCTATGAGAGCATTCTTGCCGTAACGGCGCTGATGCTGGGAGCTGCGCGCGCGGATGAATGGGACCGGCTGATCGCGCTGCAACAAGATTGCCGGAAACTGGTGGAGGGCCTCGCAGCCGCGTGCAACGGGAAAGTAATCGTGCTTGAACCCGAGGTGCGCCGGCGCAAGGTCGAAATCATCCGCACTGTTCTCGCGCACGACGCCGAAATCCGCAACCTGACCGAGCCCTGGATGCAGAGATTGCAGTATCTGCTGACCAGCGTCGGCCACGAACGCAAGCTCAATGCGGCCTATGGCGCCGGTACCGCGGTCTGACACAGAGTGCGGCCGACGTGGCGCCATCTCTCTCATGATTCGTACGGAGGCGCTTTCTCAACTGCGTTTGGTGGTCGGCGCCGCGCGAACGCCGCTGGTCGCTAGCGAGCGCGACCTCGAGCTGCCTGCGTTGTCGCCCGGACAACCGATCAACGGGCGCGTCGAGCAACAAACCCGTGCCGGCTATATCGTGTCGGTGCGCGGGCGCAGCTTCGACGTCAAGCTCCCCGATGGAACCCGCCCCGGGGACTTGCTGCGCATGGTTTACGTCAACGACAATCCGCGGCCGACTTTTATCTTGCTGCGCATCGAACACCCGAACAATCAGGCCGGATCAGAATTGAGCGGGGCCGGAAAATTGCTTGCGGGCCTCGCGGATATCCAGTTCGAATCGCCCGGCAAAGCAGCCGCCGGTTCCACCGTCCCGGTGTTTGCTTCGCGCGTTCCGGAGGGTGCCCAGGCCGCGACGTTGCTGCGCGAGGCGTTCGGGCTCAGTGGCCTGTTTTACGAGTCACATCAGGCGCAATGGGTACTAGGAACGCGCTCGCGCGCGCAGTTGCAGCGAGAGCCGCAGGGCAAGCTGGTACCGATGCAACCCGCCGCTCAAGAATCGGCGCAATTTCAGGCATTCCCTGGACCCAAAGAAACAATTTCAGGCATGCAGGCAATGCCTTCGGGCATTACACCCGGCAAGCAAGCAGATTCGGCGCCGCAACCCGAGCAAATTGCGCGCTCGCCCGCACATCAGGACAGCTACCCGATCATCCGCCAGCAGTTGAGCGCGCTCGAGACCGGCCAGGTAACCTGGCACGGGACCATATGGCCCGGTCAACTCATGCAATGGCAGGTCGCCGACGATGCGTCCGGAGAACGCGACGGCCGGGAAATGCCCAGGACATGGAGCACCGAACTCAAGCTGACGCTGCCCAACATTGGTGAACTGCATGCGCGAATAGAGCTGGGCGCGAACGGCGCGAAGCTGCGAATAACCGCCGATAGCGAGCAGCACGCCCTGCAATTGCGCGAGCAGGCGCCGGCGCTGGCCATGGGCTTCAGTGCGTCCGGCATTCCGGTCAATGCCCTTGAGGTCAGTCATGGATCCGAATCGGCCTGACCACTCCGCGGTGGCGCTCGCCTATCGCGAGGGCCAGTCGGCGCCCCAGGTCGTCGCCAAGGGCAATGGCCTCATCGCCGACGCGATCATTGCCCGCGCACGGGAGACCGGCATCTACGTGCATGAATCGCCTGAACTCGTCAATCTTCTCATGCGCCTGGACCTCGACCAGCATATCCCGGCCCAACTCTACATGGCGGTGGCGGAGTTGCTTGCATGGCTATATCGTGTGGAGCATGGGCTTGCAACTCCGCCCGGCACCGTGCAGGCGACTCCAACGTAATGGTTTCCGGGAACATGAATCAACCCGACACACCACGCACCCCGCGACAGAGGCCCCAGCTCGACGACAGCAAGCGCTTCGAAGTGCGCCAGCCGGCCGAAATCGCGTTCGTGCTGAAGAAAATCATGCAGAACGCGCAACTGGTCACGGCCAATCTCGACGACAGCGCCGACTTCGCGCTGACGGCTTTGCTGGCCGTGATGCCAGAAACCGGGCAAGTCGTGCTCGACGCGTCTCCTGACGCAGCCGCAAACAAGCGACTGCTCGCAGCAAAGAAAGTCTTGCTGGTGACCTCGCACGACCAGGTCAAGGTGAGCTTCACGACCAACGATATTCGCCAGGTGCTTTTCAAGGGCCGGCCTGCGCTGCGCATCCCGTTCCCCGAATCCCTGGTGCGCATTCAGCGCCGCGAGCACTACCGCATTGCCACCCCGATCACCAAACCGCTGATCTGCACGCTGCCGCTGGCGGACCGCGGTCCGGGCGTGCAGGCCGAAACCGTGGTGCTGGACATCAGTATCGGCGGCGTGGCGCTGCTGGACAATCAAGCCGCGGACGGCTTCAAGGTGGGGGATGTCTTCGAGAACTGCCGCATCGGGCTCCCTGAAGCGGGCACGCTGGTGGTATCGCTCGCAGTACGCACATCGCTCGCTACGGCCCTCAAGAATGGAACGAGCTTTCGCCGCTGCGGGTGCCAGTTTTTGAGCCTTGCCCCTTCGTTCGAAAGCCTGGTGCAGCGCTACATCATGCTATTGGAACGCTCGCGCACTTTCCGCAAGTAGGTTTTGGGGTGAGGTTTGGAGTCTCAATTCTTTTCCTCACCCCTTACTCCTGGTCATACCTGCATATTCATCATGTCCTGGTAGGCCGTCACCACGCGATTGCGCACCTGGACCGCGGTCTGGAAGGAGATACTGGCTTTCTGCATTGAAATCATGACGTCTTGCAGGTTTACGTTCGGATCGCCTTTTTCGAAGGCCTGGGACAGGTTGGTTGCCTGGTTTTCGGCGCCGCTCACCTGCTCCAGGGACGAGCGCAATATCTGCGCGAAGTCCGTCCTGACGGGTGCATCGGCCGCCGGGGCTTTCTGGCCTCCTGAAGCGATTTCCTGCATCGCCCGGATCTGGCTCAACACGCTTTCCACGGATATTCGGTCCATTGTGCGGTCCCCCTGGCGCTCGCGCGCCTTAAGTAACGGTATTCAGTCGGTACTGCTGCAGCTTGTTGCGTAGTGTGCGTTCGCTAATCCCGAGGCGCTCCACAGCAGCGCGACGCGATCCGTCCACGGTGGCCAGCGTCTGCAGGATATACAGGCGCTCCAGCGACCGGAGATCAAACTTGCCCGCCAGGACCTTGACTGCGTTGACCAATTCGTCGTTTGTCGGCGACCCGTCTTGCAAGTTTGTCGTCGGCATCTGGTGATCGTTGTTGTCCATATGTGCAATCCAGTTAGGCGATAGCGGCACAATACGCCTCCCGCCCGCGAACCCTGCCCCGATAAAGCGGATAAAAGCCCCTCTTTTCACCGGTTTGAATTGCCCCGTGCTCGCCATAATCGCCGTCATCCGGAATCCGCTAGCCAACAGGCCGGCGGGGACATCCCGCAGACGCAATTTCTTTGAGGTGATTCGATGGCTGGAACCGCAGTACAGACCCTGCAGCAGTTGAGCGGCCCGGGCGGGCGACAGATTGTCGCGCTGATCCTGTCGGTAGCCACCGCGGTCGCGCTTGCCATGGGTGCGTGGATTTGGAGCCAGGCTCCGGATTATCGCGTGCTTTTTTCGAACGTGAACGATCGCGACGGCGGCGCGATCATCGCCGCGCTGACCCAGATGAACGTGCCTTACAAGTTTGCCGACGGTGGCGGCGCCATTCTCGTGCCGGCCACGCGCGTGCATGAAGCAAGGTTGAGGCTCGCGAGCCAGGGCCTGCCCAAAGGCAGCCTGGTCGGGTTCGAACTGATGGAATCGCCGAAACTCGGCACCAGCCAGTTTCTCGAGCAGTTGAATTATCAGCGCGCCCTCGAAGGCGAGCTCGCGCGCTCGATTCAGTCAATCTCCGCTGTCGCCGCCGCGCGGGTGCACCTGGCGATCCCGAAGCCCAGCGTCTTTATGCGCGAACAGCAGAAACCCAGCGCATCGGTCCTGATCAATCTGAATGCCGGCCGCGCACTCGAGCCCGGACAAGTCAGCGCGATCCTGCACCTGGTCTCCAGCAGCGTCTCCGACCTGCCGGTGAAGAATGTCACCGTGGTCGACCAGAACGGCACGCTGCTTTCCGCGCAGTCCGACACGCAGCAACAGACCGGACTCGAACCCGGCCAGCTCAAATACGTAAAGACGATGGAGCAGGACTACGCGCAGCGCATCGAAGCCATCGTGCTACCCGTGGTCGGCAACGACAATGTGCACGCCCAGGTCGCCGCGGACATCGACTTCTCGCAGACCGAACAGGCGGAGGAAGTATATCGTCCGAATCAGACCCGGGATGCCGCGGCGATTCGCAGCCAGACCTCGAGCGAATCGAACAGCGGCCCCGGCGCAACCCAGACTGGTGGCGTTCCCGGCGCCATGTCGAATCAACCATCCTCACCTGCGACGGCCCCGATCAACGGCCAGCCCGAGGCGCCGGGCGCAGTCGCCGCATCGCCCGCTCCTGCGAGTAGCGGCAATACCAACAAGAACTCCGCGGTGAACTACGAAGTCGACAAGTCGCTCAAGCACATCCGCCACAGCACGGGCAACGTCAAACGGCTGTCGGTCGCCGTCGTGGTGAACTATCGCAAGATCATCGCCAAGGACGGCAAGATTTCCTACAAACCGCGCAGCAATGACGAGATGGCGCAGATCAACAAACTGGTACGCGAAGCCATGGGTTACACCGAGACTCGCGGCGACACCGTTACCGTGGCCAATACGGCGTTCACCGTGCCGGAAGCGGAAGACCTGCAATCGGAACCGTTCTGGAAACAGCCGGGCACGTGGGAGCTGGGACAGGAAGTCGGCAAGAATCTGCTGATCGCCGGCCTGGTGCTGTTCCTGTTCTTCAAAGTGCTGCGTCCGATGTTTCGCAGCGCATTGACCCCGCCCGTGATCGAACCCAAGGGGTTGCCGTTCCCAGTCGCCGGTGCGCAACTCGTGGTCCCGGGCGTACCGTCCTATCAGAACAACCTCGAATCGGCCAAGCAGCTTGCCAACAAGGAACCAAAACTCGTCGCCAACATCGTTCGCTCCTGGGTGGCCAGCGAGTGAGCGTTGTAGGCATCGAAAAAAGCGCGATTCTGCTCCTGACACTGGGAGAAGAAGCTGCCGCCGCAGTGCTCAAGCATCTCGCACCGCGCGAAGTCCAGAAGCTGGGCGAGGCCATGGCGGCCATGAAAAGCGTCACCAGGGAGAACATCGGTGGCGTGCTCGGGGAATTCCACAAGGCGGCGGGTGAAAGAACGTCGCTGGGAATGGATTCCGACGAATATATCCGCAGCGTCCTCAACAAGGCGCTCGGGGGCGACAAGGCCTCAGGCCTGATCGACCGCATTCTGCGGGGCGGCGATGTCAGCGGCATCGAAGGCCTGAAATGGATGGATGCGCCCTCGGCCGCCGAACTGATCAAGAACGAACACCCACAGATCATCGCCACGATCCTGGTGCATCTGGAGCGCGACCAGGCAAGCGAAATCCTCGGGTTGATGACGGAGCGCACGCGCAATGACGTGGTCCTGCGCATTGCGACCCTCGATGGGATCCAGCCCTCGGCGTTGAAGGAACTCAACGACGTCTTGACGAAGCTGCTTTCCGGAAACAACAACCTCAAGAAGAGCCCAATGGGCGGCGTGCGCACTGCGGCGGAGATCATGAACTTCATGCCGGGAACGGTGGAAGGCACCGTAATGGAGAACATCCGCGGCTACGACGCCGATCTGGCGCAGAAGATACTCGACGAAATGTTCGTGTTCGACAACCTGAACGAGATCGACGATCGGGGCATACAACTGGTCCTGCGCGAAGTGCAATCCGAATCCCTCATCGTGGCGCTGAAGGGGGCCAGCGAAGAATTGCGCGAAAAGATCTTCAAGAACATGTCGACCCGCGCCGCGGAAACGCTGCGCGAAGACCTCGAATCCAAAGGCCCCGTTCGCCTGTCCGAAGTCGAGGCCGAACAGAAGGAAATCCTCAAGCTGGTGCGACGCCTCGCCGACGAAGGCCAGATCGCACTTGGCGCCAAGGGAGACGATGCGTTCGTCTGAGTATTTCTCAGCCACGGACACTGCTTTTCCGAGCCCCTAACCACCAGCCACCGACCGCCCATATATGGCCGCGCCGAACGTCATTCCAAAAGAGCACCTCCGCGCCTTCGAGCGCTGGGAGCTCAATAGCTTCGATGCGCCGGGCCCTCGTACCGTGGTCTCGTTGACGACCGCTGCGCAGGTGGAGAAGATCCATCAGCAGGCACAGCGTGACGGCTACGAGGCAGGGCTCAAGGAGGGCAGGCAGCGCGCCGCATTGGATGCGCAACGGCTCCTTGCCATTGCCACTGCTTATTCCGCCGGAATCGACGAACTCGATCAGCAGATTGCGCAACAGGTGCTCGATGTCGCACTCGACCTCGCGCGCCAGATGCTGCGAGGCGCGCTCGAGGTGAAACCGCAACTGATCCTGCCGGTGATCCAGGAAGCGATACGCAGCTTGCCGGTTCTCGGAGACCAGAGGCGCCTGAACCTGCATCCAGAGGATGCCGTGCTCACGCGCGAGCTCGCCGGAGCATCGCTGAGCGCTGCCGGGTGGACCATCGTCGACGATACCGCGGTCGCTCGCGGCGGCTGCGTGGCAGCAACATCGCACGGCGAAGTCGATGCCACGATGAATGCGCGCTGGCGCCGCATTGTCAGCGCTCTCGGCCGCGATGGCAATTGGCTCGCAAGCGACGAGGAGCAAGCCAGCGCATGAACACCGAATTCCAGGCCGCGGGCGCCGGACGCATACAGCGGCTCACAGGCTTTCTGGCCGATTGCCGCACGCGGATCGATTCGAGCCAGGCACTGGCCCCAAGCGGTTATCTCACGCGCGCCGCCGGGCTGATCATGGAGGCGGTCGGCCTCAAACTCGCCGTGGGAAGCACCTGCATGCTGCTGCTCCCGAACGGCAATTCGGTCGAGGCAGAAGTCGTCGGGTTTTCCGGCGATCGCCTCTATCTGATGCCCTCGCAGGACGCCTACGGGCTGACACCGGGAACGCGTGTCGTACCCGTCGAAGCCGCGGTTACGGCCATGCGCATGGGCGACAGCGAAATGCCGCGCCGGCGCGCCGCCGATCGCGGCAAACATATTCCGGTCGGCATGGAACTTCTCGGCCGCGTGCTCGATGGCTCGGGCAAGCCACTCGACCGCCTGCCCGCACTGCACATGACCCAGACACAACCGCTCTACAGCCGGCCGTTCAATCCGCTGGAGCGCGCGCCAATCGAACATCCGCTCGACGTGGGCGTGCGCGCGATCAATGCCCTGCTCACGGTCGGCCGCGGACAGCGCATGGGATTGTTTGCGGGGTCCGGCGTTGGAAAAAGCGTGCTGCTCGGCATGATGGCCCGCTACACCACCGCCGATGTGACGGTCGTCGGCCTGATCGGAGAGCGTGGCCGCGAAGTGAAGGAATTCATCGAGCAGATTCTCGGACCCGAAGGCATGGCGCGCTCGGTCGTCATCGCTGCCCCTGCGGACACGGCACCGTCGATGCGATTGCAGGGCGCGGCTTACGCCACCGCGGTGGCCGAATACTTCCGCGATCAGGGCAAGAACGTGCTGCTGATCATGGATTCGCTCACGCGCGTTGCCATGGCCCAGCGCGAAATTGCGCTGGCCATCGGCGAGCCGCCGGCGACCAGAGGCTATCCGCCTTCGGTCTTCGCCAAGCTGACGGCGCTGGTGGAAAGAGCCGGCAACGGCACCGCCGGCGGCGGATCGATCACGGCGTTCTATACCGTGCTGACCGAAGGTGACGATCCGGCCGATCCAATCGGGGACACCGCGCGCGCTATTCTAGACGGACACATCGTGCTATCACGCCAGCTCGCCGAATGCGGACATTACCCCGCCATCGACGTGGAAGCGTCGATCAGCCGCGCGATGACTTCGCTGGTGGACGACGCTCAACTCGAAAATGTGCGGCACCTGAAATCGCTGTACTCGCGCTTTCAGCGCAGCCGGGACCTGATCAACGTCGGCGCCTACGTGGCCGGCAGCGATCCGCAGATCGATCAAGCCATCGCCCTCATGCCGCGGATGGAAACGTTCCTGCGCCAGGACATGCGCCGGCGTGAACCGCTTGCGGAAGCGATCGCACAGCTCGACGGCCTGCTCCACAACGCCGTCGCAGCGGGCAATAAGCAATGAACAAAGAGGCGAGCATGTCGAAGCGTTTCCCACTCGAAGTCGTCATGGACCTCGCGGCCAAGGAGGCGGATGCCGCCGCCGGCGCGATTGCGCAACTGCGCGCCAAGGAGCGCGCCGCCTCGCAAACCCTGCAGATGCTCGAGACCTGCCGGCAGGACTATCAGTCGCGGTTCGAACTCAGCAGCCAGTCTGGCCTGGGCAACGAACAATGGCGCAACTATCACGAATTCTCGGGCAAACTCGACCAGGCCATCGCGCAGCAGAAGGAAATATTGGCGAAATGCACCCAGCACTGCCAGACCGGTCTGCACGCATGGCAGCTTGCGCGCATCAAGCTGAAATCCTTCGATGTTCTCTACGAGCGTCACCGGCGCAGGATAGCGCAGCGAGAATCCAGGAGCGAGCAGAGCGACCAGGACGAACGCAGCGCAGCGAGCCACCAACGCCGCAAGCCATCCTACTGACAATACGACAGCCAAAACATCATGACAATACTCACGGTAGCAACGCCGCACCCAACGACTTCCCAGGCTCAGACTTCCCAGACTCACGCTGCTTCCGCACCCGCGGACGCGACGGGCCCTGCAGATGGTGGCGACGGCGGATTCGCGAACCTTCTCGGCGCCGGGATCGGGCGGGCCACTGCGCCCGCACCAGCAGACGAGCCGGAGGAATTGAAAAAAGATCCGAAGACAACAGTCAACGCGGACACGCCTGCGTACGATCCTGCCGCGTTGCTCGAGGCCATTGCCGCGGGCAGGGCCAATCTCGCTGCACAACAACCGGCTGCCGCACAAATCGCTCCACAAGCGTTGCCCGCCACATTCGCACCAGCCGACTTTGCTGCGCAGACCGCGGTGGCGGCCTCTGCCGCACTGCCCGTCAGCGCTAGCGGCAGCACACTATCCGCCCGCATCCGTACCGAAAGCGGCAAGGGCATGCCGCAGGATGACGCACAAGGAACTGCCGGCTCGCCGCATGCGCCCCGTGTCCACCCGCAAGCCGATGTCGGACCTGCCCCTGCGGCCGGAATCGCGGCCGCGCGCGAACCTGCAGGCGCCCCCCCCTTCAAGGCCGAACTCTCCGAGCGCATGCAGGATCCGGTGTCGCAGCTACCAGCGGCGGGCGGCCCACTGGCGCACGCGCTGCCCACATCGCGGCCTGCAAACCCGGCGAGCGTATTGGTCCACGTGGAACAACTCGCCCAGCCATTCGGTTCGCCCGCCTGGAATGAGGGACTTTCCAGCCGCGTTGTCTGGATGGTGAAAAACGATGTCCAGTCCGCCGCAATTCATCTGAATCCCCCGAATCTGGGACCGATCGAGGTCAAAATCGTGTTGAGCAGTGACGCGGGCATGCAGTCATCAGCGTCTGTGCAATTCAGCGCCGCACACGCTGCCACGCGCGAGGCAATCGAATCCGCCATGCCGCGCTTGCGCGAAATGCTGATGGACAACGGCATCGCGCTGGGCAACACCTCGGTCGATGCCCGTACCGCCGGCAACACCGGTGGATCGGGCGATTCCGGGCGGCCGTCTCCCGGCAGCGCGCAAGCGGACACACGCGACGCCGAGAATCCCGAACCCGCCCTGCAGCCGCGCATTAGCACTATTCTGCATTCGGGCAACGGGTTGGTGGACACGTTCGCGTAGCGTGAGGGCGAGGGGCGAGGGGCGAGGGGCGAGGGGCGGGGGGCGAGGGGCTAGAAAAGCTTTAACGCTTTTTCGTTCTTCCCTAGCCCCTAGCCCCTAGCCCCTAACCCCTAGCCCATCGGCCGCGAATAAGGCATTTATTGCCGCTCTATTCCGGCGATGGATCGAGGCCTCCGGAATCAATAATGTCTGCATTCCACATTTATGAGAGTGCGTCATGGCAAAGAGCCCGAAACCCCCGGCAGCCGAAGAGGAAGTCGTCGAAGTCACGGCCAAGAAACCCGCCGGCAAGAAGAAACTGATCATCATCGTGGCGAGTGCTGTGCTTCTGTGTGGCGGCGCAAGCGCCGGGGCCTGGTACATGCTCAAAGGCAAGAGTCCCGCGGAGGGCGATGCGCACGCCAAGCCGGTCAAGGAAGTAAAACACGCGAAGAGGGATGGGCCGCCGGTATTCCTCGCGCTCGAGTCCATCGTCGTCAACCTGCGTACGCAGGCACCGCAGGCAAACGGCAACGATCAATTCCTGCAAACCGACATGACGCTACGCCTTGCCGGACTGGAAGTGCTCGAAGACGTCAAGCTGCAGATGCCGGAGGTGCGCAACCGCGTGATCATGCTGCTATCGACCAAGAGCGCGGAGGAACTGCTGACCGCTGAAGGCAAGGCCGAGCTTGCGGAGTCCTTGCGCAAGGCAATTACCGCGGTCATCGACCCTGAATCCGTCAAGCCTCCTGAGCCCGCGAAGGAAACCGGCGCGGACCCCGCCAGCGAGGCTTCCCCCGGTGACGAAGACGGCGAAGCGGCGGAAGACGCATCCACTGGAGAACCCGATGCTGAAGCCGAAGCGCCACAGTCTCCTGAAGACTACAAGGTGAGGAGCGTGCTCTTCACTTCCTTCATCATTCAATAAAGCTACGCCGTAACCATGACCAAGGAATTCCTGTCCCAGGACGAAGTCGACGCGCTCCTGAAGGGCGTAGGGGGGGAGGACGACGCCCCGGCTGACAAAGCGGACGATAGCAAGGGTGTGCGCCCTTACAACCTCGCCACGCAGGAGCGCATCGTGCGCGGGCGCATGCCCACGCTCGAGATGATCCACGAGCGTTTCGCGCGATTGATGCGTGTCGGCCTGTTCAATTTCATCCGCCGCAGCGCCGAGATTTCCGTCGGCCCAATCAAGCTGCAGAAGTACAGCGAATTCATCCGCAATCTGGTCGTGCCGACCAACCTGAACATGGTCCAGGTCAAGCCGCTGCGCGGAACTGCCCTGTTCATCTTCGATCCCAACCTCGTGTTCCTGGTGGTCGACAACCTGTTCGGTGGTGACGGTCGCTTTCACGCCCGGGTCGAGGGCCGTGAATTCACGCAGACTGAGCATCGCATCATCCAGAAGCTGCTGGAGACGGTATTCGAGTCTTACGAAAAATCCTGGAATCCGGTCTACCAGGTGAAATTCGAGCACATGCGCTCGGAGATGCATACGCAGTTTGCCAACATCGCGACGCCGAACGAAGTTGTCATCACCACGACTTTCAACATCGAGTTCGGCTCGGTGAGCGGCGATTTCCATATTTGCATGCCCTACGCGATGATCGAGCCGATCCGCGACCTGCTCTATTCGAGCCTGCAGGGCGATCACATGGAGGCCGACAAGCGCTGGGTGCACCTGTTGTCGCGCCAGATCCAGGCGGCCGAAGTGGAAATCGTCGCCAATCTCGGCGTCGCCAAACTCAGGCTGAACCAGATCAGCGTCCTCAAGGTCGGCGACGTGATTCCGCTGGAGATTCCGGCCGCGCTGACCGCAGAGGTCGACGGCGTCCCGGTCATGGAATGCAATTACGGTGAGTTCAACGGGCAGTACGCACTGCGCGTGCTGCGAATGATCGACCACAGCCTAAACGACCGTCCTTCGGGTCCCGACCATGCCTGACCACGAACGCCGCAACAACGAAGCCAGGCCTTTCCAATCCAAATCCACGGAGGCAGCCATGCCCGAAGCCAGCAGTGTAGAACCGAAGAACGACGACTGGGCCGCCGCCATGGCGGAACAAAGCGCAGCCGTCATCCCCGCCGCACCCGTCTTCCAGAAACTCGAGCCCGGCGCCAAGGTCGACGCCAAGAACGACATCGACATGATTCTCAACATTCCGGTGCAGCTCACCGTTGAACTCGGACGCACGAAGATCGCCATCAAGAACCTGCTGCAGCTCGCCCAGGGCTCGGTCGTCGAACTCGACGGGATGGCGGGTGAACCGATGGACGTTCTGGTCAACGGCTACCTGATCGCGCAGGGCGAAGTCGTCGTGGTAAACGACAAGTTCGGCATCCGCCTGACCGACATCATCACGCCCTCCGAACGCATGCGCCAGTTGAACCGATGATGCGTGCGCGATCTTTGCCTGCGATCCGGGCCTCAGCCTGGACGCTGCTGGTGCCATGCCCCGCATTCGCCGCCGATACCGTGCCCGCGACAGTAGGCGCCGGCAGCGTGCTGCAGGTGCTGCTCGGGCTGGCGGTGGTCCTTGGTATGGTGTTCGTCGCCGCGTGGGCACTACGCCGCTTCAATCCGGGCGTCGCCGCCAGCCACAGCGCACTGCGCATCGTGGCCGGCACTTCGGTCGGCAACCGCGAGCGCGTGATGCTGATCGAAGTCAACGATACCTGGCTCGTGGTCGGCGTCGCACCGGGCCGGGTTTCCCCGATCCACAGCATGCCCCGCCCGAACAATTCCCAAGCCGCGCAGGTCGCTGGAACCGCGAACGGTTTCGCCGGCTGGCTGAAACAGGCTCTGGAGCGCCGCAAACATGATTAAGCACCTGCGCTGGCTCGTTGTCGGCTTGATGCTGCTGGTGCCGGCGCTGCCGGCGATCGCGCAGCAGGCCGGCTTGCCCGGGTTCACCAGCGTGCCGGGGCCGGGGGGCAGCCAGACCTACTCGCTGCCGATCCAGACGCTGCTGTTCCTGAGCGCTCTGACCTTCCTGCCTGCGTTGCTGCTGATGATGACCGGCTTCACCCGCATCATCATCGTGCTGTCGCTGCTGCGCCAGGCCATCGGCACGCCGACTGCGCCACCCAACCAGGTACTGATCGGCCTGGCGCTGTTCCTGAATTTTTTCGTGATGGCACCCACCATCGACTCGATCTACAAGGACGCCTACCAACCGTTCTCGCAAAACAAGATCGACGCGACCCAAGCCATTGATCGCGCCAGCGTGCCGCTGCGGCAATTCATGCTGAAGCAGACCCGCGAAGCCGACCTGGCCTTGTTCATGAAGCTCGCCGATAACGATGCGGCCACACCCGATCAGGTGCCGATGAAGGCACTGATTCCGGCTTTTGTGACTTCGGAATTGAAGACCGCCTTCCAGATCGGCTTCCTGATCTTCATTCCCTTCCTGATCATCGATATGGCGGTTTCGAGCGTGCTGATGTCGATGGGCATGATGATGCTCTCGCCGGTCATGATCTCGCTGCCTTTCAAGATCATGCTGTTTGTGCTCGCGGATGGCTGGAATCTGACAATCGGCTCTCTGCTCAGGAGTTTCTCGCCATGACGCCCGAATCCGTAATGACCATCGGCCGCCAGGCACTGGAGTTGACGCTGCTGGTGTCCGCGCCGCTGCTGCTCACCGCGCTCGCCGTCGGCCTTCTGATCAGCGTGTTTCAGGCCGCCACGCAAATCAACGAAAGCACCCTGTCGTTCATTCCGAAAATCGTCGCGATCCTGGTCATGCTGGTCCTGGCCGGCCCCTGGATGATCACGATAATGGTGGACCACATGCGCCGGCTGTTCGAGAACCTGCCGTTCATGATTGGCTGAGGACAGCAGGGGCTAGGGGTGAGGGACCAGGGACCAGGGACCAGGGGCTAGGGGCTAGGGGACCAAATCCTTGCTTGCCCTTTTGCCCTAGCCCCTAGCCCCTAACCCCTAGCCCCTAGCCCCTCGCCCCTCGCCCCTCGCCCCTAGCCCCCCGCCCCTCGTCCCTCGCCCCTCGTCCCCCGCCCCTGATGATCTCTATCACCTCCGCCCAACTGACCACCTTTCTCGCCTACTTCGTATTCCCGATGGCGCGGATCCTGGCGCTGGTCTCGACGGCCCCGGTGTTTGGCAATCGCGGCATCCCGCGGCGCATCCGGCTCGGTCTCGGGCTCGCCTTGACGATGGCGATCGCGCCACTCGCCGGGCCGATTCCCGACGTCTCCCCATCGTCTTACGAAGGTCTGCTGGTGCTTATCGAGCAGATCGTCATCGGAACGGCAATGGGGCTGGCCATGCGCGTCGTGTTCGCAGCCGTGGATGCAGCAGGTGAACTCATCGGGCTGCAGATGGGACTGGGATTTGCGAGCTTCTTCGATCCACAGCAAGGCAACAACGCACCCGTCATCTCGCGGTTCATGGTCCTGCTGGCAGTGCTGTTCTTTCTGGCACTGAACGGGCACCTGCTGATGATCTCCACGCTTGCGCAAAGTTTCGCCATCCTTCCAATCGGCACCGGTCTGTTCGGACCCCATGCCGCGTACAGTCTGGTGTCCTGGGGCGGACAGTTGTTTGCAGCCGGCCTGACGCTGGCGTTGCCCGTGGTAGCAGCGCTGCTGATCACCAATCTCGCCCTGGGCGTGCTGACGCGGGCCGCGCCTCAGCTCAACGTCTTCGCGGTCGGGTTTCCGATCACTTTGCTGCTGGGGTTCTTCATGCTCGCGCTGGTGCTGCCCTATATGACCGGGCCGCTGGAAAAGTTGCTGACCTCAGGCGTAGCGGTCTCGCTCGAAATACTTCTGAAGAGATGAAGTAGGTATCGCTCTAGGCCAGCGTGCTGATCTCGTTGATCCAGGGAAGCCCTTCGCAGCCGGAACTGCGGGCTACAAGGCCCGTCGATAGCAGATCACGAGCCCGTGGAAAACCGCGAAATCAGGGTCGGGCCTGACGCGAACCCCCGTGAGGTGCTCGGCGTTGACAGGATTCGAAGCACGGCATGACGCCGATTCCGGCCGGTTTTCTGCCGGGAATCAGCGGGAAAAGAAACCAGTCGGGCCTGCCGCGGCCCCGCTTCTTAGAGGAATTGGAAAATCGACAGTTGCGCGGTCTGGAGGAATGTCTTCTGCGCCGCCTGAAGGTTGGTCTGCTGCTGCGTCAGATCGCTGACCGCCTTCGCAAAGTCCAGGTCCTGCAGGCCCGACAGGACTTTCTTGTACTGCAATGACAGGTCGTCGCTGCTCGACAGATGATCGTCGGTTTCACGCATGCGCGTGCCCACGCCGGCGCGAACAGCGCTGACATTGTTCAGGCCCTGGTCCAGATTGACCAGTCCATCGGTAAGCGAGTTCTGCAGGCGGGCCTGCTGAACCGGAGTTCCAACCGGCGCTTTCAACGCCGCGATGAGATCCGAAACCGTCTTGAAGATATCCTGATTGGTACTTGGATCGGTCTGCACCACGTCGCCGGCCAGCGGTGTGCCGCTGACTTCCAGGCTCATGCCGTCGAAGGCAATCGAAGCCCCGCTGGTATAGGGCTGTGCCGCGGCCACCGTCGTGCCGGCGGTTACGTCGAGAACGTCGTAGGTCGTGGCCCCGCCTGTCACGGCGAACACGACTTGATACTGGTGCCCCGAGAGGAGGGTTGCGTCCGTCACCGTTCCCTGGCTGTAGGTGGCATTGCCAGTATTGGCCGTCGGCGCGGAAACGGCGAATTTTCCGTTGCCGCTCCTTACGCGCGTGAATACGTCGGCACCGGACTCGCTGACCGCAATCTGGCGGCCGCTTGCGACCTGAACCAGACGTTGTCCGTCGTCGCCCAGATACTGCACGCCCGAGGCTGTCGCCGAGAATGGCTTCAGATCCGTCTGGAAGCCGGAAAACACATAGTTGCCTTCGCCGTCGGTCGTATTGGCGACCGTCAGGAGTTCGTCGTATTTCGCCTGCATGTCCTGCGCCAGCGAAGCACGATCCGACGCCGTGAAACTGCCGTTGCCGGCTGTGACGGCATCCTGCCGGATCGATTGCACGAGGTCCATGACGCGTCCGAGCATCTGCTCGGTCAGCGAAAGGCGGCCCGCGGCCGTTTTCCCGTTCGTGCCGTACTGCGTATTGATCGAATCGGCCTGCGTGATTTCGAGCGCGCGCGCTGACGCGATCGGATCGTCCGACGGCGTGAGAACCCGGCGATTCGCCGCGATCTGCTGCTGGATCTGCAGCAGTTGCGTCTGCTGCCGGTTCATCGAACTGACGTTCAGATCGTATATGGTGTTCGAGCTGATGCGCATGAAGTTCTCTCTTTAACGGTTGCCGAGCGTGAGCAGCGTGTCGAACAGCGTCGACGCCACCTGCAGCACCTTGCCTGAGGCCTGGTAGGCCTGCTGGTAACGAATCAGGTTCGCGGCTTCTTCGTCGAGGTTCACGCCCGAATAGGACTGTTCCGCAGTCCGCGCCTGCTCCAGTAACGTTGCCTGCGCTGTACTGGTAACTTCTAACTTGCGCGTCTGCGTTCCGACTCGGCTGACCAGGGACGCGTAGGCCCCCTGATATGACGCCGCGCCGCCATCCATGATCTTTTTCGTCTGCAGGTCCGCGAGTGCAAGCGCATTGCGATTGTCGCCGGTGCCGCCACCATTGCGGGCGACGCTGAACGTGTCGCCCGTCGCTGCTGCGCCGCTGATCTGCACGGTCCAGCCGTTGAAGGTGATGTCCTGTCCCGGCGTGTAAGTCACGCCGGTGGCCGGAAGGCCCGTACCGGTGCCACTCACATTGAACGTCGTTGCGCTGATGAACGTGATGCCCACCGTCTGCTGCAGGTTCGGGTCGAGCGAGTTGACCGTTCCGGCGCTGATTGTTCCCGAGCCGAAATTCGCCGCACCCTGCGCAGTTCGTACCGGCGCTGCCGCCGCTATTTTCGACGGATCCGTGATGGCGACGCGAAGCGACGATGCGCCCGCAGCGGTCGGGCGAATCAGAAAGGAGTCGCCGGCGGACGCCGTTCCTGACGCGAGCGCCAGAGAAATGCCGTCCACATTCTGGGGAAAAGCGGCGAAGCTCCGGGTCGTGTTGTCTTCCAGACGCGTCAGGTTGTAGTTGTTCCCGTCGTAGCTCAACCGGTAGTCGCTCGATGTCAATCCCCCGACATTGGTCGAATCGAACGTTGCGGCAACCACGGCGGTACCCTTATTGTTGAGGTTGGCGTTGACCTGCGGCGCGCCGATCGAGAACATGGCGGTGCCGAGTTGCCCGTTCAGATCCTGGCCAAGTACATGCTGGGCATTGAAGGTCTCGGCCAGCGTTATCGCCACCCGACCCAGCGCATTCTGCATCGGATCGAGAGACTGGCTGCGGAAAGCCAACAATCCGCCGAGGCTGCCGCCGTTGAGGTTCGACTCCGGCAATTGCACGATTCCCGAGGATGTACGGTAACCAATCGTCAGCTTGGTTGGGTCGAGCGGCTCGCGCATGGGGACAAGCGTATACGACAACATTCCGGCAACGAGCGGTTGTCCGCTGCCAATAAAAACGTTGTAGGCACCGTCGTTCTGGACCACCACGGTGGCGCGAATGTCCTTGTTCAGGTTGGCCACCAACTGATCGCGCTGGTCTAACAGATCATTGGGTGGCTTCCCGCCGGTGGCGCTGCGAGCCACGAGGATACGCTGGTTCAGATCGGCGATCTGGGCGCCCATATTGTTGATCTCCTGAGTCGTCGTGCTGACCTCGGAATTGACCCCGTCGCGCAATTCTGCCAGCCGCTGATCGATGACCTGGAATCTCGATTTCATTGCTTCCGCCGACGACAGTAGGGCTTGACGGGAGGAGGCCACATTCGGCGTCGTTGACACGCCTTGCACCGCGGCAAAGAAATCCTGAATCGCTGGAGACAACCCGGCGCTCGGGTCCGCGACCAGATTGTCGAGTTGCTTGATCTTGGAATAATAGCTGTCGAGCGAACTGGACTGCGTGGACGCAGTCAGCACTTCGCCCGAAAGGAACTGGCTGTACTGGCGCTGCACGCTGGTGATGTCGACGCCGTTGCCGTAAAAGCCGACACTGGTACCCAGCGGCGTGGCGCTGCTGAGGTCCACCAACTGGCGCGTGTAGCCTGGCGTATTGGCGTTCGCGATGTTGTGGCCGGCCGTGATCAGCGCGGCCCGCGCCGCTTGCAAGCCTGAAATTCCAATGCCGAAGATATCGGTTGCCAAAAGCTTTCCTTCTCTTGTCCTGCGTAACTAACGGCGGCGCGAAACGGAACTTGAATTCATGCGAGCCTGGAAACGCGCAGCGCTTTGCCGTCGATGACGCCGGAAAGCTTCTCCGCGTAGTGCGGATCGGTGGCATAGCCGGCATCCTGCAGTTCGCGCGCGTAGGCTCGCGCATCGCTTGTATTTTTCAGGACCTCGGCGTAGCGCGGGCTGGTCGCCAGCAGTTTGGCGTAGTCGCGCAATGAGTCCTGGTAAGAGTCGTAAGCCCGGAACGTTTCGACTTTCTTGTGCGCGACACCGTCTTCGTATTCCGTGGTCTTCACGTCGACGCTGCGGCCCTGCCAGCCGGCACCGGCCTTTACGCCGAACAGATTGTGGCTCGGCGTGCCGTCGGCCATGCGAATTTCAGAGCGGCCCCATCCCGATTCCAAGGCAGCGTGTCCAAGCAGAAAGCGCACGGGAATGCCCGACTCGCGACTCACGACCTCGGCGTCGGGCGTAAGCCGTTCGATAAAGTTGCGCGCCTGGCCATTTGCATCCAGCGACACGACGGAAGGGTTCGGCGACGATCCCGCGGAGTGCGGCCGTGGTTGCAGGCCAGCCGTTTCCAAGCCGCCGCTTTTCACCGCGGGCGCTGCAGCGTTGCCCGTTACTGCCTGCCCGGGCGGAGACAGTTGACGCGCCAGGACCTCGGCGATGCCGATTCCGCGCTTGGCCATGGTCTGCGACAGTTGCTGATCGAGCATCGAGGTATAGAGCCGCGTCTGCTCGCTGTCGAATATGCCATCCTGGGGAATCGTGTCGCGCATGCCCTTCAACATGACATTCATCAGCAGTGCCTCGAACTGGCGCGCGGTTTCCTTCACCGCACCCTTCGGATCCGTCCTGGCCTTCAGGCGCAAGGCATCTATGCCCTGGCTGTCGCTGGCCAGTGTGACTGCCGTGAGATCGTTGCTGATTGCCATGGGCGCCCGATCAGATGATCTCGAGCTCGGCTCGCAGCACGCCGGCGGACTTCATTGCCTGCAGTATCGCAAGCAGGTCCTGCGGTGTGGCACCGATCGCATTGAGCGCCTTGACGACTTCGGCAAGCGAAACCCCGGCGGGCATCGTGACAAGGCCGCCCTTGTCTTCGCGGATCTCGATACTGGAGCGTTGCGCCTGCACGGTATCGCCGCGCAACGACAAGGCGTTCGGCTGGCTGATGACGGGTTCCGTGCTTATAATCACCGACAGGTTGCCGTGCGCAACGGCACAAGGCTCGACGGTCACAGTCTGATTCATCACGACCGAGCCGGTACGGGCATTGACGATGACTTTTGCCGCGCTCCTGGGCGGCACGATCTCCAGGTTTTCCAGTCGTGCGAGGAATTCGACGCGCTTGTCTTGCTCGAGCGGTGCGCGCACTCTCACGACCCTGCCGTCGACTGCCGAGGCGAGCTCCGGTCCGACAAACGCGTTGATCACTTGCGCGATCAGGCGCGACGTATTGAAATCCGTTGTGTTCGACTCGAGGTAAATGTACTCGCCGCGGCCCAGGGTGGTGGCAACCTCGCGCTCTATCGTCGCGCCGCCCGGCACCCGGCCCACGGCCAGATGATTGATCTGCACCTTGCTGCCGTTGGCCGCCGCACCCGCTCCGCTGACCAGCACGTTGCCTTGCGCGATGGCGTACACCTGGCCATCGACGCCTTTCAGGGGCGTCATCAGCAATGTGCCGCCGCGCAGGCTCTTCGCATTGCCGAGCGAGGATACGGTCAGATCGATGGTCTGTCCGGACCGGATGAATGCCGGCATGGTGGCTGTCACCATCACCGCAGCCACGTTCTTCAATTGAAGGCTGGTCCCGGGCGGCAGTTGCACGCCGAGCTGAGACAACATCGACTGCAGGCTCTGCGTCGTGAACGGGGTCTGCGTAGTCTGGTCGCCGCTGCCGTCGAGGCCGACCACGAGGCCGTAACCGATCAGTTGGTTATCGCGCACGCCCTGCACTCTGGTCATTTCCTTGAGGCGGTCTGCGTGCGCGGAGCGAGCCTGCAGCCCGAACGCAAGCGCAACGATCAGCACCAGGAACCAGCCCGTTGCTTTGAATTTGTCAGCCCTGCTCATAAGGTTCCCCGAATCGTTCTTTCCGGCATTCACGACGGTCACGATAGTCACGGCAGTCACGGCCTTTCAAAACGGCAATACATTGTTGAAGAATCGCGCCAGCCAGCCCATCGTTTGTGCCTCGTCGATGTAGCCGTTGGCCCGGTATTCGATGCGCGCATCGGCAACCTGCGTCGAAGTGACGGTATTGCTTGCGCTTACGGTCACCGGATTGACGATGCCGGAGAAGCGTATGAATTCAGAGCCCTGGCTCATGGCGATTTGCTTTTCGCCGCTGACCAGCAAATTGCCGTTCGTCAGCACTTCGATGACCGTTACGGTCAATGTGCCGGTGAAATCGTTGCTCGCGGCGGCCTGACCTTTGCCGTCGAACTTGTTCGAGGAACTGGCGCCCACTTCCGCGCCCTGGAAGGTCTTCCCCGGCAAGCCCTTGATAACCGGCACCGAGGCGGTAATCGCACCGGTACGCTCGGCGCTGGCACCGGACTTCTTGTTCGCAGCGGTCTTCTCCGAGATGAAGATGGTCAGCGTGTCGCCGACGAAACGCGCGCGGCGATCTTCGAACAACGGGCGGAAATTTGCCTGCTGGTAGATCGAGCCAACCGGTTGCGCCGTCCCCGCGGCGTCGGCCAGCGGCCGCGCCGTCATCGGCTGGTGCACGATCGCCGGCTGGTTGATGGCACAGGCGGAAAGCCCGGCACACATCAGCACGAGTAGTAGTTTGGTCGGTATCTTTGCCATATTCAGTCTCTGCGCTCGTGAATGTCGTGAATATCGCGAATGCGTGAATTTCGTGACTGATCGACCAGGACAACTGTCGGTTTTTACGTAATTCACGATATTCACGGCTCTTATAGCTGCGTGAGTCTCGCCAGCATCTGATCGGACGTCTGGATCGCCTTCGAATTGATTTCGTAGGCGCGCTGGGTCTGGATCATGTTGACCAATTCCTCGACGACGTTGACGTTCGAAGTCTCGACGTAGGACTGGTTCAGTTGGCCGGCGCCGTTGGAACCCGGCGCGTTCGGCTGTGGAGCCCCGGACGACGCCGTTTCCGTATACAGGTTCTCGCCACGCGACTGCAGTCCGCCGTTGTTGATGAACGTCGCAAGCTGGACCTGTCCGACCTGCGTCGGCGTGCTGGATCCGGCCTGTGTCACCGAAACGATCCCGTCCCTGGCAATCGTCACGTTGAGGACGTTGGCCGGCATGGTGATGGCAGGCTGGACCTGATAGCCGCTGGAAGTCACCAGTTGGCCCTGGCTGTTCAACTGGAACGCGCCATCGCGCGTGTAGCCTGTCGTGCCGTCCGGCAGCAATACCTGGAAGAAGCCGTCGCCCTGGATCGCCACATCGAGCGAATTGCCGGTTTGCTGGATATTTCCTTGCGTGAAGATGCGTTCGGTTGCGATGGGTTGAACGCCGGTACCGATCTGCAATCCCGATGGCACCTCGGTCTGCTGCGAGGATTGCGCGCCGGGCTGGCGCAAAGTCTGGTACAGCAGATCCTCGAACACTGCCCGCTGGCGCTTGAACCCGTTGGTGCTCACGTTCGCCAGATTGTGCGCGATCACGTCCATCTGGGTCTGCTGCGCTTCCAGTCCCGTCTTCGCAATCCATAACGAGCGAATCATCGTGTTGCTCCTTGTGTCTTGAACAGGTGAAAAGTGGGCCGGTTCATCTTGCGCTCAGAATCGACATCGCCTGCGCGGCATTGCCTTGCGCGTTCTGCAGAATCTTCATCTGCATGTCGAACTGACGCCCGTTCTCGATCAGGCTGACCATCGCCTCGACGACATTGACGTTGCTGCCTTCGAGGGTACCGGACACGATCGCGACATTGGCATCGGCTTCAGCCGGACTGCCGCTCTTCATGCGGAACAAGCCGTCGCCGCCGCGTTCGATTTCGCTGCCGTTCGGATTGACCAGTTTGATCCGGCCTACCGTGGCTACCGCATTGGGCACGCCGACGGTCGGCACCATGGAGATCGTTCCATCGGACGCAATCGTAAGCTTCGAGTCGGGTGGGATTGCAATCGGTCCGCCATCCCCGAGCACGGCATTGCCGTTGCGGGTCTGGAGTTGTCCATCCGCGCTCACCTGCAGATCACCGGCACGGGTATAAGCTTCGCTGCCGTCGGCCACCTGCACCGCAATGAATCCTGCGCCCGGCAACGCGATATCGAGTGGACGGCCGGTCTGCTGCAGAATGCCCGGCGTCAGATCCGCGCCAACGGTCGAATCCACCACGAAAGTCCGTGTATTCAACCCATCACCCACCACCGGCACTGCACGGAAAGCGCTCAACTCGGCGCGGAATCCTGTCGTGTTGACGTTGGCAAGGTTGTGAGAGACCACCCCCTGCTGCTCGAGCAGGTGTTTGGCGCCGGTCATTGCCGTGTAGATGAGTCGGTCCATTTGGATTCCGTGAATACGTGAATATCTTGATTACGTGAATATCGGAAAGACCGCAATGCCGTGCCCGTGACGAATCACGGCATTCACGGCATTCACGATCTTCACGATTTGCACGGCGTAGCCTCTAGCGCAGATTGACAATCGTCTGCAGCAATGAATCCTGCGTCTTGATCGTCTGCGCGTTGGCCTGGTAGGCGCGCTGCATCGTGATCATGTTGACCAGCTCAGCCGTGAGGTCGACATTGGATTCCTCGACCGAGGAGGGCTGCAATATCCCAAGCGAACCGGTGTCAGGCGCCCCGACCGTTGCAGTTCCCGAATCCGAGGTTTCCGCCCATTGATTGTTGCCGAGCGGCTTGAGCCCCTGGGGATTGTTGAAATTCGCCAGCACGATCGCGCCGATGTTGCGCGACTGGCCGTTGCTGTAACGACCCTGAATGACGCCGTCCTGGCCCACGGAGAGTCCGGCGAGCCGGCCCGAGGAATAACCGTTCTGGGCGAGGGAGGTGACCCCGAAGCTGGACCCGAATTGCGAGGTGCCCCCAAAATCCATCTGGAGCGACAACGGCGTGGCCGCACCATTGACGAAGCCGAGGCTGGTCGCGACCGCAGCCAGGTTGATGGTTGCGGTGACCGGCATGGGTGTGGTCAGGATGCCTCCGGTGCTGAAGTCGAGCTTGGTTGGCACCCCCGCGCCATTCCCGAGGTCGACGTTGGCGATCGCCGTACCATCGGTGTTGGCATACGCGTCCCACTGATTGGGCAGCGCGGTCTTGACGAAATAGATCGACATCAGATGCGGATTGCCCAACGTGTCGAACAGCGTCAACGACGTCGAATTGTTGTAGCTGGTCGGGTCGGTAGGGTCGAAGTTGTCGGATCCGACTGTGGTGGTCACAGCAGACATATCAAGCGACGCCTGGGCATTCCCGCCTGTGACAGCGACGGTCGAGCCGTTTCCGATCTGATTCGACGTGATGTTCAGTTCGTTGGCACTCGCTGCCGCCGTAGCCGAATATCCCGCCCCGGAGAAGGCAGCCACTGCGTTTATCGCGCTCTGCACGGCGGTAGCCAGGCTCGCAGCGGTCGCGTAAGCGCCCGGGGCAATGGTTGCAACGCCCGCAGTTCCATTGAGCGTAAGGTTCAGTGTGTCGTTCGTTCCCGCGGTAATGGTCAGGGGAAAAACAAGCGGTCCGCCGGTGCCGGTCACCGAGCCGGCGGTTCCTGCCTCCGGCTGCGCGAGACGTGCATCCAGGTTTATCGTCGCGTCCACGGTGCCGGTCACCCTCGGTGAAATGTCTCCGGTCGGGATTTGCAGCGGAGTCGGCGCGGACGGCACGATGAGGCCGTTGGCGTCCACCGGGTACCCGGTCACTGCCTGGCCCTGGGCGTTGACGATGGTGCCCGTCTTGTCGAGATGGAACTGGCCGTTGCGGGTAAAAGTGATCGCCCCGTTGTCGTCCATACGGAAGAAACCGCCGCCGTTGATGGCCACATCCAGCGGATTGCTCGACGAGGAGACATTGCCCTGCAAGAACTCCTGGGCAACTGCCGCAACCTGGGTGCCGATGCCGGCCGACGTGCCACCGCCCAGCAGCGAACTGGCGAATACGTCCGAGAACTGCGCCTGCGACGACTTGAAGCCGACCGTGTTCGCGTTGGCGATGTTGTTGCCGATGACGTCCAATCCCTTGGACGCCGCATTCAGACCGCTCAGACCTTGTTCAAATGCCATGACTGCCTCCTGACCGAATTATAGAAATCGTTTGATGTCGGCAATGCCGACGCTGCCCGCACCGGATAGCTGCAACTGGATGCTGCCGTCTGCTGCGCTGCCGACGGACTGCACAGTTCGGCTTACCAGCGTTGCCGGTGCTACGATCGTGCTGCCGTAATTGGCCCTGGCCGAAATCACATACTGGCCTGGCGGCACTGATTTTCCCGACGCATCGAGGCCGTCCCATTCCAGCGTCGTCGTGCCCTGCGATTGCGCTCCGGTCTGAAAACTCTCCACGACATTGCCTTTGGCGTCCGCGATATCGACGGTCATGCCATCGACGGCTTGCGGCAGATCCACGCCGAAGCGCACGGGCTGACCGCTGACATTCAACTGATTGCCGGTAACCAGTACTTCCCGGCTTACCAGCATCGCTGCCTGCAGCGACTGCTGCGCGGAACTCGAGGCAGCCATCTGGCCGAGCGTCTTGTTGAGTTGCTCGATGCCGGTCACCGTGTTCAGTTGCGCCAGTTGTGTCGTCACCTCGGCGTTGTCCATCGGATTGAGCGGGTCCTGGTTCTGCATCTGCGTGACCAGAAGCTTGAGAAAGCGGTCCTGCGCGTCGGCGCTGGTAGGCGTCGCGCTTTTTGCCGCCGGCGGGCTCATGGTACTTTGCAGTTCTGCAATCGTTGTCATGATTTTTCTCCGGGCATTACTGGCCGATGGTCAGGGTTTTTGCCAACAGTGTCTTCGCGGTGTTCATGGCTTCCACGTTGTTCTGATACGAACGCGAAGCCGAGATCATGTTGACCATTTCTTCGACGACGCTCACGTTTGGCATCGTCACATAGCCGCTGGCGTCGGCCATCGGATGATTCGGTTCGAACTGACGCTTCATCGGCGAGGGATCTTCGATCACGCCGGTGACGCGCACTCCGGCGTTTTCCGGCCCGCCCATGTTCTGCGTGGAGAACACCACCTGCTTTGCCCTGTACGCCTTGCCGTCGGGACCGGATGCGCTGTCCGCGTTGGCGAGGTTGCTGGCCACCACGTTCAGCCGCTGCGATTGCGCGGTCATCGCCGATGCGGCGATGTCGAATATCTTCATCAGTGAACTCATGATGGTTTACCCCCGGATGGCCGCGAGCATCATGCGAATATGATGCGTCAGCATTGTGATGTTGGATTCATAGTGCAGCGTGTTTTCGGCGAACTGGGCGCGCTCCACGTCCATGTCCACCGTGTTTCCATCGACGGATGGCTGGAGCACGCTCCGGTACAGCAATTCGGGCTGCGGTGCCGGCGCAGGTGCCGCGCCGCCGGAAGCCTGCGCTGCAGCCGGCTGGGCGATGGCGTTCGCAAGTGCGGACTGGAAATCGAAGTCGCGCGCCTTGTATCCGGGCGTGTCTGCGTTCGCAATGTTCGATGCCAGCACCTGCTGGCGTTGCGACCGCAGATTCAGTGCCTGATGGTTGTAGTTCAGCAATTCGTCGAGCTTGTTCATCTGTCCGGCTCCTGCGGGCTATTGCCGCTTTTTCACGGAGCCCATGCTAAACGGTCCATTGCATTGGCAAATCTGCGAATAGAGACACAAAGGCCCCTCAATTCGTGACACGGCTCGGACCGATTCCATCGGATCATTGCTTCGGAGGGCAAGAATTGCCGGCAAGCCACGCAGGGAACCTGAGGAGACGGGATTGAAGCGAACCGGATTACTGATGACGATGATGGCGGCGTTCTCGCTGCACGCGGCCGAGTTGCGTCAGGATCCCGCACAGATCATCGACGCGGCTGAGACCTTTCTGAAGCGGGAATCCGCAGGTTTGCCCGGCCAGGTAAGCATCGAAGTCGGAAAGATCGACACGCGGGTGTCGCGGCCGGCATGCGCGCGATTGCAGACTTTTTTCCCGGCGGGGAGCCGCGCATGGGGGCAAGCCACGGTCGGGGTACGTTGTACCGCGCCTGCCAACTGGACGGTTTACGTGCCGGCCAGCGTCAAAGTCTCCGCCAACTACTTAATAGCCGCGCGGCCGCTCGCTCTGGGCCAGGAAATTGCCGCGGGCGATTTTTCGGTACGGCAGGGAGAACTGTCTCATCTGCCCTCAGGCGTACTGACCGATGCCTCCCAAGCCCTGGGCCGCCGCCTTGCGAACAGCGTGCAGGCGGGCCAACCGCTGCGTCGCGATGCGATACGGGAAGCGCCGACCGTCGTTCCGGGCCAACTGGTTGGCCTGATCGTCAAAGGACTTGGATTCAGCATCAGATCACAAGGTTACTCTCTGGGCAACGCGCCCGAAGGCCAGCGCGTCCAGGTAAAGACCCTCGCCGGAGCCGTCGTCAGTGGCATCGTGCGTTCCGGACCCGTCGTCGAACTCGTCAGATAAGGCTCAAGGGTTGGCCTCCGGGTACCGATATAGTGCGGGCACCACACTATGTCCGCGACCCGGCGCCTGATTGAAAAATTGCCCCGCAGCCTAAAGTTTCCACGGAAGGTACCGATAGAGTACCGATACAGATCCAGACGAAGGAAGGTTAGCCATGAAAATTGATCATTTATTCAAGTCCATAGGCAGTGTCGTCAACGACAGCCCCACCGGCAAGAGTGCGAAGCCGGATGTGGCCAAGCCCGTGCCTGGCGTCAGCGTCGAACTGAGCGGCATGTCCTCCCTGTTGCAGGCACAGGCATCGAGCGGCGAAGTCGTCGACGCCGCCCGCGTATCGAAAATCAAGCAGGCCATCACGGAAGGCCGCTTCGAGGTCCATCCGGACGTAGTGGCAGACCGTTTGCTGCAGGCCGTCCACGAACTGATCACCGCCCACAAACCCTGACCGACATGGTGCATACCCCGGCGCAATCAGGCCCGAGTGCAGGCGCTTTCGCCCTGGCGGCGGCGCAGGATCTCGTGACGATGCAATCGTTCGTTACGCTGCTCGAGCAGGAGCGCGGCGCACTCGAAGAGGGCAAAGCCGATGCGCTCCCCGGACTCGCTGCGGAGAAAGCCACGCTCATTGAAAGTCTTTCCCGCTCTGCCGAGCAGCGTGCGCGCTTGCTCGGCGTATCCGCAACCGCGGCGAGCGTAGAACAGGTCCTCGGCACCGACTCGGGCGTGCGGCAAGTCTGGCGACACCTGCTCGACACCGCAAGGCGTGCCTCGGACCTGAATTCCGGCAACGGTCTAATCCTCAATCTGTATCTCGCCCATGTGGATCGTGCGATCAATGCGATCAGCGGCCCGCGAACTTCGCTCTACAGCACGAGCGGAATCGCCAGTCGTGGTCCCAGTGTGTCGCGGAGCCTGGGCCGGGGCTGACCCGTCTTTACTTTCAAGTGAAAACGCCGGCAGATGCCGGCGTTTTTCATTTCCCCTCCAGGCGGGCTTAGCGAAGTGTCCGGAGAAGCGGGGGAATTCCATAGTCCGACAGCCAGCCGGATCAGATGCCGATTTTTACACCTCGGTGGTGTTGCGCCCCAATCTGCTACTCGTCAAGCGCAGCCACCGACCATTGCGGTTTGCCGAGCGTCGGCGCATTTCAATTGGCAGTCCCAAAAGAATGCCGGCAAGGCCGGCATCAGGATCCTATCCATGGCGTCTGGTTGCTGTGTCACGCCTTGCGCAAACTCACTCCTCTTCGCGGAGCATCGAGCGCAGCCGCGCAATGGCCTGGGTGTGGATTTGGCACACGCGCGATTCGCTCACGCCCATCACATCGCCGATCTCCCGCAGATTCAGATCCTGTTCGTAGTACAGGCCCATCATCATCTTTTCGCGTTCGGGCAAGTCAACGATCGCCGCGATCAGGCGCTCGCGCATGCCTTCTTCGAGCAGATTGTCGAGCGGACTCAGATGAGCGTGGCCGGCCTGACGGTCGAGAAAATGCTCATCTTCACTGTAGTCCTCGTAGTAGACCAGTTGATGGCCGCGCGCTTCCTGCAGCATCTCCTGATAGACCGGCAACGACAATTCCATGTGACCGGCAATTTCGAGCTCGCTGGGCTGGCGGCCCAGGCGCTGCTCGAGTGTGCTGATCGCCTTCTCGATCGTGCGCATGTTCTTGCGGATGCCGCGCGGCATCCAGTCGCAGCTTCGCAACTCGTCCAGCATCGCACCGCGGATGCGTTGCGCGGCGTAAGTCTCGAACTGCGCGCCCTGGGTCTCTTCGTAGCGTCCCACCGCATCCATCAGGCCTATCATGCCGGCCTGAATGATGTCGTCGATTTCGACGCTTGCGGGCAGTTTCGCCATGACCTGGTGGGCAATGCGCTTGACCAGCGGAGCGTACTCCTTTATCCACTGCTGTCTGTCTTGCGTTCCTGATGCCGTGTACATTTCTGTATCCCTCCTGCTTACCTGTCCTCGCGCAATTCGCGGATAAATTTGCTCTCATGCCGCCGAGAGAGCTGCTGTGCCTACCCGGACACGACTACCCAGGATCAGACGCTGAACGAAACGTTCCATCCCCTCCGCCGCTTCACGCGGCAGGGGCCACTGCATGATTTCCTGTGCCTGCCGGCGCCACTGCAGTGAACTGGGCGCCTCAGGAAACATCTCTACTGCGGCGCGCCCGACATGGCCCGCCTGGGCAATCCGCCCGTCGGATTGAACGACACCGAAAAACTCCAGGCCGACGCCCAGATGCCGCCCGGCGACCTTCGCCAGGTTGCTGTATGTCGCCTCGCCTTCGGCCTGCGACTGCGCCATGCAAACCAGCAGATGCAAGTTGCGCGCGCCCAGCTCGCGATGCATGAGCTTGATCATGCCCAGCGCATTGGCTTGACCGGCGCCGCTCGCGTTGGCAATCAGAATGGTTTCCTGCTGGGGATGCGACAGCGGCAACAGCAGGCTCGATACGCCCGCCGCGGTATCCACAAGAATGAAATCGAGGGCGCCGCCGATGCGCGCGAATCCATCGATGAGTCTTTCGCGTCCGGCGTCGCTGATACCGCAAAGGGCCTGAACGCCACGTCCGGCCGGCAGAATCACCAGGCCCTCCGGTCCTGGCACCAAGGTTTGTTCGAGCGCACGGTTCCCGCGCACCGTATCGGCCATGTCGGCGACCGTGTCTATGCCCAGGGTGCCAGTTACATTGCGCGGTCCGGAATTCTCGTCGAGCAGCAAGACGCTGCGCCCGGCCTGCGTGATCGCCACCGCAAGATTGATGGCTGCGCAGGTCTTACCGGTGCGGGCGCCGCCGGAGACCAGCGTGATCACTTTCGGGATCTGCTTGCCCAGCAGGCGCCGCAGTCCCTCGGCCTGGTCGGATGTTTTTGTGGTTATCAACGGGGCCTCAGATCGCAAATGCTCCGCCCATCATTGCGGCGGGAATGTCCTGCTCTGCCAGAGCACGGATCGGGTTGTCGTTCGCTGCGGA
>Ga0163144_10002415_pt1 | contig 43154 bp, 36 predicted proteins | sample OliLak19BULKMAT1_FD_123175 | JGI IMG/M metagenome (GOLD analysis project Ga0163144, IMG submission 123175) | Freshwater microbial mat bacterial communities from Lake Vanda, McMurdo Dry Valleys, Antarctica - Oligotrophic Lake LV.19.BULKMAT1 | ecosystem: Environmental > Aquatic > Freshwater >...
CGCGAAGTTTGTGCCGCCAACACCTCGCCAAGCACACGCGATTGCGTATCGTAAAAATCCTTGATCCGCTTCTCGACGATCTCCAGATCCTTCTTCTGCGCTTTCCACGCATCCACCACGCGCGTTTCAGCCAACGGAGTCTCATGCAACTGGCTCGAATTCAAGATCCCCTGCAGCGAGTAGAAATCCTTTGTCGGAATGGGATCAAACTTGTGGTCGTGGCATTGTGCGCAAGCTACCGTCAGCCCCAAAAAGCCACGCGTCAGTGCATCCACCCGTTCATCCTGCATCTCAGGACTCAACGCAAAAAAACCAGTGCCAGCCGCAAACTCCTGAGGCGATTGCGCAGGCATCAAATCCCCTGCGATCTGCGCCTTCACAAAATCCTTGTACGACATATCGCGATTGAAGGCATCGATCACCCAATTCCGGTAACGAAACGAATTCGCGTAAGGCTCCTCCTTCGTCGAATTCAATTTGTCGTCGGCGTACCGCGCAACATCCAGCCAGTAACGCCCCCACCGCTCTCCATATTGCTTCGAGGCAAGCAACCGGTCAACAACCTTCTCCCAGGCACTCACAGAATGATCCGCCTCAAACGCACGCATCTCCTCGATCGTAGGAGGCAACCCCGTCAGGTCATAGCTCACCCGCCGCAACAGCGTGCGGCGATCGGCCATCCGCGCCGGCTGCAATCCTTCCTTCTCAATCCGGGCCAGCACAAAACGATCAATCACATTGCGCCCCCACTTCGCATTCCGAACTTCTGGCGCGGCATGCTTTCTAATGGGCTGAAAACTCCAAAACGCCCGCTGCTCTGGCGAGAGCTCAACATCCGCGCTTGCCGGCGCAGCCTTCATCATTCGCTCCGGAAATACCGCCCCATCCTTCACCCAATTCGAGACCAGCGCAATCTCAGCCTCGCTCAGTTTCCCCGACGGTGGCATCTTCAACCGTTCGTGCGAATGGTCAATCACCTTCACCAACAGACTCTGCTCGGGTTTTCCCTCTACGACAGCCGCCCCGCTCTTGCCACCCTTCAGCAATGCCTCCCGCGAATCCATCCTCAAGCCGCCCATCGCCGACTGCGTGTGGCATCCATAACAGTTCTTGGCCAACACCGGCCGCACTTTCATTTCAAAGTGTTCAGCACGATCCTGTCCGAAAACGGCAACTGTGAGGACGAGAAAAATACCAGTACGCATCGACCTGATTCTATAGTTTTTTTCATCTAAAAGCACTCTCTCCGTCCATTTGATTCCGATATACTTCCCGCCAGCATTACCCAATTTCGAGGAGGTAGAAAATGCAACTGACACCGATTCTCTTGACGATAGGTTTAGCTGTGGCCATACCGATACTGGCCGACCCACCCCAAGGGAAAGGCAACGGCAACAATGACAAAGCCGATGACGACAAATCCACCAACGCCAATTGCTCAGACATGCCGACGGCGGCTCAGCTCAAAGCCTGGCTGAAACAGGCGCCCGATCAGGGCGGCAGCGCCGGTGGCCTTTTCCTTGGCAAGAGGATGTGGGGCGCAATCGTGAACAAAGATGGCGAGCTGTGCACTGTTGCGGTTTCAACGGACGACCCTCGCGGCGTCTGGCCAGGCAGCCAGGCAATAGCCAAGGCAAAAGCCTTCACGGCAAACGCTTTCAGCCTGGATGACTTCGCCCTCTCCACCGCCCGTCTCTACACCTTCACCCAACCTGGCCATTCACTCCATAGCCTCGGCCAGTCCAATCCGTTCAACCCGGACGCCGTCTCTTCACCGCAAGGGCAGACAGGCAAGAGCCAGGTTGTCGGCGGTATGATTTTCTTCGGCGGCGGCGTTCCTCTTTACAAAGCAGGCAAAATCATCGGGGGCCTCGGCGTCTCGGGCGACACCTCCTGTGCCGACCACGAAATCGCAAAGCGCGTAAGAAACATCGCCAATTTGAATCCCCCCGGCGGAGCACTGGCCGATGACATCGTCTATTCCGCGACTGATCTGCCAAGCGCGTTCGCGCACCCCACCTGCCTGAACACCTTCCGCAACGGTACCAACCTCGGACAGACTGAAAAGCCCGCGGCCTACTAGAATCAATACCCACAGGAGTGACCAGGCAAGAGCAATTCGCCCGATCACTCCTGTTCTATTTATATCCAGCCCTTGCCCCAGCCCCACTCCGTTGTATATCGTCAAAACTCCCCTATGCCTTCCCACGGAAAATTTCGCATCGGCATCTCCCATGATTTCGCTCTCGATGCAAAAGGACACTACGAAGCTGTTCTCGAGCAAGTCCTCGGTAATCAATCCCATCTCGAATACGAACTCATGCCACTAGCCGAAAACGATCGGCCCACTCAAGAGCAACTGGACTCCTACGACGGCATCCTCGCGCTTGCCACTCGTTTCGACCCTGACAATCTCACCGGCCTCCGCCGCCTTTCGATCATCGCCAGATGGGGCGTCGGCTACGACCGCATCGACACTCAGTCTTTGATCGAAAACGGCATCATTCTCGCAATTACTCCCAACGCCGTTCGCCGTCCTGTTGCAGAGGCATCTCTCGCGCTGGTCTTTGCCTCTTCTCTCAACCTCGTTCACCAGCACAAAATCGTCGAGTCGTCGCGATGGCGCGACGCACTGCCCGGGCTGGGACGCAACATCGCTGGCCGCACACTCGGCTCAATCGGGCTAGGCAACATCGCATCTGAAATGTTCAGAATGTCCGCCTCCCTCGGCTTCGGCAAACTCCTGGCCCACGACCCCTACGCCTCCCCGGAACATGCCGCCAGCCTCAATGTCGCACTCGTATCCCTCGACCAATTGGCTCGCCAGTGCGACTTCCTTTGCGTCCTTTGCTCCCTCAACCACTCGACAAAATCTCTCGTTAATCGAGATTTGCTCCGGCTGATGAAACCCACCGCATTCCTCATCAACACAGCGCGCGGCCCCATCGTCAACGAAGCCGACCTCGTCGAAGCGCTAAAAGAAGGCTGGATTGCAGGCGCGGGACTCGATGTTTTCGAAACAGAACCATTACCATCGAGCGCCCCCATCCGCACCTGCCCCAATGTCATATTCGCCCCCCATGGGCTCGCCTGGACCGAAGAACTGGCGCGCGACAACACGCTCGAATCCTGCACCAACCTCCTCAATTTTTCTCTCGGACGACTTCCCACAGGCATCGTTAACAAACAAGTGCTCGACAACCACGTCTTCAAATCCAAACTCCAAAGGTGGTCCACACAATCATGAAGCCAAACCGTCTCCAGCAAGTCCTCGCGGAAGGTAGACGCCCTGTTGGCCATATGGTCTGGGAATTTGCCTCTCGCGGCATGGCGCGCATCCTCGAAGCGGCCGGTGTCGATTTCGCCGTCTACGACATGGAACACTCCGGCTACGACGTCTCCACCATTGCCGACCTGCTGGCCTGGACACATGGCACAACTTTCGCCCCCTTCGTCCGCGTTCCTGAAGGCAAGTACCACTTCATCGCAAGAATCCTCGACGCCGGAGCTTTGGGGATCATGGTCGGCAATGTCAAAACGCCCGAACAGGCAGCCTACATCGTCGACTTTGCCAAATATCCGCCCTCAGGCCATCGCGGACTCGGCCTGAGCCACGCCCACAACAACTACGTCGCTCCCAACTCGGCAGATTATCTGGAATACGCCAACCGCAACACCACGGTGATTTGCCAGATCGAATCGCCCGAAGGCCTTTCGAATGTCGAAGCGATCGCCGCCACCCCAGGCGTGGACATCCTCTGGATCGGACACTTTGATCTCACCGCAAACATGGGCATCGTCGGTCAATTTGATCACCCCGATTTCCATGCGGCTCTGGAGCGGGTGATCAAAGCTGCTCACAAACACGGCAAGCTTGCCGCAATCCAGCCTGGTTCCCCGCAACAACTGGAGCAGTGGAAATCAAAAGGCTTCGACGTACTTTCTTACGGGGCCGATTCCGCCCTATACCGAGCCGCACTTCAAGAGGCCATGGAGCGCACTCGCCTCTGACGGCGGAGCGCCAAACAGGTTTCTATATTCATCGTTGAAACAGTGATACATTTACATCACTCATAGCAAGGAGGTTTGTTGTGCGTTCGCATTACTCGTTCTTTTTATCGGCCACTTTACTCTCTGTGGTTTCCTTGAACGCGGATTTACGCAAGGCTCGCGACCTTGAACTTGCAGGCTCAATTCGGGCCGCCGAACAGGAATATAAGGCCGATGGGGGAATCGCCTTCGCCGAGTTCCTCGAACGGCGCCGCCACCCTGGCGCAATCCCTGCCTACGAAAAGCTCGCTGCATCGAATGATGCCGCAACTCGCCGCCAAGCCCTCAAACGCCTCATCGTCCTCACTCTGCTGGACGGCAATCGCAAGTCCGCCGAAGGTCACCTCGCAAAGTACCTCGAAGCTGGCGGAACAAATCTCTCCTTCAGCACCACCACTCGCCCCCCCGCAAGTTCAGGCTTCGCGGACATCCCCGGCCCCATCCGCAGCTTCTCGAGAATGGCAGCTCTCTCCCCCGATCTCACCCCGGACGAACTCCTCGGCGCATTGGCGCGCAACGTCGTCACCAATGGCTATCAGGCCGCGGGCAACAACGAAGGCCTCGACCAGACCGAATATCTCAAGCTGGTCTACCGCTACCTCTCGCAAGCCAAAGAACTCGAAAAGCTAGCCGTAAAAGATCAGACTATTTTGATCGAGCAATGCGATTCCACCCAAACCGGGGAGTTGCTCAAAGTACTCGGCTACCGCATGCGTGGCGCTTGCGGCGGTGACATCGTACTCGAAACCGTCAATGCCTCCAGGGCATTCCTCACTATCGATTCCGGCTTCCCGCTCTCGGATCTCGAATCCGCCCTCAAGACCGGTAGACCGTTTTCTTACGACTACAAGCCCACCAAGGTGCCGGTCCTCTACGGTCCTACCTATTGGGTCGAAACAAAGGAAAAAGAAAAGACCGAGCAAAGCTTTATTGAATTCTTCATGTCCGATCCCCAGCTATGCCGCCTCTACCTGGGACTTTCCAAACTTGATCCTTCCACCGCCGAAGACCTGAAAAAGGCGATGCCCATCCAACGACTGCGAGCCTTCTCCCATGTCCTCGACTTCTTCGGCGGCATGCTCCAGATCCGCAACGGCAAAGTGGCGGTTCCAGGCGACCCGCGCTCCGCAGCAGTTTGGAGTGAAATCCTCGGAGTCAATCCTGACAACGGCCCAGCTTTCCTCGAAAAGCTCATCTCCAAAGATGACGGCTGGCTCGCCGCCTACTTTGAGTCACTGTCTCGCATTTCAGGTCCCACCCTCGATTACCTCACCGAACCCACTCGCCTGCGCCGCTTCTACCTCGCACTCAGAGGAAAAGTCACTTCCCCCGGTCCTGCTCGCCCCGTATTCCGCGCCTCCACCGACTTGATGCTGCTTACTTCCCGCCTTCGCATCGACACCAACGGCAAGCCCCACATCCCCGGCAGCGTTGAGAGCTGGAAAAACCTGTTCATCAACCATCCCCACGGCAAGTACGACGGCAAACTCACCAAATCGGCCCAGGGCTGGAAAGACCCTGACGATCTTCTCGAAGCCCTCTTCGCCCTCTCACGCAAAGCGGTCGACAACGAACCGCTCAAGATGTTCCTGAGCCTCAGCGATATGAACCGCGGGCGCAAAGATCCGATTTCCCCCATCGGAGTCGACAGAATGCTCAAGGATTGGAGAGTATTCGGAGCCCAGTACGCGGCGTTCGCCGAAATGCCTGAATTGAGCGAGAAATCCATCCTTCTCTTTCTGACTTCCGCAACTACCCTCAACGGGATTGGTGACATTCAGTTGCGTGCGGATGCGGTAGGTTGCTTCCAGTCTCTAAGCGCATTGACTCAGATCTTTCACCGAAATCGTCTGCTCACTGCCACCATCGACGAAACCTACGAACCAATCCTGACGAAGATCGCGGCAGCCAGGAATTCCAGAGATTTGTTTGACGCCTCGCGGGACTCAATCAGGCACTTGCTCAAGTCAGCGGGTGTCGACGACAAGGCTGACCCTCAGTCTGCCATTCTCGGCTTACTTTCAGGTGCGGCTCGAACAACGGATGATGACACCCACCGCGTCCTGATCGCTGAAATGCAGCGTGTCTTCGATGCCCAACGATTGGTCTCCCTGAAGGTGATCTTCGACATCGACGAGAATCTCGAAGCTCCGTCTACGGGTGGCAAAACAAACGTCGCCCTGGTCAACCGCTTGAGTGGCCGCATCACCGATCAACAGCCGCCTCGTAGCTCTCTGTCCGGCGCGGAACGCAACGCCATGGCATTCGGCTACTGGGTAGACAAACACATCGAGAACGAACGCAAGACGAACTTCCGCGCCATCGTTGATAAGGCCGGGGCTGATCCCGTCAAACTCAAAGAGGCCCGCGGCCAATTGGCCAGCTTCCTTCGCGACACCCTGGTGGGCCTTGCCTACATCCACTACGCCCCACCCGGCGCGCAGATCCTGTTCACCAATCCGCACTTCGTCCGCAGTCACGACTTCCTGGGAGTCCAGGGCAGCAATCAGACCTGGCGCACCACGGAGGTCTTCGGCACCGGCTGGCCATCCTCCGCCGGTGGACGCCTTGTTGGTTCACTCGTCAGCCTCCCTTACGCCCTGGCCGAGGCCGAACAGAATTTCCTGATCCCCACCCGCGAACAGGCTCTCATCTGGGGCGACCTGGTCCCTCAGATGATCGTCTCGGCCAAAGTTCCTCGCTACTGGCGGGTGACTCCCGCACAACTTCACTTCGTCGGCTTGCATTACCGCGCAGGTCAATCGCTGCTTGCACAGGCCGCGATCGACGCGCCCTTGCGAGCCAAGGTGATTTCAGCTCTGATGCGCTACGCACCGCCCGCTCGTTCCGAGGCGGTAAGCGCATACCTCGAGGCAGGCAACGTTTCCGCCGCCCTCGATCTCGTCACCCCATCTGAAGCCTTCAACATGGCCACACATATGATTGGCGCCAATGAAGCGGATACAAGCTCTCCGCTCATTGCTGAGATCAACCGGCTCCGGCAAGAGCGCCCCAGCGAGCTCACTACCGCCGCTATCTCGAATTCCTTCGGCACACCCAAGCCCACCTTGGCAAACTCCTATCAGCCCCAGTTGCTGGGTCTTCGCACCTTCCCTACCCTGATGGGCTACTCCAGCCGCATCCTCGCTGAGAGTTGGGAATCTTCTAACATCTACTTCGCCTCACTGGCAGACGAGCTTGGCATGAAGCCGTCCGAGCTCAATCTCCAGATTCCGTTGTGGACAAAGCTCGCCGTCGAGAAGATCTTTGCCACTCATCTCGAAGATTGGCCCGCCCTGCTCCGCAGCCTTCGACTCGTAGGCCAGGAAATGAGACAATCATCCAAACAGTCCCAGCAAGGGAGCTACTAAATTACCCATGCGTAAGTTCGTCGCACTTCTCCTACTCACCGCCGCGGTTCTCGGCATCACGCTCTATGCCCAGGACGCGATCTTCAAAGTCAAGGTCGACATGGTCGTCCTCAGCTTCACCGTCACCGACTCCAAAGGTAAATACGTCAACGGCTTGAAGTACACCGATTTCCGCGTACTCGAAGACGGCATCGTCCAGAAGCTCTCCACCTTTGCGGAAGGCAATCGACCTCCGATTCAGATCCTCGACGATGGCTCCACCAAGCCGCTCGCCATCGCCGACAATGCCGCCAAAGAGACCGAACTCAAAGGGCCTTCCGACGCCTTTGTCGGCACCAACGTCTTCGTCCTGTTCGACACCTCGAACTACATGTACCGCAGCTTTGTTTACGCCTCTGACGCAATCGCCGACTTCGTCCGCGGTTTGGACAAAGCGGACTCTGTCGCTGTCTACACCTTCTCGCGCAACCTGACCCGCGCCGCAGACCTCACCCGCGATCGCAACTTCGCCATCGCAGGCCTGCGCAAGGCCGTCGCTGGCGACGACTCAGCCCTCTACAACGGTTTGCTCCTCACCCTTCGCGACGCCGCCAAAGTTCCAGGCCGCAAGGTCGTAATCGTCTTCTCCAACGGACCCGACAATGGGTCGATGGTCGCACCTGACGACGTCCGCTCCGTGGCTGAGGACGAAGGCATCCCGATCTATGTCATCTCCACTGCCGAAGTAAACAAAGATCCCATATCCTCAGGTGTTTTCCGGCGCATCGCTGGTCGCACTGGCGGCAAGGCTTACTTCGCCAAGACCTGGCAGAAACAGGTCGAAGCCTTTGAGTCCATCCGCGAAGACTTGGGCAACAGCTACACCATCACCTACTATCCGCAGACCAACCCCAACGAAGGCTTCCGCAAAATCGCCGTCGAAATCAAATCCGACGCAGCCAAGAAGCTCCGCGTAAGGGCTCGGCCAGGCTATCGTCCGCGAACCACTTAGGCAAGAGCTCATGCAAAATCTCGTGAACCGCCGCAGCTTCCTGGCCGCGGCGGCAACAACACTCCGTCCCATTGATATTCCCGCCAGCAAATTCTGCGGCTGGCCCACAATCGTCCGGCGCAAATCCGGTCAGTTCCTCGTTGTCTACTCCGGCTCACGAGAGGCCCACGTCTGCCCCTTTGGCCGCGTCGAGCTCATCCGCTCAAGTGACGAAGGCCAAACCTGGTCGCACCCTCAGGTAGTCCTCGATACCCCCATCGACGACCGCGACGCTGGCATCACCGAGACCGCAAAAGGTAACCTGCTAGTCACCACCTTTACTTCCCTCGTCTATCAAAAACAGAAAAACTACTCCACCGAGCGCTGGCAGGCAGCAGAGCGGGCGATCACACAGCAGCAGCGCGAATCGTTGTTGGGTTCCTGGATGCTTCGTTCGACCAACGCCGGGCTCACGTGGTCCCAACCCTACCGCGTCCCTGTAACCAGTCCACACGGCGTCATTCAGCTCAGAGACGGTCGACTTCTGTACCCCGGCAAGAAATACCCGGACGCCGATGGCGCCATTGGTATCGCGGCTTCAAACGATGACGGACTCACCTGGCGCTGGCTCGCCACCATTCCCACTCGTCCCGGTGACAATGCCATCGACTACCACGAGCTTCACGGAGTCGAAGCCGCCAACGGCCACCTCATCGTTCAGATCAGGAACCACAACAAAGCCAACTCCATGGAGACCCTCCAAACCATCTCCACCAATGGAGGCAAATCATGGTCCACTCCCCAGCCCATCGGTGTCTGGGGCTATCCCACTCACCTGCTCCGCTTGACCAACAACACGCTCGTCATGAGCTACGGACATCGCCGCCCGCCACGCGGCAATCAGATTCGCACCAGCAAGGACAATGGCCAATCCTGGTCAGAACCAATCCTCCTCAGCGAAGATGGCTCGGGCGATCTGGGCTACCCTTCCACAGTCGAATTGCCGAATGGAGAACTGTTTTCCCTTTGGTACGAAGTCATGCAGCCAGGCGCTCCTGCAATCCTCCGCACAGCTCGTTATAAGCTCGGCGGCTGATTCATTTTTTACGAACGCTGAAAACCTTGTTGGCGATTCCCCAAACGCCATCGCGCTTCACCAGGACAAAGAAGTCTGTCGCAATCACCTGCCCCATATCCAGCGTGGCTCTCGCCATCCCGGCACTTCCCTCAATTTGCACAAAATCAAGTGTGCGCTTCCTCGACTCAGCCCCAGGCGCCGGCTTACCCGTAAATCCCTTGACGTAATCTGCAAAGCTCCAGTCCCGAAACTCTCCAGTCAGAGTCGAGCCTTGTATCCTCGCCCCTGCATGAAAGGCCTCCAGCATCGGCTCTTGTCTCCCGGTGGCATGTCCCTCCAGATACTTCTCCACAGGCAATCTGGCGGCCTTCAATTCCTGATCCTCCTGACCAGGCGCCAAACCAACCGCCATCAATGAACCAATTAGAACGAAAGCGAATTTCATACCTTCTTCATACGCCGGGCCTGAAAATCCGTCACGTCTTTTTCGCCTTTCGATTCTTGTCCAACCGCAACTGCCAGGCGCTCCGCAGGGCCCCCCGCATCAGGTCTTCATTGGCGGCCGCAATTCGAAGATGCGTCGCCCCGCCGCGGCCCCAGCCCCCTGCAACCGGCAAGAATACCTCCGGCGCGCCTTTCACAAATTCAGCCTGCAATTCAGGCGTGAGCATCAGGTTTCCATAACCTTGCTCGACCGAAGCAAGCGTTGCAAAAATGCGCCCGCCGACGCGAAAATCAACAGCACCCATATGGGAGCCCTCTTCGGCCCCATCCAGCGCCAGTGCGGCTCTCCGAAAGTCTCCAAGCCTCATCCCAGGCATAGCAACAGTCTAATCCCCGTTTGCGCAAATTCGCCTGACCGCCTGACCGCCTGACCGCCATAGCCAAAGCTGTCATAATGACGGCAATTGCCCATTCCGATCCATTCACAAAACAATATGGTCGTCACGGCCCTTGGTGCGTCTGCGGGTGGACTTGAGCCGCTTGAGAAATTCTTCGAGGCGATGCCCTGCGATAGCGGCATCGCCTTTGTAGTTGTCCAGCACTTGTCGCCTGACCATTCCACAGCTTTGCCGGAATTGTTGAGCCGCTTTACCCGGATGTCAGTCGAGCAGGCAGGCGATGGGATGCGCCTTAAGCCAAACTGCGTCTATGTGATTCCTCCAAATGCAACCCTAACGGTCCAGCACGGTTTCCTCAAAGTAAGTCCTCCGGCAGAGGCTCGCGGCTTTCGAACGCCCATTGACATTTTCTTTACCTCCCTCGCTGAGGACAGGGGCGAAAGCGCGGTCTGCATCATGCTTTCGGGTACAGGTTCTGATGGCACAATCGGCCTCAAGGCGATCAAGGAGCAAGGCGGGATGGCAATGGCCCAGTCCCTCGATACGGCCAAGTACGACGCCATTCTGCGCAGCGCAATCAAAACTGGATTGGTCGACTATGTCTTGCCAGTGGAAGAAATGCCCGGCAAGCTGGTTGATTATGCAACCCACATCCTTTCGCTGAACCAAACCCCGGATGACGTGCGTGCGCAAATCACGCCCCACCTTCCGGCAATCTTCGATTTAATCCGCAGCCGGTCTGGGCATGATTTCAGCCAGTATAAGGATTCAACGATTATCCGGCGCATCGTGCGCCGCATGGCCGCATCGCAAATTGACGATGCGGCCAAGTATAAGGAGCGGCTCTCAAACCAACCCTTGGAAGTCGATTTGCTCCTTGAGGATTTGCTCATCGGCGTGACATATTTTTTCCGCGACACGGAAGCATTCGAAGTTCTGGAACGGGAAGTGATCCCCAAACTCTTCGCTGGCACAGATGAGTCCTCGGCAGTCCGCGCCTGCGTCGTTGGTTGCGCGACTGGCGAAGAAGCTTATTCCATAGCCATGCTCTTCTCGGAGTTTGCCTCTACACTTCCCCAACCTCCAAAACTGCAGGTCTTTGCCACGGATATAGACGAAAAAGCGCTCGAGGTTGCGCGAAAAGGCCGTTACCCTGCCAGCGGCGCCCAAAATGTGAGCCCCGCACGTCTGCTTCGTTTCTTTACTAAGGATGAAGACTCATACGTGGTGAAACGTGAGCTTCGGGAAATGTGCATTTTTTCCAAGCATAGTTTCATCAAGGATCCCCCCTTCACTCGGCTCGACTTGATCTCTTGCCGCAATGTCATGATCTATATGGGCGCGGAGCTCCAGAAGAAAATCTTCCCGTTGTTTCATTATGCTCTCCGGCCAAATGGATTCTTGTTCCTTGGGCCTTCAGAGAGCCCTGGGCCCCATCCCGAACTCTTCGAACCCCACAATAAGGCAAGCAGAATCTTCCGGCGTAAAGAGCACCATGCCCTCGCGGAACTGAGCTTTCCTCTCTCAAACTTCAGTCGTCTTCCCGTTGGCACAAATCTGGTCTTGCCTGAAATTCAAGATCTCAACAGGCATTTGGAGCGCATCATTCTGAGCCGCTACCGCCCGGCCTGCGTCGCCGCGAAAGCGAACGGAGACAGCGTTTATTTCTCGGGGCCTGCCAGCCGCTATCTGCAGATGCCAACCGGGAGCCCCGATTCCAACGTTGTCAATCTCGCTCTGGATGGCCTCAAGAATCCTCTCCGCTCGTGTTTGCGCAAGGCGGAATCTACCCGTTCTAAAGCCGTTGAGCAACGAATCCCCGTTCATATCAACGGGGAGGAGTTATTCGTCGACCTGAGTGTGGAGCCAATTCTCGAACTCCGCAGCCCAGATCTCTTCATGGTTCGCATCGAGGATACTCCACCGGGTCAATTGACCCTGGATACACCGAAACCAGCCGGCAATGCATACTTTGAGGGCATTATTGACCACCTGGAAAGCGACCTCCGCTACGCCCAGGAATACGCTCAAGCAATGTATGAGGAGCTGGAGAGCTCGAATGAAGAGCTGAAGTCGGCCAACGAAGAATTTCAATCTACAAATGAGGAACTTGAAAGTTCCAAAGAAGAACTCCAGTCATTTAACGAAGAGCTCCAAACGGTCAACTCCGAACTGAATCGCAAGGTCAGCGAACTCGATCTATCCAATAGCGACATGGAGAACTTACTCAATGCAACGCAGATCGCAACCATATTCCTTGCTACGGACTTGCACATAAAAAACTATACCCCCTCGGCCGGAAGCGTCTTCAACCTCATCAGGAGCGATATAGGTCGTCCGTTTACAGATCTTGCGACTACGTTGATCGATGCGAATATCAAAACGGAGATAGCTGGCGTCTTGAAGTCGCTTGTGATTTGCGAAAAGCAGGTCGCAACAACCAGTGGTCTCTACTTTCAATTGAGAATCGTGCCGTACCGCACCGTTCATGACGTCATTGATGGAGTCGTATTGACCTTTGTCGATGTCACAGCGCTCAGGCACGCGGAGGCTCTCGCGCAAATCGTCGTCGATACAGTTAGAAATCCGCTTCTGGTGTTGGATTCCAACCTGCGCATCCTATCGGCCAGCAAGGTCTTTTATACAGACTTCTGCTCTCCGGGCGAAACGGTTTTGAAAAAATGCATTTATGATCTGCCCGGCAGGCAATGGGATACTCCGGAATTGCGCCACTTGCTGAATGCGCTGCTGGCGGGAGATCCGCCAGTCGACCACTTCATGATGGACTTCGCGGCCAAAGCCCAGCCAACTCGAAAACTACAAATTAACGGCAACCGCATGGATCGGGAAAAATCCGGCGAACCATTGATCCTGCTCTCGATTCTAGACATTACCGGCATCACTCAATCCCAGGAAGCCCTTCGCGAATCCGAACATCGCTACCGAACCTTGTTCGATTCCATAGACGATGGCTACTGCATTCTCGAAGTGATCTTTGACGAGAATGGTTCCGCCTCCGATTACCGCTTCTTGGAAGTCTCTCCTTCATTCGAAAAGCACACCGGCCTCACAGATGTAATCGGCAAAACGATACGCAGCCTGGTGCCTGGCATCGAGCAGGAATGGATTGAGATGTATGGGAATGTCGCGCTGACCGGAATACCCATCCGCACTCAGGCCAGGGCTGAGCAATTGCACCGCTGGTACGACATCTACGCCTTCCGGTTTGGAACTCCGGAACAAAACCAGGTGGGTGTGATCTTCAAAGACATTACTGCAAACAAAGCAGCGGCTGATTCGCTTCGCATAAGCCAATCACGCTTCCGCACACTTTTTGAATGTGCTCCCGTCGCCATCTTCGTATGCGATCGTCTGGCGTTAATTCAGGATTTCAACGCTCATGGAGAAAAGTTGTTGGGCCAACCCTTGGCCAGTGGAGATCCGATCGACCTGCACTTCGACGAGAATTCCGCTAGCCAGATGCGCTCCGCCCTCGAATCGGGAGAGATGGCGAAAAACGTGGATTGCACTCTCCACTGCTCGGATGGCTCAGCCACGGCTTGCATCGCAAATTACTTCCCGCTGACTGATGGCAGTGGAACAGTCACGGGATTAATTGTCTCGTTTGCCGATATCACGGAACTGAAGCAATCTCAAAAGAAACTCGAAGCTTTGAATACCGACTTGCAGCAATTCGCCTTCGCCGCATCGCACGACCTCCAACAACCCTTGCGAATGGTCACCAGCTACACCCAGTTGCTCGCGCAGCAGTTCAAAGGAAAGTTGGACTCCGATGCGGATCTCTACATCAACTATGCAGTGCAAGGGGCCGAGCAGATGGAAACGCTTCTCAGGGACTTGCGCGAGTATTGGTGGGTCAGTAGAAGAGAATCCGAGCAGTTTGTGTCGGTGGATTGCCAGCTCATCCTCGATCACTCGCTGAAGGCGCTTGCCATGGCGTTGACCGAGAGCAAAGGCGTCGTAACTCATGGCCCTTTACCCTCGATCCTTGCCGAAGAGACTCCGCTCCTGATGCTCTTCCAGAATCTGATCAGCAACTCGCTCAAATACAGCCGGGCCGGAGTACCCGCACGGATTCACATCGATGCCACTCAAAAAGACAATCGTTGGACCTTCTCCTTTGCCGACAACGGCATTGGAATAGAACAACAGCATCTTGCCAAAATTTTCGTACCGTTCAAACGCTTGCACGGAGCTGAATACCCTGGCAGCGGTATGGGCCTGGCAATAGCGAAGAGCATCGTGGCGCGATACGGCGGCGATATTTGGGTAGAATCGGAATTTGGGAAGGGGTCGACTTTCTTCTTTACCCTCCCTGTGCTGAAAGAAGGAATCGTTGGGTAAATGCAGAATCGTCCTCATAGAAGACAACGCCGCCGATGTCTTCCTGGTCAAGCTGGCGATGCGCCGGAATGAAATCGACTGCGAGCTGATTATTTTCCCAAACGGCGAAGCGGCCGCCGAGGCACTTTTAGCGGAACCGGCCTCAATGGGTTATGAACCCGCCCCCAACGTGATCCTCCTCGATATGAACACTCCAAAGAGCGATGGCTTTGAAGTGTTAGACAAATTTCGCAACGCTGCAAATTTAGCCCATACCGCAATCGCGATCATCACTTCCTCCCAGGCAAGAAGCGATTTGAACCACATCAAATCATTGGCCGGAATACGTTACATCCAAAAACATTCTCAACTCAACGATTTTCTAGATACGGTCGGCCGGGCCATCAAAGAAATGCTTGGCGAAAGCGCACAGCCGAGACCGCAATAGGCGCAGCCAACCCTTACGCTTACGCCCCAGGCAACCAAATATCGAAGATGAGGCCTGTTGGCTGCGTCTCGGCGCCATGAGCTTCGGCTGTTGCCAACTCGATCTTGCCTCCCGCCAACCGGATAATCTCCCTGCACAAGAAAAGTCCCAGCCCCTGGCCCTCTCGAGGGCCTCTGTGACCACGGAAAAATGGCTGAAAAACCTTGGATGCATAGGGCACCTCAAGTCCGCCGCTTTGGTCCCAATATCGAATCGAAACGCCGCCGCCAAAACTGGCTTCCGCGCGCAAAAAGATGCACGGGCTGCCGGTGCCGAACTTGTGAGAATTGTCGATCAATTCCGCAAAAACGCGGCAAAGATCGGGCTCGCTCAAGCCAACATGAAGGCTAGGCGGGATTACGGCATGCAGCGAACCCTCACAGTCACTGCACTCACATTCATGCTCGTACACCGTCCGCTGCCAGGCGCTTTGCAAAGAACAGGACAAATTTTCATAAGAACCATATGCGTCAGCGAAATATTGCCCCATCTTCAATAACTTCTCCAGATCGCGAACTTCCTTGCTCATCGCTGCTTCCAGCTTGGGCCGGTCGATCTCGTTTTCGCCAAAAAGTGCGGCAATCGCACAAACATGCCTGAGCGGCGTTCTCAGATCGTGCAATATTCCATTGAAGAATGCGTTCAATTCCGCCCGCCGGGCCAGCGCTGCCGCTCGTCGCAGATAAGTCTCCACATCGCGTGTTAAGGCTTCGTCCAGATCAATCCCGGCGACCCAGAGTTCTACGCATCCCAATGCTCCACTCTCGTCTCGAACGAGTACTACGACCGGTATTTCACTGAATTCCACAGCAGAACGCGAAATCGATGCACGCAAAAGAGTCGGATTCCAAGTGCTAAGATCGACGCGCCTGGCCCCAGTTGCCCTTGCAACGTGTTCCGCAATTTCCAACCCCTCGCGCTCGCTCGAAAACTGAGCTAAGCTCAAAGGCATATTCTTATCCATAGGAAGAACCTAACAACTCGACTATGTTGAGTATACGTCCGGGCCGAGAGGATAGCATTCAATGAAAGAAGTTTCTCGACGGCGTATTCTTGTCGTCGATGACGATTCAAAAGATCGCGCCCATCTGGAGTGCCAACTGGCAGGCGATGGGCAGATTATCGAGACAGCCATCGATGGCGCCGATGCTTTCGACAAAATTCCTGATTTTCAGCCACAAGTCATAATTTCCGACATTCACATGCCCCGAGTCGATGGCTATGAATTGATCCAGATGCTGAAAAAGCAGCAAATCTCAACTCCAGTCATTCTCTTGACCCAATCCGGCACGATCGACCAGGCCGTTGCAGCCGTTCATAGATCCGGGGCCTATTGGTTTCTTGAAAAACCCGTAGCTTCGATTCAGCTTCATACCCTCGTCGAACGCGCCTGGGAGCAGTCCAAGGTGCATGCCGAGAACGATCGCCTCCGCAACCTGCTGAAGGGCCAGCAAACCTCCCTCATCGTCGGTAGCCATCCCAAAATGAAGCAGCTCTTGGACTTGGTCGCGCAACTGGGCCCAACCAAGTCAAATGTTCTGCTAAGCGGCGAAAGTGGAACGGGCAAGGAAATCTTCGCCCGCTCCATACATGACGCAAGCCCAAGACGAAATGCCCCCTTTGTCGCCATCAACTGTGCAGCCATCCCAGAAGGCCTCGTGGAAAGCGAACTCTTCGGCCATGAGCGCGGTGCCTTCACAGGCGCTTTTGAGCGCCAGCTCGGCAAATTCGAGCTCGCTCACGGAGGAACCCTCTTTCTAGACGAAATTGGCGAACTTCCGCTCAACTTGCAGCCGAAACTACTTCGCGTACTCGAAGAGTCCAAGTTCCGCCGCCTTGGTGGAAAATCTGAAATCAGCGTTGACGTCCGCTTGATAGCCGCCACCAACCGCAAACCCGAGAATGCAGTTGCCGACGGGTTGCTCCGTGAAGACCTATTTTACCGTCTGGCAGTCTTTCAACTCGAGATTCCGCCTCTGCGCGAAAGACGCGAGGATATTCCACTTCTCGCTGCGGCGTTGCTCTCCCAATTGGACGATAAGCACCATGACACCCGCAGCAAGTTGTCTGCCGAAGTGCTCGTAGCACTCTCGTCGTACGCTTGGCCAGGCAATGTGCGCGAACTTCGCAACGTTTTGGAACGCGGTCGGATCCTCGCAGGCGATGAAGAGATCTGCCTCAGGCACCTCCCCGCGAACCTTGTCGCGTCCCAAATCTCACAAGCCCCAAAGCAAATTCAGAAATCCAACGATTCAATTCGTATTACTATCGGCACCGCGATGGAAGAAGTCGAGAAGGCCCTGATCCTGGCTACTTATGAATTCACCGGCCAAAGTCAGAAGAAAACGGCGGGCGTTCTCGGCTTAAGCAGCAAGACGATCCAGAACAAATTGAAGCTCTACTTTTCGACGAGCTTCGCTGGTTCATAGAACCTGCTCCCGCAGCCAGACATCCAGCTTCTGAAACCCGTCCATCGCCCCAGCAGCCATATCCGAAACAGCGCCACTGCGGCTCTGGCCCACACGCTCCAGAAACTCCTGGCATTCTCGCCACACCAAGCCCGCACGATTCCCATATGAGGAGTAGTATGCTCCTCCATTCTCCGCCGTCAAATTCAACTTCCGGGCCACCAGCCGAAACAGATTCTGACCCGCCATCGTGGAACTCTCGATTACATACAAATAGCCGCAAACAAATGCAAACGATGCGTTCTCAAGCGGCAATTCCAGCCGAAAACATTCGTCTTCGCTCAAGCCAAGCATTCGCAGATCCCTCCCCAATGCCTCCCGTTTCGACCTCTGCTCAAAACAGAAGCCAAACTCTTCCCACTCCCGCCGATTCTTCGCATTGCTCTCGAATCCAAGGTGGAAGGCCCACATCTTCTTCAGCAGTTCCTCATAGGTTGCCCTCGTTGCCTTTCCCTCGAGAATCGCCCGATGCAGGGGATTTCCTTCAATCCGCTTCGGAAAATCACGCGTCTGCCGCCGCAGCCGATCCATTACTTCGCTTCCAGCCTCCACCGGCATTTGAGTAAGGCTCCTTTAAGCTTGAACTTCCGCCCAATGCGGCGCGATCTGACCCAAAAGTCCTGACCGCTATACGTCATATCGTCCAAGACTCATTGGGACAACAGGAAAAATTCAATCTACCTGCGAGCCCTCGTTCTCCTCAAACTCCTCCGCATCCTCCAAATCACCTTCTAGCGGAGCCTCCAGCAACCCAAGCGCAATCTCCACACAACTCCTCGGCACCCGTAATGGAATCCCGCCGATCGCCGTAGCCAGCAACCAATCATTCGTAGCCAGATTCACATTCTCTAGAAAAACAGGGATGTCGTATGCCTCCAGATGTGCCTGCACAATCCGAGCCTCATGCGGATACAAATAGTTCGCGATCGTCACCAGTTCTTCGTCAGCCATCGTGGCTTGCAGCATAACATCCACTGCACTCTCAAACCATCCATTACCGGCCTTGAAAGCTGAACTGCCGCACCAATCCATTCCCCGCATCCACTTCAATCACATTGGCGCCCAGTCCGAGAACGATCTCAATTCCAAACGACCCTGCCAGATCAAAATCCCGGCTCTTCACTTCCTGCAAAGTTCCTGTTCCGCTCACCAGCTTCACCTGCGGCAACCGCTCAATCGCGATTCCATTGGCGTCGAGCACCCTAAAGAAGAATAGGTTCCTCTGCACTGTGCCGCTCCGCGCCGAGGTGGCCGCTTCAAGCACCTGCAGCTCAACCGGAGCCGCATCGTTCGCCTTGCCAAACCAATAAGGAACCCGCATCGCAGGCCCGCCTTCAGCCTCGACAAACACCGCTCCCGTATATGCCCCGGCATCCATCTCCGCGCGCGCAAACCGCAACTGCAGTTGCGCTGTGGCACCCGCTTCCAGATCCAGTTGCGTAGTCGATACAGCCGGCGCTGCGCCCTGCTTCGGCTCAACCGAGATCCGGTAGCTTGCCGCCGTCGAACTCAGATTCTTCACTTCCACCGTCTGCTGATCGGAAGTAAACGAAACGCTCACCGGGCTGAAGCGCAAAGGAGCCGCCAGCGCCCGGCTCAGATCCAAAAGCCCCGCACCCGTCTGCGTTAACGTCAGGTTGGGCCGGCCGCTCAGCGGCCGCGCACTGTTCACCAGCATCGATCTGTATTCAACCGGCAACATTCCCGGTCGCGCACTCTTCAACACCGCAACCAGCCCAGCCGCGATCGGCGACGAAAAACTCGTCCCCGCAATCGACGTGTAGCCATCGCTTGAATACACATCGCCATTGATGTTGTTCGTCTGCGCCGCGGTATAAACATTCGTTCCCACCGCCAATGCATCCGGCTTCACAGGCACACCCGAAATCGGCCCAGCCGATGAGAAATCCGCCAGACGGAACGCATCCGCATCCCGGGCTTTCAAAGCCAAATCCAGCGTCGAATCAATCCCACTGCTATTGTCCAACTGCTGCTTCAACTTCAAACCGTCCGCATACGTGATGAACACCGCCGGCAGCGTCGCCGTAGCCGCCGCCATAGTGAGAAAATCCGAGGCACGCGCCTCATCGGAATAGATCACAGCGGCGAGCGCCCCTGCACGGCCGACATTGTTGATTTTCACCTCAAAGGTACAAACACCGCGCTGCACCAGCGCAATCCTCGCGGTCAAGCTATCCGCCGGTAACTCCGCACAAGCAGTCTCCGCCGGGTCAAGCGTCTTCACGCTCACCAGCGCTCCACTCACCCTCCCCGTAGTCGCCGTATTCGATCCAACCTTGGCCAACGCCAACGTTTCACCATTCGACACCAGCGCCGAAGCCGTCACTTTGCCATTCTCATTCGCCCCAATCGTCAGTGCCGTTGGAGCGGACGCTGGCGAACCCAATGTCGCCAGACCCGGCCCATCATTCCCAGCCGACACAACAGCAATCACACCGGCCGCTTCCGCCTGGGCCAATGCCTTCACAATGATGTCGTTCTCAGGCCGCGCCGCAAGCTGGGTTCCAAAGCTGAGGTTGATCACATCCATCCCATCGGCAACAGCGTCGTCAATCGCCTTCAAAATCGCCGCATCCGTGGTTCCGTCATTGATCCCTGGAGTGCCGAAAATCTTATAAACCCCTAGATATGCCGCCGGAGCCATCCCAGACATCAGCCCCATCGGACTCTCATGTCTCACGCCCGCTGCCGACATCGCCACTGCCGTCCCATGCCCGCTCAAATCCAAAGCTGTCGTATCGGTTTCATTCCTCGAAAACAGGTTGCTATAAGACCTCGCCACAACCACCTTCCGGTTCGTAAAAGCAAGATTCAGCTCCGGGCTCACCTTCGGATACCCTTCAATCGCCGGCAAACTCTCATCCTGAAAGCCCGCATGGGTCAATTCAATACCGCTGTCGAGAATTCCAATCTTGATACCCGCCCCCGCCTTACCAATTCCCAATTGCTCCCAGGCAGCAACCACCCCATGCACCTGCGCAGCCCGGTCCAAAGTCTTCTTGAAAATCCTGACCTTGTGTACGCTCTTTACTTCCGGCATTTGCGCGATCAGGCTCTGCGCGTCGCTATTGTCATCCGGCCCTTCAACAATCAAAGCGTTGGCCACATTCTCGGTCCGTGCCCGTGTCTTGTATCCACGCGCTTTAAGCCCGCTCTCCACCCGCGCCTGCCGCGCCCTCATTGCCCTCCTGCGCTCCAACCTCGGCGCCGCGGCTCGCTCAACGGTTTCTTCCTTCAATTCCACAATGTATTGATTGGGAACAAACTGGCCATAAAAAATGGACGCGAAAATTAAGATTGAAAATAGAGTTCGCAAATTAGTACTTCCTACAGCTCCATCGAATCATCCACTACCGGCAACGCGCTCAGCTTACTTATCTTGTGACGTTGGCCACCATCGAGCAAGTTGCGAAACTTTTCAAAAAAGCCTTGCATTCAATCAGTTTCGCATTCAAACGAAACATCCTGGCCCTCGCGTCGGCAAAGCGTCCCATGAGCTGTTTCATACCTCAACCCGTCAGACGCCGCAAAGTCGCTCAGCGGATGCAAAGTGTGTGTAAAGAAAGGTTAGGACAAGCTGTCCAGAATTCCCAGCCATTCCTGCTTCAGTTCTTGCTCGCGCGCCTCGCCCACCCCATACAAAAGAAACTCCAGATACACCACCATCCCCTCAGCAACCGGCTGCGCGGAAATCCCCAGACTGCTGCCGCCATACTTCTCAAGCCGAATCGACAATTCAAAAGTAGCTCTCTCTTGAACCACACTCCCCTCGGGAGACCTCCCCGCCATCCCCTCCAGAATTACTCCCGGTTCGATCCCCTTCAGCACCCGGTTCACAATCGAATTGCTCACACTCTTGCCCTTCTGCTTCTCAGCGCCACCTTCAACCGGCCAAAGCACATCCGCCACCCGCCACGAGTCCCTTCATACTCGTTGTCCCACCCCGGCCCCTCGCCAAACCCGAGATGCACCAATCTCAGCGCTGTCCGCCCCTGCCGGGATTCAAGCGTGTAATCCTGCACCAGCCGCATCGGCCCAAACCAACGCTCCATCTCGCGAGCCTCTGTAATCGCCCGCCAAAACTCGCCAGGACTCGCCTCAATCTCAATCACCGTCTCATGCTGCCGCTTCAAAAGGACCAATATGATGACTAAAAACTACTTGATAGATCAAGACACCTTATCCACCTCGAACCGCAGGGGATTTCTAGGCAAAGCCTCACTGGCTGGAGCCGCGGCTGGAGCAGTTCTACTAACGGCGGGCACGGCGAAAGCAGACAAGGTCTTCAATGGAGGAAACCAGAAAAAAGCGAAAAGTAACTTTGAAGATATTCGAAGACACGAAAACGATCATGTCGCCTTCCTCCTAAAGGCCCTGGGCGCTGCCGCGAGACCAAAACCCACCTTTAAGAATCTGGTGCAGCCCAACTATGAGCAATTCGTCCTGATCTCGCAGGCGCTGGAAAATACTGGCGTAGGCGCCTATCTCGGCGCGGCGCCGGTAATCCTGAACCGGATGACTTTGGCCGCTGCCGGCTCCATCGCACTCATCGAAGCACGTCACGCCGGCTGGCTCAATTCTTTAGTGGAAGTTCCGATCACGACCAACGTGTTCGGCGCAGAGCAGAGCTTCGAGACGCCGCTGACTCCGGCGCAAGTGGTTCAGCTCGCTTCCCCCTTCATCGCAAGCCTCAACGGTGGGCCAGCAGTTGATTATTCAACCACGCCTTCTGCCGCCAACGACGTTGCAATTCTAAATTTCGCCCTGGCGCTCGAATATTTGGAAGCCGAATTCTACAACCTCAACGTAGCCAATTACTAGTACCCACCAGCGGGTCGACTCTGGCCAAACGTGCAAAGGGGCAACCAACAGGTTGCCCCTTTGCAAAATCGGTTTGACATTAACTTAGCTGACGTGGCCTTCGACCATCTTCACCAGGTCAGTTTTCGAAACCGCGCCAACGCGCTGCTCCACTACTTGGCCGCCCTTGAACAGCAAAAGCGTTGGAATGCCACGCACGTTGTAGCGCGTCGCCGTCCCGCCGTTGTCGTCGACGTTCAGCTTGCCAACCTTCAGCTTGCCGCTGTACTCGTCAGCTACGGCGTCTACCGTCGGGGCGATCATACGGCAGGGGCCGCACCATTCCGCCCAAAAATCCACCAGCACCGGCTTATCCGAGTTCAATACCTCAGTATCCCAAGCCGAATCCGTAAATGTGAGTGTGTTTGCTCCAGCCATTTTTAATCTCCAAACCTTTTGATGCGTTACTCGCGGGAAAGTCGCAAAGCCTGGCTTATTTGCTCAACAGATCTCGATACAGCGCCGAATAGCTCTTAGCCGACTGCGACCAGGAATAATCTCTTCCCATGGCCGTCTTTTGCATCTCTTCAAACCGTTCCGGTTCAGCGTACACCGCCAGAGCATGCCTTAAACATTCCGCCAAATCCCAGCTTTCATAACGCCAGAACTTGAATCCCGTCTCGCTATCTATCGTATCATCCAGCCCCCCGGTTGCCCGCACCACCGGCAACGTCCCATATTTCAGACTGTACATTTGATTCAATCCGCAAGGCTCATACTGCGAAGGCATCAAAAACAAGTCCGCCCCCGCCTCAATCTTGTGCGCCATCGCATTGCTGAACCCGTGCCAGAAAATCATCCGGTCCGGATACTTCGCCGCATAGCCCGCAAACAAATTCTCGAGCTTCTTCTCGCCAGACCCAAGCACCACCAGCGTCGCATCCCGCCACCCCAGCATTTCATCCAACACCCCATCCAGCAGCTCAAAACCCTTCTGCGTCGCCAGACGCGAAACAATCCCGATCAACGGCCGCTTGATTCGATGCCCCATCCCAAACTCATCCAGCAACGCCCGCTTACACAACGCTTTCCCGCTCATGTCTTCCAGACTGTAGTTCACCGCAATATGCGTGTCAGTCTCTGGATTCCATTCCTCGTAATCGCAGCCGTTCAACAAACCAGTCAACACCGAACTCCGCGCCCGCAACAATCCATCCATGCCAAAGCCATATTCCGGCGTCTGTATCTCCTCGGCGTACTTCGGGCTCACCGTCGTCAAAGCATCGGCAAACACCAGCCCCGACTTCAGCAAACTCGCAGCCCCATTGAACTCCATCAGATCGCTCCGGTAGAACCGGTCCTCCACCCCCGCCTCCCACAGCCTCTCCCGTTTCATCAACCCCTGATACCCCAGGTTGTGAATTGTAAAAACAGTCTTTGCCCCAAAGAACGCCGGATCCCCACCAACAAAATTCTTGATGAACAGCGGCAACAACCCCGCCTGCCAGTCATGAGCATGAAAAATCTGAGTCGGAAACAAATACCGCGCAATCCCCAGCGCCGCCCCGCACAACACCGCAAACCGGATGTGGTTGTCCCCATAGTCCCCATACTGATCTCCATAGAGGCCAGTCCTGCCATACAACCCCTGATGATCCACAAAGAAGTACGGAGTGCCATTCACCAACCGCTCGTAGATATTGCATTCGTAAAAGCCTCCACCCAGGTACACCCGCATTCCCCTGTACACCAGTTCATCCCTCGAAACGTCTATCGACCCATAGCGAGGCAAAACTACGCCACACTCATCTCCAAGCGCGTTCAACTCCGGTGGCAGCGCGCCTAAAACGTCAGCCAGCCCTCCCGTTTTTGCAAACGGGGCAGCTTCGCTTGAAACCATCAATATGCGCGACATAACTTTGTCTATTCTGCCAGAGAGGTAAACTGAGTATTTGCGGCTCCCAATTCTTTTTCTCCTGGCATTCTCCGCCGTCGCCCAGCAATCCTCGATGGAGGTCAATCCACACCTGTTCGCCGTCATGGCTGCAATCAACGCCGCCGGCTACGACGCAGACCTCCAAAGCAACGCCAATTCCCCACTTCGCGCCGAGATCCGCAAGTGGGCTTCCTCAAACAAACTACCCGTCCTGGACCAGCTCACCCAGTTCTACGCCTCTCACCGCAAACCCGACCCGGCCCGCGACCTCAGCCAGTACATCAGCTTCGCCCTATGCATCGAATTGCACGAGGCCGCCGACGGTCCCGAGTACCGTTACCGCCTGCGACTCAACGAGCTGCCGCCCGACGTCCAGGAACTCGACGGCTTCGAGAAACTCCTCACCCGCTTTTATCGTGAATCCCGCCTCGGCAATCTCATCGCTCAGAATCAACCCATGCTCGACCGCTCGCTCGAGCCCTACCATTCCCCTGTTACCCTCGTTCTCCAACAAATCGACGGCTACCTCCGCAACCCTCGCAACAATGGCGTCAAAGGCAACTTCCATGTCTACCTCGACGTGCTCGCCGCCCCCAATCAGATCCACGTCCGCAGCTACGCCAATGACCTTTACGTAGTCATCACCCCCAGCCCCGAGCCGCAAATCGACTACATCAAGAACGCCTACATGCACTTCCAGCTCGACCCGATAGCGATGCGCCACATCGCCGACATCGAATCGAAAGCGAGCCTGATCGATTTCGCCTTAGGCGCCCCCGCCCTCGATCCGCAATACAAAAAAGATTTCGCCCTGCTAACAGTTGCCAGCCTCACCAAGGCCGTCGACGCCCGTATGAGCCCCGCCCGCCTCCGTGAGCCCGCCATCGATCAGGCCCTCACCGAAGGCTTCATCCTCACCCCCTATTTCGCCGAAGCCCTCCGCGAGTACGAAAAGCAGGAACAGTCGATGCGCTTCTATCTGCCGATCCTCGTCAAGGGCATCGACCTTAAAAAAGAAACCGCCCGCCTCGACGCGGTAACCTTTGCCAACGCCCCACGCGAACGCAAAGCCAAGCTCGCCCTGCCACCAGTCATCGAAAGAAACCCGGCAGAAAAACTCCTCGATGAAGCAGAAGAAGTCTACGGCCAAAAAAACTACCAGAAGGCCGGCGAACTCTTCCGTCAGGCGCTCGAACAAACCAGCTCACGCCCACTAAAAGGCAAGGCCTATTACGGCCTCGCCCGCCTTGCTGCCCTCAACCGCGACCCGCAAACTGCGGTCGACCTGTTTGAGAAAACCATCAGCGAAGGAGCCGAACCTCAGGTCACCGCCTGGGCTCATGTCTTCGCCGGTCGCCTCCTCGATCTCGCCCAGGACAACGATGCCGCCAGGAAACATTTCCAAGCCGCACTCGCCACCTCAGGCGCATCCCCCGCCTCCCAAAAAGCCGCCGAAGACGGGCTGAAGGGCATCCGGCCTCCCCGGCCTTGATAAAGTAAAGGAACATCTATGCGACTTACCAAACAGATAGCAAGCGCATTCCTGATTTCGGGAGTATTGCTTGCTCAAACGGCTGACACCAAACAGCCCAAACTTAAGAGTGAAAAAGAACAACAGGCTGTCATGGCGATCTTCAATGCCGCCGAGCCTGCGGCTCGCATCACCGCCACAGACGCGCTGATCACCAAGTTCGCCGACACGGAATTCAAATCCACGGCGCTCTACATCGCGACGGCTTCAGCCGAAGAAGCCGGCGATTGGGAAAAGACTGTTATCTATGGCGAACGCACCCTCGAAGCCGACCCCAAGAGCTACGGCTCCATGCTCATCCTCTCTCGTGGCTACGCCAGCCGCACCAAAGAATTCGATTTCGACAAAGAAGAGAAGTTGACCAAGGCCGATAAGTACGCCAAATCCGCCCTCGAACTGCTCAAGACCGCCCCCAAGATCCGTCCTGACATTCCAGACGAACAGTGGCAAGCACAGCTCAAGCTCTGGGTCTCTGAGGCCTACGAATCCATCGGCCTCGCCGCCGGAGTACGCAAGAAGTACGATGACGCCGTTGCAGCCTACAAGTCGGGCCTTGAATCCGCCCCCGGCAATCCGAACCTCCTCACCCGCATGGCCACTGCCTACGCCGACAACAAGAAGAACGACGAAGCCATCGCTGCTGCAAATCAGGTGCTCGCCACCCCCGACCTCAACCCGCAAGTGAAGCTCGTCGCCGAAAACATCAAGAAGAAGGCCGAAGCAGCAAAGGCTGCCAAGTAGTCACCCTCACATCCATGGATAGGCGCGAAGAATCAGTCATCGCCGACTGCGTTCTCCAATTGGAATCCCGCATCGGCTACGTCTTCGCCGACAAACAACTGGCGAGTCGCGCCTTATCCCATCGCAGCCTCAACAGTGAACGCCGCCAGGGCCGCGAGGCCATGGCCGAACACAACGAACAACTCGAATTCCTCGGCGATTCCGTTCTCGGCCTCCTGATCGGCGAATACCTCTTCCGTAACTACCCCGAACTCCCCGAAGGCCACCTCAGCATCCACAAGGCCCGCATCGTCTCCGCCGCCCATCTCGTCAGCGTCGCCCGCTCCATCGACCTCGGCGACTGCCTCCAACTCGGACGCGGCGAAGAACTCTCCGGTGGCCGCGAGAAACGCGCCCTCCTCGCCGACGCAGTCGAAGCCGTTCTCGCTGCTGTCTACCTCGACGGCGGTCTCGACCAGGCCCGAGGCGTTGTCGACCGTGTAGTCATGACCGTCCCCACCGCACAGGATGCCGCCAGTGAACTCCGCAATTTCAAAGCCTGCCTCCAGGAACTCGCCCAATCCAAAGGCATGCCCCAGCCCGTCTACATGACAATTAAGACCGACGGTCCCGAGCACTCAAAAACTTTCACCATCGAAGCGCAAATCGGCCAGGACTGGCGCGAACAAGGCCACGGCGTCACCAAGAAATCAGCCGGCCAAATGGCGGCCCGCAATCTCTACCAGCGAATGATCAACACGATCCAAACTACTTAGCCCCCGGCTGCGACTTGTTCCCAAACTCGTTCAAAAACACCACATCCACCCGCCGGTTCTTCCTCCTCCCCTCCACCGTCTCGTTTTCGGCAATCGGCACATTCTCTGCATAACCAGACACCGACATCCTCCCACGCCCCACTGCAAACTTGTCCGCCATCACATTCAACATCGCAATCGCCCGCGCCGCCGACAAGTCCCAATTCGACCGGAAGCGCTCATTGTGAATCGGAGTCGAATCCGTGTGCCCCTCCAGCAAAATCTTGTTCGGCAATCCGCGCGCACTCTCGGCAATCTTGCCGATAATCGGCAACGCACTCGGCTCGATCATGTCGCCAGCCGGAGGGAAAAACGCTGCTTCTTTCAAGCTCACCACCAACCCGCGTGGCTCCATGCTGATCGATACCTTCCCGCCCTCAATCTCCTGCTTGAGCGAACTCGATAACGATTCAAGCGATCCCACTAATTCAGCAATCGCCGCCATCGCCGAATTCTGCTTCATACCTTCCTTGAGCGCCGCCTCACCGGCCAGTTTCGGATCATCCGTCGAAGGCGGCCGCTTGCGCCCCAGCATCTCCATCAGCGCCTTCGGCATGCCTCCCTGCTCGATCGCCTCCTTCACCGACGCCGACATCTGCTTCGCCTTCCGCTGATCGGCATGCGAACTTGCAAACATCACCACAAAAAATGCAAACAGCAGCGTAATGAAATCGGCATAGCTGATCAGCCACCTCTCGTGGTTCTCATGCGCATGCGTCTTGACTCTTCTTGCCATAACGGATTGAATTGGAGCGGCGTCCCTGGATCTCACAAACAGTTAAGCGGCCATGGCTTGTGGCCCGCCCCCGGCCCGGGCTTTCTTACCGTCAAAGTGGTGATAGGCTTCCAGCTTCTGCAGGATCAGTTTCGGGTTCAGCCCCTCCACAATCCCCACTACTCCTTCCAGCATCATTTCCCGCCTCTCAGTCTCTGCCGCAATCCTCGCCTTCATCTTGCTCGCCGCCGGCAACAACACCACATTCGCCAGCGCCACGCCATAGACCGTCGCCACAAACGCCACCGCAATTCCGTGCCCCACCTGGTTGATATCCGCCAGATTCTTCATCACCTGGATCAACCCCAATACGGCCCCAATAATGCCAATCGTCGGCGAGTACCCACCCGCCGCCTCAAACACCCGCGCCTCCGCCTCGGCATGATGCTCTTCAATCGCAATATGCAACTCCATCGCAGATCTCAACTCCGACAGGTCGCAACCATCCACCGCCATATTCAGCGCCCGCTGCAAGAACGGATCCCTAATCTTCGGAATCTCATCCTCCAGAGACACCAGCCCCGTCTTGCGAGCCTTGTTAGCCAGTTGGATGATCTCGTCCACTTCCCTCGATATCGTCGAGTGCGACGAAAAGAACACCCCGCTAAACCGCCGGATCGCCCCACGCAACACCGGCCACGGCGTATTCACAAACACCGCCCCCATCGTGCCGCCGAGAACAATCATTGCCGCCGTAAATTGCGCAACATCCTTCAGTTCCCCGCCCTCAAGAATCAGCCCACCCACAATCCCACCGCCGGCCAGTAGCAGCCCAAGCAACGTAAGCCAGTCCACACTCAAACCGCCAGCAGCCCCCTTAGCCATGCACCAGTTCCCCCGGCCGAACCTGCGCAGCATTCAAAATCAGCCGGCGGAACTCAACAACGCGCCCAGCCACCTCCGCAATCCCCTCCAGCACACGCACTCGCTCCCCAGTTGTCAGCGTGAGTACTGTATCGGGATTTGCTTCCACCAGGACGATCAGGTCAGAGTTCACCAGAACGTCCTCATGATTCAGACGGGTCAAATGGATCATGTCTTCTGCTTATGATCCTCATCGTCCACCCCGCCCAATCCTTCAATCATTCATCCAATATTTTCAGGATCGCCCGCAATTCCACCGCCACCCGGTTGTCCACTTTCGCGGGCACGGCCGCCGCAACGGGTTCATCGGTCATGAACAGACTCGACTGCTGCTTCGGCATCGCCTTCGGCGCGGCCACAACTCCCGAGGTCTTCTTCACCCCTTTGGCGGCCGCCTTTGGCTTCGCCTCCAGGTGCTTCCTTGCCCCTTCGATCGTGAATCGCTTCTCATAGAGCAGGTGCTTGATCTCAAGGATTGCCTCGACATCCTTGCGCCGGTACATCCGGTGATTCGAGCCCATCTTCTTCGGAGCCACCGCCGGAAACTCCGTCTCCCAATACCGCAGCACATGCTGCTTCAAACCTGTCAGCTTGCCCACTTCCCCAATCCGGAAATACAGTTTCGAAGGCAGTTCTTCAGCCGACTGGATACCCGGTTCCAGGTCGGAGGGGTCAAACCGGAGAAGATCTTCTGACTGTTCGCTCAAACCAAAATCCTAATCGTCTTTCCGTTGCCGAGTCAAGCGTTTAGCTAAGCAATCTTCAACTTCTGCTATAATACAATTGCAACCAACAGGAGGGGGCGTACCGGATTCGACGGGATGATTGGTTCTATTAAAGGCGTGTCGAGCTCCAGGCTCTCGTAAAACGACTGGAAAAACACAATTGCCGAAACGCAATTTGCATACGCTGCTTAATTAATTAAGTAGCCGCCCGGGTGGATTTGTTCGTGGGTTCACCATTGGGCGCCATTACGCGGAATGGGCCAAAGGCTTCTGTTCGTAGCCGGCGGCTGACATCAATCGGACTAGATCTGGGCTTGTCTTGCTGTTTCTAAGAGTTCGGGTCGAATAAACAATGAAGCAGATACACACGTAGGCTTTAGTAGGGCTGCCATTTCGGACGTGGGTTCAACTCCCACCGCCTCCACCATCCTTCGCCGAAGGCGAAGGATGCCCGCCGAAGCTCGAAGAGCGAAGGAGGGCCCATCCACCAAACAATGCACTACACCTACCTACTGCAAAGCCTACCCAACCCAGCAGAGCGCTACACCGGAATGACAAGCGAATTAAAAGCGCGGCTATCAAAGCACAACGAAGGTGGAGTCCCGCACACGGCAAAGAGCAAACCTTGGGCCGTAGTAACCTACTTGGCCTTCCAAACCCGCCAGCAAGCCGCCGAATTCGAGCGTTACCTAAAGTCAGGGTCTGGCCGGGCATTTGCCAACAAGCATCTGTGGCACAAAGAGGACCTCAAGCCAACCGCCTGATCAAGGAATCGGGCAGCGATCAAAGGACAAGTTGTTATCCCCACACCCAAACACAAAAACCCGAGCGATCCTCTGGGTCATCGGTCTAGCACTTGCCCTACTCCTGAGCCTATATTTCGGCTCGAATTCCAGCAGCAATCTCATCGTCACCCCAGACGCCCGCGATGCCATCGAAAAGGCCAAAAAGCGCTAGAATGCGCCTCTAAAATGGCAACGCCCGCGAGCGAACCTGGTGGAACATGCGGGCGAACCTACCGCACCACCCCACAAAATTTCCGGTCGCCAGAATTCCCGCTAGGGTCCGTCTTCCGATCATCCGCCTTGGCGTGAATCACCAGACTAGTTCCATCCGCCTTCATCAGCGAACTCGACCCCGCCTTCAGCGTCACATTCTTCGCAACAACATTCAGCTTCGCACTACCGTTAACCCCAACCTTGAGATTGCCCAAATCCCCTGCATGAGGACCATTAGGATTCTTATCTCCATGTTCTTTAGCCTCAGGATTAAAGTGGTCACCCGCGGACTTGAAATCCGGCCCCTCACACTTGCCAACCTGATGAATATGCATGCCAAACTCCCCAGCAGGCAGATTCTTAAGATCTCCAGAAATCCGGACGCCATTGCCGGTTTCCGTAAACGTGACAGTCCCAATCGAAGCCCCGCTCGCGTCTTTCATATCAGCCGTCGCCGACGTCTTCTCCTGGGCGCCCACGGAAGAAACTGCAATCAAAAATCCCGCCGCTAAAACCATGAATTCGCGATTAGTAATTTTAAGCATCATAATCATTTTCCTCAAAGGTAAGATCCGTCAGGGCGCATTCCATTTCAACAAATTTCTCAAATCCGACTTCCCTCTGCCTGCAACAAAGACCACCCCTATACAAGTCTTACTGGCATGAACCTCAACGCTGTATGGATTGTTTGCCTCTGCTGTGCTCCGGCGATCGCTGAGATTCCTCAATCCGAGCGCAACCTGCTCGACCAACTCACGGGCGCTAAAGGCACTTACACCCCCGCCGAAGACGTCCACCGCCACACCTTCCCCCGCACTGACGTAAAGGTCACCATTGAAGGACGCCCAATCGACCCCTTCCTCGGCCTGACCTCCTGGGCTGCCTTCACACCAGACAACAACAACCAACTCTTCGTCATGGGCGACCTGGTTTTGTTCGAAGACGAAGTTTCTCCTGTGATGGCGACGGCACTCAACAACGGCCTCCGGGTGACTGCCCTCCACAATCACTTTTTCTACGAATCCCCACGAGTCATGTTCATGCACATCGGCGGGCAAGGAACAGCCCAAGAGCTTGGCGCGGCAGTCAAAAAGTGCCTCGATCAGGTTGCAATGATCCGCAAAGCCACCCCTCAACCCGCAAACAAATTCCAGGGCCCCATCGCGCCCGAAACCAGTTCCATCCCCGCCCCCGCCATCGACAAGATCCTCGGTATCACCGGCCAGGTCAACAAAGGAATGTATAAAGCCGTATTCGGCCGCAAAGCGGTAATGCACAGCCGCCAAATCGGGAATCAGATGGGCGTCAACACGTGGGCGGCCTTCGCCGGCAGCGAGCAATCGGCAATCGTCGATGGCGACTTCGCCACCACCGCAGCCGAACTCCAGGCCGTGCTCAAAGCGCTCAGCCAGGCGAATATCCACGTCGTCGCCATCCACAACCACATGACCCATGAAAATCCGCCCTACATCTTTCTCCACTACTGGGGCAAGGGCAACGCGCTCGAACTAGCCAAGGCCATCGGTTCCGCCCTGAACGTCATCACTACAAACATCTAGGCGGCTCTCCAGCTCACAAGACCAACCCAAGCGAAACTCAAGCGAAAATAACACTCAAGCGAAACTGAAAAAGTTGCGTGGCTGACTTTCCCTGCCATTGCTGGCCGAAATCGCAATCAGAAATCGCATCTCTTCTAAGAGCCCTTGCGCCGGCCCACAATGACCACACTCCCTAGCTTCCCCTACCACCCCGATCCGCTTTCAAGCGGCAGCATCATCCCGTCCACAGACTCCTGCAACATTTGCGGCGAAACCCGCGGCTACCTCTACTCCGGCCCAATCTATTCGGAAGCGCAAACAGATCCCCAAATCTGCCCCTGGTGCCTGGCCAGCGGCGCTGCAGCCACCCAACTCGACGCCACATTCTTCGATTCGGAAGCACTCGATGCCTCCATCCCCGAGACCGTCGCCCGTGAAATCACCACACGCACACCTGGCTTCGACACTTGGCAATCCGGACATTGGCCCTCATGCTGCAACGACGCAACAGCCTTTCTCACCGCCACCGGCATCCACGAAATCCGCCGAGGCAACTACCACTGGGAAGGGCTCCTCATGTCCCACGTCGTTCAAAACTTGAATATCTCAGGCGGCGCAGCCGTCCGGCTCGTGCAATCCCTCCATCTCACCAACGGGCCCACAGCCTACGGCTTTGAATGCCGCCATTGCCTGAAACTACACTTCCACATCGATTCTCACTAAACATCGCCTCCCTCCCCCAATTCGGCAACTTGAGCCACAATGAAGCCATGCGAACCAATGCCCTACTGCTGTCCTCACTGCTCGCCACCGCCACCTTCGCCCAATCCACCAAACTCCAACCAGAAGCCATCGTATTCGTCTGTGAGCACGGCGCCGCTAAAAGCGTCATCGCTACCGCCTATTTCAACAAGCTGGCAGCAGAACGCGGCATCCCCCAACGCGCAATCACCAGAGGCACAAATCTCGATCCAGTCTTCGCCCCCAAAGTCATCGCCGGCCTCCAGTCAGCCGACGTCCCCCCTCCCCCCGGCCTACCCACACTCCTCACCGCAAAAGACCTCAAATCCGCCCAACGCCTGATCACTTTCGACGTGAATCCGCCCGCGGGACTTCCCCTCGTCCAGCGCCTCGAATGGAACGGCACACCATCGCCTGGCGCCAACCTCGCCGGCTCTCAAATAGAGATCGAGCAACGTGTACGTAAACTAATCGACGACTTGGCCGCCCATAAAAAGTAGCTAAGACGGGAACCAGCGCCTCGACCTTACTTCTTCTTCGGCTTATACCCCTGCCACACATACTCAAGCGCCTGAGGCAGCGTCTGCTGCTTCACCGCCCGGTCCGTATGCCCCGCATTCTTCACAAACGAAAACTGGTAGTGATAACCCTTCGCCGCCAGCACATGCGCCATCCTCTCATTCGCCAGCACCCAATCATGATAGGCATCGCGAGTGCTCAGATTATCCCGGTCGCTAATCTCCATCCAGATCCGCAACGGCTTCTTCGGAGTATTCGGAATCAGCGTCTCGTGAAAATCCCACGCGCCATGCGGAGTCTCGCCATTGTAAGGCCACTGCTGGTAAACATAAGTCCCCGAGTAAGTCAGCACGCGATGATACAACTCCGGGTGATACCAGGCCATGATCATCGCCGCCGACCCGCCTGAACTTCCGCCCATCGTCGCCCGGCCGTCCGGGTCCTTCGTCAATTTGACATTGCAAGTCTTCTCAACCAGCGGCAACACTTCCGCCTCGACAAACTCCGCATACTTGCCCGACATCGTGTCGTACTCAAGCCCACGTTGGCTTCCCTGCGCATCGCCGCTGCCGTTGCCAATCGAAATCGCAACCATCGATGGCACACGCTTCAGATGAATCAGATTATCCAGCGCCACAAACAACGCGTTGTCCGGTCCATCCGCCCCAACAATAAACGGAGTCTCGGTCCCCGCAACATAGCCCGCCGGCACAAACACAGCAATCTTGCGCGTATAAGGCGCCGGATGGCTTGAAACAATCAGCTTCGACGGGTCAGCCGGATCGGGCTGGCCGAAGGTTCCGGGCTCACGCGCAATTCCCGGATAGAACTTGCTGTCCTTGGACTCCATCGTGAAGTTGAAAATCTTGCCCTTCGGCACATCGTCCTTGACGATCATCTCCGGAGCAGGATTGTGCGTCGGCCCAATGATGTAGTTGCCATCTTTGTTCACCGGAGGCACCTCCCCATCCGGCAATTCCTTCGCCTTCACATAACCGGGCGTATGCGGATCGCGAGTCGGCGGAACCGGACGCGGCGGACGAGCCGCGGCGGCAGGAGCGGGCGGCGTCTGCCCCGCCCCAACCAAACAACTCAAACCAACCGCGAATGCCACACAACGAAATCGGAACATGAAAACTCCTTATTGAATCCCCAAAAGAGCTTATCACCGTTGCCCTCCCAACTTCCCTGCACTTCCTGACACAAACCTGACAATTGGGGTGTAACATGAGTTGCCGTGACCTCTCAAGGTGCTCCGCCGCGAACCATTCTGGTGCTCCTTCTGGCCGTCACTTTAGGGCCTGCCATTGGCCTCATCGTCCTTGGCTGGCAACTGATCGTGCAGGACCGCGCACTCGCCGCTCAACGTCTCGCTGAACTCCGCGAGCAGGTTGCCGATCGCGCACTTACCTCCCTCTCCCAGACTCTCGCAACAGTCAGCCAACGCCTTGCTGAAGTTCAGCTCAAACCCGGAGAAGGCGCACTGCTCGCCTCCATCGCCGAAGGGCGTGTCTCATCCGTCTCAGGCGATCCCCTCCTGTTCGATGAGCATCCAACCAGCTTGCCCGAGGCCGCTCGGGAGCCATTCAGCCAGGGCGAAATCGCTGAATTCCAGTCATCCCGTCTGTCACAGGCAGCCGACAACTACCGCGGTCTCACCAAACACCCGAACTCTGCCATCAGGGCCGCAGCCTGGATGCGGCTTGCCCGTGTATTGCGCAAATCGAGTGATCACGATGCAGCGCTGAGAGCTTACCGCGAAGCATCCACGTTCAAAGACTTGACTTTCGCTGGAGTCCCTGTAGATCTAGCCGCTCGCGCTGCCACGTGCGCGCTGCTCTCGGCTGCCAACCAGAAAAAGGAACTCGGCACTCAGGCTTCATCGCTTGCTGCGGACCTGTATGCGGGCAAGTGGCGACTCGACCGCGCCAAATACGAATCCTACGCCGCGGAAGTCTCAAAGTGGTGCAACTGCCCTCGTCCCCTGGAGCGCGAATCTCTAGCGCTGGCGGCCCTCAAACTCACGGCTTTGCCCCACGACTCGAGATCCTCAGGCCACGACCTGATTGACTCGGTCACCATCCTCTGGCATCGCGACGCAGACCGCATCCACGCCCTCATCGCCACTCAGGCCTATACAACCAGAGAGTGGATTGACCCTGTCTCGAAGAAGCTTGGTGCAAAAATCTGGATCCGCCAGCAGGCCGGGAAACAGAATGCAGTCTACCGCGCCGCCGCAGCCACCGGTCTGCCCTGGCCGGTTGCCGTCGCCGTCACTTCCCCTGACACCATCCTCGATTCCCTCACCGGTCGCCGCAATCTACTATTGGCCGGCCTGGCTCTGATCATCGTCCTCGCCGCTGCAGGCAGCTACCTCGTCGCCCGCTCCGTATCCCGCGAATTGGCCGTGGCGCGGCTTCAATCTGACTTCGTCGCAGCCGTTTCTCACGAGTTCCGCACCCCACTAACTGCCCTCAGTCAGGTCGCCGAAACCCTGACCGACAACCGCATTCCAGAAGCTCGCCGCACGGCCTACTACGCAACCATGGCCCGCGCAACCTCGCGACTCCAGCGTCTGGTCGAACAGCTCCTCGACTTCGGCCGCATGGAAGCAGGCGCCACCCCGTACCGGCTTCAACCTATCGATGCCTCAACACTTGCAAATTCCGTGGCACGCGAGTTTCAGCAGGAAGTCGAACCCCGTGGCTTCACTCTCCACTACACTCCGACCCAACCGCTGCCCATACTCGCCGACGCCGAGGCACTCTCCACCGCCCTCTGGAATCTCCTCGACAATGCCGCCAAGTATTCCGGCGATTCCCGCAACATCAAGCTGGAGGTAACTCCAGACTCAGAAGCCATTCAACTCAAGGTAACCGACTATGGTCTGGGCATCGAACCCGCCGAGCAGCAAACCATCTTTCAGAAATTTGTCAGGGGCGAGTATTCCAAATCCTCAGGCATCAAAGGCACTGGCATCGGGCTTGCCATGGTCACCCACATCGTCGCCGGCCACAACGGCAGAATCCTGCTGTCCAGTTCTCCCGGCCGAGGCTCTACCTTCTCCATCCAACTGCCAAAGCGAACCGAAAGGACCGAACCGTCATGAGCAGAATCCTGATCATCGAAGACGACACAGACATCGCCTTAATGCTGGCCGAGGATCTTTGTCTCGAAGGACACCTGGTTGAGATTGCCGCCAACGGCATCAGCGGCATGGCCAGGGCCCAGGACTCACCCTGGGATCTGATCTTGCTCGACATCATGCTCCCTCACAAAGACGGCTTCGAAGTCTGCCGGCAGCTCCGGCGCGGCAACAACTTCACTCCCATCATCCTTCTCACTGCCCGCGGTCAGGAAGCAGAAAAACTGCTCGGCTTCGAGCTCGGTGCTGACGACTATGTCACCAAGCCCTTCTCCGCTCGCGAACTGCGCGCCAGAATTGCCGCCCTCCTCCGTCGTAGCCGCAAGCCATCCTCGGACGTCAGGCAATTTGCCGATGTCGTAGTCGATCAGGCCGCCGGCGAAGTGCGCCGCAGCGGTGTCCGCATTGAGGTCACTCCAATTGAGTTCAAGCTCCTGCTTACCTTCCTGAACAACCGCGGCCGCGTACTCACCCGCGAAAAGCTAATCAGTTTGGCCTGGGAGCCCAACACCTACGTCACTGACCGCGCCGTCGACACCCACATCGCCAATTTGCGTCGCAAAGTCGAACCCGACGCCGCCGCCCCCCGTTCCATCGTCAGCGTCCGTGGCATGGGCTACCGTCTCGAAAATGAAAACCCCATCGAAACCTGACATCAACCAACCGGAATGCTCACATCGCATGGTTAGGCTTCATCAAGGAGATAGTTCTATGAAATTCACTCGATTCTGGCTCACATTCTTACTCACGGCTGCCGCACTGGCCGCACAAGGAACCAACCGTTCCGAACTGGATTTGCAGAAGGCCATCCAGAAAGAAAACGTCGATGGCGACCTTCGGGGAGCCATGGAGACTTATCGCCGCCTCGCTGGCCGCACGGCCGAACCGGCCATCGCTGCCCAGGCCCTCCTCCGCCTCGCCGAGTGTCATGAGAAACAAGGCTCCGCCGAATCCCGCAAGGCCTACGAAGAACTCGTACGCCGATTCCCCGATCGCCAGGAAGCAACAGTAGCCCGCCAACGCATCGCCGGAGCCTCCCCACTGAAATCAGCACTCATGGTGCGCAAAGTTTGGGATGGAGCCCGTTACGGCAATACAGGAACCCCTTCACGGGACGGAAGGTATCTCAGCTTCACCCGTTGGGTCCCGAATGCTGATCTCGGTGTCCTCGACACCCTCACCGGTCAGGATTGGGATGTCACCAAGCGCCCAGGCACCGAGTACACAATGGCGATGTCGGGCATATTCTCTCCTGACGCGGCTGAACTCGTCTACTCCTGGATGAATGCCGACGGCAGCTACGAACTCCGTATCTCTCCCCGCGCCGGCGGCGCCCATCGCACCCTCCTGAAACCCGATAAAGGCGTGTTCACAACTCCATTCGCCTGGTCCAATGACAAGAAACGAATCCTCGCACTGATCAGCTACCCAACGAATCGCCTCGTATGGATTTCAGTCGCCGACGCCTCAGTCACAGACATCGCAACTCTGGGTCCATGTTGCACTCCGCAGGCTGGCGGCGCAATGCTCTCTCCCGATGGCCGCTACATAGCCTTCAACCGCAAGAAAGCCAACAACCTGAACGATCAGGACGTCTTTGTCATCAGTTCCTCAGGCGGAGCGGAAGTGCCAGTCATGGAGGAGTCCAAACGCGAGATTGTTCTAGGGTGGTCTCCCGACGGCGCACATCTGCTGGTAGGCAGCTATCGCACCGGTCCGATGGGTGCATGGCTCGTGCCGATGAAGGACGGCAAACCCGCTGCATCCCCATACCTGGTTAAAGACAATATTGGCGACATCGCGCCAATGGGCTTCGACAGCAAGGGCACGTTCTACTACAACATGAACCCCGGCGGTAACCATCAGGTCTTCAGCGCCCAACTCGACCCGCAATCCGGTCGCATCACTTCTCCCCGCCTCGCCAACGCCCAGCACCTCGTTGGTAGTTGGCGCCCAGTCTACTCCCCGGATGGAAAATCACTTGCACTGACACGAATGTCGCGCTTGCAGGGCACAATCCCCTCCGCCGCCATTGTGATCGACTTGGCGACCGGCGACGAAAGAATTGCCGAAGTCCCAAGGACGCAACAATTCCATTGGCGAGCCGACAGTTCACTCATCGCAGCAAGCCAATCCGGCTTCGTCCTGGTCCCCATGGATGGCAACAAGCCGAACCCGATCGACCTTGTGCAAAACCCCGCCAGCAAAGGCTGTAACGGAAACCGCGTAGTCCAGTTCCGGGGCAAATACACCAATCTCGATACGGGTACTGAGGTTCAAGTCCCAAACATCCCGGCCTCAATTCGAACCAGGCTCTCGACCGCCTGCGCGGCTGCCGCCTGGACCAAAGATGGAGTCCTTTGGGTGAGCAACATCGGCCAGGGATCATCCCCGCGCGAGTTGCTTCGCCTGCCTCAGGGCGAGTCCTTTCAGGCCAACGTGACCGACTTGATCTGGTCTCCCGACGATCGCTACATCTACTACGTAACTTGGCGCGACCATTACTCGGACTATGAACTGTGGCAAATCCCTGTAGCGGGTGGCAAACCAGTTTCGACAGGAATCAAAATGCCGGATATCAAGCAACTCACCATCCACCCAGACGGAAACCGCATCGCCTTCACCTCCGTCCGTTGGAACTACGAAGGGTGGGCCATCGACAACCTGCTGGCCCGGCGCAATTAACCGGCGTGGGGGTGATTCTCTTTGGCGACCCACGCGGTGGCCAACAGTTTCACCCCATCACCTAATCACAAGCCTCACCACTCAAACATGCGGTTTGGTGACTTTACACGAGGACTTTCAGTGGCAGCTTACGTTGGTGCGTCAACAATGCTCCAGCGTCGCCACTCCGCAACAATCCAGACAAGCCAGCCATCGAAACAAGGCTTACTCGGGTTGCGCTCATCCGACGATACAAATCTCGTCATCGACCACCTGCGTCTGCTTGGAGTTGCGATAGAAACTCAACCCCAAGTCCCAAATCGAGACCAGCTTCGACGCCGCCAGCCAATTCCGGAACTACGCGTTCGATCATGCTCGAATTTGGTGCTGCTACCCAGGCTCGTGGGGCCTCTGACTGAGCTGGGAGGATCATGGCCTCCAGTGGAACAGCTCCGGTAACTATAGGGATGGAATTGAACGCGCCGTCTTTTTTATTGGACTGAAATCAGATCCCTTGTACGCCAGGCCCTCTCCTGGAAGACGTTACAGCACTCCTGCAGTTGCGGCTCCCGCTACCCACACTTGGCTTCTGTTCGACAACGCAATCTGTTTCGATGCCCCAGCGACTTGAATCCAAGTTCACATCGCCCGGCCCTCAATCCATCTACCCCTGACTCAAAGCGGCTGCAGTGTGCCGTGATTTGCCTGCGACTGCTGGCCAAATCAACGGCTTAACGACGAGCCGACATCACCCGAGTTACAAACCAGTTCACAATAATCCAGAATTAATCCCATTTGCGTGCCGGTAGAGATATCCGATGCACATCCCTCCACCCTGGCCAATTGCTGATCGAAATTTCGAGCCACTGCCTCATCGTAAATCTCAACTGCCAATGCGGAACTGGGCTGCAGCGAATTACTGAATCAGCCTTCAGACCCAGCGCTAATGAAATCAAGACGACAGACCTTCGGTCGCCACTGCCCCCTACTGACCGAGTTGCGGCCCGCCCCTGCGCGGGCCGCAGCCGCGCTTCACGTTTCCACATCAATTGTGCCGGAACGTGTGCCGCCCGTAATTCCCGCGGAAGTATAGCCGTAATCAAAGGTTCCGTTTCCACTGTTCACCGTGTATTGTTGCGTCACTCCGTTAGCCGCAATGGGAGCAGGATCGGTTTGCGGCGAAACACACGAAGGTAGTGAAAACGCTGTGATCGAAGAAGTTAAGTTGTTCGTCCACGTGAGCTTGTCTCCAGCTTTGCAATCAAGAGGATTCGGGCTCGGACCTGTACTGGTGATCGAAATGTTGTAAGTGTTGGGCATTGCGGATTCCTTTGTCTATCGGGCAGAATGTCTAAAGTTAGGGAGTGGATGGATTAGGGTGAGGCCTTCAACTTCAAATCCTGCAATAACTTCGCAAGCTCTGGATTGCGCTTCAGCCTTTGCCGGGAATAGCCCAGTCGAATCGATTTGTCCGCAAACTCGACCCCCTTGGCTCGCTGTCCCAACAGTTCAAATACTTCCGCTGCAGCGGCGTTGATTTCCGCTGTTTCCGGCGAAAGCGCGAGCGCGGTATTCAGCCTCTCAATCGCCAGCCGTGAGTCTCCTTTCTTCGCGTAATACTGGGCGAGATCGCTATGGACGTAAGCATCTCGCGGATTCTGTCTCCGCTTGGCCTCTGCCAATTCAATGGCATGATCAAACGTTGCCAAAGCTTGTTTGTTGTCTTTCATCCAGGAATACACATAGGCTAAATTACCCCAAACCATGGAATCTTTCGCGTCCATTTCAATCGCGCGGCGATACACCCCAACGGCATCCATGTACCGGTTTGCCCGCGAATAGGCCGTGCCCAGATTGGAAAGCCCCATCGAGCTCGGCTTCAATTCCACAGCTCGCTGATACATCGAAATCGCCTCGGCAATTTTTCCCGTCTCGCTCAACGCTGAGCCAAGATTCACAAGCGCCGCGGCATGGTCCGGCGCAATGCGGATTACGTTCTGCCACTGTTGGGCTGCTTCCTCGTGCCGGCTCTGACGAAACAAATAGTTCCCATAAGAATCATGAATCGAGATGCTGTCGGGGTTCAACGAGATCGCGCGCCGGTAGGCAGCCTCGGCATCCTTCAGTCTGCCTAACTTCTCGTACTGCCTCGCAATGGCCTGACTGCTCTCCGCGTCATTCGGATCAATCCGCAATGCCCGCTCAAACGAGGCGAAGGCAAGATCATTATTCCCTCGCATTGCTTGAACCCGCCCCAGCGCAACCTGCACCGGCGCCAGATCCGAATTCAATCGCAGTGCCTCCGCTGCGTTTTGGCCAGCCTTCTCCAGCATGCCTTTGTCCCGCTTGAGCGCATAGCTCAAACGCTGCGCTTCAGCCAGCCGCGCAAATCCAAGTGCGAATTTAGGATCAAGCGTCGTCGATCTCGAGAATAGCTCGATCGCCCGTTCAAGGTTCCCTTCCTTGTCCCATCGCTCCAACAGCGGCAGCCCCTTCAAATACTGGTCATACGCCGAAGGTTCCCTGACCGCGCTCAGCAGCTTCGCTGGTCCACCTGCGATGCGATCCCTGGCCTGAAATCCGGTGTAACCAAGAATCCCCAGCACGCCGATCCCAGCGATCAACGCGCGGTGCTTCAACTCATACCTCCTGACTGGCAACGTCGGCGACGGGGCCTGCCCCTCAATCGCCTTCCGAAACTCCGTCATCGTCTGAAATCGAGCGGCCGGGTCGCGCTTCAGCGCCTGGTCAATCGCCCGCCGCAATGGCGCCTCGATTCCTTCTAGCGAAGGCAATTCTCCGTGAACGATATTGAACAGTACGGAAGGCACGGTTCCCGTGCCAAATACTCGCCGCTTCAAAAGCATTTCGCACAATACAACGCCCAACGCCCAAATGTCAGACCTGTGGTCGGCAACCTTCCCTAGCGCTTGTTCCGGTGACATGAATGCCGGTGTGCCAAGCCTGGCGCCAGTCTCCGTCAATCCATCCCCACCTCCGATGGAAGCCAGACCGAAATCCACAATTTTGACCACCCTCTGACCCGTGATCAAAATGTTGGATGGTTTGATGTCCCGATGTATGATCCCGCGAGAATGTGCAGCCTCAAGTCCCCGCGCAACCTGGGTTACGATCTCTATCGTCTCTTCTCGGCCTAAAGGATTGTCCGTATCGCCTATCCGTTCGCTCAAATTGCGGCCCTCGTAATAGGCCATCACAATAAATCTGCGGCCATCTTCGGTTTCCTCGACGCCGAATATCGTCCCGATGTTCACATGGTCCAGTGCCGATGCGGCCCGAGCTTCCGTCAGAAATCGTTTTTCAGTTTCAGGGCTTGAAGCAAATTCTGGCGGGATGAACTTGAGTGCAACCACCCGTCCAAGATCCTCGTCCACCGCCCGATACACCACTCCCATTCCTCCCTGTCCTACCCGCCCAACTACGCGGTACTTACCGGCGCGCGGAGGTATCGTATGTTTCGCCAACCCGTCGTCAGTCAGAGTTCTATCGTCTTCACTCATATTCGGGCTTACCGCGAAGTTCCGGCCAGACCTTACAATTTTCTTCTTCCGGTAAAACTAGTTCATGTTAATCGGTATGCAATCTCTCGTCAAGCTGCTTCGAACCCAGGTGTCGCTAGTATGTGATCTGTCCGGTGGAATTCACACATCAACTGTCCGCTTTGAAAAAATGGCGGGGGAAGCTTGTGGTTGGAAACCACAAAGCATTGCTCCGCAATAGAAACGGAGCGA
>Ga0163144_10002416_pt1 | contig 43129 bp, 48 predicted proteins | sample OliLak19BULKMAT1_FD_123175 | JGI IMG/M metagenome (GOLD analysis project Ga0163144, IMG submission 123175) | Freshwater microbial mat bacterial communities from Lake Vanda, McMurdo Dry Valleys, Antarctica - Oligotrophic Lake LV.19.BULKMAT1 | ecosystem: Environmental > Aquatic > Freshwater >...
CCCGCCGCCGCCGCGGTCCGGTCATAGGCCGCGAGGGTTCCCGGGGCGATCAGGTCGAGATGCATCAGGATGATTTTTTTCCCGCTCCCGATGATCTCGCGAAGCATCGCCAGGCGCTTGCCGCCGAGTTCTTGCGACATGCTCGACACGCCGGTCACGTCGCGACCGGGCCGGGCGAGGCTGTCGGCAAGTCCCGCCCCCACCGGGTCGCTCAATACGACGACCAGGGGAATTCCCGGCGCCATCTGCCGCGCGAGTAGAGCAACGCCGGTGGTCTGAACGACCAGGAGGTCGGGCTTGAGGCGCGCGAGCTCGGTGAGCTTGGCGCGCACATCCTCCATCGCGCCGCCGCCCACCCGGCGGTCGATCACGATGTTGACGCCCTCGACATAGCCGAGCGCGCGCAATCCTTCCTCGAACGCGCCGCCGAATTCGTCGAGCAGCGTGCCGATGCGCGGCAGCTTCGTCTGCGCCAGCGCGCGGTTCCAGACGACGCTTGCCGCCAGCGTCGCCGGCCCAAGCCGCAGCAATACACGCCGCTCCATCACTCGATCACCTCGTCGGCGCGGGTGAGAGGACGGCGGGTGACAGCACCGCAGCAGGCAAGCCAACGAGTTCGGCCATTACTCCCTCCACCGTCCGATATCCTGCGCCCTCACCTATCGATAGGGAAGGCGCATAGCAGCAGAGACGAGCGTTCGACTCGCGCGGGATTGTGCTGGTCATGGCGTGTCCATCATGCACGGACCATGATCAGCTGACGAGTGATCCACCATCAATTGACATCGCTCATCTCGACGCGGATCGACCGTCGCAGCTCAGTCAACCGCGCCGGCAGCGGCGACACACTCAAGTCGTCCGCGATATGCACAAGCCGCTCGTTGATTCCCGGATGAGAGCCGCCCACAACGGAGCGGATCCTTGTCGTGCGATCCTGCGCGAAGATCAGAACCCGTACCGATCGCCCTTTCCCCACGCCCGGTCGACCATTCGCTGTGCTCGATCCTTCGTCACGGTGCCTTCACCGAGGAACTCTTGCCATCTCGTCTGGCCCACCGCCATTTTCCTGCGCCAATCTCGCACCACGATGCGCCAAGCTCGCTCAGAGGCAGCAGGGCCGGTCGGTATGCTGCCCAAGGCGAAGTGGCAGTAGCGCCAGGCGTCAGGACTGTCTGCTGACGGAGTAACGACGTAGCGATCGAAGATCGGCAGGTAGGTCACCCGGTACTGCTCCGGCCAGCTGAAGCCGGGGCCGCTGTCGGCTCAATTGATCGTGAACTGGGTTTCATGGAAGCGTTGGTCGCGAGACCCTGACGCGGAAAGCCTTTGCCTCAAACTCCCGGTTTGAGGCGCGCCGCTAGAACAGCTTCCCGCCGTTTGGAACGGAACGTTCCGGGCCGATCAGCACGACAGCGCCCGCCGCGTCAGGAAAGCCCAGAACCAGAACCTCGGACATGAATGGCCCGATCTGTCGCGGCGGAAAATTGACGACGGCCGCGACCTGGCGGCCGATCAGCTCTTGTGGCGCGTAGTGATCGGTCAGTTGCGCCGAGCTTCGCTTGATGCCGATCGGTGCGCCGAAATCGACCTTCAACTTGAATGCGGGCTTGCGCGCCTCGGGGAAGCTATCGACGGCGACGATCGTGCCGACACGAATATCGACACGCTCGAACTCTTCGTAGGCAATGGACGTCATGCCTCGATGGCTCCCCCGCGGCGTGGCCGCTCAACGCTTCTGCGATGTCTCGATCAGACTCTTCAATTCTTCCATCCCGGCCGTCATGCGCTTGGTGATGACTTCGCCGGCGTCGTGCTGAGCCTTCGTCATGAGTTCGGCGAGTTCGCGCGCATTGCCGATCGCACGCTCAAAGGCCGTCTTCGCGATTTCTGTCTGCCGCGTCGCCTTCTCCTCCGGACTGCTCGGCACCATCATGTCGCGCATGGCCGTACTCGCCTGCTCCATCGATTGACGCAAGATCTCGCCCTGGCGCTGCGCCATCGCCTTCATGCCTTCGGCCGCCACCTGATTGGCCTGAGCGAGCGCCTCGAGATTGCGACGCTGCGCCTCGACCATCGCATTCATGTCGACAGCACCTAGTCCGTTGCGTCGCATATCGGTCGCAAGCTTCTCGAAATCGAAGACCTTCGCGGGGTCGAAACCAAAGAATGGGTTGGTGGGGTTTACCATCGTGGCGTCTCCTTCGTGAGAGAAGAGGGACTCATCCGGCTGCGCGCTGACCCATCGACGGCATGGCCCGCGCGATCATCTCCAAACGCTCGAGTCCCTGGTCGAGGCCCTTCATGGTGCGCGCCATGTCCTTCGAATCGTCGGCAAGCCAAGTTCGCATGAGCCAGGCTTGCAGCGCCATCAATGCCTTGACCCGCAACATGCCGAGCGGCCCTTCCGTGGCGACGCCGGCGAGTTCGGCCATCGCACGCAGCGATCGGCCCGCACGGCACATCACCGCCACTGCGGCGGCGGGATCGCGCGGCAGATCATGGGCGAGGCGTTCCAGCGCCTTGCGCTGCGGCTGCAGCGCGTCGAAACGTCGCATGAAGACTTCGAATAGTCGCTCGCGGATCGAGGCCTCGACCTCCGCCGCGGTAGCGAGCACCTGCCGGTCGATCTGGGTTGCGAAGCCGCGCAGAATCGCGGTCTTGGACGGAAATACCGGGTGGAGATCGGCAAGGCTGACCCCGGACTCGGCGGCGATATCGACGAGCGAAACTTCGAACCAACCGCGCCCGGCGAACAGCGCCATGGCGCTCTGCACGACGGCGTCGCGATCGATGCCCCCCGATTTGGTCGCCGCCGGACGGCGGCTCGTCTTGCGCTTTCGGCGTTCGGCCATGCTTGCCTCCGTTGCCTCGTTTCTCCCCAACGTAGAGACAAGCGACGTAAGATCAAAGCCGGTAGCGCCGTCGCGGACTCAACCGAGTTCGCGCGACCGCCGGGCGGCGGCGGCGACGGCCCGCGACATCAGCGGCTGCAACCCATCCTCGGCCATCAGCACGCTCAGCGCGGCGGCGGTGGTCCCGTTGGGCGAGGTCACGTTCTGACGCAGCCGCGCCGGCGTCTCCGGCGAGCGGTGCAGGAGTTCGCCTGCGCCGGCCACGGTCGCACGCGCGAGCCGCGCCGCGAGTTCCGGCGACAATCCGACTTCGATGCCCGCCTGGGCCATGCACTCCGCGAGCAGGAAAGCATAGGCGGGGCCGCTGCCCGACACGGCCGTGACGGCGTCGATCAGCGCCTCGTCCTCGACCCAGCCGACCTCACCCGTCGCGCTCATCAGGGAATCGGCGAGCCGGCGCTGCGCCGCGCTGACATGGCGATTGGCACAGCAGACAGTGATCCCGCGCCCGACTTGAGCCGGAGTATTCGGCATCGTGCGGATGATCGCAGCATTGTCACCGAGATGGCCGGCGAAATAGCCGAGCGTTCGCCCTGCCGCCACCGAGATGAACAGGCTGCCGCGCGCCACGAAGCGACGATAGGCCGGCGCGACTTCGTCCATCACCTGCGGTTTGGTGGCAAAGACGATGACTTCAGGCGCAACGCCCGAGGGCAGTTCGGCCGCTGTCGCGACACAGGTGACGCCGGTCTTGCCCTGAAACGCCGCGACGCCATCAGCGTTGGGCTCGACCACATGGATTGGACGCGGCGTCGAGGCGCTGGCAAGCCATCCCGACAGCAAGGCGCCACCCATCTTTCCACAACCGACAAGCATCAGCCCGCCCGACGATGGCGCCATTGCGCGTCTCCCTAGATGTTTGCCGCCGCTGCGAACGGCCGTCAGGTGCGTTTCAGGCTTCGCCCTGCGTGTCGAGGAGCGCAGCGGCGATCGCCTCGCTCGCACTCTTGCCGCCCCAGACGACATATTGGAAGGCCGGATGGTAGCGCTCGCACTCGTTGACGGCGCCCTCGATCAGATCCTCGAGTTGCTCGACCGAGGCGCCGCGAATGCCGCGCAGCGGCACCGTATGCCGGAAGATCGGCATGTCGTCGTCCTCAGGCAGATCGAAATGGCCCAGCCACATGCGCGTATTGGCCTGAAGCAACAACTCGTTCACAGCCCCTCTACGATGCCGCGGCACCCTGAGATCGACGCCGCAAAACACCTGCAGCGCGCTGTTGTCGTGGCTCCAGGCGAAATGCAGGCTGTAATTGCCCCACCGCCCGGCGATCTGAGTCACCAGTTCTTCATCGGCCGTGCGATCGAACACCCACTCGTGGGCAGCCGCCATCTCCTCGATGAGATCCAAGGGATTCGACGTGTTCGAGCGGGCTTCATCTGTCCGACCGTACATGCGGTAGCGAGCCTCTCGTTATTCCGAGTTACCATCCCGGACAGCAATGCGCGCCCCTTATCTTGGGTCCGAATCGGCGCGTCACACCATATCGGGTAGGTTGCCAAACGCGATTCCGCGCCGCAAGAGAAAATGCCCAGCAGCGGAAAAGATTTCATCCCGTGGCCGGCGACGCGGTCAGGACTCGGACGCGCGTCCCCGCTGCGATACCGCCTCGAGCGCCGCCAGCCGCTGCTCGAGGTTCTCGTTCTCCGTACGCGCGCGCGCGGCCATCTCCTTCACAGCCTCGAACTCCTCACGCGTCACGAGATCCTGGCTCTTGAGGAATCGCTCGACCAACGCCCGGACCTGCTGGTCCAGTTCGGCCTTGAGACCACCGAAGGCACCCATGGCGCCGGTCGCGGCACGGGCGAGATCGTCGAGCAGACGGTTCCGAGATTGCATGATGGCAGGACTATCGCGACCGGAACCCCGTGTTGCAAGCGCGCAACTGCGGCACCTATAAGGCTGGCCATGAGCGGCATCATCGTAGTTACCGGCGGCGCCGGCTTCATCGGCTCGAACATCCTGGCTGGGCTCGACGCGCGCGGCGGCGACGCGCTGGTGTGCTGCGACCTGTTCGGCGACGGCGACAAATGGAAGAACGTCGCCAAGCGCAGCCTGTTCGACATGGTGGCGCCGGCTCGGCTGGCGGATTGGTTGGCGGGCCCCGAGGGCGCACGCGTGACGGCGATCGTCCATATGGGCGCGATCAGCGACACGACGGCGCGCGACGTCGACAGGGTCCTCGATCAGAATTTCGCCTTCACGCGCATGCTGTGGTCATGGTGCAGCGCGCACCAGGTGCGTTTCATCTACGCGTCCTCAGCAGCGACCTATGGCGACGGCGCCATGGGGTTCGACGATGATTCGTCGTTGTCGGGATTGGCGCGGCTGCGGCCGATGAATCCTTACGGCTGGTCGAAGCATCTCTTCGATCGGTTTGCCGCTCAGGCATTGGCCACCGGACAAGCGCGGCCACCCCAGCATGTCGGCCTCAAGTTCTTCAACGTCTACGGACCCAACGAGTATCACAAGGGCGGGCAGCGCTCCGTCGTGCACCAGATCCATCCGATCGCCGCGCGGGGCGAGCCGTTCGCCCTGTTCAAGTCGCATCGCGCGGGCGTCGGAGACGGTCAGCAGCTCCGCGATTTCGTCTGGGTCGGCGATTGCGTCGACGTCGTGCTCTGGCTGCTCGACACGCCACGCGTCAGCGGATTGTTCAACATCGGATCGGGCAAGGCGCGCAGCTTTCTCGACCTCGCGACAGCGGTCTATGCGGCTTGCGGGCGCAACGCGAACATCGTGTTTCGCGATATGCCGACGGAGCTGCGGGAGCACTATCAGTATTTCACCGAAGCGAAGCTCGAACGTTTGCGCGCTGCCGGCTTTGTGCGGCCGTTCACGACGATCGAGACGGGCGTCGAGCGCTATGTCCGCGACTACCTGGCCGCTGGGGAGGCCTTCGCATGATGCCCTTTGTCATCGCGTTCCCGGCGATCGAGCCGGAGATCTTCCGCTTCGGTCCATTCGCGTTGCGCTGGTATGCGGTTGCCTACATCGCCGGGATCGTGATCGGCTGGCGGCTGGCCTTGCGGCTCGCCGATCAGCGACCGCGCTTCATCACCAGGCTCGCCATCGATGATTTCGTCGCCTGGGTCACGCTCGGCGTCATCCTCGGCGGTCGGCTCGGCTACGTCGTCTTCTACAAGCCGCTCTACTATCTCGCCAACCCACTCGAGATTCTCGTGCTCTGGCATGGCGGCATGTCGTTTCACGGCGGGATGCTCGGCGTCATCGCCGCGACATTCTGGTTCGCCTTCCGGCGCGGCATTCCGCTGCTCGCCTTGGGCGATGTGGTCGCCCTGCTGGCGCCGATCGGGCTCTTCCTCGGTCGCCTGGCGAATTTCGTCAATGCCGAGCTCTACGGTCGAACCACCGATGTCGGCTGGGCGATGATCTTTCCGTCGGATCCGTCGGGCCAACCGCGCCACCCCAGCCAACTCTACGAAGCGACGCTGGAGGGCCTCGTCCTATTCGCGATTCTCGCCTGGATGACTTGGCGCACGCCGGCGCGCACGCGCCCCGGGTTGGTCGGCGGCAGTTTTCTCGCCGGCTATGCGATCGCGCGGATCGTCTGCGAGTTCTTTCGCGAGCCCGACGCGCATCTCGGCTTCCTCTGGGCTGGTGCGACGATGGGACAATTGCTCAGCGTCCCGATGCTCCTGGTGGGAATCGCCTTGATCTACGCCGCGTGCAAGCGGCTCCCCCTCGCCGACCGGCCCGCAGCATGAAACCGCCGGGCACGCCGCTCGCGCGCAAGCTCGCGGCGCGATTGACGAGTGAGGGCTCCATCCCCGTCTCCGAGTGGATCGCCGCCTGCCTCACCGATCCATCGCACGGCTATTACCGGCGCGTGCAGTCGATCGGCAAAACAGGCGACTTCACGACGGCGCCCGAGATCAGCCAGATCTTCGGCGAACTCATCGGCGCCTGGGCGGTGGAGATGTGGATCCTGCTCGGCCGACCGCCGACGTTTCGGCTCGTCGAGCTTGGACCGGGACGCGGCACGCTGATGGCGGACATGCTGCGCGCGGTGATGCGCCCGGCGCAGGATTTCCATCCGGCGATCGATCTCCATCTCGTCGAGATCAATACCGAATTGCGCAAGCTCCAGAAGAAGGCCCTCGACCGTAACGCCATGTGGCACGACACGATCGACTCCGTGCCGGCCGGGCCGATGCTCGTGATCGCGAATGAGTTCTTCGATGCGCTCCCGGTGCGGCAGCTCGTGCGCTCAACGGATGGGTGGCGCGAGCGGCATGTCACCTTCGCGGACAACCGTTTCGACTTCACGCTCGGTCCCGTCGTCGACGTGCCGCCGCTCGAACCGGCGCATCTCAAGGCAAAGGTCGGCGACATCGTGGAGATCTCCGACCCGGCGCGCGCGCTGGTCGCGACGATCGCCCAACGCCTGCGGCGGCGCGGCGGCGCCGCGCTGTTCATCGATTACGGGCCGATGGCGAGCGGCATCGGCGAAACGCTGCAGGCCGTGAGTCAGCATCAGCGCGCCGCGCCGCTCGAGAATCCAGGTGAAACCGACCTCACCACGCACGTGGATTTTGCCGCGCTCGCGCGCGTCGCCCGCCTGGCGGGCGCCAAGGCTTGGGGACCGATCCCGCAAGGCGTGCTGCTCACGCGGCTGGGCCTTCATGCCCGCGCGGCAATGCTGACGAAGAACGCCACGACCGAGCAGCGCAGGACGATCGAACAGGCCTGCGAGCGCTTGATCGCCGACTCCGAAATGGGCACGCTGTTCAAGGCCATGGCGCTCACGCAGCCGGAGCTCGACGGGACCCCGCCAGGCTTCGATGCCGCGCCGGTCGCCACGCCCACACCTCCTTCCTGAGATCCCTCCGACATGCCACGGATCACAACCGGTCCACTCAACGCAATGGAAGGCATCCGCCACGCCTTCTTCACCCGAGCGGGCGGCGTCAGCGAGCGCATCTACGCGAGCAACAATTGCGGGTTCGGCTCGAAGGACAATCCAGCGCATATCGCGGAGAATCGCGCTCGCTGCGCGATCAGGCTCGACGCCAGACCCGACAGCCTGATCACGCTGCACCAGATCCATTCCACCCGGGTGATTGCCGTCGATCACGTCTGGGCGCGCGAATTTCCGCCGCAAGCCGACGCCATGGTGACGGCGACGCCGGGCATCATGCTCGGAATCCTGTCGGCGGATTGCGCCCCGGTGCTGATCGCCGATCCCGTCGCCCGCGTGATCGGCGCGGCCCATGCCGGATGGAAGGGCGCGCTCACCGGCGTTGTCGAGGCCATGGTCGCAGCCATGTGCCGGCTCGGCGCCGTGCCCGCGCGCATGGCCGCCGGCATCGGCCCGGCCATCGGCAAACACTCCTACGAAGTCGGTCCTGAGTTTCCGGGGCCATTCTTGGCGCAGGAGGCCGGTAACGCCGCGTTTTTCTTTCCGACCTCGCGGCCCGATCGTCATCTCTTCGATCTCAAAGGCTATGTCGCCTCGCGACTGACGATGTCCGGCGTCGAGCAGGTCACGGTGATGCCGAACGACACCTGCGCCGAGGAGGATCGCTTCTTCAGCTATCGCCGCGCGTGCAAACGCGGAGAGACCGACTATGGCCGGCTGCTCTCCGCCATCACGCTCGAAACCTGAGCGCGCGATGCCGCATCTCTTCATGTTCTTCGCTCTCGCGTTCCTCGTCTCGGTGGTCGCCTGTGTCACGCTCTAGCCGTCTCGTCGCATTGGCGCTGATTTGGCTGCTTGCCGCATGCGGAAACCTGCCACGACCGTTCCAGCCTGAAGACAAATCCATCGAGAACCCGCTGCTCGTGCTCGGCGACCGCGCCGGCATCATCGTCATGCCGATCGCCGGGGTCGACACGGATGACCAATCGCAGGCCTTCGCCGAGGCAATGGCCAAGGCGCTGCGCGATGTGGACGTCAATGCGCACACCGGCGCCGGCAACAAGGCGAGCCCGATCCTGTCGAGCTTCCTCGAACGCAAGCCCGGCGTTGGCGCGGTGCTCGTGCTTTGGCTGTCGGAGCCTGGTCGAGGCGACTACGGCAATTACGAAGCTAATGTCGAGGAGCGCGACCTCTTCGTCGACAGCCCGCGCCGTCAGCTGGTGCTACGCAAGATCGCCGAGGTGATCGCCGCGCAAGTCAATCCAGGCGCCATCGCGGCGCCCCTCGGCGCGCCGCCAGTGTTCATCGGCCAGGTCGCGGGGCTTCAGGCGGAAACCGGACGGCCGCTGCAGCGCGCACTCGATTTTGCCCTGCGCCGCGGCAAGCTGGAAATCGCCGAGGCGCCCGGCGGGCGCACCGTGACGGTCAGCGGCAAGATCAGCTTTCGCGACAAGCCTCAGGATGTCGTTGCCCTCGCCATCGAATGGCGCGTGCTCGGCGCCGATGGCGCGGAGCTCGGCCAGCTCAAGCAGCAGAACGATGTCCCCGCACGGGTGCTGCAGCGCGCCTGGGCGGAGATCGCCAGCGCCATCGCCGAGAATGCGGCCGAGGGGATCATCGAGATCATCGGCCGTGCGCCGCTCGCGCCGCGCCGCTGACCTCGCGCCGGCTCACCTGCGCTTCAAGGGCAGACAGACATCCGTGAGCCACTCCGTCGGCGGCAGCTGCCGTGGATCGTCGAGATACAGCTCGAAACAGGGCTGATCGTCCGGCTGCTCGCCGCTCTGCGGCAACCACGTGCGAAACAGCCAACGATAGGCGGGCTCGAGCTCGGCATACGGACCGCGATGGCGCACGATCGCGCATCGGCACGCCGGTTGTTGGATCAACTGCAGCGCGCCCTCCGGCATGGCGCCGGCGGGCAGCGTCACGCAAGCATCCGAGCGCAGCGCGCTCGTCGCCACGGATTCGGAATCATCGTAGTAGCGCCCGACGCATTGCGAGTCCGGCCCCACCAGACCGCGCGGCGCCGCCAACGCGATGAGCCGTTCGAAACTCCCGCCGATGTCCATGTACGAGCCGGTATGGCGCAGGGCCGCAAGGCGAACCGTCTCGCCAGTCGCCTCGCGGTAGATGCGATGGAAGTGGAAGACCGAAAAATTCGCGACCCCGGCGAAGCGCTCGAGCGTCGGCATCGCGTCGAGATTCGCCGCGATGTAGCGCGCGGCACGCTCCAGGCGGCGGCCATGATCGAGGGCGGTGATCGGCTTGGGCATCTCGGCCTGTCTCGTCCTGATCCGGGGATCCTCGCGCAGGCGAATTGATCCGGGTTGCGGAGTTGGGGGTTGGAGAAAACCTGCTAGCCTCGCTGCATACATTCTAGCCTGACGGAGGAACATCCGATGCTGCGGCTCACACGGTTGCTCTCGCTCGCCGTACTGCTGCTCGCTGCAATGATCCCTCCGGCTGCAGCGGCAGAGGTCGATCTCGAACTCGTGCTCGCGGTCGATGTCTCCCGCAGCATGGATGACGAGGAACTGGAGCTGCAGCGCCAGGGCTATGCAGGCGCCTTCATGCACCAGGCGATCGTCCAGGCGATTCGCGCGGGCGCGCACGGCCGCATCGCCGTCACGATGGTCGAATGGGCGGGGTCGAACTACCAGAAGATCATCGTGCCGTGGACGCTTGTGGACGGTGAGCAGACAGCCGCAGAATTCGCCGCGGCGATCCTCGCGACGCCGAAGCTCAGCTTCAACTGGACATCGATCTCCGGCGCCATCGACTTTTCCCGCGCGCTCTTCGGCGCCGGTGGATTGCGCGGAACGCGGCGCGTGATCGATGTCTCCGGCGACGGCGTCAACAACAACGGCCGGCCGGTGAGCATCGCACGCGACGAAGCGGTGGCGCTGGGCGTCACGATCAATGGACTCGCGATCATCAACGACAGGCCCGCGCCCGGCGGGTGGCGGCCTTTCAACCAGCAGCCGCTCGACCAGCACTACCGCGAGCAGGTGATCGGCGGTCCCGGCGCGTTCGTGATGGTCGCCGATGATATCGACAGCTTCGCCTTCGCGGTGCGCAACAAGCTGATCCGTGAGATCTCCGGCCTCGATGGTCCGACCGTCGTCATCGCGCGGGCGCCCAGGCGATGACGCGCCGGGCTTGAGGTGGGCGCGTGCGTTTGCTTTCCTGCGGCTTGATGCACAAACGGGAGATTCGAGCGTGACGGACCGACGACAGGACAATCTGGGCTATTGGTGCCACGCCGCCGCACGGGCACATCCTGAGCGCATCGCCATCATCGATCTCAGCCCGGCTGCCCCGCGCGAGTTGCGCTACCGCGAACTCGAGGATCGGCTCGACCGCGTCGCCGCGATGCTGACGGCGGCGGGGTTGCAGCCCGGCGATCGGCTCGCGATGTCGATCGGCAATCGCTTCGAGTTCGTCGAGGTGATGTACGGCGCGATGCGCGCCGGGATCGTTCCCGTGCCGCTCAACACCCGCCTCGCCGGCGATACGCTGGCCTACATCCTGGAGGATTCCGAGAGCGTCGCCGCGATCGTCGACCCCGCATCCAGCCCGACGGTCGTGCAGGTCTGCGATGCCGCGAGGCTGAAGGTGAAGTTGGCGTTCGCGCCGGCCCCCACGGCCTGGCGCGACTACGAGAAATCGCTGCTCGCGACGCCGCCGAAATTCGACCCGCCGGCGCTGCCCGCGAACCACATGTCCTTCCTGCCGTACACGTCCGGCTCGACCGGCCGACCCAAGGGCGTCGTGCTGACCCACGAAGGACAGCTCTGGTGGATCCGCACGCTGCAGAAATATTGGCCGAGTGGCATCGATGACCGCGCGCTGGCGGCGGTCCCCCTGTTCCACAAGAACGCCATGGCCGGCGCGATCAAGCCGCTCCTGCATGCCGGAGGCTCCGTCGTGCTGCTGCCGGGCTTCGAGGCGCGACGCTTTCTCGAAGCGCTCTCGAAATACCGCTGCACGGCCGCCGGCGGCGTGCCGGCCGTGTTCACGCTCCTGCTCCAACAGAAGGATCTCATCGCGTCGCTCGATTTCTCCGCGCTCAAGGGGCTGAAGATCGGATCCGCGCCGACGCCCAAGGAACTGATGGACGCGGTCGAGTCCGCCTTCGGCGTTCCGGTCGGCGAAAGCTACGGCCTGACCGAAGGCGGCCCGGTCATGATCGGTGCGCCGCGCGATGGTCGACGCGCGCCGCACGGCTCCTGTGGCGTGATCTGGCCCGAAGGCGAGTGCAAGCTCGTCAGCGCCGACGGCGCGGATCATCCGAGCTACGGCGAGCTCTGGGTGCGCAATCCCGGTGTCACGCCCGGCTACTACAAGCTGCCGGATGTGAACCGCGAGCGCCTCGTCGATGGCTGGCTGCGCACGGGCGATGTGTTCAGCCTCGACGCGCAGGGATTCTATTATTTCCGCGGGCGCGTCGACGACATGTTCAATTCGGGCGGCGAGAACGTCTATCCGCTCGAGGTCGAAAACATCCTGCTCAAGCACCCGGCCGTCGCCGAAGTCTCGGTCGTCCCCTTTCCGCATGCGATCAAGGGCGAGGTGCCCGTCGCGATGGTCGTGATGGCGAAGGCGCGGCAGGCCAGCGAGGACGAGCTGAAGAAATTCTGCCTCGCCAACGGACCGGCCTATGCGCATCCGCGCCGGATCCATTTCGTCGCGCAGCTGCCGCTCAACGGCCCGGGCAAGATCGACCGCAAGCTGGTCACCAGGCAGATGCGCGAGATCATCGGCGATCAGCCGCTCGGCGCTTGAGGGAGAATGCAGCCATGGACACCACGGACCGCCCCGCGATGCGACCCCTGGCGATCAACAGGACCAATCTGCCCTACGAGACCGATCGCGGCACGGGCGCGCGGGCGCGCATCGGCGCCATCGTGTTGGCGACCGACCACACGATGGAGCACGAGTGGCGACGGATGCTGGCCATCCCCGGCGTCGATTTCTACGCCGCGCGGATCTGGAACGACGGGCAGATCACGCCCGAGACGCTGCGGGCGCTCGGCGCGGACATCGCGCCGGCCACACGGCTCATCCTGCCCAACGATGAACGGCTCGACTCCGTCGCCTTCGGCTGCACCTCGGGCGCCATGGTGCTCGGCGACGCATTCGTCGAGGGCGAAGTTCACAAGCATCGACCAGGCGTGCCGGTAACGTCACCGATGCTGGCCGGCATCGCCGCGCTGAACGCGCTTGCCGTCAAGCGCATCGCGTTGCTCACACCCTACATGCAGGCGATCAACGACATGATGCGCGCCCATATCGAGGCGCGTGGCGTCGAGGTCGTGGCGATGGGCTCGTTCAACAATCCCGATGATCTCATCGCCTCGTCGATCGCGCCGGAGACTCTGCTGAATGCGGCGATCGAGCTGGGCCGCGCACCCGAGGTCGACGGCGTCTTCATCAGCTGCTCGAGCTTCCGCGCCGCCGGCGTCATCGAGCGCCTGGAAGCCGCCACCGGCAAGCCCGCCACCGCGTCCAACCACGCGATGGCGTGGCACGCGCTGCGCCTCGCCGGCTATCGCGAGCCGGTGGATGGCTGGGGCAAACTCTTCAAACTTTGAGCGCGCCCGCCGTCCGATGTCCCGCAGCTATGAATTCGTATTCGGGACCCGGCCTTGGCGGCTCTGGCACATGCTGCACATTGCGATGCTGCTGCCGATCCTCTGGTTCGTGGATTATTTCCAGCATTTCGTTCCTGGCGCCGGACCACAGGGCGGCGAGGCGGTGTTCGCGCTGATGCTCGCCTACATCTTCGGTTTCGGGATTCTCTCGGTGGTGAACGCGCTGCTGCTGGCATTCAAGGCCACGGGAACGCTGACGCAGCGCGCGGTGCTGTGGCCGCTCTATCTGCTCGGCGCCTGGAGTGCGGCGATCGGACTCGTGCTCATCGGCGCCGAACTCGGCACGGCCGTCGAGTCCGATGCGGTCGAACGCTGGGGCGGCGTCGTGTGCTCTGTGGCCGCGCTGGCCGTCTACTACGGCGCGAACCTCGCGGCATTGCGCCGCGCGCGGCAGGGCTGAACCGCGGTCAACGCGCGCCCGCGAGGACATGCGCGGCGCCCTTCTCCCCGATCATCAGCGCTGGCGCATTGGTGTTGGCAGAGGTCACGACCGGCATCACCGAGGCATCGATGACGCGCAGCCGCTCGACGCCGCGCACGCGCAGCATCGGATCGACCACCGCCATCTCGTCCGCGCCCATGCGGCACGTGCCCACGGGGTGAAACGCGGTGCCGCCATGGTGGCGCGCGAAATCGAGCAGGGCCTGGTCGCTCGCCGCGTCCTTCCCTGGGAGCTTCTCATCATCCCACAATTCTCGAAACCCCGGCTGGGCACTGATCTCGCGCAGCATCTTCAGCCCCTCGACGAGCGTTCTCTGGTCGTGCGGGTCTGCGAGGTAGTTCGGCGCAACGCGCGGCGCCGCGCGCGGGTCGGCGGAAGCGATCGCCAGCGAGCCGCGCGATCGCGGATGACATTGATAAGCGGAGACGGTGAAGCCGGAATAGCGATGAAGCGGCGTGCCCGGCTTGTCGACCGATAGCGGCATGGCGTAGAGCTGCACGTCGGGCCGGCCACCGATCGCCAGCTTGGTGCAGGCCGCGCCGCCGACCTGGGCGGCGCCGACAGTCAGTGGCCCGCGCGCCTGAAACAGCCACTGTAGTCCCATCTGCGCAAGCCTAATGGGATTGCGGACATCGTCGTTGAGCGACTTGCGCTCCTTGAGACGCAGGATCATCCGCGCCTGAAAATGGTCGTGCAGATTGGCGCCGACGCCGGCGAGATCCGCGACAACGGGGATGTCATGTCGACGCAGCAACTCGGCCGGCCCGACGCCGGAGAGCTGGAGCAGCTGGGGTGACTGGAGCGCGCCCGCCGCAAGGATGACTTCGCGCTCGGCGCGCGCGACGTGGCGCGCGCCGGATCCATCGACCCATTCGATCCCGACCGCTACGTTGCGTTCGAACACGATGCGCGTGACCAGCGCATGTGTGAGCACATGCAGATTGGCGCGCATGGCGATCGGATCGAGGAAGGCGCGCGCCGCACTGCATCGCCAATGTCCTCCGATCGAGAGCTGATAGGCGCCGACGCCGTATGTCGTCTCGGCATTGAAATCATCATTGCGTGGCAGGCCCCACGCGCGCGCCGCACCGAGCCAGGCGCGACAATAGGGATGATCGTTGCGCAGGTCGGACACCGACAACTCGCCATGCGCGCCGCGGTACTGGGTCTCGCCGGAATCGTAACGCTCCAGCCGCCGGAAATAGGGCAAAGTATCGCGCGCGCTCCATCCCTCGGCGCCGAGCCGCACCCAGTCGTCGAAATCCTCGCGCTGCCCGCGGATGAAAATCAGGCCATTGATCGCACTCGATCCGCCGACGACCCGCCCGCGTGGCCAGACGATGTTGCGTCCGGCCGTGCCCTCGCTCGGCTCGGTATCGAACTGCCGTGAATAGCGTGGGTCGTAGATCGAACGGAAATATCCAACGGGCAGGCGCAGCCAGAATCCCTTCGCCGGCCCGCCCGATTCCAGAACCAGTACGCGATGAGCGGGATCGGCCGACAGCCGATTTGCGAGCACGCAGCCCGCTGACCCGGCGCCGACGACGATGTAGTCGAATTGCAACTCCGCGGGGTCAGGCATCGGCCAGCGTCATCCCTTTAAGATCCACAGGCGGTTTGCGGCCGGCGATCAGGTCCGCGGTGACGCGCGCGGCGCCGTGGCTCATCGTCCAGCCCATATGGCCGAGCCCGGTATTGAACCAGAGATTTCGATGACGGGCCTGACCGAGAATCGGCGTCCCCTTCGGCGTCATCGGCCGCAATCCCGCCCAACAGGACGGGCTGTCGAAATCGGCGCCGCCCGGGAACAGGCCGCGCGCAACGCTCAGCATATGCGCGAAGTCATTCGGCTTGTGGCTGGTGTCGTAGCCGGCGAACTCCGCCGTCGCGGTGAGACGCAAGCGATCGCCGAGGCGCGACCAGCCGATCAGATTCTGTTCGTCGACGCCGGAGAGCCGTGGCGCGCCGTGGCGGCCACCGATCTCGAGCGTCACCGCGTAACCTTTCACAGGGTAGATCGGCAGGCCTATGCCGATCTTGCGCGCCTCGATCGGGGCATGGCTGCCGAGGGCGAGCACATGGGCATCGGCCGTCACATCACCCCTGTCGGTCACGATTTTCACGATCCGATCGCCGCTCGCCTCGATGTGCCGGATCGTCGTGTTCCACTTGAACGCCACGCCGAGTCCCTCGCAGATCTTCGCCAGCTCGTTTGCGAAGCCGTGGCAGTCGCCGGACTCGTCGCTCGGACTGTAGATCGCGCCGGCGAGTTGGCTCTTCACCGCCTCGAGCGCCGGCTCGATCGCAGCCGCACGCTGCGGATCGACGGCCTCCAGCTTCAACCCGAGATCGGTGAGCACCTTGGTGTTGCGCACACCCGCCTCGAACAGCGCCGGGTCGCGATAGAGATAGACGGCGCCGCCGGTCACACGGTCGTACTCGATGCCCGTCGCGGCGATCGTCTCCTGCAGTTGCGCCTGCGAGAACAGGCAGAGCCGCAGCTTGTTGCCGGTGTTGCGCGCCGCGGACTGCGCGTTGCACTCCCGCAGGAAACGCCATGACCAAATGTACAGGCGCGGATCGGCGGAGAACTTAAAGCGCAGCGCCGTATCGTTGCGCCACAGCGACTTGAGCAGGATCTTCGGCGCGCGCGGACTCGCCCAGGTATAGGCATGACCCGGCGCAACCATGCCGGCGTTGGAGAAGCTCGTCTCGTTGGCAGCGAGCGGCTGACGATCGATCACCGTCACCTCGTGCCCATCGCGCGCCAGCGCATAGGCCGTGGTCACGCCGGCGATGCCGGCGCCGAGAATCGCGACTTTCATTTCCCCGCCTCCGCCACGTCAGATCCGCCGCTTCATGGCGACATCTTGCCATCGCGCACGGCGATGCGGATCGGCGTGATGTCGATCTGCCGCCACACGCAAAGGGTGACGTACGGATCGCGCGCGAGCCAGGCATCGAGCTCGACGCGGCTGGGAAATTCGCAGAGCGCGTAGGAGTCGGCCATCTTGCCGTCGCCGCCAAGCAGGGCGCCGCCGGAGATCAACGCGCCCTTGGCGACGAGATCCTTGATGCCGTCAAGATGCGCCGGGCGTGCCGCCATGCGCCGCGCCAGCGCGTCGGCATCGGTACCGTCGCGCGCGACGATCAGGAACTGGGCCATGGCATTCTCCGCATCGGTGATGGCCGGGAGACTACAATAACGGCTGCAAGATTGTAGTCTCCGCGCGTCGTTCCACCCCATCGCGAGTCCGCGCCACGGGAGGAAATTGGGCCAACCACCGCTCCTGCTCAGACGTCGACCGTGCGGCTGATCCGGCCGATCGCTCCGCCGCGTGCGGCTCGACTCAAACGGTCAGGACGGCCTTGCCGAAAACCTTGCGCTCCACCAGCTCGGCGTAGCTCTCGAGGAAGCGGTCGAGCGACCTGACGGAATGGATGGCCGGCTTCATCCGGCCGTCGCTCACCATCGCGATCAGCGTGCCAAGATCCTCCATGCTCCAGCCGTTGGAGCCGATGATCTCGTACTCGAAGGACCAGAGGTATCGGATGTCCTCGGGCGGCGCATAGCCGTTGGTGGCGCCGCAGGTCAGCATGCGGCCGCCGCGCTTGAGCACGCGATAGGCCTTCGTCCAATCCTCGCCGCCGACGAAGTTCACGACGACGTCGACGCCGCCGCTGTCGCCATGCACGCGCGGCTTGCCGAACAGAGCCACCGCCTGCTTCGCCCAATCACCCTCGGCGCTGTTGATCACTGCATCCGCACCGATCGCGCGCAGCTTGCCCGCCTTCTCGGCCGACGAGGTGACGGCGACGCAGGATGCGCCGAAAAGCTTGGCAAGCTGGACGCAACACGTGCCGACGCCGCCGGTGGCGCCGAGCACGAGAACGCGCTCGCCGCGCCGGATGCGCCCGCGCGTCACCATCATCCGCAATGCCGTGCCATAGGCTACAGGGAGCGCCGCGGCATCGGTGAAGCTGACCTTGTCCGGGATATTGACGAGATGACTCGCCGGCACGCTCACGAACTCGCAGGCGCCGCCGCGCGCCGTCTCGCCCATCATGCCGCGGCCGATCACATGGGGATTGACCAGCACGCGATCGCCACGCTTCCAGCGTCCGCCCTCGACGCCTTCGCCGAAGCCGGCGATCTCGCCAGCGATATCGCCGCCGGGCACGTGCGGCATCGGCGTCTTGAGGCCGGGGATGCCGGCGAGGATCATCGGATCGAAACCATTGAGCGCGACCGCCCTCACGCGCACGAGCACATCGCCGGGCGCCGGCGCGGGATCGTCGAGCGTCGTGATCGAGATGTTTTCCGGTCCGCCATGGCCAGTGTAGACGACAGCTTTCATCTCGGGGATCCTCGATCGGAACCGGTCAGAACGAGCGCGTGACGGCAGGCAACCACGTCGCCGTCCACGGCATCGCCAGCACGATCAGCAGCGTCACGAGCTGGCACAGCACGAACGGCACGATGCCCAGATACATGTCGCGATAGGTGACTTCGGGCGGCGCGATGCCGCGGAGATAGAAGATCGACGGCGCCATCGGCGGCGTGAGGTAGCTGGTCTGGATGACGATGATCGCCATCACGCCGACCCAGAGCGGGTCGAGCCCGGCCTTGACGATCAGCGGCTCGAAGATCGGCGCCGTCACCAGCACGATCGACACCCAATCGAGGATGAACCCGCCGAGAAAGATCAGGAACAGGTAGAGGAAGAGCACACCGCCGGCGCCGAGCCGCAGCAGCTCGACCAATCCATTGACCATCCGCGCTCCGCCCGACGTCAAAAAGATCGAGGTGAACATCGTGCCGCCGAGCACGATCATCATGATCATCGCGTTGATCGTCAGGGTCGTGCGCAACGCGTCGAGGAAGATGCGCCAGGTGAAGCGGCCGTAGAAGATCGTCAGCAGGATCGTGCCCAATGCGCCGACTCCGGCGGCTTCCGTCGGCGAGGCGATGCCGAAGGTGATGGATCCAACCACCGACACGATCAGCAACGTTGCGGGCACCAACGCGGTCAGCAGCAGCTTGAGCTTTTCGCCCGTGGTCATGTTGATCTCGCCGGGCGGTACGGGCGGGCCGGCGGACGGGCGGAGCTGACACAGCACGATGATGTAGAGCAGGAACGCCGCCACCATGATCGCGCCGGGAATCAGCACGCCGACGAGCAGATCGCCGATCGGAATGCGAGCTTGCGCGGCGTAGATGACGACGACGATCGAGGGCGGGATCATCGTGCCGAGAGAACCGCCGGCGCAGATCGTGCCGGAAATCAGCGCCTTGTCGTAGCCGTAGCGCAACATCGTCGGCATCGCCATGAGGCCGACGAGCACCTCGACGGCGCCGACGATGCCGGTGCCAGCCGCAAAGATCGCGCACATCGCGATCGTCGCCAGCGCCAGCCCGCCCTTGAAGCGCCCCAGCCAGACACGCATGGCCTCGAAGAGTTTCTCCGCGATCCCCGACCGCTCGAGCATCGCGCCCATGAATACGAAGAGCGCGATCGCGACGAGGATGTAGTTCGATGTCACGGCCCAGGCGAAGCGGAACAGCTGCAGCCCGACGAGATCCCCGCTGATGTAGTAGCCGAAGACGAACGCCACGCCGATCAGGGCGAACGCGACGGGCACGCCGAGGAAGACGAGGAAGAACAGCGCTGGAAACATCAGCACCGGCGCGAGCGTCGCGAAGACGGCCATCACTCGCTCAGCCTCGCTTGATCTGCGTCGACGTGCCGCGCGCGTGACGCACCGCCTCGGCGAGGACCTGGAGCAGCAGCGAGAGGACCCCGACCGTGAGCACGAGATAGAACGGCCAGATCAGCGGCGCCCAGGAACTCATCGGATCGAGCTCACCGCTCTCGTAGGCGCGCCAGCAACGCTTCGCCATCACCGACCCGATCCAGGCGAGCGCGGGAGCCACGACGGCGAGGTAGAAGACGAAATTGATCCAATCCTGGGTGCGTGGCGCAAAGCGCGCCGAAAAGAAATCGACCCTGATATGCGCGCCGCTCTGCAACGTAAAAGCCGTTGCGAACAGGAACAGCGCGCCGTTGAGCATGTACGCGATATCGGTGCTCCACAACGTCGGCGCATTGAGCACGTAGCGCATGAAGACCTCGCACAGCGTGACGCCGATCAAGCCGACCAGGCAGAGCTTGGCGACCCAGACGAGGATGACGGACCAGCGGTCGATGACCGCGCAGAGGGGATCGAGCATGGGACTATTGGCGAGGGGCGGCGCGGGAACGCGCCGCCCGCCGACAATCACTTGGAGATGTAGACCGACGTCTTCTCCCAGAAATCGAGATAGCCGTAATAGGAATCCGCGAGGCGCTTGAGCCAGGGATTGCCCTTGTCCTCCTGCCGCTTCGCCTCCTCGTACGCCCATTCGCGCGTGCGATCGCGGATCGCCTTCTGCAGCTCCGGCGAATACTCCACGATCTCGTTGCCACCGGCGCGCAGCTGCTCCATCGCCTTCATGTCGAGCGCCTGCCACTTCAGTATCGACTCGAAGCTGACCTGCTTGCCTGCGGTTTCCATCGCCTTCTTGATGTCGGCCGGCAGCTTGTCGAAATTCTCCGTCTTCATCACCGTCTCGAAGAAGAAGCTCGTGGTGTGGCTCCCCGGCACCATGATGTATTTCGCTGCGCGCTGGAGGCCGAGGATCATGTTCTCCGACGGCGTCGAGAACTCGGCCGCATCGAGAACCTTGCGCTCGAGTTGCGTGTAGATCTCGCCCACCGGCGCCACCGTCGGCGCGCCACCGAATTTGTCGCGCAGCACGCTCGCCCACATTCCCGCCGTGCGGAACTTCACGCCCTTGAGGTCATCGATGGTGCGGATCGGCTTGTGCGCATGCACGATTTCCGTCGGCCCGAACCCGGCGACGATGGAATGCATCTTCAACGCCTCGCGCCGATACTGCTTCCACAACGCCTCGCCACCGCCCTCATAGACCCATTGCAGGAGCCCCATCGGCGGCATGCCGCCCGGCATCGCCGGGATGCCGTTCGCCGGGTCGCGATTGTAGATGTAGATCGACGGCACGCTCGCGAGGTCGGCGAGGCCGTCGAGAACGGCGTTGTATTCCTGGAATGGCGGCGCGATGACACCCGACGGCACGACCTCGATCAGCACCCGGCCATTCGTGAGGTCGGCCACTTTCTCGGCATAGGGCTTCGCGAACAAGGTCGTGTAGACCGAGTTCTCATTGGAGATGACGACCATCTTCCAACGGAAATTCTGCGCCTCGGCGGCGGGCGCGAAGAGTGCGGTCAACGCTGTGACGGCAAGAGCTGCGAGAGTTATTTTCATTCAGGATCCCTCCTGTTGCGCGGCGATCGCGCTTTGTGACACGGCATCGCCGTCATTCGAGCCACGACCATAACACCGGGCCACACGAGCTTGGCAACCCGGAGCCGCAGGCAACGTCAGCCGAAGGTCAGGATCGTTCCGCACGCCTCGGTCGAGCCGATGATCACGGCGCCGTCACGCAGGCTGCGCGTCGCGACGCCACGGCTGCGCAGCGCGAGATCGGTGCCGCCGGCATCGACGACCTTGAATCCGATGGCCGCGCAGAAAGGCGGCTGCAGACGCAGGATCGGATCCTTGAGGAAACGCTGCGCGGCCGAGGCCGGGGTCATCAGCGTGAGCACGCAGGTCGGCGTGGAGACATCGATCCGATCGGCGTGGCGCGTGGATCTGGTCGCGAACAGCGCCTCGTAGCGCTGCGCCGCCGCCGCCGGATCCTGCACCACGATGGTCACGGATTTGAGCCCCAGCGCGCCATTGGCGTGGGTGAGCATGTCGCGCCGCCAGACCAGCTCGGGCGTGTAGTGCTGGCACACGAAGAAGCGCGCGCCCGGCGTCGCGGCGGGATCGAATTGCGTGACCGTGAAGCGCGCCTCCTTGTGGCCATCAGGCATGTCGACGGGCCGCGCGAAGTCGATCGCCTCGCTGGCATGGAAAGGCGCGCCCTTGAACTGGTCGTGCACCAGCCGCGCGTCACTCGCCTTCAGCGCGATGCCGGCGATGCCTTCGCGATGGCGCACGAAATCGGCGTAGTAGGCGTTCTTGACTCCGGCGCGCGTGACGCCGAGCACCTCGAAATAGGTCATGTCCGCGAACATCATCGTGTGATTGGCGGTTTCGAGCTGGGTATGCGTGCCGCGCGGCGTCGGGGCGAAACCCAGCCGCGTGAACTGGCGATACGCGTCATCGAGCCCGCGCACCGCGATCACGACGTGATCAACACCATCGATCAAAGCCATTTGCCCACCCCAGATGCGTCCCGCACGACGCGCCAACCGCAAGATCCGCCCCCGGCCAAGCGCCCCTGACCTGTGATCGTTTCGACCGGGCAAGTCAACATTCGATGGCATGCGCAAGTCCGGCTGACGATCATGGTCGCGCAGCTCGAGCGAAGGATGAGAACGAGCGGCCTGGAATGGATGGTGCCCCACGCCGGACTTGAACCAGCACGTTCTTGCGAACAACAGATTTTGAGTCTGCCGCGTCTACCGTTCCGCCAGTGGGGCTCCGCTCGCGATCGGCGCGCATCATAGTCAGGGTTCCTCGCGGGTCAATTCATCGCTGGCGGCCTTGAACACCGCGCACCGGATCGCGCACCGGATCGATTGCCGCACCGCCATGCCGACTGCTACATCCAGCCACCATGCTGAGGTCCCTTTACGATTGGACGATGCGTCAGGCGAGCGGCCCGCAAGCGCCGCGCGCCCTTGCGGTCGTCTCGTTCACCGAGAGCTCGTTCTTCCCCATACCGCCGGACGTGCTGCTGCTGCCGATGGTGCTGGCCAACCGGGAGCGCGCCTGGTTCTACGCCGGCCTGTGCACGGCGGCCTCGGTGCTCGGCGGATTGCTCGGCTATGCCATCGGCTATTTCCTGTTCGAGACGATCGGCCGCTGGGTCATCGAACTCTATGGACTGCAAAAGGCGTTCGAGACGTTTCGCGACTCCTACGCGCAATGGGGCCTATGGATCATCCTGATCAAGGGGCTGACACCGATCCCGTTCAAGATCGTCACCATCGCCAGCGGCGCGGCGCATTTCGATCTCGTCGTCTTCGTCCTTGCAACCGCGGCCACGCGCGCCGCGCGCTTCTTCCTCGTCGCCGCGCTGATCCATCGCTTCGGCGCCCCGATTCGCGACTTCATCGAGCGGCGCTTGACCCTCGTCACGACGATCTTTGCCGTCGGCCTGATCGGCGGGTTCGTCGTGATCCGCTATCTGCTGCCGTCGCATTGACATGCAACCCGGCTTGCGCGTCACCGCCGGGTCGTTGGCGCTGGTCGCCGCCGCCATGCTCGCGGGCGCCTTCGCGTTCGAGCATCTGGGCAAGCTCGCTCCCTGCGTCTTGTGCTGGTGGCAGCGTTACGCGTGGATGGCGGCGCTTGCGCCGGCCGTCGTTGCATGGCGCGGCGTTGGCGGGAGGATGGGCGGTTTCGTCCTGGCGCTCGCCGCCATCGCGACGCTTGCTGGCGCCGCGACGGCTTTTTTCCATGTCGGCGTGGAACAGGCTTGGTGGCCAGGCACGGCGGAGTGCGGCACGCCCTTCGGCAGCGAGATGACCACGGAGGAGCGACTGAAGCTGCTCCTGGGCCAACCCGTACTTCGCTGCGATCAGATCGCGTGGTCGATGCTGGGCATCTCGATGGCCGGCTGGAACGGGCTGGTCGCGCTGGTCGCGGGAGGGCTTGCCCTCACGGTCGCCTTGCGCCAGATCATGGCGCGATGAGCATGACCGATCCCCGCAGTCCGCTTCCAGGCGATCCGACGCCTGCGCAACGGCTGGAGGAGATCCTGCGCGTCGATCACGCCGGCGAGTATGGCGCCGTGCGCATCTATGACGGCCAGCTGGCTGTGCTCGGTCAATCCGCTGCAGGCCCGGCGATCGCCAGGATGCGCGACCAGGAGCGCCTCCATCTCGACGCCTTCAACGCATTGCTGCCGCGCCATCGCGTGCGGCCCACGCTCTTGACGCCACTCTGGCATCTCGCCGGCTTCGCACTCGGCGCCGGCACGGCGCTGCTCGGCGAGAAGGCGGCGATGGCCTGCACCGTCGCCGTCGAAGAAGTGATCGACGAGCACTACGCCGCACAGGTGGCCGAGCTATCGGCCACAGAGCCCGAACTCGCCGCGCGGCTCGATGAGTTCCGACGCGACGAGGTGGCGCATCGCGACGAAGCTCTGGCCGCCGGCGCCGCCGATGCCGCCGGCTACGAGTTCCTGACCACGGCGATCAAGGCCGGGTCCAGGCTGGCCATCTGGATCTCGACGCGGATCTGATTCACTGCGGTGAACGTGACGCTGACGTGTCACCGAGATGCCCGGCACACGCCATGATCTTGCCTTGGAACGGCGGGCAAGCTCCTCGCGACACACAGACGGCGCCGCGAGGGCGCCAGCGAGGGAAATGAACATGCCCAGCCGTCGTTCACACAAGATCGAGTTCAGCGAACCCGCCCTCAAGGACTTGCTCGACGACCCGGTGCTGCAGGCGATGCTGCGCCGCGATCACGTCAGCCGCGAAGACCTTCTGGCCGTCGTCGCCGGCGCACGTGCGCGACTCGGCCTGTGCGACCGCTGCGTCCGCTGAGCGTCGCTCAGGCCGATTCGAGTTCGCTGTCCCAGTACAGGAAATCGCGCCAGCTCTCGTGCAGGAAATTCGGCGGAAAAGCCCGGCCATTTTCCTGCAGCAGTTGCGCCGTCGGGGCAAAGGCGCCGAAGCGCGGGAACATTCGCGCCTGCTTGGGCGTACGGTTGCCTTTGGCGAGATTGCAGCTGCTGCACGCCGTGACGACGTTGCCCCAGGTCGTGCACCCGCCGCGCGAGCGCGGGATGATGTGATCGAAAGTCAGCTCCTGCGTCGGAAACGACTGCGCGCAGTACTGGCAGGTGAAGCGGTCGCGCAGGAACACGTTGAACCGCGTGAAGGCGGGGCGGCGCTCCGACCGCACGTATTCCTTGAGCGAAATCACCGAAGGCAGGCGCATCTCGAGCGTCGGCGAGCGGATCACCTGATCGTATTCCGAAACGATGTTGACGCGCCCCAGGAAAACGGCCTTGACCGCGTCCTGCCACGACCAGAGCGACAAAGGAAAATAGCTGAGCGGACGGAAATCCGCGTTCAGTACCAATGTTGGGCAGGTTTCGACCGACAAGGACACTCCCCGATTTCGAGGTTCCGAGTTCTGATCGCGGCGTCACACGTCACCGCAAACATCAATAATTGGTATCCGAATCCGCCGCAGTGCACAACAGCGGGCATGCTCGCGGGGGATGACAATCGGACTACGCCGTGGCTCCTCAGCGCGGCAGGCGGCTGACCAGGAATGCCCCGGCCTTGGCCAAGCCGACCTCGTCGATCGCGTGCTGCAAGCCTGGCCGGCGCTCGGTCGTGACGGCGATCCCGGCGCCGCGCAACGCGGCGTCGGCCGTCGCCATCGCTGCAAAGGGAACGACCGGATCCGCATCGCCGTGGATGAGCAGGACCGGCGGACGTGACACGACCTCGCCGGCCAGTCGATCCGCGCCGATCAAGGCGCCGGAGAACCCGACCACGCCGGCGATCGCCGCAGCACGCCGCGGCGCGACGAACAGCGACATCATCGTGCCCTGCGAGAACCCGACCAGTGCGAGCGCCGAGTCGGTGAGACCGCGCGCCTCCAGGCTTGCATCGATGAATCCGTTGAGGATCGGCGCCGCGGCGGCGACACCCGCCAGGATGGCGTGCGGATCGCGATCCTGCAGACTGAACCATTGCCGACCATAGGGCGCCATGTCGCAAGGAAACGGCGCATGCGGCGAGATGAACTCGGTCGTCGGCAGCGCCTCGCCCCAGAAACCGGCGAGCTGGATGAGATCGTCGCCATCGGCGCCCAGTCCGTGCAGGAGGATGACGAGCGAGCGTGGCCGCCCGCCGGCGACAGGGCCGAAGCTCGGCCCTTCGAGGGTGAAGAAATCTGACATGACGCTTAGCTAGCGGAAGTCGCGTGCTAGCGTCGAGAGCCATGACGATCGTCACGCGCTTCGCGCCGTCGCCCACCGGGCGATTGCATCTCGGGCATGCACGCGCAGCCTGCTTTGCCGCCGACGCGGCGCACCACGCCGGTGGTCGATTCCTGCTGCGCATCGAAGACATCGACGCGACGCGCTGCCGACCCGAGTTCGAGGCCGCGATCTACGAGGATCTCGCCTGGCTCGGCCTGAGTTGGGAGCGCCCGGTTCGCCGCCAATCCGAACACATGGCGCAGTATCGCCAGGCGCACGATCGGCTGGAGGCGCGCGGCGTGCTCTATCCGTGCTTCTGCACGCGCGCCGACATCGCGGCCGAGATCGCCCGTGCCGGCCATGCACCGCATGGCTCCGACGGGCCCATCTATCCCGGGATTTGCCGTCGCTTGACGACCGATGAGCGCGATGAGCGCCGCGCCTCTGGCCTAGCCTTCGCCTTGCGCCTGGATGTCGGCGCGGCGCTGGCGCAGACCGGCCCGTTGCGCTGGTACGATGCAGGCGCAGGCGACATCGCCGCCGATCCGCTGGCTCTGGGCGACGTCGTCCTGGCGCGCAAGGAAACGCCGACGAGCTACCATCTCGCGGTCACGCTCGACGATCATCTCCAGGGCGTGACGCTGGTCACCCGCGGCGTGGACCTGTTTCACGCCACGCATGCCCATCGCCTGCTGCAAGCGCTGCTCGGCCTCGACGTGCCGCGCTGGCATCACCATCCGCTCCTGCTCGGCGCCGATGGTGAACGGCTGGCCAAGCGTCACGGCGCGCCGACGCTTCAGTCGCTGCGCGCGAGCGGCGTCACGCCAGCGGAGATCCGCGCGCGCATCGGCGGTGCGTAGACGCGGCGGCGATCACGCCGCGCCGCGCTGACCGGTATTCAATTGATCGTCGATGCCTCCGTGAGCATCGGCCCGAGATTGAGGAACCCCTCGGGCTTGTAGCCGTAGTCGACATTGGATCGCCGCGCCCAGACGGAGAGACTCTCGGTCAGGGCGACGGCGCAGACCTCGTCGATGATCTTGCGCTGCGCCGCGCCCCACAGCGCCTTCTGCTTGGCCGGATCGGTTTCGATCCGGGCCGCGTCGATCTCCTCGTCCGCCACTTTGCAATGCGAGAAATTCGTCACCGCAGTCGGCGTCTGGACGATCGAGCGCGAATGGTAAAACTGCGTCAGGTAGATGTCGGCGACCGGGAATCGCGCCGCCGAGTAGTGGATGATCCCGCTCAGATTCTGCCGGATCTGCGCATGGAAGGTCTGATGGTCGACGAGATCGATCACGAGGTCGATACCGGCGCGCTTCAACTGCGCCTGCACGACCTGGATGGTCGAGAGCATGCCCGGCAGCTGCGTATGGATCGTCCTGATCTGCACGCCGTTGGGGAAACCCGCCTCGGTCAGCAACTGCTTGGCCTTGGCGATGTCGAGCTGGGGGATCGGCGCCGACGCATCGCTGCCGACATATCCGGCGGGGATCACCGACGTGCCCGGAACCTGCAGGAGCGGACCGCGCGCACGCGCCAACTCCTCGCGGTTCACCGCATATGCGATTGCCAGGCGTACGCGCTTGTCGTCGAGCGGCTTCTGGGTCGTGTTGAGATGCAACAGGCCGAATTCGGCTGGCCGGATGACGTCCACCGTGGTGTTGGGAAGATTCTTCGTGCGCTCGGCCCAGATCTGATCCTGGCGACCGTAGATGACTTGGATTTCATTCGCCTGGAAGGCGAGGTCGCGACTCGCATCCGACTGGATGAAGCGATAATGGACGGTGTCGATCTTCGGCTTGCCGCGGAAATACCCGGCATGCGCGGCGAAGCTGACACGATCATTCGACTTGTGCTGCTGGAAGGCGAAGGGACCCGTCCCGATCGGATTGATCTTGAAGTCGTCGCCGAACTGCTCGACCGCCTTCTTCGAGACGATGAACCCGCCCTGGTAATTGAGCAGCGATCCGAGCAGGAACGGCACGCGGTTCTTGAGCTTGATGCGCACGGTATGGGAGTCGACCGCCTCGACCGCCTCGACAGCGGCGAAATCCGAGGCGAAGGCCGAGCTCTTGGCATCGCCGGCGCGCTTGATCGAGAACACCACGTCATCGGCCGTGAGCTCGCCGAAGCCCTTGTGGAACTGCACGCCGCGCCGGAGTTTGAATGTCCAGGTCAACCGGTCCGGCGAGGTCTCGTAGCTCTCGGCCAGATCGGGTTCGAGTTCATCGAGACTGATCGTGCCCGGCTTGGTGCGCATCAAGCCGTTGAACATCCAGCTCGCGAGCGGGCGATCCTGCGTCGTGACCATGCGATGCGGATCCATCTGCTGAACGTCCTGCGCCGCCATGCCGACGCTCAGGACCTTCTGGGCGAAGGCAGGCGCGGCGGCCAGTCCGAGCGCGGTGACCGCGAGCATCAGAGTCGTCTTCGTCTTCATCGTTGAAGCCTCCCGTTTTTTGAATGTGCTCATGATACGCGCGCCGACCCCGGCGCGCACGCAAAGCGCTCGATCGCGAAATCCGCGAGGGGCGACGACGTCCGACCGTCGGCGATCATCTCGGCGAGGACTTCACCGATCACCGGGCCAAGCTGGAATCCGTGTCCGGAAAAGCCGAAGGCGTGGATGAGATTGGGTGTCGTTGCGCTTGCCCCGATGACGGGAATGTCGTCCGGCAGCTCGCCGTCGAACCCCGTCCAGCTGCGGATGATCTGCGCGCGGCGCAGCTGCGGGAGGATCTCGAGCGCGCGCGCCATCGCGTCGCGCGCCACATCGGTGCGCGGCCGCGACCGCTCGCGCTCGACATCGCCCCAACCGCGACCGCCGCCGAAGATGACGTTGCCGCGATCGACCTGCCGCGCGTAGACGTCGCCGCCGCACACGCCGATCGACTGCGTGAGGAAGAACGGCAGGGGTTCCGTCACGACCATGTTGGGGCAGAGCGGCTTGATGGGAACGGCCTCGCCGAACCACGACGCGACCTCGCCGCCCCAATACCCGGCGACGTTCACGAGCGTCGTTGCGCGCACGCCGAGCCCCTCGGCATCGATCTCGAATCCCGCACCGGTCCACCGCGCATGCGTCACGCGCGTGAACTCGCGGATGTCGGCGCCGGCGGCGCGCGCGGCGCGCGCGAAGGCGGGCGCGACGACGCGTGGATTGGCGTGGCCATCATCGGGCGAGAGCGACGCGCCGACGACTCTCGCGCCGAGCCATGGCAGACGAGTGCGCACCGCATTGGCGCCGATGACGGTGAGCTCGAGCCCGACATCGCGCGCGTCGCGTGCGTAGCGCTCGAGTTCGGCCATGTCGGCATCGCTGCGCGCAAGCTTGATGTGGCCGCTGACCTTGAATTCGCAATCCTCGCCGATGACCGAGGCCAGCCTTCCCCAGATCTCGCGCGCGCGGTGCGCCAACTCCATTTCGCGGAAGTCTCGGCCCTGACGCCGCACGCCGCCGAAATTCGTGCCGCTCGCCATCGCCCCGCAGGCGCCCTTCTCCAGCAACACGACGCTCAAGCCGCGCGCGCGCAGGGCAAGCGCAGCCGCGCAGCCGGCGGTTCCCCCGCCGATGATCGCGACGTCCGCGCCGAGGCGAGTCACGACAGGAGTTCCGGCAGGATCGGGATCGGCTTCACCGGCGGCTGGCCGCGCAGCCGCCCGGAGCTCTCGAGCGCGGCGCAGCGCGCACGCGCGAGCAAATCGGCGGCGGCGAGTCCGCACATGCGGCCCTGGCACCGGCCCATGCCGATCCGCGACAGCGCCTTCAGTCGGTTCATTTCCGCCGCATCCTTGTCGCGCGCCGTCGCGCGCAACGTGCCGACATCGATGCCTTCGCAGCGGCACAGCATCACGCCATCCGCCACGTCGTCGAGCAGATGAGCGGGAAACGGATAGGCCGCTTCGAGACCGCGCCGGAAGCGATCGAGCCGCGCGAGCCGGCCATCGAGGAACGCCGCGCGGTTGACGTCGAAGCTGCGACCGAGATCCTCCAGCACGGCCAATGCGGCACGTTCGCCCGCGAGTTCCGCGGCGTCCGCGCCAGCGATACCGGCGCCGTCGCCCGCGACATAGACGCAACGCTCGGATGTACGCCCCACGGTGTCGCGCTCGGGCAGGAATTGACGCGTGCGCGGCTCATAGGCGAAACGACATCCCGCGAGATCAGCGAGCTGGGTCTCCGAGCGCAGCCCGAACGACGCACCGAGCGCGTCGCAGGCGATCTCGTGATCACGGCCGCCGGCTTCGAAGCGGATGCGCTCGACATGACCGTCGCCCTCGACGTGCGGCCGACGGACATCGCTGTACATCGGGATCCCCGCACGCCTGATCTGCGCCACGTAGTAGATGCCCTTCGCGAGCGTCGCCGGCGCAGCCAGCATCTGCGGCAAGGCGCGCAGCTTGGCGCTGAACGGTGTCGCGTCGAGCACGGCGGCGACGTCGGCGCCCGCCTTCACATATTGCCAGGCGACCAGCGGCAGCAGCGGGCCGGCGCCGAGAAAGGCCACGCGTCGGCCGATGCCGCAGCCCTGGGTCTTCAGCGCGATCTGCGCGCCGCCCAGCGCATAGACGCCAGGCAAGGTCCAACCGGGAAACGGCAAGGCCAGATCCGTTGCGCCGGTAGCGAGCACCAGCGCGTCGAACCCGAGACGCGTCGCGCCCTCGGGCCCGAGCAAATCCAACGCCTGCTCGAAGCAGTTCCACACCAGCGTGTCGGGTCGATACGCGATGCCGTCGCCGAGATCGCGCAGCACGCGATGCACGCGCGTGCCCTTGGCGGCATCGAAACCGTAGAGGTCGCGTGCGGGTCTCTCGGCGCCCGCAGGCGGCTGCTGATAGATCCGTCCACCGGGCCGCGGAGATTCGTCGATCACCGTCGGATGAAGACCGGCGCGCGCCAACGCCTCTGCCGCGCGCACCCCCGCCGGCCCGGCGCCGACGATCACGACGCGCGGTTCAGCCACTGCGCGGCTCCGTCACCACATGCATGCCCTCGGCGACGAGGGTCGTGCAGGCGCGCAACCGCGTGCCATCCGTCACGCTCACCCAGCAATCCTGGCAAGCGCCCATCAGGCAGAAGCCGGCTCGCTTCTCATCGCCGAACTCGAAGCGCCGCAGCGCAGGCGCGTGCAGAAGTATCGCCGCCATCAGCGTGTCCCCGGCTTGCGCGCGCGCAGGCTTGCCGTCGATGGTGAATGAAATCGTCGCGCCGCTGCGCGGCTTCAATCGAACGAACTGCATGAGAGGCCCGAAACTACACAACACCGGCACGCGGCGTCGAGTGGCCGCCGGCTCACATCAGCGGCTCATGGCGCCAATTCACCAGCAATTCCGCGACCGCAGCGCTGTTGGGCAGCTCGATCAGCGTGCAGGCGAGCAGCGCAAGATCCTCGGGCTGAGTCACCTGCTTCATGTCGAGCTCGGAATGCTGCGAGGCAAGGTCGGTGTTGACGAAGCCCGGACAGAGCGCCGTCGACCGGATGCCGTGATCCCAGCCGGCGCGTCGCACGGCGTGGTTGAGCGCGATCACCGCATGCTTGGCCATCTGGTAACCGGCATTGAGACCAAGAACGCGCTTGCCTGACAGAGATGCCACGTTGATCACACGCCCCGTGCCGCTGACCTTGAGATGCGGGAACGCGGCGCGCAGCACGCGAAAGGGCGCCTTCACGTTGATGTCGAGCAGGGCGTCGAGATCGGCGTCGGTGCCGGTCTCGAGATGGACCTGCGGCGCGATCCCCGCATTGTTGACGAGCACGTCGATGCGCCCGAACCGCGCCATGGTCGCGGCGACCCAGGCATTGCCCGCGTCCGGCTCGCGCGCCTCGTAGCGAGTCAGAAACACGGCATCGGGCGCGACGCCCGCGAGGCCAGCGACCGGAGTCTCCGGCTTGCGCACGCCGAGACTCAGCCGAAACCCACGCCGCGCCAATTCCCGCGCGATCGCACGACCGATTCCACGGTTGGCGCCCGAGACCATCGCCACACGCTCATTCGTCATGTGTTCTTGCCCTTCTCGATTTGTGAAACCCGCGCGGCTCATCCCCGCGAAATCGCCACCGCAGCGCCGCTCAGGCGGCGCTCACGATACCGGTCTGCGGAGATGCCTCGGGCGGCAGGATGCGCGTCGCCGGCAGCGTGATCGTCACGATCGTGCCGCGTCCGATCTCGCTGTCGAGTCGAAGGGTGCCGCCGTGCAGCTCCATCAGACGCCGCGAGATGGCCAGGCCAAGACCGGTTCCCTCGGCGCCGCGCACCGCGACATGTGTTCCCCGCTGAAATGGCTCGAGCACACGATCTATATCCACGGCTGGAATTCCCGGCCCGTTGTCGGTGACCGTGATCTCCACGCCCGTCGTATCGGAAACGACGGCGCGCAGCGTGACCGAGTCGCCGACATGGGTGTAGCGCACCGCATTCACCATCAGGTTCAGCAACACCTGCCGGAGCGCGCGCTCATCGGCGCGCAACCTGACCGCCGGGTTGTCGTCGACGAGGATCAGCCGGATCTCGCGCGACTCCGCCTGCGTGCGCATCAGCGCGACAGCCTCCGCGAGCAGGCTACGCATGGGAAACTCGGAATCGTCGATGCGCTTGACCCCGGCTTCGATCTTGGAGAGATCGAGCAGATCGTTGATCAGCGACAGCAGATGCATGCCGCTGCGATGGATATACCCCAGATACTCGGCATGTTTTGCTCGGCCGATGGAGTCGGCATCGCCGCGCAGCAGGAGCTCGGAAAATCCGATCACCGCGTTCAACGGCGTGCGCAACTCATGGCTGACATTCGCAAGGAAGCGCGTCTTGCCGGCGCTGGCTTCCACTGCGCGGATCAGCGCCGCCTGTTGCTGGGCGCGCGCAGAGTCGAGCCGATCGGCCATCAGATTGAACGCCTGGGTCAGTTCGCGACCATCGCGCAGCAAGCGCCCCACATGCTCGTCGGCACGCGCCGAGGTATCGCCGGCAGCGCGGCGGCGCGCCGCGGCGATGACGGCGCGCACGGGCGCCAGGACGAGCAGCGACACCGTCGCGGCCAGCAGCAGGGCGACGGCAAGGCCACCAACCAGAACGATGAGATTGGATCGCCGGACCTTATCCGCCTGCGCATGCAACTCCGACAGCGGCTGCGGCACCATCACACCCCAACCGGTCCCTGCGACCGGTGTATAGGCGGCGATCATGTCTTCCTTGAAAGCCGGCGAATAGAACTCGGCGATCCCACGCTCGCGCTGGCGCAGCTTCTGGACGACAGGAAGCTTCGAGAGATCGTGCATGTCGTGGACCCACGAAGCCAGCGGATGCGCCAGCACACGACCGGCTTCGTCGACGATCACCGCGTGCCCGAGCTTCCCGAAGGTGATCGTTCGTGCAAGCGCGACGAGGTACTCGGTATCCAGCGCGGCGTAGGCGAGGAATTCGCCGAAATCCTGCACGATCGCGAGCATCGGCTTGTTGTCGGGCGTGGCCATCACGCCGCTCATCGCCGGCACATCCGGCTTGGCGAGTGCGCGCAACGTCGCGAGGCGTTCCGGCGCGACCGCATCCGACGCCGGCGCCCAGGCGGGGTCACTGACGAGCAAGGAGCGGATCCTGCCGGTCTCCTTGTCGACCAAGCAGAGATGGCGGAAATGGAGGCTCGCGAGCAGCGCGGACGCGCCAGCCGGCTCGCGGCCCTGCGCCAGATTCAACGCCAGCATCGCGAATATCGCGGTCGCATCGTGATGGTAGCGCTCGAGCGCGACGCCCACCTTGTCGGCAAGCACGGCGTGGCGATCGCGCACGCCTTCGAGTTCGGTCTGCAGCGCTTGGGAATACGGCCACAGCCAGAACAGGCCGACCGGCAGGACGGAGATCAGGAGAGACATGACCAGCAAAAGCACGCGCAGTCGCATCATCATCTCCTTTCTCGGTTCCGCCGCGGCGCAGGCGCGCGGATAAGGGCCAACCGGCAAGACCTCGTGTCGCGGGACTCGATCGGGACTCTCGCGTCAGCGGCGCGAGAAGGCCGGATGATCATGCGTCCAACGTCTGAGGCCCCATTCTATTTCCACATAACCCGGATGACCCTCGTCGATCAAACCGTGCCGGAGGAAGAAATCGATCAGGACGAGGTTGCAGTTATCCTTGAATTCGCGCGTGTCGTGCACGGTCGCCATCACGCGCGCGGCCGGCCAGAGCTCGAAGCTCTCCATCTCCCCGTCGACGTTGACCGGCGTGAACGCCTCCGGAAGTTCGAGATCGAAACAGAACTGGACATCGGGCTTCAGCCCTTCCGGCGCTTCGAGGCAATAGCGCAGGCAGCCGGTCTCGACGGCATACTGCGCAAGCGTCGCGGGAACGCCTGCCTCCTCCCGGGATTCCTTGATCAGATTCTCCCGCAGGCCGAGCCCCATCGGTTGACCGCCGGCGACGGTGTTGTCGAGCATGCCCGGATAGGTCGACTTGTCGCGCGCGCGCCGCGGCACCCAGATCCACAGCCCGTCTGGCCGTCGGACATAGCCGGTCATGTGCACGCCGCAAGCGGAGATGCCGAACATCGGGATGGCCGCGCGCTCGAGGCGAAACAGAGCGGCATGATCGATCGAGGGCGCCACCGCGTAGAACTCGTCGCGCCGGCCGCGCATCACGCCTTCCGCCTCGAGCGCGCGTACGACGCCATCCATCGCCGCCGAGCGCGCATCGAAGTCGCGCAGCGCGACATGCAATGCCACCGCGTCCGCGCTCGCGACGAATACGTCGCGAAACGCCGCAAGCCGATCGGCGAGGCCATGGCGAACCCAGCCGACGCGCGCACCGTCCACGATGAACGGCCGGAACCCGGCGAGGTCATAGCGATTGCACTCGGCAATCCGGTCCTGGAACGACATGCGCGCCTCTACCATGCCCGCGCCGTGGCGGGCGAGGCCGTGGCGGGCGAGGATTGACCAGGGCGCGACACCCGCTCAGATTCGACGAGAATGGCGATTGCGATCCAGCCTTTGCGCGACGACGATCCGAGCCTGCTCACCGCCGTCGATGGCTTCGTTGCCGCCGCACGCGATGCCGTGCTGCGGTTGGTGGCCCCGCGTGGTCGGGTCGAGGCCGCGCTGCTCGATCGCCATCAATTCGCCGCGCATGGCTTCGCCTGGATGGCGACATCGGCGGCGGCGCTGCGCGCGCTGTCGCTGTGGCGCGCACGGCTGGCGGACGCCGGCAGGCTGGGCGACCGCGACGCGCTGATCGCCGAGCTCGGCAGCGCGGAACTGATCCTGCAGCTCGGCACGGGCATCGCGATGAGCCAAGGCGAAACCGCGCGGCCGGGCGATCTCGGCCTGGAATCGGCAGCTGCGGCGCTGCTCGCAACGCCCGCGATCGCCGATCTCCTGCGCCGCGCGACGCCCGCGGCGCGCGAACGCCTCGCCGCGATGCTGGCGACCGATCCGTTGGCGGCGAGCTTCGGCGATGCGGAGATCGATCACATGGCCGAGTCCGTGCGACGCTTCGCGCGCGACCGTGTCGCGCCGCATGCGCAGGCTTGGCACAATGCCGACGCGCTGATCCCGATGGACATCATCGATGGCGTCGCCGCGCTCGGGGTCTTCGGCCTCACGCTGCCGAGCGAGCATGGCGGACTCGGACTGGGCAAGGCGGCGATGTGCGCGACGACCGAGGAATTGTCCGCCGCGTCGCTGATCGTCGGTTCGCTGGCGACGCGCTCCGAGATCGCCGGCGACCTCATCGGCTCCAGCGGCACGCCCGCCCAGCGCGCCGAATTCCTGCCTCGCATCGCCGCCGGCACGTGCCTGCCGACCGCGGTGTTCACCGAACCGGATACCGGCAGCGATCTCGCGGGCCTCAAGACGCGCGCCGTGCGCGACGGCGCGGTCTATCGCGTCTACGGCGCAAAGACCTGGATCACCCACGCCGCCCGCGCCGATCTGATGACATTGCTGGTGCGCACCGGCCGCCCCGAAGACAGGCATGATGGGCTGTCGATGTTCCTGGCCGAGAAGCCGCGCGGCACATCGACCGACGCGTTTCCGATCACCGGGCTCAGCGGTTCGGAAATCCCGGTGCTCGGCTATCGCGGCCTCCGGGAATACGAGCTGGCCTTCGACGGCTTCGAGGTGCCCGCGAGCCACTTGCTCGGCGGCGTCGAAGGACAGGGCTTCCGGCAATTGATGGCGACCTTCGAGTCCGCGCGGATCCAGACCGCCGCCCGCGCGATCGGCGTGGCGCGGGCCGCGCTCGCGGAGGCGCTGGCCTATGCGCAGACGCGCCGCCAATTCGGCCGGCCGATCGCCGAATTCCCGCGCGTCGCGCACAAGCTCAGCATGATGGCGGTGGAGACGACGATCGCTCGCGAACTGACCTTGAGCGCGGCGCGCGCGAAGGATGGCGATCGACGCTGCGACATCGAGGCCGGAATGGCCAAGCTGTTTGCCGCGCGCGTCGCCTGGTCGGCCGCCGACAACGCCGTGCAGATCCACGGCGGCAATGGCTACGCCCAGGAATATCCCGTCTCGCGTCTGCTCGTGGACGCCCGTATCCTCAACATCTTCGAGGGTGCCGCCGAGATCCAGGCGCATGTCATCGCGCGCGGCTTGCTGTCAGCCAGGAACTGAAAACATGCTGCATCGATTTCTCGCGTTGCTCGTCGCGCTCTTGGTCAGCTTCACGGCAACGGCGCAGGGTATCAATGATGCCAGGCTGCAGGCCTTCGCCCGCGAGCTGCGCCTCGCCGCCGTGGATGAATTCGTGGACACGGTGCGCAGCCTGCGTGCCACCAAACGATTGCCCGACCGCTACGTGACGAAGCGCGAAGCGGAGCGGCTGGGGTGGCAACCCGGCTCGGATCTCTGCCGCGTGGCGCGCGGAAAGACGATCGGCGGCGATCGCTTCGGCAACTACGAACGCCGTCTGCCGGTCGTGCAGGGCCGGGTGTGGCGCGAAGCCGATCTCGATTTCAATTGCGGCCGCCGCGGCGCCAAGCGCCTGTTGTTCTCATCCGACGGCCTGATCTACGTCACCGTCGATCACTACGACAGCTTTCGCGAGGTCCCACGATGAAGACCGTGTTCCTCGATGCCGAATTTGCGAACCGCGAGGCGGTGTTCGCCCACTTGGCCGAGCACCTGGAGTTTCCCGCTCATTTCGGGCGCAATCTCGACGCACTCTGGGACGTCTTGCGCGGGGATGTCGGCGGCCCGTTCGAGATCGTCTGGCGCGATCCCGCGCGCGCGCAGGCCGCCCTGGGCGCCGACTACGATCAACTCGTCGCCTTGCTCGAGCAATTGGCGGAAGAGCGCGCCGATTTCACCTTCCGAGTGGCCTGAGTCGCGGCACGGCCTAGGTATCAGACCATGCAGCTTCTCACCGCCATCCTCCCCTACCTGATCGGCGCCGCGATCGTCGTGGTGGTCGCGTCATTGTTCGGCGGGCTGGTCAGCATGGCCCGCGGCGGCGCCTTCAATCTGCGCTGGGGCAATACGATGATGCGCGTGCGTGTCGCGTCGCAAGGCGCCGTGCTGGTCCTGCTGACACTCTATTTCGTCATCACGAGGCTCGTCTGATGGTTCGACTCACACGCATCTACACGCGCGGCGGCGACACGGGCGAGACTTCGCTGGGCGACGGCAAGCGGGTCGCCAAGCACGCGCTGCGCGTGAGCGCCTATGGCACGGTCGACGAAGCCAATGCGACGATCGGGCTCGCTCGGCTGCATACGACCGGCGACGACGACGCGATGCTCGATCGGATCCAGAACGATCTGTTCGACCTCGGCGCCGATCTCTGCACGCCCGAAGACGAGGCCCCCAAGCATCCGCCACTCCGAATTTCCGAGGCACAGGTCGACCGGCTGGAACGCGAGATCGACGCGATGAACGAGAAGCTGTCGCCCCTCGATTCCTTCGTCTTGCCGGGCGGATCAGCCGCCGCGACCCATCTCCACCTCGCCAGGACGGTCACGCGGCGCGCCGAGCGGCTGATCGCCGAACTCGCCACGCTGGAACCGATCAATCCAGCGGCGATCAAATATGCCAACCGACTTTCGGACCATCTCTTCGTCATGTCGCGGCATCTCAACGCCGACGGCGCACGCGACGTGCTCTGGGTCCCCGGCAAGAACCGCTGACGATCAGCGCTTGCGCGTCTTCGTCTTCGCGCGCGGCTTCTTGACCGCGGTCTTCTTCGCCACCGGCTTCTTGACGACAGACTTCTTCGCCGCAAGTGCCGTGGCCGCCGCGGTCTTCGCGACGCGCTTGGCGCGAGCACGGAGCATGCTCGCCGTGACCTTGCGGGCCGGCATGGAAGGACGATGCGGCTTCTTGGTCGGAGTCGCGCCCTCGCGACGCTGGGTCAACTTGCTCTTCGGCGCCGGCTCGGGCGGCGAGAGATCCTCGTCGTCGGCCTCATAGACGGGCGGCGTGCCCGGCGGCATGCGCACGGTGCCCATGCGGCGGGCCATCACCGGGCCGAAATCAGGCAGCCCGAGTGTCTGGCGCGCACGCTCCCAGAAATGCACGCGCTCTTCCAAGCCGATGAAACCGCCATTGATCCGCCGGGTGATCTCGCGAAATCCGTTCTCGTCGTCGGCGTCAGCGAGCGAGTTCAGCCCCCGCGAATGCCAGAACCAGGCCGCGGCGAGACAACCGACGCCGGGATCGAGCAGCCGATCGGGATCGCTCTCGAGATTCATGCCGAGCGCCTGGCCGCATTTGCGATAATTCTCGCGGCCGGTCACCTGGACCGGGCCGCGGCCACGAAAGCGCCAACCGTCACCGCTGGTTTCATCGCCGTTGAGCAGGCGGTTCGCGTAGACGCGATTGGCGACACGCTCGGGCTGGCGACCATAGGTCTGCGCCTCCGCATCGGTTCGGAAGTAGCGCGGAAACACTTTGCGCAACCGCTCCCAGGAGTAGTTGAGATTTTCCTGAGTACGACGCAGCTCGGCCGATTCATGCGCAAGCTGCGCGAGGAACGCTGCCTGGCGCGCCGGCGTCACGATGTCGTACCGACTCATGGCCTCATTGAGCGGTCTGAGGAACCTGTCCGCAACTGCCACCGAATTCGGCATGACGGCAACGAGCTGGGCGCGTGTGAGCATCGTCGTAACTTCCCCCGGAATGCGGCCCCCGAAGGCAGGCCGTCGCTGATTGATGACATGAGTGTAGCAAAAGAGCCGCAGCCTGGGCGTTTCACAGTGCTCGCGTTGACTCGTCAGGAGCCGGAGCCTATTTTGCGCTGCCGCATTGGCCGGAAACTCTGGCTAAGATGCTGAAACATAATGCCAAAATGAGTGTGAGGCGATGAAGATCCTGGTCGGGGTGAAACGTGTCATCGACTATAACGTTAAGGTTCGCGTGAAGGCGGACGGCACGGGCGTCGAGACTGCGAACGTGAAAATGTCGATGAATCCATTCGACGAGATCGGGGTCGAGGAGGCCGTTCGTCTCAAGGAAAAAGGCATCGCCACCGAGATCATTGCCGTCTCGATGGGGCCGGCGGCGGCGCAAGAGACGATCCGGACCGCGCTGGCGATGGGCGCCGATCGCGGCATTCTCGTGCAGACCGATGCCGAGTTGCAGCCGCTCGCCGTCGCAAAACTCTTCAAGGCGATCGTAGCCAAGGAGAACCCGGGTCTGGTCATCGTCGGCAAGCAAGCGATCGACGACGACTGCAATCAGACCGGCCAGGTGCTCGCGGCGCTGCTCGGCTGGTCGCAAGGAACCTTCGCTTCGAAATTGACCATCGCCGATGGCGGCATCGATGTCGTACGCGAGGTCGATGACGGGCTCGAAACGGTGAAGTTGAAGCTGCCGAGCGTGATCACCACCGATCTGCGACTCAATGAACCGCGGTATGCGTCGCTGCCCAACATCATGAAGGCGAAGAAGAAGCCGATCGAGACTCTGACGCCCGAAGCGCTGGGTGTCGACGCGAGCCCGCGCCTCAAGACGCTCAAGGTGGTCGAGCCGCCGAAGCGGCAATCCGGCGTCAAGGTCAAGGATGTCGCCGAGCTCGTCGACAAGTTGAAGAACGAAGCGAAGGTGATCTGAAATGACCGTTCTCGTCCTCGCCGATCACGACAATGCGAGCCTGAAGCCCGCGACTCTCAATGCCATCACCGCCGCCACGAAGATCGGCGGCGACGTTCATGTGCTGGTGGCGGGCAAGGGCTGCGATGCCGCCGCCGCCGCCGCCGCGAAAATCGCCGGAGTCGCGAAAGTGCTGAAAGCCGATGCCGGCGCCTACGCCCACCCGCTCGCCGAGAACATCGCGCCGCTGATCGTGAAGCTCGCCGCCGCCTATGGCCATGTCCTCGCGGCATCCACCACGGTCGGCAAGAACATCATGCCCCGCGTCGCCGCGCTGCTCGATGTCCAGCAGATCTCGGACATCAGCGAGGTCGTGAGTGCCGACACCTTCGTGCGGCCGATCTACGCCGGCAATGCGTTGGCGACGGTGCAGTCGCTGGACAAGGTGAAGATCATCACGGTGCGCGGCACCGCGTTCGCACCGGCCGCGGCCGGCGGCAGCACCGCCGCGATCGAGGCGATCGCCGATTCAGCCGATGCCGGATTGTCGAGCTTCGTCGGCTCGGAGGTTTCGAAATCCGAACGCCCCGAACTGACCGCGGCGCGGATCGTGGTGTCCGGTGGCCGCGGGATGGCGAATGGCGAGAATTTCAAGATGTATCTCGAGCCGCTCGCCGACAAGCTTGGCGCGGCGGTCGGCGCGTCGCGCGCCGCCGTCGATGCCGGCTTCGTTCCCAACGACTACCAGGTCGGTCAGACCGGCAAGGTCGTCGCACCGGATCTCTACCTCGCGGTGGGAATCTCCGGCGCCATTCAGCACCTCGCCGGCATGAAGGATTCCAAGGTCATCGTCGCCATCAACAAGGATGAAGAGGCGCCGATCTTCCAGGTCGCCGACTACGGACTCGTCGGCGATCTGTTCAAGCTGGTGCCGGAACTCACGGCGGCGCTGCCGCCACGCAAATGACCTGCATTGTCAGCAGCAAGGGGAATACCTGATGATCAAATTGATCGGCGTGGTTGGCGCTGGACAGATGGGCAACGGCATCGCGCATGTCTGCGCGGCCTCCGGCTACAACGTGAAGCTCCTCGATGTGAACCAGGATGCGATCGAGCGCGGGCTGAAGACGATCACGGGCAATCTCGACCGCCAGATCGCGAAGAACCTGCTCACGGCGGAACAGAAGGCCGCGACGCTGGCGCGCATCTCGATCGGGCTCGACTATGCGTTCTTCGGCGATTGCGATCTCGTGATCGAAGCCTCGCCGGAGAACGAGGCGCTGAAGCGCGAGATCTTCAAGAAGCTCTGCCCGCATCTGAAGGCGGACGCGCTGGTCGCCTCGAACACGTCGTCGATCTCGATCACGCGGCTGGCGGCGATGACGGATCGCCCGGCGAAATTCATCGGCATGCATTTCATGAACCCCGTCCCGGTCATGAAGCTGGTGGAGATCATCCGCGGCATCGCCACCAGCGAGGACACGTTCAAGTCGATCCGCGATCTGACGCAGCGCCTGGGCAAGAACGCCGCGGTCGCCGAGGATTTCCCGGCCTTCATCGTCAATCGGATCCTGCTGCCGATGATCAACGAGGCGGTCTACACGCTCTATGAGGGCGTCGGAAACGTCGAATCGATCGACACCGCACTGCGCCTCGGCGCCAACCATCCGATGGGGCCACTGGAACTCGCCGATTTCATCGGCCTCGATACCTGCCTCGCCGTCATGCACGTCCTCTATGACGGCTTGGCCGATTCCAAGTATCGCCCCTGCCCGCTGCTGGTGAAATACGTCGAGGCGGGCTGGCTGGGCCGCAAGACCAAGCGTGGCTTCTACGACTACAACGGCGAGAAGCCGGTCCCGACGCGCTGATCCGCGCCATCTTCTTGCCGCCATCGCGCGCGACGCTGCCATCTCACCGAGAGGAGATGTCGCGCGATGCTTGTACTCACCTACCGACCCGGCGATGTGTTGCGCTGGACCGACCGCCTCGGTCTCGACCACGATGCGGTCGCCGATGATCAGGGCTTCGTGATCCATCAACTCCGCGGCGCGGGCGTGGTGCGCCAGCGCATCGGTGAGTTCGATCCTGAAGGCGGCGCGCGCGTCGTCGACCAGAAGGCGCGTCGCTACGATCACGGCGAAACCCTGCGGCGCGCCCAAGCGGCGCTTGGCCGCCCCGGCTACAATCTGCTGTTCGACAATTGCCAGCATTTTGCCGCGTGGTGCGCCACCGGCGAGCGCAAGAGCCATCAGGTCGAGGCGGCGCTCCTCGTCGCCGGCGCCGCCGCTGGTGTCGCGAGCCTTTTGAAGATCACGGCGCTGGTCGGCATTGCGGTCGCGGCCGGCGCGGCCGTCGCCTATCTGGCTGGCAACGCGGCCGTGCAGCGTCTGGCGCCGCGCGAGCCCGATGCGACGGCGGTCGTCATCGAGGGTTGAGCCGGCCCGTCAGCGCGCCATCGCCGCGCGCACGATCTGCGCAAACTCCGGAGCGTCCCATTCCGCCGGCCCGACGACGCGGCCGATTTCCCGGCCGTCGCGATCGACGAGCACGGAGATCGGCAGAGCGCGCGCCTCCAAATCGCGCGACACGGCGTTGCTCGGATCGAGGTAGAGCGCCAGCCGCGTGAGGGCGAGCTTGTCGAAGAATGGCCGCACCAGTGGCTCGCCCTGACGGTCGAGCGCGATCGCGACGATCTCGAAATCAGCACCGCCGAGCTTCGCCTGCAGCCGGTCGAGCGCGGGCATTTCGGTGATGCATGGCGCGCACCACGTCGCCCAGAGATTGATCAGCACCACGCGGCCGTGAAACGCGGCCAGATTGCGCGCCGCGCCGACCGCGTCCTGAAAGCGGAGCTCGAGCGGTTCGCCCCGCGTCGTGGCAGGCACGAACTTCCCGAGTGCGGACATCGACGCGACGGGAACGGGAACGCCAACGGGAATAGCCACGGGTTCGCGATCGAACACCACCAGTGCGACGAGCACGCTGGCCAGCATGACCAGGAGGAAGCTGAGGACGAGTCGGAGGAGTCTGAGATTCATGGATGCGGGTCCCGCTTGGCCTGGCCTATACCCCGACTCATCGGCAATCCGCACATTGCTCTTGCCAATCGGCTGTGATGCGATTCTGCTGCGCTGATGATCCGCCGTGGCTTCCTTGACCGCGTTTCGCGCCGTGACCTGATAGATC
>Ga0163144_10002418_pt1 | contig 43117 bp, 36 predicted proteins | sample OliLak19BULKMAT1_FD_123175 | JGI IMG/M metagenome (GOLD analysis project Ga0163144, IMG submission 123175) | Freshwater microbial mat bacterial communities from Lake Vanda, McMurdo Dry Valleys, Antarctica - Oligotrophic Lake LV.19.BULKMAT1 | ecosystem: Environmental > Aquatic > Freshwater >...
CGATCGCGCGCCCGCGGATCCCTCGTCCGCCACCACCCGGGGTCTCAGTCCCGAACAGGGAGGCGACCCGCGTCGCCGGAACGATCATCGAAGGTGATTTCACGAAATCGGGTGGACCGCTCTGCCAAAAGCGGGCTAGACCGGTAGCGGCAGTGCCGCGAGGATGCGTTTCAACACGGCCGTCACCGCATTCCTCTCCTCAAGGGCGTCGCTCGAGGGTCGTCCGAGTGCCAGCCGATGCGCGAAAACCGCGATCACCTGGGTCACAACATCATCCGGAATCACAAAATCACGCCCCATCATCAACGCACGGGCCTGCGCGGCCGACTTCAGCGCCAGACCGCCACGCACGCTGATGCCCGACTTGAACTCCGCTTCGGTCCGCGTCGCCCCAACGATTTTCAACAGGTATTCCAACACGCTGTCCTCCACGAAGACTTGCGACGCCAAGCTCTGAAGCTGGAGGACTTCGGTGCGGACAATCACTGGATTGAGCTGGATGCTGTCATAGCTGCCTCTGACCGATCGAAGGATCTCCAGTTCGTCCGCCGGCTGCGGATAACCCATGTGGATGCGCATGAGAAAGCGGTCCATCTGGCTCTCGGGGAGAGGAAAGGTCCCTTCGTAATCCACCGGATTCTGCGTCGCGAAAACCATGAAGGGAGAACCCACCGCATGGGGTTCGCCATCGACCGTCACCCGCGCCCGATCCATGACTTCCAGCAGCGCCGACTGGGTCTTTGGGGTGGCTCGGTTGATCTCATCGGCGAGCACGACGTTGGCAAACACCGGACCGCGTTTGAAAACGAATTCCCGCACCGTTTCGTCATAGATTGCCACGCCGGTGACATCGCTCGGCAAGAGGTCGCTGGTGAACTGAATACGGGAGAAAACACAATCCATCGAACGCGCGAGGGAATAGGCGAGCGTGGTCTTGCCGACACCCGGCAGGTCCTCGATGAGCAGATGTCCACCGGCCGCGAGGCAGACCAGGACCTGATCGATCACGTCGTCTTTCCCCTTGATGTTCAGGCGCATGTTCGCGCGCATGCGACAAAGCACGGCCTTGGCGTCGGCGATGGCGGGCCCGGAGACGAAATCGCTCATGTCTGCAAGCTGTGCGAAAAGCGGCTTCCGTCAACGGAACGACCCGCGCAAATACCCCTCCGGTAAAACTTTACCAACGATTCGCATTCGCCTTGGTTAGGACAGCGATTTCCCCCGACCGCGGCCAGGGTCGGGTGTCTAGCGTGAGAGCAGCTTGATCAGGCTCGAGAAATCTTCATTCGCAAATCCAGCGCGATCGGCTTGGGCGAGGCGGTCACGCACCGTATCAAGTATCGGGAAATCTTCACAGCCCTGAATCCGCGAGGCCAGGCGCATATCCTTGAGCATGTGTTTGACCGAGAACTGGGGGGAGAAATCACCCGCGCGCAATTTGGGCTCCTTGAGTTTGGTCAGTCCAGAGTAACTGGCGTTCTTGCCCAGCGCCTCAAAAAAGACGTCATCGCTGATTCCGGCCCGCCGCGAAAGGGTCAAAGCCTCGCTCAGAGCCTCCATCTGCGCGGCAATGTTCAGGTTCATTGCCAGCTTCAGCGAAGCCGCTTGGGACGGCGCGCCGATGACAAAACGGTGTGACGAAACGAGCAGGAGCAGAGGCTCAAGTTCAGCAATCAGGCCGCGATCACCGCCAAGATAATAGACCGTCTGCTTCTGCTCTGCCGCCGGTTTGCTCCCGGTGAATGGAGCCTCAAGGTAGCGCGCTCCACGCAACGTCAGCAACGTTTCAAACTCCTCGCTCGAGGCCGGATCGATCGTGCTCGACTGGATCACAATCTTGCCCGGCCCAAGCGCGGGCAGAATCCGCTCGATCAGGTCCCGCACCGCGGGAGGATCGGCCACCACAATTTGGATCACATCCGCGGCTGCGGCCACGGCCTCGGGGGTCGATTTCCACTGGGGAAAGTCCGGTTGAGCCGTCCGGTTCCACGCGCCGGCGAGTTTTCCCGCTGCATGGTAATGCCGGGCCCAGATGCTGCCAATCAACCCCAATCCAAGAATGCCAATGTTCATAAAAATGCCGGGTCAAACCCGTTCTCTGCCAGTGCCACTGATCTCAGGGTGACGTGGTGGCTGACCGCACCTGCGACCCGCATGGAACGGAGCTGGCAACGCGTTCCCCGGGTCCATCGAAACGACTAAAAGTGCTTCACATACCCGTTCCGGCGGAGACGCTCGAGCCAGCGTTCCTGCGACTGGCGGGCGCTCTGCTGGAGAAGGATGCGCTCAATCTGTTCGCGCACGTTATCGATCGACTGAATGCCGGCAAATTTACGGTCTTCCGCGTACAGCAGGAATGCGCCTTCCGGCGTCAGAATCGGCCGCGTGTACTCCCCTTTCTTCAAGAGGAAAAGCGGCTCGCTGAATTCCGCCTTCAGATCTGACTTCTTCTGCCAGCCCCAGTCCCCGCCTTTGACCTTGCGGGAATCCTGCGAAATTTCCCGGGCCAGATCCTCGAACTTTTCGCCCGCCTTGAGTCGTTCATAAACCGCCTCGGCCCGGGCCTGCAACTCCGCGTCCGCCAAGCTCCCTCGGGTGAACTGAATGAGACGCAATTGGGCTTCGTCCTCTTGGAAGAAACGATCCTTGTTCTCGTTGTAGAACTCTTCGATTTTCACCGGGCTGACCGTGCTCTGCGACTTGCGCTGCTGCTGACGCATATAGCCGTAAATGATGTCCTCCTCCACTTCCTTGCGGTACTCACGCAGGGTCAGCCCGCGACTGCGCAGGTAGGCGAGAAACTTCGAACGGTCACCCTCGAATTGGGTGATCTGCGTCTCCGCAATCTGGTTTTCGACGTAGCTTCCGGGAATCTTCTTCTTTTCGTCCTTACGGAACTCCTTCACGATCAACTCACGATCGATCAAGTTCTGGATGATATCATCCTGAAGGGCCTCAAGCTTCTGATTGAATTCCTGTTCGTTGCGGGCTTCGCGCTGCACCTGCGGCACCAGCGGCGAAATCTCGCGACGGATATCTTCGACGGTGATCACCTTGCCTTCAACGATCGCCGCGATCCCGTTGGCAAAGCGCAAATCCAAGCCATCGGCGGCCGCCTGGCCTTGGCCGAACACCGGAAGTACCGGGCTGGAGACCAATAACAGGGTAACGAACGAGAGCAGGGCTGACCGAAACGGGGGGACTTGGCGATCAGGTGTCATGGGTTGGGCAAGTTATTCAAAAAAACGATAATCTCTTTTAACCGTAGGAGGGGCTCGGGACTGGTCAACCGCGGAAACCGCGTTCCCAGCATCACGTAGTCATCCCGGCGACCACTGGCTCGGAGACATTTCAGTCGGGTTGACTCTGTTTCGACGGAAACAATGCCTTTATGTTCCGCACGAATCCGGATCTCCGTGACCAGTAACAGAGCCACGACCTCCTGCCCGTATTCCCCGAACCGGTCGCGCAGGTCAGTTTCAATATCTTTCAAGTGCTTGACAGTCTCCGCCATCGCCAACTTGCGATAGAAATCGATTCGCAAGCGGGTTTCACCCAGGTATTTCCCGGGAATACGAGCCTGAATCCTCGCCACTTCGATCGCACCGCTTGCGTCATGCTCCGCTTCCTTGACCGCCGTGTAACTCGATCCGTGTCCCCGGGTCCGCGGGGAATCTCCCGCAGGTTCACCTTCTCCCACAAAGACGAAATCGAGCTTCACGCTCGCGCGAATCGACGCGGCCTGTTTCTCCCCGCGCAGGCGCGAGACCGACTGCCGCAGCAATTGGCAGTACAGCTCAAACCCCACCCCGACGATGTGACCGCTCTGCTCGGAGCCGAGCAGGTTGCCCGCACCCCGCAACTCGAGATCGCGCATCGCAATCCGGAATCCGGCTCCGAGTTGGTTGTGTGTGCGCATCGCGGTCAACCGTTGTCGTGCGACTTCGAGCAAGCGGGTATGCCGATGGAGCAAAAGGTAAGCATAGGCCTGATGCTTGAAGCGGCCCACGCGTCCGCGGAGTTGATAAAGCTGGGAAAGCCCGAAACGGTCCGCCCCTTCAATGATGATGGTATTGCAGTTGGGGATATCGAGGCCGCTCTCAATGATCGTGGTGCAAACCAGGACCTGATAGCGGCCGGCGACGAATTCCGTCATCAGTTCCTCAAGCTCGTCCGCATCCATCTGCCCGTGACCGACTCCGATCGTGATTTCAGGCATCAACTCCCTCAGGCGAGCCGCCACCAAATCGATCGTCAGGACCCGGTTGTGGAGGTAAAACACCTGTCCACCGCGCCGTATTTCGTGGCGCACCGCCTCCACCACCACCTTCTCATCGTAGGACTTGACCAGGGTCTGAATCGGATGCCGGTTGGTCGGTGCCGTTTCGATCACACTCATGTCACGCGCCCCCGTCAGCGCCATGTAGAGCGTGCGCGGAATCGGCGTGGCGCTCATCGAGAGTACATCAACCGTCGAGCGCAGGGTCTTGAAGCGCTCCTTGTGCTTCACGCCGAAGCGTTGCTCCTCGTCGACCACCACGAGTCCGAGGTCCTTGAAAATGACATCGCGCTGGAGCAGCCGGTGCGTGCCCACCAGAATGTCAACCTGGCCCGCCGCGGTGGCGGTGAGAATCTTGGTGATCTCCCCCTTGGAGCGGAATCGGCTGACCATTTCGATCGCGATCGGATACCCCGCCATGCGCTCTCGAAACGTATTCAAATGCTGCTGCGCCAAGACCGTTGTCGGCACCAGCACCGCCACCTGCTTGCCGCCCTGAACCGCCTTGAAGGCGGTCCGGATCGCCACCTCCGTCTTGCCAAAACCGACATCGCCGCAAATCAGCCGGTCCATCGGGCGAGGCCGCTCCAGATCCGCCTTCGCCTCTTCGATCGCCTTCAGCTGATCGCGGGTCTCCGTATAGGGAAAGGAGGCCTCAAACTCTTTTTGCCACGTAGTGTCCGGGGGGAACGAAAACCCCGGCTGGGCTTCGCGCTCCGCCTGCATCCGGAGCAGTTCCGCCGCCAGGTCGATCGTCGCCCGTTCCGCCGCCTGCCGCGTCTTCTCCCAGCGTCCGGACCCGATTCGGCCCAACTGGGGTCGCGTCTTCGAAAGGCCGACATAACGGCTGATCAAATGCGACTCCTGGAGCGGCACGTGCAGGGTCACATGGTCGTCAAACTCCAGCGAGATCACTTCTCGCACACCTTGGGCCATCTCGATCTTCGTCAAGCCCCGGAAGAGCGCGATCCCGTGCTGGAGGTGAACCACAAAATCCCCCTCCACCAGCTCCGCGAAATCAAGCAGCTGGTCAATCTGCGCCCGTTGCGCCAGCGCCCGCTTCGTGCCTCCCGCCCGGCGCGCACGCTGGCGTCCGAACAATTCCGTCTCGGTCACCACCACCAACCCCCGCTTTGCCGCCGGCTTCTTCCAGGTCAGGCGTGCCCGCCCTTCAGCACCCTTTCCCGCCTCCTCGACCCCCTCGCGAAAGGTCAGCCGGAAGCCTTCGTTCGGCATGCCCCGCAGCCAGATCGGCTGCAGGGTCTTGAGGGCGTGGTCTTCCTCAAGGATTTCCTTGGCCCGCTGCTCCTCGCCTTCCTTGGAGACAACAAAGGCCAAGCCGTACCCGATGCGTTTCCACTCGCGCACGCGCTCAAGGAAGGCATGACGCGCCTCCACTTCACCCTGCAATCGTTCCTGGGCCACCAGCGAGTCGTCCGGATAGGAGCGGTGATGCACCAGGCTGTCGGTGTCCCAGGTCGTTTCCAGCACATCGTCGCCATCAAGCAGCGCCGAAGCCTCATCGAGATCGCTCAGACCAAAAAGCCCGGAGCAGCGTTGCAGCAGCGGCGTCAGTCCGTCGCTGCCCTCCCGGGCCGCCCGGCTGAACTCGGCATCGAGTTCGGCCGGTTCGATCAGTGCCAGGTGGGCTGATGCACTGAGGTAATCCGCCAAACCCGTCGTTGAGGTGGCGAGTCGCAACCGCGGCGACGCCGACAGCGAGATCGTCTCGACCGCCGCCCCGGACCGCTGGGTCACCGGATCAAACGCCCGGATGTCCTCAATTTCGTCACCGAAAAAATCGAGACGGTAGGGCTCGGTCGCGGTGATCGGATAGACGTCGATGATGCCGCCACGGATCGCGTAGTGGCCGGGGGACTCGCAAAGCGCCTCCGAATCGTAGTCGAGGTCCCTCAGCGTCTCGAGCAGGCCGTGGAACTTCTGCGTCTGTCCCCGCTTGAGGATCACTTCACGGGCGGCGAAGGCCTCAAGCGCCGGTACCGTCTGCGACAAAGCCGCCGGCGTGGTCACAATCCAGAGCGTGGACGACCCGTCCGGCGGGGTGCCCGAGCCGGTCGCGCGCCGGGCACGAAGCTTCGAAAGCACCGTCTGCCGGTCCGCCGACGCGGAAAAGGCCTCCCGCATGTCGCGATTCTCCGGCATCGCCTCCGGAAAGTGCAGGACATCGGCCGGACGCGGGTCCCCACTCGCCGTGTGGAAGAACGGCAAATCCTCCACCAGCTGCTCCGCGCGTTTGACGTCCAGAGCCACCACCAGCCAGACCGGTGCCGGGTGGGTGCGGCCCAGTTCGTCCAGCACCGCCCCTTGGGCGGGCGCGCAGATGCCGATATGCTTGTGACGATACGGAACGGACGAGGCCGACATGAGAAAGCCCCAAGGGAACCCAGGATGGGCCGCAGCGCAATCCCGGCAAATCGCCCGTTATCCCACCATTCCGCCCCCGGGCGGAGCGTTCGTGCTCTGGTTTCGACTTCGCCTTCCCCGGTATTCCGCTCAACCTTTCGCCATGCTGTCTGCCTTCGTCACCGGTGCCGCCGGTTTCATCGCCTCCAATCTGGTCGATCGCCTTCTGGCCGAGGGGGCCACGGTCATTGGCTGGGACAACCTGTCAACCGGACAGGAGCGGTTCCTCCTTGATGCACGACGGTCCTCCCGCTTTCGCCTGATCCAAGGCGACAATCTGGACCTGCCCGGGTTGATCGCGGCGATGAAGGGTTGCGACATGGTGTTCCATCTCGCCGCCAACGCAGATGTCCGGGATGGCTGGTCTCACCCGGGCCGGGATCTCCAGCAAAACACCCTCGCCACCTTCAATGTGCTCGAGGCCATGCGGGCCAACGGCGTGAAGCGCATCGCGTTTTCCTCCACCGGATCCGTTTACGGCGACGCGCTCGTCACTCCCGAGCGCCCCACTCCGGAAAACGATGCCTTCCCGGTCCAGACCTCCCTCTACGGCGCGTCCAAGGTCGCCGGGGAATCCCTGATCTCAGCCTACGCCGAGGCCGCCCAGATCGAGGAGGCGTATGTCTTCCGTTTCGTCTCCATTCTCGGCGAACGCTACACGCACGGGCACGTATTCGATTTTTACCAACAGTTGGTCGGGCACCCTGACTGGCTCCGGATCCTCGGCGACGGACGCCAGCGGAAGAGCTACCTTTACGTTCAGGACTGCGTCGACGCGATCCTCCGGGTGGTCCAGCTCGGCACCGCCCGCAACGCGCCCCACCGGACGCAGATCTACAATCTCGGAGCGTCGGAGTATATCGAGGTCAACGAAAGCGTGCGCACGCTCTGCGACACACTCGGCCTCAAGCCGGAGCTGCGCTACACCGGAGGCGACCGCGGCTGGATCGGCGACAGTCCCTTCATCTTTCTCGACACCCGCAAAATCCAGGCCACCGGTTGGCGCCCGAAATTCACCATCCGCGAAGGGCTGGTCAAGACCCTGCGCTGGCTCGAGGCCAACCGCTGGGTCTACGAGGCCCGCGGCTGAAACCGGCCGGCACCGGATTGGTCATCCCCTCCTGCGCATGCGCGCCGTCCTCAACGCATTCCTTCCCGGTCTCATGCCTCCGATCTTCACCTCGCTCATCCCCGCGCCATGAGCCCCACCGACCTGCCCGTCGCCATCCTCGCCGGCGGACTCGCCACCCGGCTTCGTCCACTGACCGAGCGCGTGCCCAAACTGCTCATCGAGGTTGCCGGAGAGCCGTTTTTCTCCCACCAACTGCGCCTGCTCCGGGCCGCCGGTCTGCGCCGCCTGGTCGTCTGCGTCGGGCATCTGGGCGAAATGATCGTCGATCAGTACGGGGATGGCCGGGACTGGGGACTGTCGCTGGCCTACGCGTTTGACGGGGACACCCTGCTCGGCACCGGGGGCGCGCTCATCCGGGCGCTGCCACAACTGGGTGAGGCGTTCTTCGTGCTCTATGGCGACTCGTACCTTCCAATCGACTACCGCGCGGTCGGCGAGTCCTTCCTGACCTCAGGCGCTCCCGGATTGATGACCGTCTACGAAAACCAAGGACGGTTCGACCGCAGCAATGTGTGGTTTGAGGACGGACGCATCCGCGCCTACGACAAGCGCCAGCCGCTGCCGGAGATGCAGCACATCGACTACGGTCTGGGTGTGTTCCGCGCCGATGCGTTCGATGCCTATCCCCGGACAAAGCCTGTGGATCTGGCCGACGTCCAGAGGGAGCTCGCTGCCCAAGGCAAACTGGCAGGGTTCGCCCTTCAAGAACGGTTCTACGAGATCGGCTCACTCGCGGGACTGCAGGAACTCGACGGCCTCCTGCGGACCCGCAGCGCTCCACCGCGCAGTCCGCCCACGGCAGTGTAATCGTCCCAGGCGCAAGCTCCTGCGCGATCAGGCTCTGACGGGATGCCTTTCAAGGCGTTACCGGCATCCGGTTGCCTTCCAACCTCGGCACCTTTTCTGTTTCCGGACCCGCGTGACTGAAACATCGCTTGCCAGAGCTCCGCGCCCGCACCAAAGAATCGCCCGATGTCCGATTTCCGCGCCTACTGCCAGCCGGCTACCCGTGAACCGGTCGAGATCATTTTGTCTCCCGACGAATCGCACCACTTGGTGACGGTCAACCGGGCCCATGTCGGCCAGACGGTCGTCGCCTTCGATGGACGCGGCAGCGAATGGATCGGCACGCTCGCCCGGGCGGACAAACGCGCGGCCGTGCTCAAGGTCCGTTTCCTCCAAAAGGCGAAACCTCTGCCGCACGAGATCACGCTCGGCCAGGCCCTGCCCAAAGGCCAGTCCATGGACTCGATTGTCCGCAAGGCCACTGAGCTGGGCGCCGCCTGGATCGTGCCCCTGGAAAGCGAACGCACCCAGGTCCACCTCGATGGCGACCGCCAGGACCGCAAGATTGAGAAGTGGCAGACCGCAGCGCTCGAGGCGGCTAAACAGTGCGGGAATCCCTGGTTGCCCGAAATCGCACCCATCCAACGCGCCGGAGCCTTCATCGAGTCGGCGCGTGGATACGATCTGAAACTCATCGCCTCGCTCCATCCAGGCGCAAGGTCCCTCAGGCAGGTGCTGACCGACTTCCGCACGACGCAGCAGCGGGCGCCGCGCAAGGTGCTCTGGTTGATCGGACCGGAGGGTGACTTCACCCCGGCGGAGATGAGCGTCAGCCAGTCGTGCGGTTTCGAGCCCATCACTCTCGGGCCCTTGGTCCTGCGCTGCGAAACCGCCGCCGTCTACGCCCTCAGCGTGCTCAGCTACGAGCTGCAATCCGGCTGAGTCCGCGCTTTCAAGCGGCACTCACCAGACCAGCAACCCGCCGGCGAACGTCAGACCGGCGCCGACGCTGCAGAAAATAATCCGGTCTCCCGGCTGGAAAATCTCCTCCTGCGCAGCCCATCCCAGGGCCATGGATACGGACGCCCCACTGGTGTTTCCGTAGCGCGAAATCGTCATCACGATCTTTTCGAACGGGATTCTCACCCGTTTGCTCACCGCCCGCAGGATCCGTTCGTTCGCCTGGTGAGGGACAACCCAGGCGATGTCCTCAGGCTTGAGTTGATGACGCGCCAGGGTCGCCTCGATCTGGTCGGCAAACGCCACGACCGCACTCTTGAAAACCGAAGCCCCGTTCATCTGCAGATAAAAATCCGCCTGATCGGCGCCACCCGGAGCCGGAAAGGGACGCGTCGCCCCGCCGCCGGGTCGCTGAATTGCGGCAAACTGGGTCGCATCGCCGGACAAACCCATGCGGTGCAGACGGTGCCCACCCGGCGCGTCCGTCAGGATCGCGGCCCCTGCACCGTCGCCAAAGAGAAACGCGGTTTCGTGGTCCTTGGGGTTGGTGATGCGCGACAACAACTCCGCCGTGACCACGATCAGGGTTTTCGCCGTCCCGCCGCGAATAAACGAGCGTCCGACCTCCAACGCATAAAGCCAGCCTGAGCAGGCGGCGTTGAGATCGAACGCGAGCACCCGGGGGATGCCCAGATGCCGGGCGAGCGCGCTCGCCATCGCGGGAACCGGCTGGTCCGGCAGGATCGTGGCCATGATGATGCCGTCGATCTGCTCCAAGGTCATGCCAGCCTGGGCCAGCGCGTTGCGCACCGCCGTCGCCGCCAAGCTCGTGGCCGTCTCATCGCCATCCGCGTAGCGCCGTTCCTTGATCCCAGTGAGCTTGATCATCTCCGCTTCCGTGCGATCCGGAAAAGCCCGGAGAATCTCACTCGTCGGCCGGATGTTCTTCGGCACGGCATACCCCACCCCGGCAATACAAACCGTCTCCAGCGCGACCGCGGCCATCGGCGCGGCCTGCACCGCGGGCACCGCAGCCGGCGCCGCCGGCGCGGCGCGAAGGCGGATTAGGTACTGGGCAACATCATCCCCGGATACCCGGCCTCCGGGACCCGTCGCCAGAACATCCACCCATCCCGCCGGATCGAGTCCGGCTTCCTGCGCCAATTTGAGTGCGCGAGGAGTCCACACCGGGCCTTCCCGCACCACCGGTGCCGAGGCCACGGCCACGGGTGCGGCGGCAGGGACCGCCACGACTTTGGGAGGGGGGGCCGCGACGGGAATTGCAGCCGCCAGCGTGGCATTCGCAGCCGACGCCACCGCGGGAGCGGGGTGAACCGAGGCGGATGCCGCCTCAGCAGCCACCCGCAAGTGCTGCAAACCGACATCCGAGGTCCTGATGCGCAAAAAGGGGCCGCCACTGGCCACGATATCCCCCGCACGACACTGCACCGCCGCCACCTCGCCGTCACAGGGTGCCTCATACTCAAAAACCGATTTATCACTCTCCAGCTCCGCGATCTTCTGCCCTTTCGCGATCGCCGTTCCCGGTTCAACCTTCAGGTCGATGATGGTCAGTTCGTTGACCGTGGCGCCCATCGAGGGCATCGGAACGTCGATGAGATAAGTGTCCATGCGCTAAAGTATGCCTTCCAGACTTGCCCGAAGTTTCCGCTCGGTCAATGCCCGGGACGGCCTGTCCACCGGTCGACGCCGATTTCAGCGCGAAGCCCTGAGCAATCGCCAGATCGCCATGGCTCGCTCCAACAGGGAAGCTAAGTCCTTGGTTGCAATCATATTCGGCCCATCACTGATCGCCTTGTCCGGGTCCGGATGGGTTTCGATGAAGAGACCGTCCGCACCCGCCGCCAGAGCCGCCAGAGCCAACGGTTGGACAAACTCCCGCTGTCCTCCGCTCTTCCCTCCGGCCGCGCCGGGCAGTTGCACCGCATGAGTGGCGTCAAACACCGTCGGATACCCATTCTGCCCCATGATCGAAAATGAACGCATATCGACCACCAGGTTCTGATACCCAAAGGTCGTACCCCGTTCCGTCTGCCAGATCTCCGCGGCCCCACCTTCGCGCAATTTGCCCGTGACATGGACCATCTCTTGGGGCGAAAGAAACTGCCCTTTCTTCACATTCACCACCCTGCCGCTGGCAGCCGCCACCAGCAGCAGGTCGGTCTGCCGGCAAAGAAAGGCGGGGATCTGCACGACGTCACACGCCGCTGCCACCGGTGCAACCTGATGGGACTCGTGCACATCGGTTAACACCGGAAAACCATAATCGCGCTTGACCATCGCGAGAAGCCGCAGGCCCTCGTCGATGCCGGTGCCCCGGGCCCCCGCAAGGGAGGTTCGGTTCGCCTTATCGTAGGAGCCCTTGAAAACGAAGGTGATATCCGGAAATCGCGGCCGCAGCGCTTCCAGCGTCTCCGCCACCGCGCGGCAGACCGATTCGTTCTCCAGCGAACACGGTCCGGCGATCAGCAACAGCCGGGAGGGATCGTAAAGCATCGGAAGGAAGGCGATCAGCGCCCAGCACGGCGTGTCACCCGCTTCTTACCCTTGTCTTTACCCCTCGATTTTCCATTCCCCTTCCCTTTGCCCTTCTGCTTCCGCTTCTGTTTCCGCTTCTGTTTCAACGCGGCTGCGATGAAGGCGGCAAAAAGCGGATGTGGAGCACTGGGTTTGGATTGAAACTCCGGGTGAAACTGCACCCCGACAAACCACGGATGATCCTTCAACTCGACGATCTCCACGAGGTTGCGGCGGGGGTTGATCCCGCTGACGGTCATGCCCGCGCGCTGCAGTTGGCCGACGTAGGCGTTGTTCACCTCGAAGCGGTGACGATGACGCTCCCGGACCGAGTCCCTGCCGTACGCCTTGTGGGCGTGCGTCCCCGGGGTCAGAGCGCATTCGTAGCTGCCCAGGCGCATCGTCGCACCCTTGTCGATGACCTTCTTCTGCTCCTCCATCATGTTGATCACCGGATGGGGCGAACGCTCATCGAACTCGGTCGAGTTCGCCCCGGCCAACTTGAGCACATTGCGGGAAAACTCGATCACCGCGATCTGCAGGCCAAGGCAAAGTCCGTAGTATGGGATCCGGTTTTCGCGGGCATAGCGCGCTGCCGCGATCTTGCCCTCGGTCCCGCGGTCACCAAAGCCTCCCGGCACGAGGATCCCATCGAGCCCCTTGAGCACGGCCAGACCGCCTTTCTTTTCCAAGTCTTCCGCGTCGATCCGCACCACCTCGACCCGCGTATTGTTGGCGATCCCGGCATGGCTCAATGACTCGTAGACCGACTTGTAGGCGTCCTGAAGCTCGATGTATTTCCCAACAACCCCGACCCGAACTTCATGCGCCGGATTGACCACCCGGCGGACAATCTCCTCCCAGACATTCTTGGTCGGGAGTGGATTCTTCAGGCCAAAAAGCTCCAAAACGAGGTCGTCCATGCCCTCTTTCTGCAGCGCCAGCGGCAATTCATAGATCGAGTGCGGCACATCCTGACACTCGATCACCGCTTTCACCGGCACATTGCAGAACATCGACAGTTTATCCCGCAGGCTGTGATCCAAGGGGTGGTCGCATCGGCAGACCAATACATCCGGCTGAATGCCGATCTCACGCAACTTCGCCACCGATTGCTGCGTTGGCTTTGTCTTCAGTTCTCCCGCCGCCTTCAGGTAAGGCACCAGCGTCACGTGAATAAAAATCGTGTCGCTCGGGCCGACCTCAAGGGCGAATTGACGCATCGCCTCAAGAAAGGGCAGGCCCTCGATATCCCCCGTGGTTCCGCCGATTTCAGTGATGAGGATGTCGACATCCTTCGCGCCGGCGTAAATCCGCTCCTTGATCTCGTTGGTGACGTGCGGGATGACCTGCACCGTCTTGCCCAGGTAGTCGCCGCGACGCTCCTTCTGGATCACGCTTTCATAAACCTGCCCGGACGTCAGGTTGTTCAGTCGCGAGAGTTTTCCGCTCGTAAAGCGCTCATAATGGCCAAGATCCAGATCGGTCTCCGCACCGTCCTCCAGCACATAGACTTCGCCATGTTGGAACGGGCTCATCGTGCCCGGATCGACATTGAGGTAGGGATCAAATTTCTGAATCCGCACGGTCAATCCGCGCAATTCCAGGAGCGCGCCCAGCGCTGCTGCCGTCAGGCCCTTGCCCAACGACGAAACCACCCCGCCCGTGACGAAGATATACTTCATCGGAAAGGGTTAACCGCTCGGGTCTTTGCCGCGCAAGAAAAGACCGGTGCGGCTTTTCCTGGAGGAGGGAACCGCGATCACGGCAAGCGTCCGCCGCGGCCCCTCCGGGAGGGTCAACCCAGCCAGAGCACGACTGCCCAAGCGCCGCCGGACACGAGCACGAGGATCACCAGCAGATAGAGGCTCCACTTCAAAATCTTCGCCATCAGCCAAAGCAGCACCACCGCCATGAGGGTGCCAACAGCGACCACCAGCCAGCGCGGATAAGCGGAAGACGAGTCGATTGCAGCATCCAGCCACGTCATCCCGGTCAGCAAAACCAGCGCGGCACCGACCGGCGAGCCAATTGACCGTCCGCACGCCGGATCGCCGATTCCTCGCTTGCGCGACCGCCGCATTCCCGGGCACTCTCGATACTTTTATGCAGTCCAAACCGCAACTTCTCACTTGGATCACCTGTGACGGTGCGCACATCGATCCGAGCACCGGCAAACACACCTTGCTCGGCATTTTCAGCAATACCCGGGTGCGCCAGTTTCCGTTCGTTTACCCGTTCATGGTCTGGTTTCTGACGATTTCGGACTGCTCTCCCGGCAAACACATGGTCAAAATTTCCATGGGCCTCGACGCGACGCGCATGCAGCCTTTGATCGAGCGGGAATTTCAGTCGGAGAGCCCTCTGCAGCGGATCAATTTGATCAACGAAATCGCCAACCTGCCCTTCCCGGAACCGGGGGAATACGACATCACCATCGAGGTCGATGACGAACTCCTTTTGGCGACCAGCTTCATCGTCTCCAACTGACCGTCCCGACCATGGCTTCCGACTCCCCTCTCTTTGATCTGATCGGCGTGGGTTCACCGATCATGGACCTGTCCGCATCGGTGACCGATGCCTTCCTCCAGAATGTCGCGGGGGACAAAGGCGGCATGGTCCTCGTTGACCATGTTGAAATGCAGCGGATCCTGGGTTTGCTCGAAACGGCGCCCGCCCATTCGACCGGCGGGTCAGCCGCCAATGTGACGTTCAACGCCACCCGTCTGGGGTTGCGCACCACGTTCCTCGGAAAACTGGGCAACGACGAGTTCGCCCTGAGTTACCAAGCGCAGTTCAAAGCCGCGGGTGTCGACGCGTCGCGGTTCAAGCGAGGTGAACGGGCCAACGCCCGGTGCCTCGCCCTGATCACCCCCGACGCCCAGCGCACGATGCGCACGGATCTTGGTGCCGCCATGACCCTGGCTCCGCACGAAGTGACGCCCGCGGATTTCATTGGCTGCCGCCATGCCCACATCGAGGGCTACCTCGTATTCAATCAAGCGCTCGCGGACGCATCCCTCGCGGCCGCCCGCGCCGCCGGCACCACCGTCAGCCTCGACCTCTCCTCCTTCGAGGTCGTCGGTGCGTCTCGCGAATGGCTCTTCTCCCAGTTCAAGCGGGGAATCGACATCGTCTTCGCCAACGAGGACGAAATCCGCGCGCTGTTTCCCGCCAGCAGTTCGGTGCCTTTCTCCGATCTCGCGGCTGAACTCGCCCGCCACGGCGTGCTCGCCGCGGTCAAGGTCGGCGCCGGCGGGGCCTGGCTCGCCCACGAATCCGAGCTCCACCGGGTCGAACCCATCCGTGTGCCCAACGTCATCGACACCAACGGCGCCGGCGATGCCTGGGCCGCCGGTTTCCTCTACGGTTACCTGCGCGGCTGGCCTCTGCCCGCCTGCGGCAGAATCGCCTCCGTGCTCGGTGCCGAGACCGTCCGTCACCTGGGCCCGATCATCCCTCACACCCACTGGCCGGAGGTGAAGACCCGCGGCCATGGCGCAGGTCCAATCGCCTAGCCACCCGCCCCTTTTTACTTGCTCCCGCCCCCTGCAGGCGACCTCGCTGAGGCCGCAGCGTTGACGCATCGCCATTCCTGCGGCCTCAGCGAGGCCGCCTACAGCTCCCACCTTCGTGCTTGTCCTTGATTCCATCACCAAACGCTACGGGACGCTGATCGCACTCGATCAGGTTTCGCTGTCCCTTCAACGGGGCGAGTTCTTTGGCCTGCTCGGCCCCAACGGGGCCGGCAAGAGCACGCTGATGTCGCTCGTCGCCGGACTGAAGCAGCCCGACTCCGGCTCCCTGACCCTCGACGGCGAGCGCTTTACGCAGGACCGGATGGATCTCCGCCGGAAACTCGGTTTTGTGCCCCAGACCGTCGCGCTCTACGAAGACCTGACCGCCGAGGAAAACTTGCACATCTTCGGCAGCCTCTACGGGCTCTCCGGCAAGGAGCTGAAGACCCGGATTCACGAGGCCCTGCAGACCGCCCAACTCCTCGAACGGCGCCGCGACCGCATCAAGTCATTTTCCGGGGGCATGCAACGACGCCTCAACATCGTCGCCGCCCTGCTCCACCGCCCTTCCCTGCTGCTCTGCGACGAGCCGACCGTCGGCGTCGATCCGCAGTCGCGCAACGCCATCTTCGAGTTCCTCCAGCAGCTCAACCGGGAGGGGCTCACCGTGATCTACTCGACCCACTACATGGAGGAGGCGACCCGGCTCTGCTCGCGTATCGCGATCATCGACCACGGCCGGGTTCTCGCCCTCGGCACGCTTGCCGAGCTGCTCACGCGCCTGCCGTCAAGCGAGTCGATCCGCATCGTCTGCCCGGGAATCGATGGCTCACGCCTCTCCGGACTCGACTCGTTCGGCACCCTCACCCGCACGGAGGAGACGTTCGTGCTCGCAGTGACTCCCGGCATCCCACTTTCGCAGGTCTTCGCTTTCCTCGAACGCGCCGGCGTGCCCGCCTCCGCCGTACAGCTTGCCCGGCCCGACCTGGAGGATTTGTTCCTCCATCTCACCGGGAAGTCACTGCGCGACGCCTGATCTCTCCCGCCCTCCTCCCGGCCGCGCTCAAACTTCTCAGGCCATGTCCACGATCCTCGTTCTGCTGCGCAAAGACCTGCTCAACTTTCTGCGCGATCGCACCGCGCTCTCGCTCACGTTCCTCGTCCCCGTGGTCCTGATCTATATCTTCGGACAGGTCTTTGGCGTCGACCGGGGCTCGAGCGGTCCGGTCGGCATTCCCATCGCCGTCGTCGTTCAAGGAGCGCCGTCCGCCGCCTCCACGGCGATCACCGATTCACTCATGCAGGAAAAGGCCTTCCGAGTCATGACCACCGAAAAGGATGCGCAGGGACGCGAAACGATTCTGACTGAGGAGCGGGTGCGCGCGCTTTTCCATGAGAACCGGCTCCGCTACGCCCTGCTTTTTCCGGCGGACGCACAGAGTGACACCTCCTTTGGGCTCAAGGTCCGCTTCCTCAACAACCCGCGTAATGAAATCGAGACCCAGATGGTCACGGGTCTCCTGCAAAAGACCATTTTCACCGCCGCCCCATCGGCGATGATGGACTCCCTGCGAAAACGCGCTGTCGGCTTTATCGGGGAGGAACGAACACAAACGTTCTATCGCGCACTCGCCGACAACGCGGCCCGCAGCTTCGGCGGTGACGCCGACAAGATCTACGACGACCTGATCCACGGCCGCCTGCCTGCTGGCTCCACCTCCAACCGAACCGCGGACGGGTCCGCGAACCCAACCTCCGGAGCGGCGGGATTTCTCGACCGGATCCTCAAAATCGAATCCGAGCAGATGTCGGGTAAAAAGGTGAAGAACGCTGCCGCCACCCGTAGCGTGGGAGGCTGGGCGATCATGTTTCTCCTGTTTTCCGTCAGCGGCGCCGCCACGTCGCTCTTCGATGAGAAGAAGGCCGGGCTCTTTCTTCGGTTGCTCGCAGCCCCGGTTCGACGTTCCCACATCCTTTGGAGCAAGTACCTCTTTGGCATGATCCTCGGTCTCGTGCAGCTCACGTCCCTGTTCTTCGCCGGCCGCCTGCTTTTCGGCATCGATATCACCGGTAACTTTTTCAACCTCCTGCTGATCTGCCTTGCCGCCTCCATCGCCTGCACCGCCTTCGGCATGCTTCTCGCCTCGATCGCCCGCACCCCGGCGGCCGCGAGCGGCCTGGCCACGTTTCTCATCCTGACCATGAGCGCGGTCGGAGGCGCTTGGTTTCCCACGAGTTTCATGCCTGATTTCATCCAGGTGCTGAGCAAACTCACCCTCGTTTACTGGTCGATGGAAGGCTTCCTCCAGGTCCTCTGGGCCGATTGCACCTTCGTCGAACTGCTCCCTTATCTCGGGGTGCTCCTCGGGATCGCCGCGGTGATCAACGCCATCAGCGTCTGGCGGTTCAACCGCGGCACGCTCTTCGACTGATTGCCATTTTATGCGGCCTCGCCGAGGCCGCGACGGGCCCGCCTGGTCCCGCCTCCGTGTTGTGGGTGGCCTCGCTGAGGCCGCGACGGGACCGCCTAGTCCCGCCTCCGTGTTGTGGGTGGCCTCGCTGAGGCCGCGACGGGACCGCCTGGTCCCGCCTCCGTCCTCCGCCTACTCATCGCGAAGCCAATCCCCGCGGTCCCGCGTACGCGGGACCGCCTCCAACGGCGCTCCTTGCATCGGGCTTAAGGCCACGCCCCTCCCCGGCGCGGCCGAACCGACGGACGGGATTGGTCGCGGCGACCATGGTGTCGGGCAGGATCTCCGCAGCTCCTCCCGGTCCTCCCCCGAAGATCCAGTCTCCTCGGGCGGGTCAGCGATCAATCCTTTCCCTCGGTCTGGCACTCCGGTGTTGTCGTTTACCCAAAGCCGGGCGAACCTACCCTCTTCTTTTCATGTCTGCTGATCTCGCCCAACTCGTCACCGCCATCGCGCAGCGTGCCCGTGCGGCTTCACTCGTGCTGGCCACCTCGCCCACCGAACGCAAGAATGCCGCGCTGCGCGCGCTCGCTGACCTGCTCACGGCTGCAGGAGGCCAACTCTTGGCCGCCAACGCGCGCGATCTCGCCGCGGCAGAAGCCAACGGTCTGACCAAGGCCCAGATCGACCGTCTGACGCTGACGCCGCCACGCCTCACGGCCCTCGCCGAATCGGTGAGGCAGGTAGCCAATCTGCCCGATCCCGTCGGACAGGAACTCGACGCCTGGACTCGTCCCAACGGTCTGCGCATCCGCAAGGTTCGGGTTCCCATCGGGGTCATCGGGATCATTTACGAGGCGCGCCCCAACGTGACCATCGATTGCGCCATTCTTTGCCTGAAATCCGGCAACGCTGCCATCCTCCGCGGGGGCAAGGAGATCTTCCACACCAACACCGCGTTCGCCGCCCTGCTCTCCCAAGCGCTGGCCACTGCCGGTCTGCCCGCGGAGGCCCTGCAGCTGATCCCAACCACCGACCGCGCCGCCCTGAACACACTCCTGTCACTCGACCATCTGGTCCATTGCATCATCCCGCGCGGGGGCGAAAGCCTGATTCGCTTTGTGGTCGAAAACAGCCGCATCCCGGTGATCAAACACTACACCGGCGTGTGTTTTGTCTACCTCGATGCCGACGCCGAAGCGGGCATGGCCGAGGCCATCACCCTCAACGCCAAGGTTTCACGCCCCGGCGTCTGCAATGCCGCCGAGCAACTCCTCGTCCACGCAGCCGCAGCCCCCTCCCTTCTGCCCCGCATCGCCGCCGCGCTCGCCGCCAAAGGCGTGCAGCTCCGCTGCGATACCCGGGCCACCGCGATTCTCGCAACGGTCCCCGGTTCCTGGTCGGCACAGGTCACCGCCGCGCAGCCCCCCGACTACACTGCCGAATTCCTCGATCTGGTCATCGCCGTACGGATCGTCGACTCCCTCGACGAGGCCATCACCGTGATCAATCGGGACAGCTCCGCGCATACCGACGTGATTGTCACGGCCGACGAGCCCTCTGCCCGTCGTTTCCAAGCCGGCGTCGACAGCGCCGTGGTCGGCTGGAATGCCAGCACCCGCTTCAACGATGGCTTTGAATTCGGTTTCGGCGCGGAAATTGGCATCAGCACCGACCGTCTCCACGCCCGCGGCCCCATGGGTTTGCCAGAGCTCTGCACTTACAAGTACCTGATCGACGGCTCAGGCCAAGTCCGCACTTAGCCGGCTTGGTCATGCGGCCCATAGGTCCTATGGGTCCTATGGGCCCCATGAGCCCCACTCAAACTATCGCCAACCCCTGACGACAATACCCTTTTCCCGAACCTTCCTCCCACAACGGAGTCTATAAACGTAGCCATGAATACCCCCTCTTTTCTTTGGACCTTGGCGGCGACTCCCTTTCTCGCCACTTCCTTGGCGTTCGCCCAGGCCACGCTCCCATCACCCCCGCCCGCCAGGCCTGTCGTCGACGTCAGCGGGCCTTCCGAGCGGCTCTCGCGGAGTACCACCAGTGCCGTCTCCGCAGGTATTCCCTACCGCCCCCCAGCGCCGCCCAAGCCCGTCGAGGTGAAACCCGAACCTGCCGAGGACGACACCCCCAAGAACGGTATCGTCCGTCTTCCGCAGTACATCGTCGAGGGCGACCGTCCACCCGTTTTCCGTCCCCGCGACATCAACACCAAGAAGGGGTTGGGCGAAATCGCAGTGGCCCGTTACCTCAACGAAACCGGCAAGGCGCTCAATCGCTTCACGATCCCGATCTTCGGCATGAGCAAGGAACAGTACGCCCTGATGCTGTGGGAAGAGGACGAGCGTCTCCGGAATCTGAAGAACGCCAACGAGAACGTCTACCTGCTCCGCCAGACCGATCCCGTCGGTGCCGCACAATTCAAACGGGAGGTCGATCAGACCTTCATCCGTCGGTCCGAGTTCTCCCCGATCACTTCCGGAACTGACAAGTGATCGTCCGACGTACCCTTCGCACGTATGCCGCCCCCATCTTCGCGGTCACCGGCTCCGTCGTCCAGAGCGCCTTTCCCGCTGGCGCCCAGGTCAGCCCTCGGCTGATCGGCCGGAACTGCTGCCTTAACCGATCACCCGCAGCACCGCCCGGAGTGGCGATCCGTCAGCACCGCGGATCTTGAGGGGGAGCGCGATCAGTTCGTAGACTCCAGCCTCCACTCCCCGCAGGTCAAGTCTCTCCACAATCAGGATACCGGCCGCATCGAGCGCGTGATGGATCGGGAGCTCCCGGCTCTGCAGCGCATCGACCGAGGGGACATCGAGCCCGATCAGCCGGATGCCATGCGCTGCCAACCATGCGGGGAACGTGGGCTCCAGGAGCGGCCATTCCGTGGGAAAGCGATCCGCGTGGGTCCAACGATCGGTGCGAAAAAGCAGCCGCGGGGTCGCGGCGATCTCGGCCGGTGAAAGTGAAGCGAGCCGTTCGGGCGTCAGACTCGCCCATCCGCGGGCATCAATCACCCGGGCCGGTCCGACGAAAAGAGGCAAAATTCAGGGTGTCACCGACCAGCACGCGCCGGGTGGGGTGATCGGGGTCATAGAGCGTGGCGAGCAGCTGGTGGAGATTGGAGGTCGTCTGGCCGCAGACACAGAGCTCGTCCGCCGCGGTGCCAAGCAGCGGGCCCAGCCTCGCCGCCGCGAACTCGGCGAGTTCCAATCGAAGCCCCTCCCGGACCACGTTCTTTCCTGCCAACGCGGGGTCCGGGAAGACCAGGGAACCGCCACACGAGTCTCCCGAGTCGTCGTTCCCTTGAATCCACCCCGGCGGTTGTAACTGCCGGAGAGGGGAAGTATTGTTATGTTGAAAACGATATGAATACCTTATTCCCCGACCCTGCTTCCCCCAATGCCGACCGCTTGATTTTGCGCGGCGTCCACGTGACGCTGACCGAGGCGCTGCGATCGAATATCCAGACCAAGGTCGAACGCCTCTTCCGGCACGAGGGCAAGATCCTGCGCGTCCGCATCGATGTGGAGCACGACAAGACCAAGGGGATCGGTCACCAGTTCATCGCGAAGGGCCACATTGAGATTGGCGGACCCAACTTGCTGGCATCCGTCTCCTCGGAGGACGCCTACAAATCACTCGACCTGCTCGTCGACAAACTCGACGAGTTGCTCCGGCGCCGCGCCGACACCCATCAGAGCAAGCGACGCAAACCCCGCGAGTCGCTCGACTCCGTCGTCGAGGCCTAAGCCCTCAGGCTACGCGCTGGCGTTTTTCCCTCGGCAACGAGGGCCCGGGCTCCCTAGGCTGGGAGTCTGTGGTTTCCCTGAAAATCCTCTTCGTCACCCCCGAAATTGACCCCTACGTCAAGGTCGGGGGCCTCGCCGACATGGTCGGGGCCCTTCCCAAGGAACTGGCCAAGCTGGGTCACGATGTGCGCATCGTTGGCCCGCTCTATCGCTCCGTAAAACGGATGGGTGACTGGCAGGCGCGGAACGAACCGCTCGGCATTGATGTCGGGGTCGCGGCCGTTTGGGCCCGCACGTGGGAAACTCGTTTACCCGGCACCGGGGTACCGATCTACTTTTTGGAAAACGATGCGTTATTCGGCCGCGACGGCGTTTATGGCGACGCCCACCACTCCTACCCCGACAACGACTATCGTTTCATCACGCTTTGCCGGGGGGCGCTGACGCTCTGCCTTCAGCTCGGGTGGACGCCCGACGTGGTCCACTGCCACGACTGGACCACCGGCTGGATCCCAATTCTGCTCAACACCGTGCTGCGGGCATCGCCACTTGGGTCGACCGCCTCCGTCCTCACGATTCATAATCTCGAGCATCAGGGTTACGCGCACCGGCGGGCGCTCCCGTTTGCCCACCTGCCGGAGTCGGAGTTCAATGCCGCCAGCCTTGAGGCGCTCGGCGCAGTCAATCCGATGAAGGGTGGCCTCTACCACGCCACCAAACTCACCACCGTCAGCCCAACCTACGCTCAGGAGGTGCGCACTCCGGAAGGCGGGTTCGGACTCGATCACGTGCTCCGCTTCCGCGGCGCGGATCTCATCGGCATTCTGAACGGCATCGACATGGCGACATGGGACCCGGCGACGGATCCCACGCTGCCCGCCCACTATGGCCCGGGAAATCTCGCCGGAAAGGCTCGCTGCAAATCCGCATTGCAAATCCGCCTCGGCCTCGACCCGGAACCCAATGTGCCGGTGTTCGGTGTCGTCGCCCGATTGGTGTCTCAAAAAGGCCTCGACTTGCTGGCCGACGCGCTGCCCCGAGTTCTCGCGACCATGCGGGTCCAGTTCGCCCTTCTCGGTTCGGGTGAAGAGGGACTCGAACGGGCTTTCCGCGGGCTCGCTGAACGCAGCCGCGGACAACTGGGCGTACACATCGGCTTCGAAGGCGGCCTGGCGCGTCTGATTCAGGCGGGAAGCGACTTCTTCGTCATGCCCAGCCGTTCCGAGCCATGCGGCCTGACCCAGATGTATGCCATGCGCTACGGGGCGCCTCCGGTGGTGCGCGCAACCGGTGGTTTGATCGACACCGTCGAACAGTACAACGAACGATCCAATGAGGGGCTCGGCTTCCGGTTTGAACACGCGACCTCCGCCGCTCTCGCCGATTCGATCGGCTGGGCGTGCTCGACCTACTTCGATCGCCCGGCCGACTACTCCGAGATGCAGGATCGCGGCATGCGCCGTGATTTCAGTTGGAGCCGGTCGGCTGCGAGTTACGTCGATGTCTACCGGTGGGCAATCGCCGCGCGCACCGGCTTACCCGTCTAGACGTTCAACAAGAACTTCCCGTCACCCGCCGGGGTCACAATGACCTTGCCCGGGCTCCGCAGCGTTGCCTGCAGATCGAGCAGTTTGAACATCGCTTCCGCCATCTCAGGATTGCGGCGAATGTCGGCGAGGGCCTTGCCAATGACCATCGGCCGCACCGCCTGCGCCTCACCCAATCGCTGGGCGGCCCGCATGTCGGCCGACGAATGGATCAGGGCGACTTCGTTGTCACCCGCCTGCTTCATCGCGGCCGTGACTTGACGCAGCCGATTGACCACTTTGCGCTGAATCTCCACGATCATGCCGTTGTCACGAAACGCCACTTTGCGGATATAGGTTGAGCCCATGGCAAAGCCCCACTTGGCCGAGGTCGGCGAGACTTCCTCCCGGACCTTCTTGGAAAGGGCGTCGCGATTCTCCAGCAGCACGTCCAGCTTGAGGTTCGACAACTGCTTGACCACCGCGGTCGAGACATTCGCCTTGAGCGAACCCAAGGGGTCGGAGTTTTGGAAAAGGAAGGCCTCCGGGTCGTTGACGAAGCCCTCAAACCAGATGCCGACGCCCATCGGAGCACCTTCCTCGGAGTTGACCAACTGGTTGCGCAGATAGGATTGGAAAATATGGGTCTGAACTTCGTAGGCCTTGCCGAAAAACGGCAGCAGCAGCGCCTTCGGTCCAAAATGGCCGATGGGGAAAAAGAGTCCGGGCTCGGTGACCTTTCCGACCACCTTGCCAAAGAGCGTATAGACCAGGACCCGTCGCTCGGGAAGCACCCGCCAGAGTTGAAAGATGCGTCCAAAGAGCAGGACGATCGGCGTCAGAATAAAGGTGGCGAAAAATCCGGTGGCGATGGAGATGAGAAATTCCATGGTGGGCGGGGGTCAAAGGCTGACAATCGTCTGGGCCGCCTTTTCACGCAGCGGCAGGGATGCGTTGCGCAGATAGGCGTCCAAGGCGGCCTTTCCTCCCTCGGCATGCATCGTCCCCAGGGTCCGGCCGAGCTCGATCAAGGGGCCGGCTTCGGCAGCCGAGCGGTTCTGCGCAATTTGCACCGCCTGTTCCGCCATCTTCAGCTTCTGATCCGCATCCGCCTTGGACTGGCTGATCGATGCCGCCACTTGATTCTGGGTCGTATTGATCGAGGCCAGCGCTTCGTCCACGTCGGCCGGAGGATCGATCGTCGTGATCAATGCGGCATCAAGCTCAACCCCGTACCGCGCGGTGGTCTTGAGACATGTCTCCTCCATGTAGCGATTGATGCTCGAGAGGTTCTTGCGCAGGTCGTTGATCGAAACACCTTCGACCGCGCCCTCGCTGGCGTCGCCTTGAAAGGTCGCGATGCGATCGCGCAGCACGGAGATGAAGTACCCGATCACATGGCTTTCCGGATGAGCGACACCGAAAAGGTAGGCATAAAGATTCCGCTCGCACGGCTTCCAGCGAATCTGCCCGTTGATCGCCACCGTCAGGTTGTCCTTCGTGACCGCCTCAATGTAGGTCTGCTTGATCTCCGGATCCCATGTGATGTCCGTGGTCTGGATCGTCATGTCGATTTTGTGCAGTTTCTGCCAGGGCCACTTGAAGTAGGGTCCACCGGGTCGCGTCACCCGGATATTGGGATAGGTGTAACGAACCTTCTCCTCCTCCTTCAGAAGATCGCCGAGGACCGGGTCATCTGACGTCATTCCCCCGATCCGCTGCGCTCGACGGAAAGTCGTCAGGACGCCTCGTTGCGTGGGACCGATGGTATAAACTCCAAAAAGGAGCGTGAAAAGGGCGGCAAGGCCCACGCCGGCAAAAAATCCAACTAGGATCATGGGAGGAGGGTCGTGGAAGAATCCGTGGAGAGGAACGGGACACCAACCTGAAGCCCGAGTCGTAACTGCGATCCCGCCGAGGTCAATGGCACGCTGGACTGCGGCTCCAAAACGCCCCGTTCGGCCATGCCTTGCCACGTGAAAGCACAATCGAGACAAGCGCGCGCCCGGCCGGCCGCGCGGACTCCGTCACCACCCAGACCGATGAGAGCGTTCTCCGGACGGAGCTACTTCAGCCTGACCGTCAGGGTGGTGCGCACACGAAAAGGGGCCGAAGTCCCCGCGCAAAGAGCACGCGTCCCTGCCCCGAGTCAAGCGGGGGTTTCCGCGCCAGCCAGGACTTCGCGGATGGCCCCGCTGAGGACATCGTCGACCTCCGGCGGGCAGAACGCGACACTGACTTCGTATCCACCCTGCGGGTAAGCCTCCTTGACCGGAATGTACCAGGGTCCGCCATCCCCATAGGCCGCGGTCGCCACGAAACGCCTTGGTGCCAGACGCTGAGCGCGCAATTGGTATTCCAGGAACGACTCGGCCGGCAGGTGCAGGAGGGAAATTCCGTCCAGGTGCAGCGCACTGACGACGACCGGAGTCCGCGCCTCCGTTCTCTCCCGCCAGGACAAACGCATGGCCGCGATCGTCCGCAATGCCTTCGTCTGATCCGCGTTCGCCAGCGTCGCCCGCAGGGTCGCGACGTCGTGGGCGGGATCGGCCGGCGGAAAGATCGGGCAGGTGCTCCATGAAACCTTCCGCAGGGGAACCGGCCGCAGGGTTTTTTCCGAGGCCGCAATCGCGCGATGGATCCGTTCCGTCAGCCTGACCTTGGCCTCCGGCGAACCATCGTTGTACTTGCCGGCCGCGATATTCCCCGCCGCCCCCGTGAAGTAGAGATGCGCGCACCGGGGCTCCTCCGCCTGGCGGCGCCGGCGGGCCAGTCCGACGAAGTCGCTGCTCACCCGGCCCTTTCCGTAGTGGCTCATCGGATGCGTTGCATAGTAGTGGCACGCGGCCACCTTCTCGGCGCCGCTGTAGAACGCGACCGTGCGCAACCGCGGGTCAATCAGACCCTCGGGCAGGGCGATCAGTTCGGCGTCGCGGCAGGAACTGCCACGCATGCGCACCACCTGACCGGCGGCATCGAGCAGAACCCGCCGGTTCGACGCCACCTGATCGACCACCGCGTCCCCCTGGGCGACGTGCGTCAGCGGTCGGGCGCTCGCCAGACTCGCGCGGGCGGCCGCAGCCACCCGGGACAGGGCGGCCTGAAAAAACCCGGGGTCAACCACCCCCAAGCCCTGTTCCTGGGCGAGAGCATGGGCTCGCAGGCAGACAAAGGGCGCGTCATGCTGGTGCACACACTGCACCGCGACGCGGTCCGGAGTGGTGCCGACCGCCGCCGCCAATTCAGTGCGCCAGGCCAGATGAGCCTGATTGAGGATACCGGTCCAGTCGACCGCACAGACCACGATGGGAGCACCCGCCCCGAGCACGACAAAACCAATCGCCTCGAGCGGATCCAACAGCTCGGTCGCGGGCGTGATCCAGCCTCCGCACAGCGGGTGCCCGAGCGGCGGGGTCACGTCCGCGCGAAACGTCGCGATTCGCAGCGGTCGATCGGCTGCGGCCGCACGCAGGGGCGGAAGGAAAACGGCGGCACCACCCACGAGGGCGGACTGGAGAAATCGGCGGCGGGGCACGGAGCGCATGAGAAGTTCGATTTGAGGGTGCGAAGATTCGAATCAGGGAAAGAAGTCTGGTGGTCGAGTACGTGGAAGTCGACATTCGGGGCAAGTTTTGCTGAGGCTGACGAGATTCACCCTGGCCCGCCCCAACTTCCCTCCCCATGAGCTCTCTGCCCCTTCGCCGCCGCGCCGTCCGCGCGCTCGCCTGGTTTTGCCTCGCCGCGGGCATCCAGGCCGCGCCCGCTCCCGCACGCAATGTGCTGTTCTTGATCGCGGATGACTTGAACACGCTGCTCGGCTGCTACGGCGACCCCCAGGCCCGCACACCCCAGATCGACCGGCTCGCCCAGCGCGGCGTCCGCTTCGACCGGGCCTACTGCACCTTTCCCCTTTGCGGACCAAGCCGCAACTCCATGCTCACCGGCCTGTATCCCAACAGCTCGGGCATTCTCGCGAACAGCCAGATCTTCCGTCAGACGATTCCCGACCACCCCAGCCTTTCGCAGGCATTTCGAAGACAGGGTTGGTTCGCCGCCCGCATCGGCAAGCTCTACCATTACAATGTGCCCAATTCGATCGGCACCAATGGACACGACGACCCGGCCTCCTGGGAACTCGAATTGAATCCGGCCGGCGTCGACCGTCTCGAGGAACATCCTCAGATCTTCAGCCTCACACCCGGGGCCTTCGGCGGCACCCTGAGTTGGTACGCCTCACCCAAGAACGATGAATTTCACACCGACGCCCTGCTCGCCGCCGACGCCGAGTGGGTCCTCGAGCGCTGCGCGAAACGGCCACAACGTCCGTTCTTTCTCGCGGTTGGATTTTTCCGACCGCACACACCGTACGTCGCACCCAAACCCTACTTCGACCTCCATCCCAAGGCATCGATGCGGGTGGTCACCGGGGTACAGGAGGACCAGGCGGACTTGCCGCCGGCGGCATTGGCCAGCTACAAACGCGAGCAGGACAAACTCACCGACGATCTGCGCCGGCAGGCTCTTCAGGCCTACTACGCAAGCATCAGCTTCATGGACGCCCAGGTTGGCCGGGTCATCGACGCCCTCGACCGTCTCGGCCTGGCCGAATCCACGACCATCGTATTCACCAGCGACCACGGTTACCTTACCGGGGAACACGGACTCTGGCAGAAGCAAAGCCTTTTTGAGGAAAGCGCACGCGTACCCCTGCTGATCATTTCGCCGGGAGTGTCGCGCCCGAAAACCGCCGTCACTGCACCGGTCAGCCTTCTCGACCTGTACCCAACCCTCACGGAACTGGCCGGAGTCACCGCCCCCTCCACTCTCCAAGGGCAAAGTTTGGTCCCCATGCTGCGCGACCCCACGGTCACCGGCCGCGGCTGGGCACTCTCGCAAGTGATGCGTGGCTCCGGCGGTGGACGCTTCGCCGGCCACAGCCTGCGCACCGCACGCTGGCGCTATACCGAGTGGGACGCAGGCAAACAGGGACGGGAACTCTACGACCACGCGAACGACCCGCGCGAACTGAACAATCTCGCCTCCGCCCCGGCCCATGCCGAGACCGTCGCCACCCTCTCCCAGCAACTGCAGTCCGCGGTCCAGGGTTCCTTTCCCTCCTCCGGAACCGTGCCCCCGCTGAAAGAGGGCCTCTGGGCACCGATGCTCGTGGCGCCCTGAAAACCCCGCCGCCTGCGCGTCGTTGGGTGGATACATTCGAAAGAGAACCCGCATCCCGACGGGGCTCCGGATCGGGCTCGACCCCGAAATCGATCAGATTGCCGATGAGGATGAGTGTCTCGGGTGAGGTCAGCCGAAAAGTCGACCGCGCCCAAGGCCCGATCTGATCCACCGCCTCCCGACCCTGCCCGTTTCCGAAAACGGGAACTTGAAAAGGCCCTACTTCAACTCCTCGATGAAGGTCAGGAGGTCGGCCATGACCTGAACGGCCAATCCCGCCTCAAGGCCTTCCGGCATCAGGCTCTTTCCCGAGGAGGACGTACCCTGGATCGCCGCCCGCGCCAGAGCCACGTCGATCCCGCCCATCAGCTTCAGGGACATTCCACTCGCGTCATCCCGGCCGATCAGTCCAAGGAATGTCGCGCCTTCGCGGGTGTTCACCGTGTAAGCGACATAAGCGGGTGTGACTTCCCGGTGGGGATCCACGATCGCGGTCAGAAGTCCGTCGCGGCCCCGGGAGCGGACCGTGATCAGATCCGGGCCGACCTCAATGCCCTCGCCAGCCGCTCGATGACAGACCTGACAGCGTTGTTGATAGACCACCCGGCCCCGCTCTCGATCCCCACGCAGGCCGACCGCCGGCTGATAGGTGACCAAAACCTGTTCCCGTGTAGCCGGCTGAACACCCGCGAGCGCGCGCCGGGCGAGGACCTGGACTTCCGGGTTCGCGTGCATCCACAGGGATTCGACTTCGGATGCTCCCAAATCCGCCGCCCGCACCGATCCCTGCTCGATCGCATGGAGGAGATCCAAACTGAGCGCCGGCCGCGAGAGCAGGACCGCGAGCGCGCCGGTGCGGGCCCGGGGTTTCAGCACGGTCCATTGGGAGACCAGCACCCGACCCACCTCCTCCGCGGAAAAAACCCCGAGGGCTTTCACCGCCGCCAACTGCACCGCCTCACGGGAGGAGGTGCCACAAGCAGCCACCAAGGCCGGTCGCGCCCGCTCCCACGAAACCAGCGTCAGCAGACCGATGGCATCGAGGCGCTCCGCCTCCGGAGCACTCGCATCGCCCACGGTGGATACCGCGCGGGCGAACAGCGGAGACAGAATCTGGTCCTTCTCCAGTCGATCCGGTTTCCCACCCCCGAGCCGATAGCCCTCTCCGAGGGCGCGCAGCCACAGGACGTTCGGCAGACCCCGCACCGCGGCGGCACGCAGCCCGGCCGTCAATTCCGCATCCGGACCGGACGCCGCGAGGGTCTTGATCAGCGTGGCCACCCAAGCGGCCGGGAGTTTGTCGAGATCGGCTTCGATTTCGCGAAACACCAGGGCATCGGCGGCGAGCGTGACTGCAGCTCCGATCCAAGGATCCTGAGCGTCTGAACGGGCGAGTGAGCCCAGAACCCACGTCCGATCCGCTATGCCCAAACTTTTCGAGGCCAAGGCCAGGTGAAACTGCACCCGCGGGTCGGGATCTTCGAGAAGCGACATGATGGCGTTCGCCAGCTCCGGCTCTGCCGTGGAGACCCAGCCCGGCTGCGCGACCGCCTGATGGCGATGAATCGTCGCGATCAACGCCCGCTCCCGCACTCCCGGGCTCTCGTCGCGAACGGCGCCGGTCAATATCTCCGGCCTCACCAGGCCGAAACCTTCAAGCGCCCCCAGCGCATGCGCCCGCGCCCACGCCGAAGGACTGTGCTGCACCGTCTCCTCGAGGAGCGGAACGGCTGCCGGATCCCTGCGCTCATAAAGCAGGCGCGAGGCCGTGTCGCGATGCCAGCCGTTCGGGTGAGCCAGCAGCGCGACCAGCTCCGCGGTGCCGGCGCGGTCGAGCGAGACCTTCGTGCGCGGCCGCCAGTCGGGCGAGTCCGCCACGATGCGGTAAATGCGTCCGCGGTCGTTGCCCGAATTCAAGTCAAGGTGGCGCTTGATCGGCTCAGGAATGCTCCAAGGATGTTCAATCACCTCCCGGTACATATCGCACAAATAAAGCGATCCATCGGGCGCATTGGCAAAGGACACGACCCGAACCCACGGATCGGTGCTCGCGGCAAACTCAAAGCCATGCTCATCCGCGGGGCGCTGGCCGACAAAACTGACTCCGGCGGCGCTCAGGACCTTGCGATGAACCAACTGGCCGCCGGCATCGCCGGTGAACGACGACCAGGGAAAGTCCGCCCCCAGGGCGTCGCCCCGATAGATCGTGGTCCCGGTCGCACCCGTGAAATATCCGGATACCCGACCGCCCCCTTCGACCATGCCCGGCACAACCCCGCCGACGCGCCAGCGGGTCCGGACGATTCGCCAGGGCTCATCCGGGCTGATGCGGAAGACCTCGGCAGCCCCGCCATCCGCTGCGATGCTGGTCCGCGGTGCGGGCAGCGAGAAGAACGGATTCGGCCCGGCCAGGGTGTCGTCATAGACGTAAAACTGGAGGTGATCGCTGTTACTGCAGGCAAAGCGCCGGCCAAACGAGTCAAAGCTCATGCCGTACTGAGCCCCGCCCGCCTCCGCCCCAAAGACGTGGGTGCGGGGATCAAACCAGAAATCGCGCCCCGCCAGCTCAAGTCCGGGCACGTCCGGCCGGAGCGGGCTGGTGATCACTCCACGATGCCCTCCGCCCGTCTGCAAATGGATCCGGTTGTCGAGACCCCACTGCAGCGAGTTCACCAGGGTCTGCACGTTCAACCGCTTTTGTCCGCTGCCAAAGCCGGTATAGGCGACCTCGCGACGGTCGGCGCGGCCATCGTCATCCGTATCCGAAAAAAAGAACACATCCGGAGTGGCCGCGACGTAGACCCCGCCCCGGGCGCAGATCAGGCCGGTCGGCCACGGCAGGTTGTCGGCGAACACCGTGCTCGTTTCGAACACGCCGTCCCCATCCCGGTCCTCCAACCGCGAGACCCGGCCAAGGTGGGGCGTCACCTCCCGCTGTTCGGAATAGTCGATCATCTCACAGACAAAGAGCCGGCCCCGCTCATCGAACGAGAGGGCCACCGGGGAACGCACCTGAGGCTCGTGGGCGGCGAGCTGAAGTGCAAATCCCGGCCGAACCCGCCAAGTCGCCAGGGCGGCCGACGGCTCGATCGGCGCGACCCGCGGCAACTCGCGCGCCGGATCCACCATGGGTTCCGCACGACCGGAGGACACCGGCAAACCGCCGGCGAGCGCAACCAGGACAGAGAAGACGAGGAAGCGAAGGTGCTGCGTCATGCGTTGCCTGTTCGTCCACCGCCTTGGCGGAATGCCTCACGTGAAATCATCCGGCGACCGTGGGCTCCGTTTTCTCAAGGGCCAAGTCGATAAATGAACGCGGGCCGTCCATCCCGGCGAACCTCCGCCACCACAAGCTTACGCCATCGCTTTCTTTTCAGTCGCACCCGGCTATGTTGATCGCCCAAAACCGATGTTCGTTAATCTCCTTCACCTTCTGACCGGAAACTCCCCATCAAAACCTGATTATGATCAGGCATTTGTGCGAGAAATCAGCGTGCGCGGAGTCGAACCCCGGAGTCGTTTGGTGGAACAACGGTTGATCGTTGGCTGGCTCCTGATCGTCCTCAAATGCCTCTTGGTCGGTTGGGCGATCACGCACTATCGGCTGCCAATCAACGCCTGGTGGATCATTTTACCGACCGTTGGCATGGCGTTGGCCTGCACCATGTTGTACTGGAAGAGGAGCTGACGGCACCTCTGTGACCGATGTGCCAAGGCAGATTGGAAGGGGAGCCTGGCAGGAGGTCGTGGTGACGTTGGCAATTCTCAGCAAAGACGGAAACCAGCCAGCAAGGCGCCTCCACCCCCGGGGTTCGTTCCGCTGCAGTGCCGTTCCGCAACGACCCAGGGACCGCGAGGGTCGTTACGCGGGCATAGGAAACGCAGCGATTTTCCCGTGCTCACCTCAGCGCCACGCGCTTGGTGCCAGGCTGACGAAACACCTTGTTGTCGAGCGCCCGCCACGGCCGTGGCTCGTGCCCCAAGCAACTCCCACGGTTGACCGGGATTGGTCCGGATCAGCCTCACTATTGGCGTAGCGATACGAGGTCTGGGGGTGGAGGCGCCTTGTTGGCTGAATCGTTGCCTTGGTCGAGCATTGCCAACTCGAAGCCGCAACCCCCGGACCTCGCATCGCGGTTTTTGCGTTCTGGCGTCAACGACTGTCTGGGTCCCCTCCAGGCGATAGGAGGCGGGACCGGCCGGTCCCGTCGCGGCCTCGGCGAGGCCACCTACAACGGAGGCGTTCGAACTCCAAGCTTCGTGGAAGGTGCAGGTCGAGGCCGCCTCCAGCGGAGCCGACTTGCAGTCGTGGGAATCCGGGTTGTCTTCCACGCAGTCCCTACGCTCCGATCCATTGAAAACAGCGAAGAACCAGAAAAAAACCCTTGGAGGTGCTGAGGAACTTGGGCGTTTTGGGTTTGGCCCTTCGGGGCGCGGTGCGCACGTTCTTCTCTAATGACGCTTTCGTCTGCTCCTTCCCGCCGTCGAATTCGAATCCTCGGGGTCAGTTTTTGCGTGGTGGTGTTCGTGCTCTTGAGCGTGTTCGCCTGGGCATGGCGACGCTTTCAGTCCAGCCTGCCCCAGCTCGATGGCTCCGCAAAACTGGCCGGATTGGCCGCGCCCGTGACCATCCAGCGTGACCGGGCCGGGGTGCCTACCTTGCGGGCCTCGTCACGCGTTGATCTCGCCCGGGCGACCGGGTTCGTCCACGCGCAAGATCGTTTCTTTCAAATGGACCTGTCGCGCCGCCGCGCCGGAGGAGAACTCGCCGAGGTCTTCGGTCCGGCCGCGCTCTCCCTTGACCGGGGTGCGCGATTGCACGAGCTCCGTCCGCTGGCGCGGCGCGTTCTCGCGCAGGCAAACGCCTCGGAACGAGCCTTGCTCGAAGCCTACACCGCGGGCGTGAACGCAGTCCTGAGCGGAGGCCCGCGCCCTTGGGAATACGACGTGCTCCGCCTCGAGCCGGCGGCGTGGCTGCCCGAGGACTGCGTGCTCTGCATCTACGCCATGGTGCTCGACCTTCAGGACGAAAACGGGCGCTACGAGCAGATCCTGATGACCGTTCGCGATCTCCTCGGCCCGGGGGCCCTCGCCTTCTTCGCGCCATTGGTTGGACCGGCCGACGCAGCCCTCGACGGGACCACCGCGCCCCTGCCCCCGCCTCCCTCGGCCCGGGCGATCAACCTCCGCGTGCCGAGCGCAAGCCTGCCACCGGCGGCCTCCTCAACTCCCGCATCCCCGACTGCTCGCGACTTGGTCTTCGGCGCCGAACCCGACGCCTTTCCCGACGTCCGGCCCGGCTCGAACAGCTTTGGACTGGCGGGGGCTCCCGCCGGCGGCGCTGCCCTGCTGGAAAACGACATGCACTTGGGACTGAGTGTGCCGACGGTCTGGTACCGGGCCCGTTTCATTTGGCCGGACAGCGCGACCAACCCTGCGTTGCACGAGGTCACCGGGGTCACGCTGCCCGGTGCGCCCGCCATGGCCGTGGGGAGCAACGGGCAAATCGCCTGGGGCTTCACCAACAGCTACGCCGACACCGGCGACTTGGTTCTCGTTCAAGTCGACCCGGTTCTTCCCGAAGGACTGTACACCTTGGGAAATCGCCCGGCGGAATTCGAACGGCGAACGCAGACGATCAAGGTGAAAGGAGCCCCCGACGAGGTCTTCGTCTCCCGCTGGACAGTCTGGGGACCGATTGTCGGCGAATCCCCTGGCAAACACCCCTTGGCGCACAAATGGACCTTCCACGATCCCGAGGCGGTCAATCTCGGCCTGGTCAATCTGGAAACCGCCAAGACCGCCGCCGAGGCCATTGCGATCGCGCACCGATCAGGAGTACCTGCGATGAATTTCCTCGTGGCTGACCGAGCCGGTGAACTTGCCTGGACCATGGCCGGAAAGCTTCCGGAGCGCTTCGGCCATGATGGCCGCCTGCCCATTTCCTGGGCCTACGGAGATCGCGGTTGGAGAGGTTTCCTTCCACCCGAAAAAATGCCGGTCCATTACGCCGCGCGCGGAGGTGCGATCTGGACCGCCAACCAGCGCATGATGGGCGGCGAAGCGCTCGACCGGCTTGGCGACCAAGGATCCGACGAGCCAGCCCGTGCCTCGCGGATTCGAGAACGGATCACGACGCTTGCCGCTCGCCCCGCCACGGAGCCCAGGACCCCGGCCGATCTGCTGGCGATTGCCCTGGACGACCGCGGTGTCTTCCTCGACCGCTGGCAGAAACTGCTGCTCGACACGCTCTCCGCGCCGGCGCTGGCCGGCCATCCGCGACGAGCCGAACTCCGCCGGGTGGCGGAGCATTGGCAGGGCCGGGCAACGATCGCCAGCGCGAGCTACCACCTGGTGCGTACGTGGCGGATCCGGGTGGCCTCCCGTGCATTCGAGCCGATTTTCGCTCCCTGCGTTGAGGCCTGGCCAGGATTCAACTTTCGCGCCCTCCCGCAGGAATCCCCACTCTGGGCCCTGCTTGAACTCAAACCCCAGCACCTGCTCGCCCCCAAGTATGCCACGTGGACCGATCTGCTGCTGGCCGCCGCCGACGATGTCACCACGGACTTCGAGCGTCAGGGTGTCCCGCTCTCCGAAGCCACCTGGGGTCGCCGCAACACCCTGCGCATGCGCCACCCCTTCAGCCGGATCCTGCCCGCGTGGCTGGGGGCGTTTTTGAACATGCCGGAACAACCCCTGCCGGGAGATTCGAACCTTCCCCGGGTGCAATCGCCGACCGACGGCGCCACCGAACGCATGGTCGTCTCTCCGGGCCGTGAAGCAGAGGGCATTTTTCATCAGCCCGGCGGCCAGAGCGGTCACCCGCTTTCGCCGTATTACCGCGTCGGACACGACGATTGGGTTCAGGGCAAGCCCAGCCCTTTCCTCCCCGGCGAGGTCCAACACACGCTGACGCTCGCCCCGTGAGCAAGCGCGGCCTTGCTCTCCGGCCCCCGGAGACGCTTGCTCTCCCGCGGGCACACCGCCCGCACCTCGGATGAAAACCAAGCAAAAGAGCCACTCGGTCTACTTCGCGAGCGAACTTTTCAGCGTCAAGCACCTGATCGGCAACGCCTACCTGGCCGAGGCAATTTACGAGAAGTCGCACGGCCGCTTTCTCTGCCGACTCCCGCAGGATTTTGAGCTGCGCGGTCTGCACCCACAGACGATTCGGGATCAGGACATCCGTGCACTTCTCGAATGCGACCTCGCCCTGTTCAACTTTGATGGGACGGAATTGGACAGCGGTACCGTGATCGAATTCATGTTTGCCAAGTTCGCCGACATTCCGTCGGTCGTGCTTCGCAGTGATCTCCGGGGCGCGGGTGACCAAGGCAAGGGTGACCCCTGGAACCTGATGGCCAGCTTCTATCCGCGCACCGCCACCGTGGTGGTGCCAAGTCTGATCCGGTACCGGACGCTGCAGAAGAAACGCCGCGGGAACCGCGCTCCCGGTGACGTGGTTCATCTGGCGGGACAGCATGCGTCGGCCACGGCCACACTCGCCTGCGACCAGCTTGCCACCAGCGTCGTCCGGGCGCTCAACAAAGTCGCCGCGCTCGAACCGGTGATGCCGCGGCACCTGCAGGAGGAAGTCTATCATTGGCTCTCGCGCATGCCCGGCCTGCGGGGAAAGGAAAGGGCGCTGCGCAAGGAGCTCGAGCGCGTCCTCGAACGCAAAGTCGAGCGAGGGTTGCTCTAGAAACCGCATTCTGAAAAGTCCTGCCATGCTCCACGTGCTCAACCACCCGCTGGGGGCCCATTGCATCACCCACCTGCGCGATCAGACCACCAAGCCGGCGCTGTTCCGCACCCTCGCCTACCAAGTCAGCCTGCTGCTCGCCCTCGAAGCCACCCGTGACCTGCCCACCCGAACCTTGGGTGTGCAAACCCCGTTGGAGCTGATTTCGAGCCAAGTGCTGGCCCAGCCGCTCGTCGTCGTGCCGATCCTGCGAGCCGGATTGGGCATGGTGCAGCCGTTCACCGATCTGTTTCCCGATGTCAGCGTCGGTTACATTGGCCTCGAGCGTGACCATACCACCGCCGTCGCCCGGAGCTATTACTGCAAACTGCCCGCCCTCAACGGACGCCGTATTCTCGTGATCGATCCCATGCTCGCCACCGGCGGAAGCGCCGTGCAGGCACTTTCGGTGATCAAGGAGCGTGGCGGCCAGGAACTGCGGCTCGTCTGCATTGTCAGCGCCCCCGAGGGCGTTGCCGCCGTCCACGCCGCTCACCCGGACGTACCCATCTTCACGGCCGCACACGACCGCGAACTGAACTCGCGCAAGTACATCCTCCCGGGTCTGGGGGATTTCGGAGACCGCCTTTACGGCACCTGAACCGACGAGGCTTTTTTCCTTTGAACGAGGGCTCCCTGTGGGCAATAAACGCCTATCGCTCGTCAAGCCATGCGGAGCGTCCAGCCGACCCTCCGTGCATACTTCTCCCATGATCTCCCCACAAGATCTCGACCTTGCCCGACCTGTCGCCGCGCGGCTCGCGCGCCCAGCCGCGCCTGACCTTGACCTGATTCGGAAATATTCCGGACCGGCTCCTCGTTATACATCTTATCCGCCTGCCACCCAATTCCATACCGATGTTGCAGCCTTGGCGGTGGATGCATCCTTGGCCGAGGATAACCGACCCGACGCCGGGCCGCTCTCGCTTTACCTGCACCTCCCTTTTTGTGAGACCCTCTGCTGGTATTGCGGGTGCAACACGGTCATCACCCTCCGCCACGGCGCGGCCGACGTCTATCTGGACAACCTGACTCAGGAACTCGACCTGACGGTCGCGCGCCTGGACCGCACCCGTCAGGTCACCCAACTCCATCTTGGGGGTGGCACGCCGACGTTTCTCTCGCCTGACCAACTCCTGCGTCTGAGCGCGCTCCTGAAGGCGCGATTCGCCTTTGCAAAGGACGCGGAAATCAGCGCGGAAATCGATCCGCGCCGCCTGACGGGCGATCATGTCGCCGCCCTGCGTTCGCTGGGCGTCAATCGGGCCTCACTGGGCGTCCAGGACACCGACGCCACGGTGCAAAAGGCGATCAATCGCATCCAACCGCACGAACTCAACCAACAGGCAGTGGAGTGGTTGCGCGCCGCCGGCGTCGGTTCGATCAATCTGGATCTGATTTACGGACTGCCGCTGCAAACGCCCGCCACCTTCGCGCGGACGATGGAGGACGTGCTCACGCTTCGTCCCGAGCGGCTGTCGGTCTTTAGTTACGCGCACGTGCCATGGATGAAGCCCGCGCAGAAGATTTTCGAGCACCGGGACCAACTGCCTGCGCCGGAGGAGAAACTCGCGATGTTCGCCTTGACGCACGAGCGGCTGATGGACGCGGGTTACATCGACATCGGATTGGACCATTTCGCCCGGCCGGACGACGAACTCTCCGTGGCCCTCCAGGAAGGCACCCTGCATCGCAATTTCCAAGGATACACCACACGCGCCGGAGCCTCGCTCTACGGTTTCGGAGTCTCCTCGATTTCCCAGACCGCGAACTCCTACCGGCAGAACCACAAGACCCTGACCGCTTGGCGCGATGCGCTCGCCGCCGGTGAACTGCCGGTCGAACGTGGACTCCGGCTGACCGAGGAGGATCAGCGCCGGCGGGAGTTGATCATGGACCTGATGTGCCGGCGGGAACTGGATTTTGCCGACCTGAGCCGCCGCCTGAACGTGGACGTCGCCAGCCGCTACGCCCCCGAACTGGCGTCGTTGGTGGACCTTGAGGCCGACGGCCTGATCGAATCCGACGCGACGGGCGTGCGGGTCACCGCCCGCGGTGCACCGTTGCTGCGGGTTGTCGCCTCCCGGTTTGACGCCACCTTCCAAGCGGCCACCCGCCGGCACGCGCAGGCCGTCTGAGGTCATGGGTGGCCGTTGTCCATCGGTCCAAAAACTTTACCCCAAACCTTGGCATCTCCGCCCATTTGGCATAGGCGAACGAGTCCGTCATTCCTCCCACGCCGTCCCCATGCCTTTTCGTATCGCCAAAAGCTTTCTGGTCGAAAGCGGCCATATTCTCAGCAAGCACCCCGGTGCCTGCCGGTTTCCCCACGGCCACAGCCGCACGGTCGAGATCGTCCTTGTGGCTGAAACCCTCGACAACCGCGACATGGTGTCGGATTTCAAAGCACTGAAGCAGGCGGTCGCGCCGTTTGTCGAACGCTTCGACCACAGCCTCGCCCTGAACACGGACGATCCCCAGTTCAGCTACCTCGAGAACACCTACGGAGATCGGATCATCCGGTTTGAGCACGTTGACCCGACCAGCGAGGTCATGGCTCGGATGATCTTCCAGCACGCGCGCGACGCCCTGCAGAAGCTCGCCTCCGAGACCGGACCGGATACCCGCTATCCAGTCCGTCCGATCGTCCGGGTCGAGAAGGTGCGGGTGACCGAAACCGCCTCAAGCTGGGCGGAATACTGGGAGTAAAACCGCCGGCTGGCGCGTGGTTTTTGACCTGGGAAGCCACGCCTGACAGGGTCCTTTGTTTTGGGGCACTCCCCCAAAAAAGACCTTGGCACGCCTGCCCACCGTACTTGCTTTTGATTTGACCTCTCCGGTCGTTTTCAGGCTCCGTCCCCGTTGCCATGCGCATGTCATCCCTTCTGTCGACCTTGGCTTTCGGCAGCCTTGCCGTGATCTCCCTTCCTTCGCTCCCCGCCGCGGAAATCAGCCTGACGCTCGCGTCCGCCGCGGTGGATCGCGCCGGTCAGGTCATCACGTTCACCCTGCCCGCAGCGGCCCCAAAATCACCGGTGATTCGCGATGCGCAGGGCCACCGATGGGCGCTGCAGGTCGAAGCCGATCGTACCGCCCGATTCGTTCTGGCCTGGCAGGCCGCCGGCACCGCGCCGACGTTTACGATCGAGAGCGGGCCGATGTCGGGTTCTGGAAGTGGCGTCGCGGTGACCCCATCGTCCGGCGATTTGGAGATCACGGTCGCCGGAAAACCCGCCCTCAGTTACCGGATGGACCCGGAGAAGCTTCCCCGCGCCGATATCAAACCGGAGTTCAAGCGTGCCGGGTACCTGCACCCCATCTTCTCCCCGGCGGGAAAATTGGTCAGCGACGACTATCCGGTGCAACACGTGCACCACCACGGAATCTGGGCGCCGTGGACAAAGACCCGTTTCCAAGGACGCAAACCGGATTTCTGGAATATGGGACAGAAGACGGGCACCGTCGAATTCGTCGGACTTGAGCGCACGTGGAGCGGGCCGGTGCATGGAGGGTTCGTCGCCCAGCAGCGGATGATCGACCTTTCCGCCCCGACACCGACGGTGGCGATCAACGAGACTTGGACCGTGACCACGTACGAGGTTGCCGGAGCCACCCGACCCGTCCGGCTCTTCGAGCTCGAGCTGACGCAAACCTGCGCCACGAGCGATCCGCTGATCCTGCCCGAGTACCATTACGGTGGCCTCGGTTTTCGGGGACGAGCGAACTGGTTGGGAGAAGCGAACTCCCGCTTTCTCACCTCCAACGGTGAGACGGACCGGGTCAAAGCCCATGCCAGTCGGGCCACCTGGATCAACCAGTCGGGTGATGCGGAGGGGTCGACGGTGGGCCTCACCCTGATGGACCACCCGGGAAATTTCCGTTCGCCCCAACCCCTGCGCGTCCACCCGAAGGAACCGTTCATCTGTTACTCGCCGTCGCAGTTGGGCGACTGGGCGATCGAGCCCGGGAAACCCTACACGGGACGCTATCGGTTCGTCGTGACCGATGGCCCGCCGGACCCGGCATTGTTCGAGGCGTATTGGCAGGGGTATGCCAAACCGGCCGAAGTCCACGTGACGGTACGCTGACAAAAGCGGCTGGCGGCGGTTTGGTTGGCAGCATTCTGCGGCTGGATGTTCGACGGTTTTGAGAGGGGGCTCTTTCCTCTGATCGCGCGTCCAGCCTTGCTCGAGATGAAGGCCTCGACGACAGCTTCGCCCGAGCCGGTGCGATCATCAGCCTGATCCATCTGCTGGACTTGGTCGTCATCTGGTTCGCGCCTGAGACCAAGGGCAAACCGCTGCCAGAGTAAGCCGAGCCCGCGGAACCCTCCGGTTCGTTGGGTCAAACAGGTCCGCACCGCCTCGCGGATCTGCTGGTAGCCCGGCTTGGAACCACCGCTGCTAGGTAAAAAAGTACCGGGTCAGATGGAAGAACAGCGGCGCGGCAAAACACAGTGAATCGATCCGGTCGAGCATGCCGCCGTGGCCTTCGATCATCGCGCCGAAGTCTTTGACTCCGCGGTCGCGTTTGATCGCCGACATCACGAGTCCTCCGCTGAATCCCATCAGGCAGATCGCCAGCGCCATCAGGGCGGACTGCCAGGGGTTGAACGGTGTGATCCACCAGAGTGCGGCACCCAGCGCCACCGCGGAGGCGATCCCCCCGACAAAGCCCTCCACCGTCTTGCTTGGGCTGACCCGGGGCGCAATCTTGCGGCGACCGAACAGCTTGCCCCAGATGTACTGCAGCACGTCGCTCATCTGCACCACACAAACGAGAAAACAGAGCAGTTTCGCGTTCTGCCCTTCGTATCCCGGGATCCGGAGCGTGAGCAGCGCGGGCGCATAACTGACAAAGTAGATGCAGACCAGTAGGCCCCATTGCACCCGGGCGGTCCGCCCGAGGAAATCGGTCGTTTCACCCGCCATCGCCGCCCGGATCGGTATCCAGAGACACGCGTACACGGGGATGAGGATGCTGAAGAGCTCATACCACTCTGTCCAAACGAAGTAATAATTCGCCGGCAGGATGACGAAGAAGGCCCAGAACAGCGCCCGGTGGTCACCGCGGTGCGTGGGCACGAGGGTGACAAACTCCCTCAGGGCGAGAAACGACATCACCGCAAACAACAGGACGGAAGCCCCGTGCCCGGCGACCACCGCCACCCCAAAGAACCCGGCCATGAACCACCATGCCCGGATCCGGGCGTTGAGGTTACGCACCACCGCCTGCCCGGACTCGCTCCGCGTCGTTCTCGCAAGCACCGCCCCGATGGCGGAGGCGACCACGAGGAGAGCGAGGAGACCGCCAAAAAACCAACGGGCTTGCAGATCGTTCAAAAGGTCCATCGAAGGTCTCAGGGTGTGCGGAGCGCCATGACCGCCGCGCGGGCGCGCTCGGCGAAGGCATCCTTGGTCTCATCGGGCAGCCGGGAAATCGGCGGCCCCATCGTCACCGAGCAGATGAAGGGAATGGCCAGCAGCTCACCCTTCGGCAGCACCCGATTGAGGTTGTCGATCCACACCGGGATCAGCTCCGCCTCCGGATGGTCCTGGGCGAGATGAAACAGGCCGCTCTTGAAGGGCATCGGATCCGGCTCGGAGTACCGTCCGCCTTCCGGAAAAATGATGATTGAGTCACCTCCAGAGAGCACGGCACCCAATTCCCGGACGGGGTTGTTCGCGCGGGTGACCTGCTTGCGCTCGATCAGCACCACGTTGAAGACCGACGACGCCAACCACCGGCGGACCGGGCCACCCATCCAGTAGTCGCGCGCGGCCGCCGCGCGGGTGCGTCGTCGAATGGCCGGCGGCAAGACAGACCACAACACGACGAAATCGAGATTGCTCGTGTGGTTCGCAAAAAACACCCGCGGGCGATCGGACTCGAAAACCCCCTCCGGCCAGCGACCGCGGGCGCCGGTGAAGAGCCTCACGGCCGAAGTCAGCAACGTCGCGATCATCGGTTTTGCAGCTGGCGGCCGATCCGGATCAGGCGGCGTACCGACGTCAAGCCGGCGCCCACAATGATCACTCCAAGGAAACCAACCATGATCAGGCGCTGATCGCTGAACCGCACCTCACCCGCCCCGAGCAGGCAGGCGAGCGTGAGAAAAAACATCCGATGCTGTTTGGCCATCGGTCCGCAGAAGTCCTGGGCGAACCCCAGACTGCCTCCGAGCACCCTGAGGTACGCCGTGACCACCGCGAACAAAGCAGCCGTCCAGCCAAGGGTCACTCCCACCGGTGACATCGCCGCAAATCCCGCGCCGAGCAGAAGCACCGAATCCTCGATTCGGTCCGGAACTTCATTGAACAGGTCGCCGAGTTTCCCCTTCAGCCCGCATTCGACCGCGATCAGGCCGTCGAGCATGTTGCAGAGCAGCCGAAGCTGGATGCACAACGCCCCCACGCCCAACAGGACGCCTCGCTGCAGGCCGTCCGCCTGGCCCGCAAAAACCAGTGCCGTCGCCCCCCCAACCGCAATCAAGACTCCGATCACCGAAACCAAGTTGGGCGTGAAACCCAGCTTCGCCAGTCCCCGGGCGGTCGCGCCGGCCCAAGCCGCCGAGCGGGTCTTCAGCGGTCTACGATTCAGGGCTTCCATCGTTCCGAGACAATCGGCCGGACCGCCAAGGACAAGCTGTTACCCAGTCCAAACGATGTCATAGCTTGAATATTGACACAAGCTGCTGGACCTCGTCCGCTCCGGCTGGCGAGGGCATCCGGCGGCGGACAAACTGGCTCGCGGAGGCTGCCGGCCCCATTCCGAGTCGATCCGCTAACCATCCGTTGCTCACTGAGGTACTCTGTTTCATTGACGCCGCCAGCAAGGTTTTCGCGGGGGCCGATTTCCTCGCG
>Ga0163144_10002419_pt1 | contig 43091 bp, 64 predicted proteins | sample OliLak19BULKMAT1_FD_123175 | JGI IMG/M metagenome (GOLD analysis project Ga0163144, IMG submission 123175) | Freshwater microbial mat bacterial communities from Lake Vanda, McMurdo Dry Valleys, Antarctica - Oligotrophic Lake LV.19.BULKMAT1 | ecosystem: Environmental > Aquatic > Freshwater >...
GCAGCTACAGGTCATTGAGCGAGGAATGGAGCTGTGGAGCAACCCAGGGGATACCGTACTCAGCCCATTCGCAGGGATTGGCAGCGAAGGATATACCGCAATCCGCGCAGGCCGCAAGTTCGTCGGGGTAGAGCTCAAGGAGAGCTACTACAAGCAGGCATGCCTGAATATTGAATCAGCCGAGAAGCTAAAGACGCAATCTTCTTTGTTCGCCAACATCGGATGACGTACATTTCCCTTTGTGCCGGCATTGAGGCCGCGTCCGCCGCGTGGATTCCGCTTGGCTGGGTTCCAGTGGCTTTCAGCGAGATTGAGCCGTTCCCTTGCCGCGTGCTGAAGCACCACCACCCCGGCGTTCCAAATCATGGCGACTTCACGGCATTCGATTGGAGCGCTTACCGCGGCGCGGTCGATGTCTTGATCGCCGGTACACCCTGCCAAGCCTTCTCGGTCGCTGGCTTGCGCGGATCACTTGGAGACGCCCGCGGAAATCTAACACTGGAGTTCATACGTGCAGCAAACGCTATTCAACCTCGAATCATTGTCTGGGAAAACGTCCCAGGAGTTCTCTCGACGAGCGACAACGCCTTTGGCTGCTTCCTGGCTGGCATTGTCGGCTGCAATGAGCCCATCCTGGCAGAGCACGGATGGCCTAACGCAGGTGTGGTTCATGGACCCGCACGAGCCGCTTGTTGGCGAATCCTTGATGCCCAATACTTCGGATTGGCCCAACGACGCAAGCGTTTGTTCGTTGTCTCGTGTCCTCGAAACGGAGCCGATCCCGCAGAAATACTTTTTGAGTTTGAGAGCATGCGCCGGGATTCTCCGCCGCTGCGTGAATCGAGGCAAAAGGTTACCGGAACCCTTAGCGCGTGCGCTAACAGCGGTGGCGGGCTTGGCACAGACTTCGAGCTTGATGGCGGACTCGTGCCAGAAATAGCCTCCACTCTGGACAAAGGAACCCCAGGCAGAAGCCCAGGGTTCGGCAGGCAGTACGAAGACCAGTTGATTACAGGGCCAATAATGAGCAGAGAAGGTGCCGGCCTGTACGATCCGACTTATCAAACATTTGTAGTTTCCCCGCCGTTGACCCAAAACCCTTACGGCGATCACGAGTCGATGCCGACCATGCGCAGCAAAGACCTTGACACTTACGTCGCACACACCCTGCGAGGCCGCGGCTTTGATGCCAGCGAGGATGGGACGGGCCGAGGTACGCCGTTGGTGCCGGTCGCGATGGCCGTCAGACGATTAACCCCGCGAGAGTGCGAAAGACTTCAGGGATTTCCCGACAACTACACCGCAATTCCCGGTGCTGCCGATTCGCCGCGGTACAAAGCAATCGGGAACTCGATGGCCGTTCCGGTAATTGAATGGATCGGCCGGCGAATAATGGAGGCCGCCAGATGAGCAAGCTCCACTCTTATCCTTGGTATCCAGCCGACTGGCGGGACAGCGAAACCCGCGCGGCCATGTCGATGGAAGAGCACGGGATCTATCGGGAGTTGCTCGACTATTGCTGGGTCGAAGGAACCCTCCCTACAAGCCATAAACTGTTGATTAAACTGACCGGATGCACGGCCGAGGAGTGGGAACGATCAAGCGCATCGGCGCTTACCAAGTTTGAGGAGATCGATGGACGGCTGCACCATCGCAGGGTAGATGATCGGCGACCGGAACTGGTTCGATGGCACGAGCAGAAGGCGGAGGGCGGCAGGAGATCAGGCGAGGTGAGGCGTGAAAGAGCGCTCGAACACTCTTCGAACACTCTTCGAACAGACTTCAAAGACTCTTCGAACGGACTTCGAACACTCTTTGAACCATCCGCATCCTCATCCACATCCTTATCCGTAGTAAGCGGCGCTCAAAATATTCCAAGTCCCGATCAGCGGCCAGAGCCGGAAGATCCTGCGCCGCTGCCATCCGGGAGAAGGAAACCAACCCAATCGAAGAAATACCCGTGGCAGGGGCTGGACCGGCCAACGCTTGCCGAGATCCCCAAGCCGCCAAAACCACCGTCAAAAGCCGAAACCGACGAGGTAGCACGCATTCTAAGCGATTTTGGGGAGGTCTCGAGGGGGTTATCCCCACCCGATTCCGCCTTGGTTGCAAGGATTTGCACGGTTTTGGGCCGATCCGGCCAGCCGCCGGACGCACTAGTTGAGATTCTCAAACCGAGGCGCGATGCGATTCGCAATGCCAATTCGTGGGGTTTAGTGATCACCATCATCGAGGCGGCTTGCCGTGGCCGACCGGGGAATCAAAATGCCAATCCTACCCGCCAAGGACACACCGCCACTGCATCGTCGCCGTTCTTAAGGTAGTCGGATGGCGGAACTTAGATTGGAATGCGCTATCGTTCGTTTCTGACGAAAAAGGCGAAAAGTACTAAAAGACCGCTCCGGGCAAAGAAAAACCCTCAGCGCGTCAACGCTGAGGGTTTTTCTCAATAAGAAAAGAGGTCTTGTATGTTCTCCATACAGGACCTACCGACTGGGCCACCCACACTGTATCACGGCTTGCCTTGAGTGGGTGAGCATTTGTGTCGTCGGGCAGCGGCGCGTTTGGCGGTCATTGCCCCGCAAGGGCAACGGTCAGGCCCTCGCGGCCGACCAGTATTTAGCGCTTGCGAGTATGCGTCCTTGATCGCGTCGCGACTGGCTGTCAGGATTGCGGCCACTTGTTCGAGGGGCGGGAGGTTGGCCAGGGTCATTGGGCGGTCTCGGCTTGTTTTGTAGCGTATCGCTCAGCCAGTACGGCGTGGTTGAGGTGTAATTTACCATCGAGTACCCAGGCCAGCAGTGCGCCGGCCTGATAGATGTCGTAGGATCGCCAGTCGATCTGATCCGACTCATCCTCTAGCTCTGGCCATTTGACCGGCCAAAGGATTTTGTATTCTTCCCCTGCGTTATCCACGGCAGCTGCTTGGTAGGTGCCGTTTTGGTCGCTCGGGTAGGGATCCTGTGTGAGCACCAAGTGCTTCTCGCCGTAAGTCGCTGAGCCGTGAGGCTCTGGGTCTTTTGGGGCTGGGAGATCATAGTCTTCGGCGAATTCGATATTGGCCCAGCCTGTCTTGGGCAACACAAAGCTACCGCAGGAGCCATCTGCTTCCCACCGCGTGACTTCGGCGAGTGTGCAGGTAATCGCTCGCGTCGTGTAGTCGTGGTAGCACTCAACGTTAATTTCACTCGCGACAGTGGCCCAGTCTCCCCCGGCCATCTGAAAAGACTGTCGAACATCGCTCAACCAGTTCACAACACACCTGTTGCTATCGCCCCGCGCTCCGCTGTAAACTGGCCAAGGCCGGTATTCGATAAACCGCTTCACTCTCATCTGTTTCCCGTTAGCGCGTAGGACGATTTTGATTTCTTTTATGGCTTTCAATCGGCTCTCGATATTGTCGAGTTTTCGGTGCATCTCAGCATCCAGTTCGTCGATCGAGTAGCGATCAATTCCGGCCGGTCCGTCCGCGTAATCTCTTGTTGATGGGTTTGTGGTGTTCATTGTTTTTTTCTCCTGTGTCTGGTGGGGGGTTACTTGACGGGGCTCGCATTCATCCATAGGATCGCCACGCTGCCCCTGCGTGGGTGCCCGTAGTTGGCCAGCACTGTATTCGCCGCGTACGACGCAATGCACCGCTCAGCTCCATTGGCGGCACGCAAATCATAATACCCACGCTCATCGTACGTCTTGCGGATTGGTGCGAGGTTGTTGTCCTTGACGAACTGAATGGCTTCTTCGATTTCCTCGCGGCATCCCGCGTTGTTCAAATTGCTTCCGTATTGGTACATTGTCTTTTCTCTTTTCTCCGTCTGGCTTTCTTCTGATGGCCTCATCAGCGCCGGATTCACCGGCAGACCCCGGGTGGGGTTTCGGCCTGTTAGGCGACGACAGAATCTGTTACCGGCTCAATCGACACCGGCGGGAGCAAAGCAACCTTGAGGCGTTTAAGGATGTCTTTTTGGCGCTTTTCGTCGAGCTTGACCAAGATCTCCAGGCAAGAGGTATAGGCGCTGTCAGCGGTCACGGAGGCTAGCACTTTTTCAGCCTGTAGGGCCGTGCGAATCCGGTACTTGCTTTGGTTAACATCCGCGTCATCGCGGAGCACTTCGCAGATGTCCTCAATGCTTTCACCTTTGTCCAGCCGCGCCGTGATCTTATTCAGCGCCGTTCTTTGGCTGATCTTTGGTTCGTGCTCCGTGTCAATTTCAAATGGAGCAAGAACTCCATCCAGAGGCAGGTAAAGAACGAACGATATCTCGGCATTTCCTTTTTTGTTGATGCTCTGAGACTTGATTAGGCTGGCTTCGTCGAAGTCGGCAAAATTCTGCTGTCCAGACTTGCGGCCAACGAATGTGAGCGCTTCTCCATACTTGGGGTCTGTACCTGTTACGAGTGCAATGTACTGCTTCGTGTTGCCGTAGCATTTGGATACTACGGTTTTCGTTCGGACTGGGTATGTGGTGGTCATTTTCTTTTCTCCTGTGTCTGGGGGACTTAGCGGCTGAGGTTAATATCGGCAACGAGCTTGCTGTCGGTCGTTGTGAAAATCTGAGTGCTGTACGTCCGCGCACCGTGGTAGCTGTCCTGAGTGCGGATCGCGCCGTACTGGCGCTTTGATCTGGCGATTGCATTGCGGCGGATCTTGTTGGCTTCCTTGGACTGGTCTGCGCTTAGCTGTTTGAATGTCATTGTCTTTTCTCTTTTCTTTCTTCTGATGGCCTCATCAGCGCCGGATTCACCGGACGGACCCCGGATGGGGTTTCGGCCTGTTAGGCGATGCGTTCACTATTCGCCGCAGTCGTCTCCTGTCCCTGGGGGGTATAGTGCGGCTTCGAGATCGGCGGTAATCTTCTCATAGGTAGCTTGGTAGCCTTCCATGTCGGTCGCCATTTCCAGATCAGCTTCGGCTGATTCCAGGATCTCCGCGAGCGCTTGAGCGTTAGGTCCAATCTCGGCGATCCGGCCCTTGGCCTCGACCTTGGCAACCTCATAAGCGTGCTCGGTCTTCAATGCCTCTGCGCTCCAATCGTCATGGTCGTCAGTGGTGATCGTTTTTAGGGAGCGCATCGGGTTCCCGGTCTGGTGCATGTAGTCGGTGGTTTCAATCGTTGTGTTGGTCATTTTCTTTTCTCTTTTCTTTCTTCTGATGGCCTCATCAGCGCCGGATTCACCGGACGGACCCCGGATGGGGTTTCGGCCTGTTAGGCGCGGTCGATCATCCGCAGGTTGAACGGGTGCTGGTAGCCTTCTGGACCCCAGGAGGCGAGGATCGCGGATACCGCTGTTTCGCCCGCATCTACTTTTACAGCGGTTTCAGACTCTTTGCCATCGCCGTTGCGGGACCAGATAAAGCCATCTTTTGCGAACAGCTCGTACTGCCTGTCGTCGCTCCCGAGTATCCTTGCGAGTGCATCATCGTTGTGGCGGTATGAGCAAAATGCGTCATAGTGGCGAACCTGGCCGAAAATCATTACGCTGATTTCGTTTTCGGTGATTTCTGTTTTGCAATCGAAGCAGGTCATTGTCTTTTCTCTTTTCTGTCCGGCATCGCTGCCTGACATAACTATATTGACAGAGATTGACGGCCATGTCAAGAACTATTTTGGCAGCGCGCGAGAATAACTGGTGATTGACCTGGCGGGTGGGGAAATGCCAGAATCTCAAGCATCTGGCCGCGAGCTGTGCAAGCTCGCTATCCAGGCTGATTGGCGGATGGCGAGCAACCCGAGAGGGCCAGCTCACCGAAGCGCACCGGCAGCAAGATCGCGTGGAATCGCTAATCTAGGCCCAACATGAGCAATGGGGGGTAGGGGGGAGCTGTTTGGGAAAACGATGCCCTTGCCATGTGACAACATTTTGTGCAATAAATGTTTCAAGCGCGGCAAAGATTTAATTAGATTGCGTACTGGGCTAGGAGTACTCTCCTCAGCCAACTGTCGATGGGTGGTGCAATCGCTCCGCTGGCGAGTACAGCGAGACCCCAACATGATCGCACCAGCGTACCCAGACATCCTGCAACTCTTCGATTCTGCCGGCGTGGCTCAATGCACCATCTACGCCGGCGACGCTAAGCGCCTGGTCAAGCGCGGACTTGCCGAACTGGTACTGGACCACGGCGAAATCGCAGGAATCATCTGCACCGGCGGCATAGGTAAACCCTCACATCCCAAACCCAAGCTTGGCCACAATCACACTGTCACCATCACAGTCGCTGGCGGTAACTGCCAGTGCGAGATCCAACGGTTACCATCTGGCCATGGCGTGTACAAACTGAAAAATTGCATCGGCTAGCGTGGCAAATAAGACACACATTACCCTATACCTGAGTCAACCCCATGCCGCAGTGTAAGGCCAAAGGGAAGACATCGGGCAAGCCCTGCACTCAGTCTGCGATCAAGGGCGGCACGGTATGCAGGATGCACGGAGGCAGCGCTCCACAGGTTCGAGAGGCGGCTAAGCTCCGGCTGTTGGCGATGGTGGATCCGGCACTGGCAGCACTGCATGAGATCGTGGCGGATAAGGACCCAGTCGCGCGGCAACAGCGGTTAGGCGCAGCTCGGGACATCCTCGACCGGGCCGGACTCAAGGCCAAAGATGAGGTAGAGATCAGCGGGCCTGACGGTGCGCCGGTCAACTTTGTGATTCATGGCGTCAAACCCAACTCAACAGATTGAGTTCCCCGAAAAGGCGCTCTTCCTCCTGAGCGAGGCGGCGCGGTATAAGGGCATCTACGGCGGGAGAGGTAGCGGTAAATCATGGTCAGCAGCTCAAGCGTTGGTGCTCCTTGGGATCAAAAGCCCTGAGCGCATGCTATGCGTCCGGGAGACTCAAAAGAGCATCGCCGATTCGGTTCACCAGCTCCTCAGCGACCAGATAGCGCGGCTGAATCTGGGCCTGTACTACCGGATTGAAAAAGCTCGCATCATCGGCCTGCAACGCTGGGGTGGGGAATCAACGTACTTCACCTTCGGCGGATTGAGAAACGATCCCGATGCCATCAAGTCGATGGAGGGCGCGACTAAGGTATGGGTGGAGGAGGCGAACGGCGTCGGCAAGCGATCCTGGGACATTCTGATCCCCACGGTGCGGCGCGAGAAGTCGGAGATCTGGCTGACGTGGAACCCCGAGTTGGACTCAGACGAGACGCATATTCGCTTCGTTCTGCAACCACCGCCGAATTCGATCATCCGCAAAATGAACTACCTGGATAATCCGTGGTGTCCCGACACGCTCAAGAAAGAGGCGGCATATCTCAAGAGCATCAATCCACGCGAGTACGAGCATATCTGGCTCGGGCACTGCAAGAGCGCCGTGGAAGGTGCCATCTACGAGGCTGAGCTAGCGCAGGCTGAAGTAGAGGACCGGATCACTCGCATCCCCTACGACCCTGCCAAGCCGGTTCATACGTTCTGGGACTTGGGCTGGAACGACGAGACGGCCATCATCATGGCTCAGTCGGTGGGATTTGAATTTCGCATCATCGACTATGAGGAGGGACGCAAGACTACGCTTGAGGCGTTCATCAAGCGCTTGCAGACTCGGCCTTACGTGTGGGGCACGGACTGGTTGCCTCACGATGCGGTGAGCGGGCAGTTCGCGGCGGGTGGGCGCTCGATCCAGCAGCAAATGATGGAGATGGGACGCAAGGTGCAGATAACCCCTAAGCTGCTCGTGCATGATGGCATCAACGCGGCTCGAACGATCTTCCCTAATATCTGGTTCGACCGGGAGCGATGCGCGGATCTGATCCAGCACATGCGGCACTACCGATACGCTGAGTCGGTCAACGGCATGGTTCGTCGGGAGCCGTTTCACGACACGCACAGCAATGCTTGCGACGCCTTCCGGTACATGGCTGTGGCGCTCAAGGCTGCACCGAATCCATTGGCGGGCCGAAGCCGCAACGACGATGGCAGACAGGGGATTGGAATTAAATGCCAACAGCACAAGATATCATCACCGACGCGCTGCTCGAAGCCAACGTACTCGATCAACCTGGGCAGACTCCCAGCGCTGAGCTACTCGCGTACGGCCTCGGCAAGATCAACAGGCACAACGCGATATGGAGCACCCGACAGCTCTACATCTGGACCGAGCTATTCACGCGGTTCACTCTCGTCGCCAGCCAGCAGAGTTACACGATCGGACCGGCCAGCACATCGGCTAACTGGACGGCGGATCGGCCTGTTGGGCAGGGTCCTGGCAACGGCATCAAGTACGCCAACCTGGTAATTACCGGCTCGCCTGATGTTTTGCTGCCAATGGCAATTCTCAACGCGGAGGATTGGGCCTCGATGCGGGTACGAGACATAGACACGACCACGCCAACAGCAATCTACAATGACGGGGCAACTCCAAAGTCTACGCTGTACTTGTACGGCGTCCCAACGCTGGCATATCAGCTTGAGCTGTGGCGCAACAAGCAGATTGGCCAGTTCTCCATGCTCTCCGATGCGTTCGATTGGCCTGCCGGGTATCAGGAGGCGGTGACGCTGACGCTGGCAGAGGGATTGTGTGGGCCACTCGGTCGCAAGATGCCTAATGGGTTGCCGGAGATGGCACGACGGGCAAGGGCAGCGGTTACCAGCCTCAATTCAGCCCCGGGCAAGCTCGACAACGATGCAGCGCTGAGCGGCGGGCGATCTGGCGGGTACTTCAACTACAAGACTGGACAGGTGATCTAAATGGCATCAGCGCTAACGCATATCACAACGTCGATGCAGCTATTGAGCAAGCTGGCACCGGGCGGCACTCCCAACGCAAGCGAGCAAACGCTATTCCTCGCGCTTCTGAACGGGATGCTCGAATCGTGGACGATGCGCCGATTGCTCGGAGCGGTTCGCACAATCACAATTTCGGGCAAACAAACCACGGTGGGCGTGTCTGGATCGGTCACGACGCTGACAGACGTAGGCGGCACCGAAACCACCACGGTTACGCCGGTCACTGTGACGCTGTTTGCCTCAACGGCAACAAGCAACACATACCCGACGGGATGGGATCAGGCGATTCAATTCAATCTGGCGCTCGTGATCGCCTCAACTCTGGGCGTCAAGCCATCCGATTACGTGACATCCAACGCGCAAGCCACACTGGCAGCGATTACCCCTCCCGAGCCGACTCCAACAGCATAAACAATGCCATTTGTAACTTACCCAGGCTTCGCTGATGCGACCTATCAGCAGTCGTCTGAAAATTTATCCGTTGATCGGGCGATAAACTGCTACCCGCACCGCAACGAGCTAGGAACCGGCAAGGGTTCGCCGGGGTTGATCCTTCGTCCGGGCCTGACATCTTTCTCCGTGCCAGGTCTGGGCGTGGGACGTGGCATATTTGCAGGCGATGAACGCATGTTCGCCGTCGTCGGTACCAAGCTCATCGAAGTCAGCAGCGCTGGAGTGGTCACCGTGAAAGGTGACATAGGGTCGGGCTCGTCTCCCTGCTATATCGGCATTATCGGGACAAGCGCTACGGCGCAATTGTTCGTTGTTAATCCCGACACTGGCAAGGCATATTACGATGTTGGGGCAGGCCCAGTGCTCTGCCCCACGCCGGCTGATGTTTCGTGGGGCGCGGTACTCAAAGGCTTCGGCTATGCAGTCGGAATCAACAGCAATTCCATTTTTCAGAGCGCATTTCTCGATTTGTCCTCGTGGCCGGTGCTTACGCAGGGGCAGAGCGTTGCATCGAGCGACCGGGTAGCGATGATCTACAGCGACTACGACACGCTGATGATCTGCGGACGGCGCACCACACAGTTCTGGTACAACAACGGACAGGCGGGCTTTGCGCTTACGCCGATCATCAATTCGTTTGTCCAGGAAGGCACCAGCGGGCCGTTCTCGTTGGCCTCCGTCGATGGGATTCTCTGCATGTTGAGTGGCTCCGAGCGTGGCGCGGGGCGGGTGATAGCGATTACGCCGGGCAGGGCGACGCGGATCTCAACGTACGCCATTGAGCAGCAGATACAGGCCTATTCGAGCACCGGCGAGGCGGTCAGCTATGCGTACCAGTCGAATGGCCACAGTTTCTACGTGATGGCGTTCCCTTCGGCGCTGGCTTGCCTTGTCTACGACTTCACGGAGAAGGCATGGCATGAGCGGGCGGGCTGGGATGGCTCAGCGTACACGGAGTATCTGGGATACCTGCACGCGGTCACCTTCGACAACCGCCATTACGTGATGGCTCGGGCGAATGGCACGATTTACCGGCAGCAGGAGACGGTCTACCGGGATGCCGGGGTGTCGTTTCGGGCTCAGCGCGTCGCGCCGGTACTCTACAACGGCGGCCGCGTCACCTACCACGCGCTCAGAATTGACCAGCAGATTGGCGATGGCTCGGGGACGCAGGGCGCGAAGATGAGCTACTCGGTTAACGGCGGTCTGAATTATGGCTCGGATGTCACCGAGACCACCGGTGCCAATGGCGAGGAAGGCGTCCTCGAATGGCGCAATCTTGGGCAAGCCGGGCCGCGCGGATTCGTTGCCAACGTGAAATGGGATGACGGTTTGGAGATGGTTTGCTCTGGCGCCAGGGTGGACGTGCGAGAGGATGCGCCGTAAATGGCAGGCCAACCGCCGCCACCGGTATTCAACCCCGCGCCAGTCAGAGAACACGCTGTAGGGGTAAGGGTTGGCAATGAAGAGGTATTCGGGGAGTTCACTCGCGCCTGGCTGATGTTCTTCATGCTCTTGCAGGACCAGATTGGCCACTCGCTTGAGCAGATTGAGATCCTGGGCGGGCAGGACATCTTCCGGGGTACGGCGTTGCTCGAGGGCATCCAGGCCGTAGGGACCAACAAGCTCAATCCTGAGTACGTGGTTCAGCTTCCAGCGGGCTACAAAGCGGTGTTGTCGCGTGGGTTCGCCAGTTCCATCGTCAACCCGGCGACAACGAGTTTCATCATGAATTTCACCGTGAACACGGACAACCGGGCAACGGCAACTTACACGCCGATCATGACTTCAGGCATCACTATCGCAGTCGCGGCAAGCCGTGGGCAGTCCGCGGCGCTCGACATCACCGAGCTATTCGATGGGGACATTATCCAGGTGAATGTGACGCAAGCGGACGGCACCGTGGCGGGAGTGGACGCGGTTTTATTGGGCACTGTCGAGCCGATCTAAGGATACAAATATATGGCAGCAATTTTACAATTCGCGGATTCGTTCGATCACTATGCGCTAGTGCAAATCAATGGTAAATGGACGGCTGTTGGTATGCCAGGTCCATCTTTAGTGGTTGGCCGTACCGACATGGCACTTAACTTGGTTTCTCAAGGATTCACCACCCTCCCAGGTGGTGCTCGCGATAACTTAACAATGGGTGCATTTCGTAGGTCGAACACAATGGGTGATACGCAAGGGCAGTTGATCATTGGTTCTAATGGTTCCTTTGCAAATGCCACGGCACGCTTTGAAGCCGATGGCAGGATCAGTGCCTACAACAAGTTGGGCACAAAAGTCGGCACATCTACCAATGTCGTGTATGAACTTAGCGTTGGACACTACATTGAGTTGGGTGTTTCTTGTAGTGAAACCCTTGGGCAAATCATCGTGCGCGTGGATGGCGAAGAGGTGATCAATGTCAGCGGCACCAACACGGGAGCAACCACACAATCGTTTGGCGTTGCGGGGACTGGCGGAGGCACTTTCACCAACTACGACGATCTTTACGTGAGTTGGGACAATGCCAGCGCAATCTCGTTCATGTCGGATGTCGAGGTGCGGGCCATTTTCCCGGATGGGGCTGGGGCACTCACTGATTGGACTGGAGTGTCGGGCGCGAACTATACCAACGTGGATGAAGATCCTCCCGATGTTGCTGACTACAACAAATCCGCGGTGGTGGGCAACGTAGACACCTTCACGTTCCCTGACCTGACATTCACTGGCACGGTGTGGGGTGTACAGTTTTGTGCCTATGCAAAAAAAGATGACACCGAGATTCGCGCAATCCAAGGCGTCTGTCGAATTGGCGGCGTGAATTACCTCAGCACCAACACCGAGTACCTCTCCACGGATATCATGTACTACCGTTTCGTCTGGGGATTAAACCCGGCAACCACTGCGGCATGGACCGTTGCGCAAGTGAATGCGGCTGAGTTCGGTTACCGGATGGCGATTTAGTATGGCGCTGTATTTTTGTGATTCATTCGATCACTACAATACTTTCGGTCAAATGGCGTTGAAGTGGACTTTGGTTAGTACACCCTTTGCGTCTTTGTTGGCAGGCAGGACGGGTACAGCATTCAAGCCATTATTCTCATCGCACCATATTATCCCAGGAGGATTGAGGGGGGGCTTGGTTGTTGGTGCATGGAGACTGTCTGAAGTAATCGGTCCACTTAGTGCACAGATCAGAGTTGGAAATGGAGACGCTCCTAATGCCTCGGTAAGCTTTGCAGCCGATGGCACAATTACCGCACTGGATTGCTTTGGCGCGGTAGTGGGGGCGTCCACCTCTGTCGCAATTGAAGCAGCTAAGGCACATTACATTGAAGTTGCAGTGTCATGTGGTGGGGTAGCTGGGAGTGTGCAGGCTAGAGTTGATGGGGAGTTAATACTTGATATCCCTAATGTAAATACTGGCGTTGATATTATTGATGGAATTCCAACTAACCGTTCCACGGAAAGCTTCTCCCTCCAAGGCTCCGGCGGAGGCACAACCACACGGTACGACGATCTCTACGTGGCCTCGTCCTTTCTCGGGGATGTGAAGGTGCTGGCGCTGTACCCGAATGCCGTTGGCACATATTCAGACTTCACAGGTGTCCCCAGTGCAACGCTATACACCAATGTTGATGAAGCATTTCCTAGTGACGTGGACCACAACACCTCCACCACAGTAGGACACAAGGACACGTTCAACTTCACGGATATTAGCGGGACGGGGATTGTTAAGGGTATTCAACTGTGTGTTTTTGCAGACAGAGACGGGTTGTCTGGGGCGAGCATGAGGGGGGTATGTCGCATTGCTGGAACTGATTACACAAGCGTAGATGCCTTCTCAATAAATGAAGGGCCACACTACTCGATGTTTATCTGGGACGACAGCCCGGCTACTGGGGTAGCGTGGACAGTCGCAGAAATAAATGGGGCTGAGTTCGGGTATAAGTATGACGCGCTGGGGCCGGATGCCTTAAAGGCTTCTCAGGTTGTATTAGAGGTTGTGATCGCAGGTTCCTCCAATGCGGTGGTCGCACAGGTTGCGCTGGAGGCTGTGGGGATTGATCTCTCCAATGCCGTGGTTGCACAGGTTGCACTGGAAGCAGTTGGCATCGACCTCTCCAATGCCGTGGTCGCGCAGGCACTGATTGAGTTGTTGCAAGAAACCGAAGTTTGCGATTGCCCCGACGGCAACCGCAACATCATGTACTGAACATGTCTACAAACGAAACAACAGGGCGGCTAGAGGGTCCATGCCTCGGCTCCGTCTGGATCACATGCAATCAGAGCGGCAAGGCGGCATGTCCGCACTGCGAGAAGTTGTCCTGGGTCACGCCCTCACAGGTTGCTCCGCAGGCAGTAGGGAGTTGGGGCGGCGCATGCTCGCACGTCGTTGGCCCGGGGCTTGACGAGTACAAGAAAGTGGCGGTCATCTTCAAGGGAACAGCATGAAAATTCTCATCACGCTCAACAAGGACCGCAACCTTCCCGGCACGCTCGAAGTCACAGGGGCGGACTTCGGCCAAATCGCTTGTCTGGGGCGCTCAGACGGCAACCAGGCGTCGCTGGCGAACAATCCCACGCGCAGTCCGCTTAAGCGCATGGGAGACATCCCCGCGGGACGGTATACCGCGCGAGTTTGGCAGGCCAGCGGGCGTGCCGGCACGTTCGGACCTTACCGTCGGCTCCTGCTTGATGGCATAGAAGGGGATGCGCTCACGGCCAAACTAAATGGGCGCTCTGAGTTGATGATCCATGGCGGCGGTCCGTCGAAGAACGGATCACGCGGAGGGCTTCGGCCTACGTTCGGATGCGTGCGGGTGACAAATCCCGGCATGCTCCAAATACTCGATGCGCTCGACCGCGCCAGGCTGACACAGGTTGAAGTTCTCGTTGTCGAAAAGGATTGAATTAATTATGGCACTCTTCCCACTCATTAACCGCGTTGCTAGATACGCGCTCATCGTGCAGTCTCGCAGCGAGCACCGTGCGCGGTTTGGCAAGGAGGCTCCGGCCTTCGATTACTCACAGCCAGTCAAGGACTGGATCGACACGCGGCAGGATCTTCCAGCGGAGGAAGAGACAAGCTATCTCGGCATATCCTACTACCCTTCTAACGGAGAGCCAATCTACGACGCGAACAGAGTCGTAAAGACGCGGGTATTTTCGCTATTCCCGGAGGTGGCGACCTCATTCAACCTTCTACCTGAGCCAGTCCCGGCGCTTGGGGCGATCACGTCCAATCAAGCGGCCATGCTCCAGCGCAAGCGACCATGGCCGCTTGAGCTGAGAGAGGGTGAGCGCGTGGTGCTGGCTCCTGGCATCGGGACGATACCAGCGATTGACGATGGGAAGAACATCCCGTCAACCGGTGGCGGCTTTACAAGTTCTGACCGCGACTTGCTCATTCGCGTCGCTGCAAAGTTGGGCGCGTAATGCTTTCCGCTGTTTTGAGCCTCGGCATCCCGCTCGTTGTAAAGCTAGCTGAACGACTGAATGGCGGGGGGGCAAGTAAAAAGGCACTGGCGCTTGACGTGGTGAAGGCCATCGTGGCGCAATTCGCCGCGCCGGGCGTCGGTTTGCCGGGTGAAGACGAATTGGCCGCGCTCATTGAATCTGCTGTATCGGTGCTAAATAAGTCCGGGGATCTCGTCGGCGAGGATACCGTCATCGACGGTAAGCCGGTGGACGCTGAGCTCTTCGGCGCGGGAATGCTACTGTTGCGCCGCTCTGGCGCGTTAAGGGGTCAATCATGATTGTCCATCGCGCGAGTTATCCCGCCATCCGTCCTCGGCTCCGAACCGGGGATGTGGTGTTTTTCGGCGGTGCCGACGGCTTCTGGTCGAAGCTCATTCGCTGGGGGACCATGAGCGCGTACTCGCACGCTGCAATTGTGTGGAAGGTGGAGGGGGAAGACGTGCGGCTCATGGAATCCACGACGCTGCTTGAAGGTATGCGAGGCGTTCGGCCTACATCGCTGCTGAATCGGATCGTGGGCTACAAAGGCATCGTTGACGTTGCGCCGCTCTCGAAAGATGCGCGGCAATTCTTTGACGAGAAGGCTTGCGCGGATTGGCTGGAATCAGTCAACGGCAGGCCCTACGACACGCGCGGGGCTGGTATCTCGGGCATCGGACAATACCTTCGCATTCCTGGCCGGGAACGGGCTAATGCGCTGTTCTGCTCGGAGTTGGTAGACATTGCACACCGTAATGGCGGATTACTCGTCGGACGGGATCATACGCCAACGCCGCAAGAACTGGCCAAGCGGCCTATCTTTGAAGCGTTCTACCGCGTCCGGGAGGGGAAATGAACTGGGAAATGGTTAGCGCCATGTGCGGAGTGTCGGTGGGGGTATCCGCGTTGATGGCGGTCTTTGTGTCGCTGATGATCCGAAGTTCAATTGCCGAGGCAACGAACAAAATCACGCTCGAACTCCATTATCTGATTAAGACGGAATACGTCCGCAAAGACGTGTACCACCGCGATTTACTCGAAGTCAAAGCCGCTATCAAGTGGATGGCTGGCGAGATGCGATCCGAATAGCAGCAGTGAAATCAAAGAATTGAAAGGTTAACGAACCATGTCTCTATCATTGACAACCGCGCTGCGAAACGCACGCCTTGATCAGATTGTGGCCGCTCTAGGCGCAAACTGCCTGATGCGGATTTATGACGGCTCCGTACCGGCCAATGTCGGCACAGCGCTAGGAGCTCAAGTCGTACTGGCTGAACCGGTACCGTCGGCTACCTTTGCGCCTCCTGCAGACTCGGGAGTGCTGACGGCCAATGCCATTGCCAACGACACATCGGCGAATGCAACTGGCACAGCGACATTCTTCCGGCTGCTGACATCGGGCGGTACTGCCGTCGTTCAAGGCACCGTGGGGACCTCTGGGGCTGACCTCAACCTCAACACAACCAGCATTGTTGCCGCTGGCATCGTGTCGGTTACGTCGCTGACCATCACAGAGGCAAACGCTTAGGAACAATATGGCATCGTACAAATACATTGCGAATTCCAACCTGCAAACGGTTACCCTTGGCAGCGCTTACACGGCAGCCAGCGGGAGCATGACGCTGACGGCGGGGCATGGCGCAAGGCTCCCGTCCACGGGTGATTTCTGGATGGCCTACAACAACGGCGCTGGCACCATCAGACTATTCAAGGTGACTGCGCGAGCGACTGACACGCTTACGGTGGTGGTTGATGCAACAGAAGGCAACGGCGACGGCGACATTGCGAGCGGGGAAACGCTTCGCTCTGTCGTGAGTGTGGCGGCATTGAACCAGCTTCGGGCCGACATGTGCGGGTATGGAACATATGCAAATCTTCCCGCAACATGCAATGTTGGAGACCAGTACAAAACTTCAGACTCCATGTTTGAGTTTGTTTGTACTGCAACTAATACGTGGACTGCGTTTCGGAGTGGCCGAAAAGTAATAATTCCCGTTAACTCAACGTTTAGCGACCTAAACGCTCCAAGCATTGTGGAAACGTCTAGAGGAGCTGTATATATTGCAGTAACTCAAAACGGTACAGATAACATTCGTGGCCGAGTGAAAAATCTTCCTACCGCACCGTGGACAATAGAAACCGCTTTTATTCCAGAATTTCTCTCGGGCACTGCTAATCGTCTTGTAGGGTTAGCGCTGTATGACGGGACTAAGCTAAAGTTTCTGTCAGTAGGCAATGAGGGGAGTTTTAAGATTCGTGTGGATAATTGGAACTCGGTTACGTCTTGGAGTTCACAGCTAAACTATGGGACTCAAGCTTGGGGAAGTCCAGTATGTCTCAGAATTGTAGATGATAATACAAACTGGTTGTACTATGTAGGCCCTTCGTTTGACAATATGGCACTAATTCTAACGCAGGCGAGAAATAATTTCTTGACCCCAACAAAAGCGGGTATGGTTGTGTTTAACCAGACTGGAGTGCCAGCAACGGGAGCCCACTTTTTTCATTGGGATCAGTATTAAGTTAAAATGTCTAGCACTTTTTCAGCGCAACTAGGGCACTCCCCTCTTGGGTTGATGCAGCTTGGATACGTCGATGGGCCTTCGACCGTATCTGGAAGCTGCAATGTAACTCTCGTGCATGCCGCCTCATCGGCCTCCGGTACGTTTTCGCCCAGTCCATCTGGATCGGTAGCGGCAACACTTTCAAACGCCGTCATGGCCGCAAGCGGCGGACTGACCATTACAGGAACGGGAAACGCTTATACGGATGCCGCGTATTCAACGGCCGGCGGCGTGTCAACCGCGCCTCTGATTCCACGGGCAACGCTTTCGATGGTGACAATTCCAACGGCTTCAACGGCCATGTCGGCAAACCCAATGGCAACAGTGGAGATCTCATGAGCGAACTGGTAATGACGCGGGGAGACCTGCGAGACATCACCCTCACGGTGACTGATGAGAATGGAGCGGCCTACAACCTGACAGGGAAGCGCGTCCGCTGGATGGCACGGCCTTCCGTCAACACCGCTACAGTGGCAATCACCAAGGCCATCGGGACCGGCATTACCATCGCAACTCCATCATCCGGGGTTGCCGTGGTTAGGATCAACCCGGTGGACACGACAGGATTTACGACGCAAACACGTCTGCTCTGGGACTGCCAGATAGACGATAACCCAGGCAACGAAGCTACCGTAGGAAGCGGCACGCTGATCGTGTTGCCGGACATTACAATTTAAGGACGGATGGGTAAATTATGGGATTGATGAACATTTTCAAGAGCACCGTGAGCGGCTTTGCGGCTGGAGGCCCTTGGGGGGCAGCCGTCGGCGCGGGGCTAGGGATCGGTGCAAGTATATGGGGGGCGAAAAAGCAGGGATCAGCGGCTAGTAGCGCGGGTGCCGTCATGTCCAATGCCTCGAATGCAGCAGCGGATGCAGCGGCGATGGAGGGCGAGCGCGGGAGTGCGGACGTCCGCAACACCAGCAACGCGGCGGCAACAAGCCTCGAAGAAGCTGGCAACAACGCATTCACGAACATTCAAGGCGTCGGCAATCGCGTAGGGAATCAGATCCTTGAGGCGGGCTCGCAGGGGCGGCAAAGCATTCTCGATTCGCTCAAAGGGCTGGACCCTTACAGCGATGCGGGCAAGTCGGCATTGGACCGGATCACGCAAGGCTTAGGTGAAGGCGGGGAGTTCTCAAAGAAGTTCGAGTTTGACCCGAACCTCATGAATGATGCGGGGATGAAGTTCCGCATCGCCCAAGGGACCGCGGCGCTACAGAACAGCGCGGCGGGCAAAGGGATGATCGGCGGGAATCTGGCCAAGGGGATTATTGAACATTCGCAGGGGGTGGCGTCTGAAGAGTACGATAACGCTTTCAACCGGTCGCACAAGTCATATACGACGAATCGAGCAGCTATGCTTGATCCGCTGCAAGCGCTTGTCGGTGTCGGCGAGCGGGCGAATAACTCGCGGATTTCTGGCACGACAGCGGCGGAGGGGTTGAACTTGGACGCGACCACATCAGCGGGCAATGCGTTCCGGGATTCATCGGTAGATGCCAGCGCAGCTCAGATGCGGGGCGTGGAAGGTGCCGGGGAGTTCCGCACTCGTGGCGACATGGAAGCAGCGCGACTTCGGGCAGATGCCACGCGCAACGCTGGGTTGTTCCGGCAGGACGGGGCGAGCGCAACGGCAGCGGGCAAAGTAGGCAGCGCGAATGCTTTCGCATCTGGCCTCAGCGGCACGGTCAACGGGGTCAACTCGATTAACTGGGGCAGCTTGCGGAAACCGCCGGTCCGGGATACCCGCATCGGCGGCGCGTACGGTGGAGGGTAATTATGCCAATTGATGCCAGAATCGCACTGATGGGCCAGCCGGTCCAGCTCGAGGACCCGGCGGAGCGAAGGCTCAAGAATGCGCATGCTCAATTCTATGAGGGCAATGCTCTCCGGGCCGAGCAGCAAGCCAAGGACGAGTACGCGACAAATGAAGCACTGAAACGGCTGGGCTCTAATTACACCGACGAGGACGTTAGAGGGCTCGCAGGCGTGGACCCGAAAGCCGCTCAGATCGCCGGGGGGGTCCTCTCTAAGCAGCGGGCCGATGCTATGGCATTGCGGAAGGAATCTTTAGACGTTGCAGAAAAAGAGTTGAACGCGAAAAAAACTAAATGGGACACGCAAGTACGCTACACGAAAACAAATGCCCAATTGTTCGCTCCGGTTGAAAATGAACAGCAAAGAATAATGGCGATTCAGCAAGCTCTAAGACTTGGCTCTATGACGGAGCAGGAGGCGCAGGAACACGCGAATCAGGATTTCGCCGAGTTTATGCAAGAGAATCAGATGCTTGGGCAAATGACGATGACTCTTGAGGAGCAAGACAAGAAAGCTAAATCTGACTTCGATATAGCGCAGGGGAAGATTAAATCTGAACGCGAAGCGCTACTCTTCCCTGAGGAACTGAAGGCAAAACAGGCCGGCGCGATTAAAGCGGGCAACGAAGCCATCACGAGCGCACCTCTACCGAGTGGGCTGACGCCCGCACAGGATGCAGCGGATCGGCGGGCTGAGGAAGATCGGGCTCAGCGGGCAAAGTCTTCGGCAGCAACCCTTGCCGAAACTATCCGGGGCCACAATATGACCAATTCCCGAGCGATTGAGCAGAATGCAAAGGCTCGCGACGGCAGACCGTCGAGCGGCGTTGAAAAGAGAGCCCTCGGGTTTTACCAGAGAGCACAAAACGCAGAGGATGAAATTGGGCAGGTTGAACCGGAAGTCCTAAAGTTTGGGTTCAACGATCAGTTCTTGCTAAATCACGCTCCGAACATCATGCAAAGCACGACCATGCAGCGGTTCAATCAGGCTCGCAGGGCGTTTACCGAGGCCCGGCTCAGGAAAGATTCTGGCGCGGCAATTCCATTGCATGAGTACGAAAACGATGAGAGGATGGGCTTCCCGAGAGCAGGCGACGGCAAAGAGGTGCTAGAACAAAAAAAGCGCTACAGGGCATCGATTCTTAATTCCCTCAAAACTGAATCAGGCAAGGCATACCGCGAACACTTTGGGGAGGATGCTCAGTTTAGCGACGTGAGTCCGAAAGGCTCTCCGTCAAACGACCTTTCCGGCTTATCCACTGAAGACCTCTTCAAGAAGCTCAAGTAATAATGGCCGATCAGCAATCCATCATCGCGGAACTGTACAAGCGCCGGGACTCTCTCGATCCCGAGAAGCGTGCCGTTGTCGATGAACTCGCCAAGCGCATGAGCATTGGGGCTACGCCCGCAAGTGCTCCGCAGCCTACGGCTCAGCAGGAGCGCCCTGGATTCTTTGAACGGGCCTATGATTCCACCGTTGGCGGCATCGTCAACATGGGCAAAGAGATATTGAACAAAGGCGGGATGCGCGTTGCTGATGAGATGGGCACGGCCATCAAAAAACGATTCCAGGAGAACCCACGCAAGATTGGGACACGTGACCAAATGATGGGCGGGGCCTTGAGTATCCCTACGCGGGCGGTAGACGCTGCATTGGGACCTGTCGTTGATTCGGTGGAAGGCGATATAAAGGCCGGGAATTATGCCGGGGCAGCGGGTACGGTAGCGGGTAATGTGGCGATGCTCGGGCTACCGGCGGTACTTCGCAAGGCAGGAGCGGCCAAAGGCGCTACAGCAGCCACGAAAGCCGCACCAGTTGAGCAGGCTACAAGCACACTTAAACAGGGGCCGATGGCGAAAGCCGTGGACTATGCCGCAAAAGAAGGCATCCCGGTAACAAGGGGAGAAGCCACAGGCAGCAAGCTTGCTCAAAAGATGGAGCGCATGGCCGAGGTGACTCCTGGTGCGTCAGATATCGCAACCAACTTTTACGCCAAACGCAATCAGCAGGTGCAGGCGAAAGGCGCTCAGTTCGTGGACCGCTTGGGCGGCGGGGCATCGGACACGACAGCGGCGGGCGAAGCAGTATTGAACCGGATCAAGGGCCGTAGCGACGATATCAGCGAGTTCGCAGATAAGAGATACAGCGCAGTGTATGACGCGGTGGAGCGTGACGCCAATGCCGCACAGTCGGCGCAAGATGCCACATACCAGAAGCAGGTATCGGCGATTGAGAAGAGTAACAAGCTCGAACGCGAGTACTGGCAGACGCGGAAGCAGTTGCTGTATGAATCGGGTGGGAATCCTGATCTGATCGCCGAAGCCAAGCAAGTCCCGATTCCGAAGCCTCCCGCCAAAGTCATACCAGCGGCGGTGGATATGGGGCCGATTAAATCAAAGCTCCGGCCATTGTTCGACGAGTTGGACCGCAACTACACGACCACGCAGAAGGAAAGCTCTCCGGGGTATGCGCGGCTCAAGGCGATCATGAACGATAAGGATGCGGTTCGCAGCGCCATCGACGTTGATCGCGATTTGAGTGAGATCAAGGGCGTTCTTCGTCGAGAGAGCCAGGGGTACGCAGAAACCAAGTCGGGCCGATACGCCTCCGCTTCTATCGACGAGCTGGAGAAGGGGCTTCAGTCAGCCATCGAGAAGGCAGGCGGGGCCAAGGCAGTTGACAGTTTGTACAAGGGGCGAAAGGCGATACAGGAGAAGCACCGGACGCTCGAAGCGCTTGAGGAAGTTCTACCGAAGGACGCTTCCCCGGTTACCGCATTTGAGCGGCTCACGAACAAGGGCGACCGGTCCATCCTGAAATTGCTCGAAATAAAGAAGCGGGCGCCAGGTGCTATTCGGGAAATCGGGGCCACTTACCTCGAAGGCGCATTGTCCAAGTTCACCGGGGAAGCAGGGGAAGCTGACATGCTCACGGCCAGCAACGCATGGAAGCGGCTCGGGCCGAGAACCAAACTTGAACTGTATGGCGAGGCAGCGAAAGACCTCGATTCGTTCTTTGAGAATGCGCCTCAGTTGGTTCGCAACATCAACAAGTCTGGATCGGGGTATGCTTCAACCGCTGGCAAGGCTTTAGGCTCGGGCGGGCTCGTCATCGGAACTCTGCTTCAGGGTGGAATCGCAGGGGCTTCGCTGGGCCTTGTAGGTGCTGGGGCTGCTGCTGGCAGCGCCAACGCAATCGCCAAATTCCTGTTCAAACCGGGGAATGCTCGCCTCGTCGAAAACACCTTGAGGTATGCCGACAAGCCGAAGATTCAGTCCGTCTACCTCAAGCGGCTCAGTGCCGCCGTAGAAAAAGAGCCAGAGTTGCTGGGATCTCTCCAAACCGCACGTATCGCCACACAGGGCGAACAAGCCAGCCAAGCAAAATAGGCGAGATTCCGAACCACATCCAGTAAATCTCTTCGGACGAGCGCGGGTTAACCAGGCCAAACAGCGCCGACGTCCCGACGATCCACAACCCACAAAAGACGTGCCATAAGCGTCTGCCCATCCCTCAATTCTAACCCCACTATGAAGACTCTGCTCGAACGGGCAAACGACATCATTGCTCACCAGCATTTGACGCTGACTTGCTGCGTCTGCACCAGGCAAGAACGATTCTCGGGCCAGACGCCACAGGCCGCGGCGATCAGCGCTAAAGGCCACGGCTGGACATCCCGCGCCGGCGAACGCTTCGTCTGCCGAAAGTGCTCAAGGAAATCAAAATGAACCAAGACAAACTGCTCAAAGAGATCCGCGAGAACTTCGACTACGCGCTCGAATACTGGGCGGACATTCGCGAGCAAGGCCAGATCGACATGCGCTATATCTCCGGCGATCCATGGGACCCGAAAGAGCGGAAGATGCGCGAGACGGAAGGCCAGAAGCGCCCATGCTTGACCTTCGATGAGTTGGGGCAGTTCTGCAACGCGGCGATCAACGATGTCCGCATGAATAAGCGGGCCGTCGCGGTAGTTCCCAAGGGCAGCGGATCGGACGACAAGAGCGCCGAGTTGAGGGGGAATCTCATGCGGAACATCGAGTATGAGTCCAATGCCCAATCGGCCTACACTCGAGCATTCGAGGACGCCGTACAGCGCTCCTACGGATGGGCAAAGGTCGCTAAGCGCTACGTCTCACCTGAGAGTTTCGACCAGGAACTGAAGGTTTCCCGCGTTGCAAACCCTGATTCAATCTTGAGCGATCCGCAGGCCAAAGAAGCCGATTGCTCCGACATGAAATGGCTGTTTGAGATCGACCGCATGAGGAAGGAAGACTTCAAAGCCATGTATCCCGATGCCGCAATTCAGGAGTTCTCATCGGAACACATTACCGCCGCGCCGAAATGGATTGGCGCTGATGATGTTCAGGTGGCGAGCTACTGGTGCGTCCACAACAAGAAACGAACACTTTACATGTTTGAGAACGAGCAAGGCGAACGGCTCCAGATGTTCTCAGATGAGTTGAAGGACCGAGGCTTAGAAGTGAAAGGGGGTGATCTGGTTGCGGGGGGGGCTGACGGCCTCCCCGTTGCGGTGGCGCGAGTCATCAACAAGCGCACCAGCGAGACGCCTGGCGTTGTCCAGTACATCGTTAGCGGCGTTGAGATCCTGGACGAGATTCCTTGGGATGGCGATTGCATCCCTTACGCGCCTTGCTGGGGCAAGGAGTTGTTCGTCGATTCCGGCTCCGGCTCGAAACGAATGCTCTTGTCGCTGGTTCGACTGGCGCGTGATCCGTACATGTTGTATTGCTACTACCGTTCGACGGAAGCGGAGATCATCGGACAGACGCCGAAAACACCATACATCGGGTACGAAGGCCAGTTTGAGAATCATGAGGCCGACTGGGAGAATGTCAACCGCGCACCGATTCCTTACCTCCAGGTGAAGGCAACCACGGAAGCGACCGGTACGGCTATTCTACCGCTGCCACAGCGCACCACTTATGAGCCAGCCATCCAAGCGCTTGAAGTCGGAGCGGAAGGCGCGCGGCGGGCCATCCAAGCCGCAATGGGGCTCAGCTCTCTGCCGACGGCGGCACAGCGTCAGAACCAGAAAAGCGGCGTGGCTTTAGAGCGCATCGAATCTCAACAGTCTCGCGGGTCTTACCACTTCATCGACAACTATGACCGGTTCCTCCAGCGCATGGGGACGATCATGAACGGGCTGCTCGATAAGGTCTACGACACTCCGCGCGAAGTCGGGATGCGCAAAGAGGACGAAACCTACGAAGTGCAGCAGATCGACGGACTGGGAGAAGGGGAGCACGGCGTCACGATCTCAACCGGACCCAGCTTCGACAGCCAGCGCGAAGAGGCTCAGAAGTTCACTGAATCGTTCGTTCAGAACCCGCAGGTGATGGGCATGGCATTACAGGCACCGGACAGCGCGGCGGCTAAAGTCGTATCGCTCGGGATCAAGATGCTGAGGCTGGGGCCGCTTGGGGATCAGATCTCAGAAGCAATACACCCACCAGAAGCAAACCCCGAGGACATCCCGCCGGAAGTGATGGCGCAAATGCAGAAGATGCAACAGGCGCTCAAGGCGATGAATGCCTATGCCGAGGCCGTTGAATCGGAGAACAAGCAGCTCAAGGATGAGCGCGAGAAAACTCTGATGGAGACGCAGAGCCGGGAACGCATCGCAGCCGAAGACAACGTGACCAAGATGCAGATCGAGCAAATGAAAATTGACTCGGTGCAGGGCATGAAGGTTGTCGATATCGGCATCCATTCGCTCCACAAAAAGATTGATGTTCTGAACGCGCAAGCGCAGCAGGACGCAACCCAAGTCCACCAACAGTCTATGGCGGCGGAAGCCCGCGTGGCTGAGGCGGAAGCTCAACAGCAAGCGGCTACTGAAACTCAACAGTAGCCAAAACACTTTTCTATTTACTTCCATATAAGAAGGGCTTATCATGTCAACAGACGCCAACATAGTTGCGGAATCGTCACCCGCAGTAGCAGAAGTTGTAGAAGCTGAACCGCTCCCGATGGAGCAATGGAGTGAGACGCAGAGGGACGCATATTTCCTCAGCGGAAAACTCCCAGAGTCGAAACCAGCGGAATCGACAACCGCAAAAGATGAACCCGTAGAGGATACGCAAGACGCATCCACGAAGCCGGAATCGGGAACCGGAACAACCCCAAAGGCAAAGAGCGCGGACACCCGCAAAGCTCAATTAGCCGATGACATTCAGGACCTGCTGAATCAACGGAAGCAATTGAGAGCGGAACTGGAAGCTGAGAAGTCCGCCAAAGCCCCTCCCAAACAGGAAGCAAAGGCACAGGAACCGCCTGCCCGTCCACGGCTCGAGAACTTTGAAACGTTTGAGCAGTACGAGGAAGCCCGCGACGGGTTCGCCGAAGATTTAGCCGATTTCAAGGTTCAGGCCGCGCTATCGAAGGCAAGGGCTGAAGATGCCGAGAAACTGGCCAAGGCTGAATCGGAACGCAAGTCGGCTGAGATCCGTGACACCTGGGACAAACGGGTAAAGGCATTTGAGCAGGGCGCGGCGGACTTCAAGGACGTTGCCTACTCGAAAGACATCAGAGTTACCGATGAGATGGCCTACTTGATCCGTGAGTCCGATGTCGGGCCGGAACTGCTTTACCACCTGGGGAAAAACGCAGAACTTGCATCAGAGCTGGCGGGAATGCCTCCGCTGAAGCTCGCAAAAGAAATAGCGAAGCTCGAAATTCAAATCGAGAAGCCGCAAGATCCGAAGAAGAATCCAGTTGATGGGCTCTTCAAGCCGAAGCTGGTCACCAATGCAGGACCGCCGGCGCGGGAACTGGCCGGGAACGCAACAGCGGTAGCGGACCCGATCAAGGCGGCAATCGACGCGGGCGACTTCGCAACTTACAAACATTTAACCGACGCGAAAGAAATCGCGCTCAGAAAACAAGGGTAATCAGTGGCAAATACATTTCTAAACGTTGACTGGCTAGCGATGGAATCTCTTCGCATCCTGTCCAATCAACTCGTGGTAGCGGAAACCTTCAACACCGACTACAACAAAGAGTTCACCAAGCAGTTCGCCGTGGGCGAAAGCGTGCGGGTGAAGAATCCTCAGCGCTTCACAATCCGCGAAGGTCTCGGATACACTCCGCAAGCCCTCGACCGCAACTACACCACCGTCGCGTGTGATCAGATCTTCGGCATCGACTTCGAGTGGGATTCGGCGGAAGAAGCATTGAAGCTCGAACGCGGCCAAGAGATGATCCGCAAGGAATACATCGAACCGGCCATGTGCCAGCTCGCTCAGGAAATCGACTCGCGCGCGGCATCATGGGCCTATTACAACACCAACAACATCGTTGGCATCCTCGGCACCAATCCCACCAACACCGATATCGCCCAGTCCGCACGGCAACGACTCATGGAGAATGCTTGCCCTCCCGGCGATCTTCGCATGATCGTCTCGCCTGGCACCGAAAGCGGCATCGTCAACGGCTCAACCACGATCTTCAATCCCACTTCGGAAATTTCCCGGCAGTACAAGGAAGGCTCGATGGGCCGCGCCCGTGGCTTTGACTGGTACTCCTCGATGTCGCTGTACAACCATACATCTGGCACCTGGGCGGGCACGGTGGAAGTAACCACGGGCGGGACGGGTGGAAGCTCCCAGATCCTGACGGCCACCACGAACGACACCTTTAAGCGTGGTGACGTGTTCACCATCGCTGGCGTCAACAACGTAAACCCCAAGACGCGCCGATCCACCGGATCGCTGAAGCAGTTCGTCATCACGCAGGACGTGATTTCAGCGGCCAGCGCCGCGACGATCAACTTCCTGCCTGCCATCGTTGGACCCGGCAGCCAGTATCAGAACGTCGATGCTTTGCCTGCAACCGGCGCGGATTTGACGCTGATGCCTGGCACCACCTCGCCCAATGCCAAAACCGGAGTTCAGGGCCTTGCCATCCACAAGGACGCATTCGCCCTTGTCGGTGTGAAGCTCGAACTGCCCACGGCGGTCGAACTCAAGTCGCAGGCTCGCGATCCAAAGACTGGATTGAGCATCCGATTCATCCGTCAGTTCGATGCAATCCAATCGAAGATGGTCAACCGCTTTGACGTGTTGCTTGGTTTCGGCAACCTGTACCCGGACAATTGCGCTGTTCGCATCATGTCCAGCACCTAGGCATAGAGAAAGAAACAGAACAGGAATCACCCATGACCAATTTTAAGAATCTTTTTGCAATCGTCGCTTTGATGCTTGTGCCCTTGATCGGGGCACAGGCACAGACGGCGCTAACCCAAACCACGCTTTCGGCGGCTGTCACCAGCACGACCGATACTTTCACGGTCGTATCGGCAACCGGGATCTCAGCCAACATCAACCTGTACATCATTGACAAAGGCCATGTGCTGGGGGAACTGGTTACCGTTCGCTCTGTCTCTGGCACCACGCTCAAGGTGAATAGGGGCGGCGGCTTCCAGCGGGATCACGTTACCGGCTCTCTCGTTGTTATTGCGCCGGTCGCGTCGGCATTCAAGAGTCACAACCCTTACGGCTCCTGTACCGGGTCGGCTACTGGCTATGCGCCGTGGATCAACACCACGACGGGTGAGCAGTGGCTATGCTCCAGCGTCACCGGTGGATGGGTCCCAGGATTCGGCAACTCTAACCCGAAGTCTCCCACTGTGGCCGTAGCGTCCGCGGCTGGCACCATCACGCCTAGCGGTCCTCTCTTTCACGTCACAGGCACGGCGGCGATCACTGGCTTCGTCATCCCAATCGGCTACACTGGCGGCGGATTCTGCATCATCCCTGATGGAGCATTCACCACAACCAACGCCACGAACATCGCCATTGCATCCACCGGGGTAGTTTCGCAGCTGCTCTGTTATGGCTATGATCCGGCGGCGACCAAGCCGTTCTTCCCCACCTACTAACCCACCACGCAATCACAAAAGGGCCTCTGCTTTGGTGGAGGCCCTTTTTACAGAAAGAAGGAATCCATGGAGTATCCAAAATGGGTGAGAAGCCCAATCGACGGGGTGAAGGTCTTATGTAAAGACGTTCAGGCGGAAGTGAACCTTCTGGACCTGGCACCACCGAAAGCACAGGAATCGCCGAAAGAAGAGAAGATCAAGAAGCCGAAACGGGGCGGTCAGTAATGGCCGCAACTGATAGTCATTCAGATCTACATTCTCTTTGCTGAACGTGATGTCGGCTACAGTGGAACCGACTGGAACGTACGGTCCCGCGAACCTCAGGCCCCTACGCTACGGCGTGGGGGCTTCGCTATTTGCGGTTCAGTGCTTCGATAGGGCCAAGAAACCCACGCGACCCTCCAAACGATCACTATGGGCATACAAAGAACAGCCATAGTCGGCTCTGTCCTGATCTGCTAAGGCTTTTGACTCTCAAGCCAATCGGCAAAGAGTTCAAGCAGCAACCCTTGGAATTTGTAACCCCTGCGCTTCATATACGGGGACGCCTCAGCGACGAGATCCAAGGGGATTTTGACCGATTGCCGAGATAGTTCATTTTCAGGCATTTGCAAACTTTCTTTTTTGAAATGCGCATTTGGCTATTGCGCAAATGCACATTTGCGTTTAATATCTAACCAATGAGTCAATCAAACAACCAAGCAAGCAGTGTATCGCAGGAGCTTTGCGCCCTGAACTTTCGCGTCCCGGTCGAATTGAACGTGCGGCTCGAAATCAAGGTCGCCCGGTTGCGAACCACAAAACAAGAAATCGTCCGTTCGGCACTTGAGCAATGGCTCGACCGGGCAGACATTGAAGCAGATATCAAGGAGGGGAATACACATGTCTAAGGTCATAAGCATTGATCGTGAATCCGACGCCACGATTGAGCAAGCGATGCAGCGGCAACTTGCTGTAGATGCACGGGAAAAGACTCGCGCGGTTCTGGAGCGGGAGCGGCTGCGGCATTCGATCCCAAAAATCGTGACGCGAACCAAGGTGGGCTATCTGGCTGTAAGTGGGATGCTGTACAGCTACATTGATTATCCGCGACTGGAGGCTGATCTGAAGCGTCTGCGGTGCGTGAACACTGGCCGGGAAAGGCGGGCGGCATGAACTTCGATCAGAGGATGTTCCTGTTGATGCGCCTTAACGCGGCGATGAAGGTTCAACGGCGGATTGACCGAATGGCAATGGGAGCCACCGCGATTGCTGTTGGAGTGGCCTTAGCATTCATGATGGCGAATCTACCCTAGTGGACGCCGCTGGGTGCTCTGGGCATTCTGATCGCAGGATGTCCGCACGACAGAGCACCCAGCGATCTGTACTAGACAGATTTCCCGCATGGCGGCGGGATTAGCTTTGTGAAGACGTTTCTTCCCGTGCCGACGGTTGCATCCATAGTTGGCACGGTTTTTTCCCCTCGACTGAGGACTAGCGATCTGGAGCCTGCACCATCCAGCCGCGTTGTGTACTACCGGTGCGCTAAAAAGGTGCATTTATGCTTGTTCTCGAATATTCCGCATGGCGATACCCTCCAGAGCCTAACCCCAAGGACAAAAGCGGCGAGTGCCCGCACTGCAAAACAGCTCACCACCACGGCAAAGACGAAGGCTTCAGGGCTCAAGCATGCGCTTGCGCCAGCCTGGAAGGCTACGAGTGCGACAACCAGGTGTGCGACCAATGTACTGAGTGCGAAAAATGCAAGCAGCGGGCGTGCTCGGACTGTATGGGCTACACTCGCTTCGGCGGGATGCTGTGGAGGCTGTGTTGCATCTGCCTCGCCGATCACGTCGCGGAAGTAAATGCGGGCGCGGAGAAGGCGGCTAAGGCTGTCAAGGATTCTATGCGGGGCGCTGCATGAATCGCAACTGGTTTGCGACGCTCAACGATGGGCCGGACGCTCATCGCCATGTTTCCCGTATTGATCTGATTAGGCCCTGTGCCGGCGAGCCTGATCGCTTCCTCGCCTACCTGTCGAATGATGAGGTGTACTCCATCAGCAAGACCGAACGCGACCGGATCATTGGCCGGATGCCAGCGCCGGATTACTCCGCTCCGCAAAAACTCAGACCGATGGTCGAGCTGTCAAAGGCCAACGGATTGGTTTTGCTGTATGGGGGCGGATGGGCAGGATGTGAGATTGGGCGGTGGTCGGATATTCCTGACTGGGGACCAGCAATCGAAACTTTCCCGGGCAACTTTATATCATTCAGGTGTTTCACTGGATGGCTGCCCGTCCCGAAAGCGGCCGCCAATGCCTAAGCCAATCGACTGGAAGCTTGTGGCTGAAATGATGTGCCCAGGCACGTACGAGCGTATCGGCAGCAAGGACGGTGCTGAGGCATTAGCTACTGAGATTCGCAATCAGGGCTACGGATCTAAAGTCGGCATCCAAGACGCAGTGTCGTACACGTACAAGGGCGACCGATGCACACTGCCACCGTATGAGCCAAAGCGCAAGCCGTATGAAACGCGGCGTATGGTGCGCATGGAAGGGGCGGCGCGATGAAGATCAACGGACTGACCCCGGAAGAGCTTGCCCACGAAATACAGGTGCTGCTGGTGCTCGGATGCGAGCCGCACTCGTTGTTCACGGCATTGATCGAGCGCTGCTACTGCGAAGGCATTCACAGCCACGCGCAGAGCGTGATACGGGCGAGCGTTGAGGAGAGGCAATCCATCCGCAAGCATCAGAACTCGGCGGTGAACTGATGCCGATCACTACCGATCAAATGAGCGAGTTCGCAGACGAAGCACAGAACACACCCGCCACCGTCGATATGGTGACTGAGCCACTTGTTGACGCCCCAACAAGGCTAGGCAGATCCTTTGCGGCAATAAATGCACGCTGCGCTGATCCGGTCATCGCCGCCAAGTTGCGCGGATTGATGAGAGGTTACGAGGCGATCTACGGCGATGGGCCGCATATGCAAGTGCTGGACATCGAAAGCGTCGCTAAGTCAGACCTGTATAACCCCGATTCGCAGCGCACCAGCCGATCTTTCGTGACCGCCGGCGTAATTGATAGCCGACTCCTCAACGCTCAAGACCATCTGGTAATAATGGACCACAAAACCACGAGCGATGACATTGAAGATCCAATGTCGTCCTATTGGAAGCAGCTGGTTATTGAGGGCCAGGCAAGCCACTACCTGTTGATGGAATTCCTGAACGGTCGCCGCGTGGAATATGCCCTTTGGGATGTCGTAAAGAAACCGGGAATTTCACCGCGAGAAATCTCCAAGAAAGAGCAAACCGAGATTGCACTGACCGGGCAGTACTTCGGATTCACGCTCACGCAAGAGCAGGTGGACCACGCGCTGAGACTCAAGCGGGAAAGCCCTGAATTGTACGAATACCGACTCGCGCAGGATTGCACCGACGAGCGCCCAAGCCGCTACTTCCAGAGGCGGCGCGTCCCTCGGCTAGACAGCGAACTGGGTGAGTATGCCCAGGAGCTCTGGGAGCACTCGCAAGAGATCTTAGCGGCCCGTCGCAATAAGCGATGGATGCGGAATAGCGGAGCCTGTATGCTCTACGGCTCGCCTTGCAGGTTCCTCAATATTTGCTCTGGCCACGATGAACCAGATAGCGACAAGTGGCGCAAAAAAGAATGGGTCCATAACGAACTTCCAATCTTTGGGCAAGGCGCTGGACGGGATGTTCTGACCAACAGCCGCATCCGCTGCTTTCAGACGTGCCGCCGGAAGCACTACTACGAATACGAACTTGGCATTGAACGCAACGAGGACGAAGACAAAGAAGCGCTGATCTTCGGCACCCTCTGGCACCACGCACAAGCGGCATGGTGGGGCGCTTTGAAATCAACAGGAGAAACCAGTTTATGAGTACACCGAACGCGGTCCGGCCAACGAGGTTGGGCACGCTACCACCTAAAGTACTGCTTTCAGAAGCGGTCAAGACCAGTGGGGATTCATTGCCGAATCGCTACGTCCTCCATGCGGTCGAAGGATTTGGGAAAACGTCCCTTGCCGCAAAGATGCCAAAACCGATCTTCCTCATGTCGAAGGGGGAAACCGGGTTGCTGACGCTCATCGGTTCCGGTCTGTTGCCGACCGATATCCCGCGGTTTGAAGAGACACAGGACTGGCTGACATTCATCGAGCAGCTGAAGGCGCTACGGGATCAAGAGCACTCACACAAGACGCTTGTGCTCGATGCGCTGAACGGATTCGAGCGGCTGAATCACGAGCACGTTTGCGCGACCGAGTATGGCGGAGAGTGGGGAGATAAAGGCTTTACCTCCTACATGCGCGGCTACGAAGTCAGTCTTGGTTCGTGGCGGGAAATGCTCAACCTGCTTGATGACATCCGGGCACAAAAGAAGATGATTATCTTCGCGCTCTGCCATACCAAGGTGAAGCCGTTCAAGAACCCGGAAGGGCCTGACTATGACCGCTACACCGCGGACATGCACGAAAAGACATGGGGGCTAACTCACAAGTGGGCAGACGCTGTGCTCTTCGGCAACTTTGAGACGGTTGTGCGCGACGAGAACGCGAAAAAGAGCAAAGCTTCAATGGCTGCTCAGTCTCGCATCCTCTATACGGAGAGACGCGCCGCTTGGGATGCCAAGAACCGAAATGGGCTGGCGCCTGAAATCGACCTTGGCAATAGTCCCGATGAAGCATTCCAGGCGTTCAAACTCGCCATATCAACCAGAAAGCCAGAGGTGTCCCAGTAATGCTCATCACTTACGCGGAAGGCCTCTACATTGGGGAAATCAAAGAAGCGAAACTCACGGAATCCAGTGGCGGAACCCCAGGATTTGCGATCCGTTTCACCGTCAAAAGATTCGGCGATGGAGAGACAGAAGAAGTTGATCGGCAATATGACCGAACCGCCTACCGCTACTTGACGGAGAAGACTATTGACTTCGCCACGAAGGAATTGAGGGCCCTCGGCTACGACCGCGACAATTTCAGGGAACTGGACCAGTCCGCACCGAATGCGTTCCCGCTGATTGGCTGCATGGCGACATTCTATTGCAAACACGAATCCTTTCAAGGCAGTCAACGCGAGAAGTGGAACATTGCGGCAGGCGGCGCTTCAGAGATTAAGCCAATTGACCAGGCAAAGGCCCGCAAGCTGGATGCTCTATTTGGCAAGGCGCTAAAGGACGCACCAATTCAGGCCACTCCTCGCGTTGAACGCGCCAAAGCATCAACCCCGGTTGAAGTAGGTCCGCCACCGACAGAGAATTGGATCCCGAGCGACGAAGACGTTCCATTTTAAAAGGAAATCAACCATGAACACGAATATGCAGTTGACCCGCGAAGACTACGAATTCGCCGCGCTAGTCATCATCGCCGTGGCTGTCTGGCTTCTTTGGTATCACGGAATCCGCAAGGTAAATATCGAGGTGAAACATGACTGACGCGATACTCATCGTCGTGCAGTACGCGCTGACGCTGTTGGTTTGCGGCGTGGTTGTGGCGTTTGCGGTCAAGGCCATAGCAAAGGGCAGGTACTGATGCCAGCCCCATCGTGTCTCGACACATCCCGCGAGGACTGGCGACGGCAATCGACCGGCAAGGGTACATGCAGGGCGTGCGATGCAGAGATCCTGTGGTGCTCTTTCGCGGACTCGCAAGGTCACGAAATCAAGCGCCCGTACAACTACAGCGATGGGTTGCTCCACTTCGGGACCTGCCCGGACCGACGCGCCTTTCGCACGGCAAAGCCTATTGTGCAGCCGGAGCCGAAGAAGGAAGCAGAGAAACCTCAGGCCCCGCAAGCATCGCTGTTTGCGATGACGGACTACCCAGATTAGAAAGGAGCAATATGTGCGAACAAATAGAAATAGATCTAGCCAAGATCGCGTTTGACGCGATGGTGAAAGGTGTCCGCCCGCGTACTTACTGGATTGACCTGGCGGAACAAGACAGGAATCGCTGGCGGCGCGCGGCTCAAGCCGTCAAGGACGCCCTCGAAGCAAAGGCCCCGCAGCCCGCCGAGCCAGCTAAGCCGTATATAGGTGCGGTGGTGCTGTATCACTACGAAAACCAATTATTCAGTCCCGCCTTCGTTGATCGGATCTACCCGAGGCTGGCTTTAACAGTCCTTAATGGTGGCGCCGCCTACTATCGTGAACCTTCCGGCTACGGCACAGACCCGCACCAGTATTCCTGGCCGGAGCGTGGCGAATGAGGAAGGACGAAATGGAGGCACAACTGAAGCGAGCGCGGCACGAACGCGATGCGATGGCTGCCACGATCGCCGCAATCGACCGGCACCATGCTTTCGTTTGCGGCGGGAGCCGTTCGATTGTTTATCAGCTCAGCGGGCTATCAAAGATTTTACAAGCGTATCCCGCTGCCCTTCTAGCCGCCAGAGATACCGAGATCCGCCGTAAAGCCATTGAAGAAGTAGCTAGTTATTTCGATGTCGGCGAAGGGCGCGAATCGGTTTTAGGTAACGAGATCAGGTCGTTGATTAGCACCGCAGACAGCCGAGCGAGCAAAGGAGATTAACTATGCACAGCACGATTGAATCCCACGAAGACTCCGAGAGGATGCGACAAACCGTAGAGAGGTTGGAGGTTGAGAACTGCGGCCTGGCCGAGCAGGTGCGGGTGATGCGGGAGGCACTGGAAGAGGCCAGTTGCTATATCGGTATGTACCGGTATGAGCGTCCCGTCACCGACAGAGACCAAGCTGAAATCACAGCAGATCATTTCTTGGCTGAAAACGCCCTAGCCCTCCCAGTCACCGCCGCCGAACAGCAAGCGCGGAGCAACGCAGAGGCGCATGTAGTTCTCAATGACGTCCTGTCCCGGTTCCACACCTTCATGGACCATGCTGATCGCCGTGATTTTGCGATTCTTGGCCGCAACGTATACGACAGTTTGATTAACTATACCCGTCTCGTGGAAGCGCAAGTGCGGAGCAACGCAGAAGCCAAAGACTTACTGCTGCAAATTATCAGTCTCTCGCCAGATGACAACTCTTACATGGTTGCGCTACTGCGGGCATGTAAGTTACTCGGTATCGACATGCCGAAATGCCCGGTCATTGATGAGATTGAAAGCAGGAACTGGACTAACGCAGAACAAGCGGCCCGGCTGGCCGAGTACGAAAAGCACCTGCAAACGCTAGACGATAACGCACAAGAGGAAATTCGAGACGACAAATCAAGCGGGGAAGCGTCCGGGCTGGAGACTGAGTTAAGACACTTACGAAACCTACGCCAGATCAAGGAGACCCAATGAGAATCAACACCACCCAACTCAATCAACTGCTGGCAACGGTCGGCCCTTACGACACGCAGGAACAAGGATGGCGGCTATCCATGCAGGATTTGCTAGCCATCGATCTCCGCGACGAGCGGGCAATGTTGACCCGCATTGCCGACGCCATCAGCTGCGTCAATGACCTTGAGCAACACGACCCAGAGCGATTAGTTCACACGCTGCTATTGCAACTCCGCGACGAACGGAAGAAAGCCCGCGCACTGGAGCAAGATCTCGACTGCGACAGGAAGATGGACGAAGCGATCCACGCCATCTGTCACCAAGCTATAGGCCGCACAGACTCCCACAGCACTCAAGAAGCCGTGGAGCGAATGGCGGCACGTATTACCACTCTTGAGGCCGAGCTAGCCGCCGCCAAGAAGGACACCGAACGGCTGAACCACGCTATCGCTATCTGGTCTAATGCGCACTACAACACAGTATGGAGATCGGCGCTGCACCAACGGATACGCCAAGAATGCGTGGATGATTTGAAGGTTGCAATTGAGTCAGTAAAGGAAGAAACCAAATGAACCACGCAGACAGGTTAGACGAGATCGCCTGACCGAACGCGAGGTTGAGCAGATGCAACGGCAGGTGGGCGGTCGAAGCCGCTAAAAACTAACGAAAAGGACAATCATGAAAGCATATATTGCGTCTAGCTGGAGCAATGAAGAGCAGGGCAAGGTGGTGAGCCTATGCCGAGGTCTTGGGATCGACACTTACGATTTTAAGTCGCCACCAAATGGCGAGCCGTTCTCCTGGAAAGCGACTGCATATCCTGGCGTTAACTACAAAGAATGGACACTCCAACAATACCTGGAAGCCTTACGCCATCCCCGCGCGGTCGAAGGCTTCCATAGCGACATGGATGCCCTCAAAGAATGTGACATTTGCATTCTTGTGTTTCCGGCCGGCGTGAGCGCATCACTTGAGTTTGGATTTGCGGTGGGCGCTGGCAAGCAAACCGCAGTGGTAGGTATGCCCCGCGAGGCTGATTTGATGGTTAAAATGGCCGACTTCTATGCCCCAAGCATGAATGCACTTGAAGAATTTTTAGTTCGCAGATTGCGGGCCGCGTGCCACATCGCCCGGAACTTCGCCCCGGTGGGCGAACAACACGAAAGAAGGACGCCAGAGGTGAAGCCATGAACGAACCATTCGACAATATCGAACAGTTGACAGACGCCGAGATACTGGCGACCAAACTGCTGGGCTGGTCTCCAATACCGCCACAGGATGACGAGGTACGCTCCTACTACCACGATGAGTTTGGCGCTGCCGAAGTGTACCCCAACGATGGCGTATGGGATGGGGCCTACGAATGGCCGGATCTCGCCGACTGGAACACAATCAGGCGGATCGAGGATGCTCTTTGGGTCAAGGGGCTGGCCGTATTTGATTCGTACATCACCTACCTCACATGGTCATGCGAGTACGACCGCCGGTTGACGTTGCGGGCTACACAAGAGCAGTGCGTGGCAGCGGCGCTCCGGGTGATTGAGGAGGCAGGGCTATGAAGGCGCTAACAATTCGCCAGCCGTGGGCGAGCTTCATAGCACTCGGCGAAAAGGACATCGAGAACCGCAATTGGCCAACGCGATTTCGCGGGCGCGTGGCGATCCACGCCAGCGCACGGCTGACAGATTCCGAGGTAGACGCAGCCTTTGCAATCTGCAACCACCGACACCCCAACATTCAGCTTTCCGTGCTTCGTGAGCGCGTCCAGCGGATGCCACTTGGCTCCATTCTCGGTACGGTGGATATTGTCGATTGTGTCACGGCTTCCGACTCGCCTTGGTTTTTTGGCACTTACGGATTTGTCCTCAAGGATGCCAAACTCGTGCAACAGCCGATCCCTTGCAAAGGTGCCCTATCCTTTTGGACCGTGCCGGATGAAATCGCGGCGCAACTTGAGGAGGCGGGACTATGAGCAACCGCCGCACCCCCAAAACCCCCGCTTTTCGGATCTCACTCTTGCTAATCATGGCAGGGGTAGCTCAAGCACAGACAGCGCCGCCAATCAACTACGTAACCACGCGATGCGGCCCTCAAGCGTCAGGACAGGTTTATTTCGTCATGCTTGGTCAAGTGTCGTACCCGACATGCCTGGCTAAGGGGGTCAACCTCAAGGTAACCAACGTAAACGGTGTGGCCACTCTCGATGTTGATCTTGAAAAACTAGCCTTGTCGCTCGCTCCTCTTATCAGGCCGCTTGTGCAGCCACCCGCGACGGTCGCACACATGGAATGGTGTCCGGGACCCGTCATCACGCGAACCAGTCCTACGACTATTCGCATTGGCGCGAACTGGTCAGAAACCACGCCTTGCTTTATCAATTTCGCCATTCAGTCGTCGATGCCTGATCCGATCAGCGTGCTGAGGTATACAAAACCGGTGGATGTCACGTTTACCAATCCTTTGGATGCGCTGGTCAACGATGAGGCGTATATCTACTTCACCACACCCACGACTAGCACACCACCGAAACCCACGGTGGAGGTGCTAAACAACGCGATAGTGTCTTGCAATTCGGAGTGTGTCATAGCCAAAGCCGACTTGCCGCGCAGGATGTTCCCCGCGGGTACGGCGCCGCAAGGAGTCGTCACAATTTTACTGTCCAAGGTAGCTTTCGTGAACAACATTGCTGGCGGCAACAGACAAATCACCTTGAGCCAATCGGCGGCGATGACGGTGGTAGATCGTGACGGTGTGCTCCTGTATGAGGTGAGCCCTGTCAATGCTCAAATAGCAATGCTTGAAAGATCTGTTGCTCAGGCGCAGGTGAATCTCAAATTGATGGAACTCAACCACAAAGAACAAATCCTTGCCATGACCACGCCGCCGATGGTGACGCTGCAACGGTTAGAAGCTCGTATGCAAGAACTGCAAGAAGAGTTTTCGGCAGTGAAACGATCAGAACCCATGAACGAGCGCGAGGCACGTCAACTCACGGCCGAGTTGAAGGCTCTGTACACGCAATCTCAGGGCATGAGATACCAAAACCACCAGGAGGCAGAGTATAGCTACCGGATGCTAAACAGTGGTTTGCAGAGTCAGGTGCAGGCTATGCGTGACACGCTCAATAGCCTCATGCGTGTCCGTCGCGAAAAGCGCGAACTGATCAACGAAAGTGAGGAGGTCATGAGCACCCAATGATCCGCGACGCCATCCTCCTCTACGCGGCCTACTCTGCTGCCATCCTGATCGCTGGCATCGTTGCCTACGCCATCTTCGTTGCGTGGTGCGCCGATACCGCCGCCGACCCCCAGGAGTAGCCGCCATGCAGACCATCAACCTCCTGTTCGATTCCGGGTGCGAGCCCAGCGACGAGCTGCGCCGCATCCTCACCATGCTCACCCAAGTAAATGAAAGACAAGAAAGACTCATGAAACTAACCAAAGACCAAGCGTCAGTAATTAACCAAAAACTAGATCAGCTCAAATCCGCTCTTGCGATGATGCAAAACCGAGTGCACATTGACTTCGACTATTTAAGGACACGACTCAATGAGGGCGAGCAGATTACGCAATCGGACATGGACGCGCTGGAGGCGAAATTCAATAGCATCCTCAGCGACGTGTCGCGCGTTGACCTGATCCCCGATATCCCGCCCGTCGGGCCAGTTGACCTGATCCCCGGTATGCCGCCCGTCGGGCCAGTTGACCTGATCCCCGATATCCCGCCCGTCGAGCCAGTTGACACCGCAACCACGCCCGACGATCCAACAACCACCTAGACCCTTCCTGCACACCGGACCATCCTTGCGACGGGGCCACCAGCGTCGTCCAACTTTCGTCACTTGCCCGGTGGGGCTTCGTACCTACCCTCATCCCCGAGGGGAAGCCTGGAGTAGAGGGGCGATGGACTGGTGGTCACAAAACAAGAGTGCAGCGAAGAAAGGACAATACTCATGGACAAGTCAACTGACTCCGAGCTAGCCGCCGCCTGGCAAATAAGTGACGCGTGGCAGTGTAAATGGAGGGCATCCGAGATCTGGCGTAAGGCGTACCAGGAGGCGTACCGGGAGGCGAAACACAAGCTATATGCGATGGGTGGCGCAATCACCGAAGCCGCCATAGCAGTGATGCCCGTGATGCCGTGCAACGAGGGAGAGCTGGACAAATGGCACCGGCACGAGTACATACACCGGGACGCTATCGCCCCACTGAAGGCTGCGCTAGCAGCCGCACAGAAGGACAGCGAACGGCTGGACCACGCGGAAGCCATCATTGCGGCCATCTACCGCAATGCCGACAACTCGCTATGGTTCGGCACCACGATCCACGGCAATGGGAGAGACTTCGATGGCGCTGATTTCCGCGCCGCGATTGATGCAGCCAGGGAGGAAAAGTAAATGGCCCGCCCTAAACCGTTGTGGTTGGTGGACTCGCTCATACGACTGGGCAACTCCACCAAGATGTGCGCGGTACATGATGCTTACGGCAACCAATTGAGCTATACGCCGCCAGGTGTCATAGAGACTGCACTCCGTCTTGCCTATCAGACCGGGCGACAAAGTGTAAAGGAAGGAAACAAATGACCAACGCTGACAGACTAGACGAGCTTGCCGACCGCCTGGATCGGGATCATTGCAAACCGATTCCCGACGCAGATCAATCATTCCGGGATTCTGAAGTTATCTCGATTACAGCCCTCCGCGCCGGTGCCGCAGCACTGCGTGAGCTGGAGAAGCTGCCACTGCTACAGCAATTCGATGCATATTCGTGGTCATGTGATGACGGAGCGTGCGCCTTCCATACCGCCGCAGAAGCCCTTGAAAGTGCCGTGTTGAGGCAATTGCCAACGCAGCCAGAGGTGAAGCCATGAACGAACTATTCGACGATATCGAACAGTTGACAGACGCCGAGATCCTGGCGACCAAGCTGCTGGGCTGGGAATCAATACCGCCAGAATTTGACGAGGCACGCGCCTACTATCACAATAAGTTTGGCCCTGCCTACGTGTTCCCCGATGGCTCATGGACTGGCGCAAGCGAATGGCCGAATCTCGCCGACTGGAACACAATCCGGCGAATCGAGGATGCCATCTGGGGCAAAGGCCGAGCATACTCCGACCGATACATAGCCTACCTCACGTGGTCATGCGAGTACGACCGCCGGTTGACGTTGCGGGGTACACAAGAGCAGCGCGTTGCAGCGGCGCTCCGGGTTAGTGAAGCGGCATGGACCGTGCCGGACGAGATCGCGGCGCAGATTGAGGAGGCGGGACTATGAGCTGCAATGTCTGCTTAGATTCCGACAGCCTCGACATATGGGTTGACTGGACCGCCATAATCGCCGTTGCCGCGACGGATTACCGCTGCCTCGAATGCGCCGACTGTATTGAGCTTGGCAGTCAATATCAACGCACCGACGCCCAACTCAGCGAGGACGAGGATGACGCCGAAGAAGCGGAATGGGAAGAGTACGCAACCTGCCTTGGTTGCGCTGAGTGCCGCTCCGCTTACTGTTGCGGGATTAAGCAATACGGTGGCTTTTGGGACTCCTTGTTCGAGGCCCACGATTTAGCTGAGATCACGATGTCAGGCGAGTGCTGGGACACGCTCGGAGCGGCGGGCAAGCTCAAATTGCAAGCCATGTGGCGGAAAGAGGCAGGGTTATGATCCAATTCACCGTTCCGGGCGTCCAGGCGCTTCAGGCGATTCAGGAAGCTGAGCTATGAGGCACACTCGGTACGCCAAAGGCTTCCAGCGCGGCAAGAAAAAAGGCCAAAACAAGGCCGAAGCCGCTTACGATGCCTATCTGTGGGGCCTCAAAGTGTCCGGGCAGATCCTCGATTACTGGTACGAGGGCATAACTCTCAAGCTCGCAGACGATACCCGCTACACTCCAGACTTTCTCGTGTTGGCCATCGACTCCACGCTCGAATGCCACGAAGTCAAAGCTGGAAAACTGAACCCCACCACCGGCAAAGTCGATGCCATTTCCGAGGATGCCGGCAAGATCAAAATCAAGGTAGCAGCCGAGAAGTTCCCGATTTGCTTCAAGGTTGCGGCGTTGTGCAAGGGCGCGTGGACATGGCGTGGAATTGGAGACGGGGAATGACCAAACTCGCAAAGGATCTTGAGAGATGCCTCTTGGAGTCCGGGCAAGCCAAGAGCCTCATACATGCCGAAATTGGGGCGCTGATCGGATGGGCAGATTGGGAAAACGAGGCGAAATTGATTAGGGAAGAAATGAAACTAGAGAAATCTGCCGACATTCGCGCAATAAAGTACATTTCGGATGGGGATGGAATGGATAACTATCAGAAGTTTTTAGCATCTAAGCGAATGGCCCACGCGCCATCCGGTTTTGATTCTGGCGCGTTCCACGGGCCCCTGTTCCCGTTTCAACGATTCATCGTTGACCGTGCGCTACGAATGGGGAAGATGGCCGTGTTCGCTGACTGCGGGATGGGCAAAACCTTAATGCAGCTCGAATGGGCACATCAGGTCCACGCCAGAACGGGAAGGCAGGTGATTGTCGCTGCTCCTTTGGCCGTCGGCAATCAATCAGTAGCGGAGGCGATCCGGTTTGGGTACGACGCAACATTCAGTAAGCGGCCCACCAAGGATGCCGCCATATGCATCACCAATTACGATAGCCTTCACCGCTTTGATGCTGCCGATTATGCCGGGATTGTAGCCGACGAGTCGAGCATCCTGAAAGGCCAAGGCGCAATGCGCCGAATGATTCAAGATTTTGTTACGCGCATCCCATACAGGCTGGCATGCACCGCCACTCCTGCGCCAAACGATTACACCGAACTTGGCAACCATTCCGAGTTTGTGGGTGGATTGTCGTCGGCGGAGATGCTGGCTTCGTACTTCGTTCACGATGGAGGCGAAACAAGCGTATGGAGGCTTAAAGGTCATGCCCGCCGCGCATTCTGGCATTGGGTTGCCTCATGGAGTGTTTTTTGCGCCAAGCCTTCAGATTTAGGATTCGAGGATGAAGGGTATGATCTGCCACCCCTCCGATACCACCATCATCAGGTCGGCGGAGGATTCGACGCTGGGCTGTTATTTGACGTCGAGGCGGAAAGCTTAACAGAGCGGCGTGACGCCAGGAGGTCTTCATTGAAAGATAGATGCGAAATGGCCGCATCGCTCGTCAATGAATCCGATGAGCCGTGGCTTGTGTGGTGCGACCTAAATGCCGAAAGCGAACTGCTGGATAAGTTAATCCCATCGGCCATCGAAGTCCAAGGATCGCATAAAGACGATTACAAGTCCGATGCCTTGATTGGATTTGCCGAAGGCCGATATACCGATCTTATCAGCAAGCCAACTATTGCCGGATTCGGGATGAACTACCAGCATTGCTCCAATATGGCATTTGTGGGCCTTTCGGACTCGTGGGAGCAGATATACCAAGCCGTCCGCCGATCATGGAGGTTTGGGCAAGTCAACCCAGTTAACGCTCACGTCATTACATCGTTGGCCGAGGGCGCTGTAGTGCGCAACATTCAAAGGAAAGACGCCAACGCTAAGGCAATGGCAGCAGAACTATCAGAGATTGCAAGGGAGATTTATGCACAGAACAGATAACGCCAAGGTGATCCTTGGCGATTGCGTTGAAGAGCTAATGAAGATGCCAGATAGCAGCATCGACTATTCGATATACAGCCCGCCGTTTGCAAGCCTGTATACGTACAGTGCTAGCGACCGAGACATGGGCAACTGCCGAAGCCATGCCGAGTTTTTCGAGCACTACGCCTTCCTCTGCCAAGAGTTAACGCGAGTGCTGAAGCCGGGACGATTGCTGAGCTTCCACTGCATGCTGCTGCCCACCAGCAAGGAGCGCGACGGATACATAGGGTTAACCGATTTTCGCGGCCAGCTCATCAAGGCCCATCAAAACGCCGGGATGATCTAC
>Ga0163144_10002420_pt1 | contig 43086 bp, 37 predicted proteins | sample OliLak19BULKMAT1_FD_123175 | JGI IMG/M metagenome (GOLD analysis project Ga0163144, IMG submission 123175) | Freshwater microbial mat bacterial communities from Lake Vanda, McMurdo Dry Valleys, Antarctica - Oligotrophic Lake LV.19.BULKMAT1 | ecosystem: Environmental > Aquatic > Freshwater >...
ATCGGTTTGCTGCATGGCTCGAATCGTCGCTTCTCAATCACACCCCGGCAAGCAGGCTTGCCCGGGGGTTATGCAGACCATCCATAAGCGGTATGGAAATCGTCAATCAGGGTTTGAAGGTCCTTCTTGCTTGGGTCATGGATCGTCATCCATGATTGATTCGGGGAGTGCACCGTACGGTCGGGGAGCTCTACGGAACCGTTGAACTTCGGCAGGCTGTTTACGGCGCTGCTGGATGCACGCAGCGGGATGTCGAGATGCCGTCCGACAGTGATGTAGTCGATACTTGCCGGTGCCCGAAATGCGTCGAGTGGGTGGGTCATGGCGCGTTACCAGGGCGCTGTCCTTCCCCGCACAGCCCCAGCATGGGCCGTTTGGTCGATCTATCCAACAAGCATGGTTCACTCGGTTCAGTTCTCATACAATCGACTCGTCCATAAGAGGACATCGTCTCGTGCTGCTATGGGGGCCGACACGTGGAGCGGGTTCACCTCACCCGCTCCAGCCTCCGTGGGTCCCGCTCGGGACCTTTCGCTTGCTTGCTCATGAGCAGCGCTGGCGCTCCCGTCAAACCTAGCGCGACCTTGCTGAGCGTGGGCTTGCAGGTTCCCGGCGCGACCAACTGTGAGACGCTCGACGAGGCAGCAGCGCAGTTGCGCGACGTCAGCTTCGAGGTTCTGGTGGCCGCCGTGCCGGCCGATGCCTTGTTGCACTGGACCGCGCTGTCGCACGCGGTACTCGACACTGCGGTGATTGCATTGCTGGTCGTGCCCCCGGCCGAGGCCGTGCTGGCGGCCCTGCTCGAGCGCGGCGTCCAGGACGTGGTGGTGCAGTCGGACAATGCCGCCGACGCCTTGCAGCGGCGCATGGACATTGCCGTGCGGCGCAAGGCGCTCGACCGCCAGGCGCGCAAGGCCTTTGCGGTGGACCTGGCCACCGGGCTGCCGAACCACACCCAGTTGCTCGAGCACATGACCCACCTGTTGGCGCTGCGCGAGCGCGAGCCGGCACCGATGGCCGTGATTGCATTGCGCATCGAGGGCCTCGCCACCGTGGCGGCGTCCTTGGGCACCGAGTCGGCCAACGTGTTGCGACGCAAGGTGGCGGTGCGCCTGCGCGCCAGCCTGCGTGCCAGCGATGTCGTCGCGTCCATCGGCAGCGATGCCTTCCTGGTCTTGCTGGCCTGGGTCGATGCCGCCACCGATGGCGAGCGGGTGGCCGCCAAGTTGGTGCAGTCGTTGCGTCAGCCCTTCAACGTTGCCGGCCAGGACGTGGCCGTTGCCGTCAGTGCCGGTCTGGCCCTCTATCCCGAGCACGGCAAGACACCGGATGGCTTGCTGCGTCGGGCGGTCGGCCAGGCCGCCAGCCTGGCAACGGTCGGGCGTGACGGCTTTGCCAACCGCATCGAGCGCGGCCCGGGTGTCGCCGCCAACGACGACGCCTGAGCTACTTCTGTATGTCGCCCATGCAAAGGTACTTGATCTCGACGTAGTCGTCGATGCCGTGGTGTGAGCCTTCACGGCCCAGGCCCGATTGCTTGACCCCGCCAAAGGGCACCTCAGCGGTCGAGATCAGGCCGGTGTTGATGCCGACCATGCCGTACTCGAGCGCCTCGGCCACACGCCAGACGCGGCCGATGTCGCGGCTGTAGAAGTAGCTGGCCAGGCCGAACTCGGTGTTGTTGGCCAGCGCGATGACTTCGGCCTCGGTCTCGAAGCGGAACACCGGCGCCACCGGGCCGAAGGTTTCCTCGCGTGCGCAGAGCATGTCGGCGCTGGCCTCGGCGAGCACAGTGGGTGCGTAGCTGCGTTCGCCGATGCGTTGTCCGCCGGTGACGACCCGCGCACCCTTGGCCAGCGCATCGGCCACATGGGCCTCGACCTTGGCCATCGCGGCGGCGTCGATCAGCGGCCCTTGCGTGACGCCCACGTCGAAACCGTTGCCGACCTTGATCGACTGCACCCTTTCGGCCAGCTTGGCGACGAAGCGGTCGTACACGCCCGCCTGCACGTACAGGCGGTTGGCACAGACGCAGGTCTGGCCGGCATTGCGGTACTTGCTGATCATCGCGCCCTCGACCGCGCTGTCGATATCGGCGTCGTCGAAGACGATGAAGGGCGCATTGCCGCCGAGCTCGAGCGAGAGGCGCTTGACCGTTGGTGCGCATTGGCGCATCAGGATGCGGCCGACCTCGGTGCTGCCGGTGAACGACAGGTGGCGCACCACGTCGCTGGCGCAGAGCACGTTGCCGATGGCGACGGAGCCTGCGCCGTCCGCCGTCAGCACGTTGAGCACGCCGGCCGGCATGCCTGCGCGCTGGGCCAACTCGGCCACCGCCAGGGCCGACAACGGCGTCTGCTCGGCCGGCTTGATCACCACGGTGCAGCCCGCGGCCAGCGCCGGCGCCACTTTGCGGGTGATCATCGCGATCGGAAAGTTCCATGGCGTGATCGCCGCGCACACGCCGACCGGTTGCTTGAGCGCCAAATAGCGCTTGCCGTTGTCGGTGGTCGGGATCGTCTCGCCGTAGACGCGCCGCGCCTCCTCGGCAAACCACTCGATGAAGCTCGCGCCGTAGGCGACTTCGCCCTTGGCTTCGGCCAACGGCTTGCCCTGCTCGGCCGTCATGATGCGGGCCAGGTCGTCGGCATGCTGGTGCAGCAGGTGGAACCAGCGCATCAGGATCGCACCGCGCTCCCTGGCCGGCTTGGCGCGCCAAGCCGGCCAGGCCCGGTCGGCCGCGGCGATGGCGGTGGCCGCCTCGCCGGCGCCGAGGTTGGCCACCTGAGCCAGGACAGCGCCCGTCGCCGGGTCGGTGACATCGAAGCGCCTGCTGGCGCCGTGCCAGCAGCCGTCGATCAGGGCTTCGGTCTTGAGCAGGCCGGGGTCGGCCAGCAGGGCCAGGGGGGAGGGTGCAGGGTTCATGGCCGCAGACTTTAGCGCCGTCGCGGCCTTCCCAGGTCGCGGCGGGCTGACGTGCAGGGTCAGTTGCAGTTGGGCAGCTTGAACGAGCTGATCCAAGTACTCCAGTTGAAGGAACCGCTGGCCTTGATGTACTCGTTGGTCGCCCAGAAGGTGCAATCGTCCACCGGATCGATTGAGATTTGCGAGTAGTCGCCCCAGCGCGTGAGCGAGCCCGTCTGCGAGCCGCCGCCAGCCTTGAGCACGGTCTCGTCCTTCAGCGTGCCCGCCGCGTCGCCGGGCACCCGGCTGGCCATGCGCATCGACGGACTGACGGCGCTTCCCGAAGCGCTGTAGGACACGGCCATGTTGCCGACCTTGTCCTGCCCGATGGAGCCCATCCAGCGGTGTACCCCGTCACCGCCGCCGAAGGTACCTTGCTGGAACACGACCGGCGTGCCGGTCGGCGCCACGTTACGCAATTCGTACCAGCGAACCGCTGCCAGGGCGCTGCGTTTGCTGCCGGTGCTGACGGCATGATTGAGCACCAGCGTACCGCCGTTGAGTGTGCGGTAGGCAGCGCGGAAGTTCAGGCGGTCGGCCAGCGAATCGAGCTTGTTTTGCGTGCCGGGTTGGGTCACGCAATTGCCGCCTCCGCAGGCCGCGCTGTAGGCCGCCACGGGGATGTTGACTGGTCCGCTCAGCGCAGTGAGCGCCGTGTTGCCCCAGTCGACCTTCATGCGCCACAGGTTGACCGAGTTGGTGGCCCGCGCCACGACATAGTTGGGCGTGCCGGCCGCCGGTGCCGGCCCGTCCAGGTCCGATGGCAGGGTCGAGCCGAAAGTGGCCGGTAAGGTGATGCACTGCTGCGTGGCCGGCCGGCCGGCCAGCATGTTGGCGCGGTCCAGGGCGCACACGGTGGAACCCTGGAACGAGTTCGTGAACATGTTGTAGCTAACGTAGTAAGCGTCGGGCCACACCGCCAGCTTGGGAAAGTCATTGAACTGGGCGTACTGGAAGGCGTAGCGGTTCCACGTACCGGTGGCATCGGAGGACGTGGACACGGCGATGCATTGCCAGTAGCCCGACGTGCCGCCGCCGACCGAGAATTGAGACACTACCCAGCGTGCAGCCAGCTTGTCGTACTGCACCACCGGGTCGCCGTCGTTGCGCGCCTCGCAGGGGCCACCGAAGCCGGCCCACAGGGTCTTGCCATCGGCCGGGCCATAAGTAGGTGCCTTGGTGTCCTTACTGAACACGGCGAAGGCCGTGTTGACCCATTGCACGTACTGCGTGGCACCGACGGCACCGGTGGTGTCCGGCGGTGCAGAGTTCACCGCCATGGTTCCGGCGGGACCGGTGAAGCCATTGCCCACGCCGTCGACGCCGGTGCCCAGCGTGGGTGCTACCGCTCCGCCGCCGCCCGTGGAAGGTCGGCCCTGTGCGCTGGCCAGCAGGGGGTCGTTCTCCAACTCCGGGCCGTCGTCAAAGGGAATGCGGTGTTCGCGTACCGGGCGGCCGCGACGTACGTTCGATGGCGGAATCACTGCGATGTCGCGTAGCGGCGGCGAGACGTCGTTTCGCTCCGACTTGACGATCAGGTCGACCTTGCGGTGTTCAAGGCCCTGGGCGCTCTGGCCGTGGGCCTGGAATGCTGTGGTGGCCAAAAGAGCGAGTAGCAGCTGGGGCGCGCGTGGTAAGGGCATGGGATCTCCTGGGTGGCAGGGCAGATGAGCCGCCGCGCGTCCAACGGTAATTCCCGCACAGCGGTTGGAACATAGCAGCGAAAGCAGGGCCGGACCACACAGATTGGCCCGCCCCCCCCTGCAACTCGCATCAGCGGATCAGCGACGGCGCCGCCACCAGAGCGCAAGCGCGCCGGTGACGGCGGCGAGCAGGGCAATGCCCAAGGCCGTCGGCAGAAGCGATGTGGGCGGGTCGGGCCTTGCGACGGCGGTTGCGACGGCGGTTTCGATCGCCACTCCGGCGGGCGCGCTGGCGGCGGGCGCTGGCGGCGTCGGCAAAGCCGAGCCTGCGGTCGCCACAGCAACCGCGCTAGCCGTCGCGGCAGGCGGGTCGAGCGCGAGGCCCGCGTTGTCGAGCCAGCGCCAGCTGCCATCGCGCCAGATCAGTCGTGCCGCAACCGACGTGCCCGAGGCTGAGCGAGCAACCAGGGTCGGCATCACACCGCCAGGCGCCAACTGCCAGACTTCCATCTGATTTTCTGCAGCATGGGCGCGCCTAAGCCCCAGCGCCACGACGCCGTTATCGCCGATCGCTAAGGTCACCACCTCCGTGGCGCCAGCCGTGCTGTCACTCCACAATCCGCCCAGCGCGAAGGTCGGGTCGACACTGCCGTCGGCGCGCAGCCGCCACCATCCGCTGCGCTCCTGGCCCTGCGCGTCGACGACGGTACCGGCGACCCAGCACGTGCCATCAGCCTGCGGCAGCAAGTCGAGCGCGCGAGCGCCGCGGCCCGCCGGCGCGACCGCCGAGCGACCGGCCACCGCGTAGCTCGTGTCAGGCAGGCCGTGCGCAAGAAAGCGCAACACAACGGCTTGTGGCGAGTTGTCTGCTCCCACCGAGGCGCCGGCCACCCACCAGCGGCCCGTGGCGTCGCCGCGCAGCGCAGCCGGGCCCTCGTTGTCGGGGCCGAGCACGAAGGCGGAGGTGCCATTGCGGCCGAAGCCGGCGTCGGCGCTACCGTCGCGGTACATGCGCTCGAGCAGGTAGGCATCTCGCTGGCGAAACGAATCCTGCGTGATCCGAACTGTCCAGCCCTCGGGGGTCGTGGCTTCCCAGGGGCCGGCCACCGCTGCCACGCTCGCCAACCAGAGCAGACAACTCAGCGTCTGGCCTCGCACCGGGACGGCGCGCCGCGCGAGTAGCCGTAGGCAAGGCCTCATGGTTGGCGAATGTAGCGCGGCGCCGTGCGCTCGTCCGGCGGACCGGTGCGAGCGCTGTCAAGTCCGCCCTGTTGCAGCCCCTTCCTATAATCAAAAGAAGCGCGCTGACAAGCACTTGCGCACCTTGCCCTGACTGAAAGCCCCGGGATGAAAGCCGCCGAGATTCGCGCCACCTTTTTGAAGTATTTCGAGTCCCAGGGCCATCAGCTCGTGGCCTCGTCGCCGGTCGTTCCGGGTGATGACCCGACGCTGCTGTTCACCAACGCCGGGATGAACCAGTTCAAGGACGTGTTTCTGGGCTTCGACAAGCGGCCCTACAACCGTGCGGCCACGAGCCAGAAGTGCATTCGCGCCGGCGGCAAGCACAACGATCTCGAGAACGTCGGCTACACCGCGCGCCACCTGACCTTCTTCGAGATGCTGGGCAACTTCAGTTTCGGCGACTACTTCAAGCACGACGCGATCAAGTTCGCCTGGGCCCTGCTGACGGAGCACTTCAAGCTGCCCAAGGACAAGCTCTGGGCCACCGTGTATGCCGAGGACGACGAGGCCTACGACATCTGGTTGAAGGTGATCGGCCTGCCGGCCGAGCGCATCGTGCGCATCGGCGACAACAAGGGCGCGCGCTACGCCTCCGACAACTTCTGGATGATGGGCGACACGGGGCCCTGCGGCCCGTGCAGTGAGATCTTTTACGACCACGGCCCGGCCGTGGCCGGCGGCCCACCCGGCTCGCCCGAGCAGGACGGCGACCGCTACGTCGAGATCTGGAACAACGTCTTCATGCAGTTCAACCGCAGCGAAGATGGGGTGATGCACAAGTTGCCCAAACCCAGCGTCGACACTGGCATGGGCCTGGAGCGACTGGCCACGGTGCTGCAGGGCGTGCACACCGTGTTCCAAGTCGATCTGTTCATGCGCCTGCTCGACGCGGCCAAGCGCGCGGTCGACGGCGCCGGTGCTGGCGACTGCGAGCGCGAGGCGGCGTCGCTGAAGGTCATCGCCGACCACATCCGCGCCTGCAGCTTCACGGTCGTCGACGGCGTGATCCCCGGCAACGAGGGCCGCGGCTATGTGCTGCGCCGCATCGCCCGCCGCGCGATCCGCCATGGCTACAAGCTGGGTGCGCGCAAGCCCTTCTTCCACAAGCTCGTCGCGCCGCTGGCCGCGGAAATGGGCGACGCCTACCCCGAGCTGCGCCGCGATGCGGCGCGCGTGACGGAGGTCTTGAAGCAGGAAGAGGAGCGTTTCTTCCAGACCATCGCCAACGGCATGGAGATCCTCGAGAGCGAGCTGGCCAAGGGCCGCCGGCAGATCGAAGGGGACCTGGCCTTCAAGCTGCACGACACCTTCGGCTTCCCTCTCGACCTGACTGCCGACGTCTGCCGCGAGCGCGACGTGACCGTCGATGAAGCCGGCTTCAACCTGGCCATGAACCGCCAACGCGAGCAAGCCCGCGCAGCCGGCAAGTTCAAGTTGGCGCAAGGTCTGGCCTACAGCGGGGTGGACACCGCTTTCCATGGCTACGAGCACCTGGTCTGCGAACACAGCCGGGTCACCGCCCTGTACATCGACGGCGCCGCCGTGAACCGGGCACGCGCTGGCGACGATGTCGTGGTGGTGCTCGACCACACCCCTTTCTATGCGGAGAGCGGCGGCCAAGCCGGCGACGCCGGTGAGTTGCGCAATGCGCGCGCCCGCGTGCTCGTCGAAGACACCACCAAGGTCCAGGCGTCGGTTTTCGGCCACCAGGGCCGCGTGGTCGAAGGCGAACTCGAAGTGGGGGAAAGTTTTGTCGCCCGGGTCGATGGCGAGCGACGCATGCGGACGGTGCGCAACCACAGCGCCACCCACCTGATGCACAAAGCCCTGCGTGAAGTGCTGGGCGCGCATGTGCAGCAGAAGGGCTCGCTGGTGACTGCCGAGCGCACGCGCTTCGACTTCGCCCACAACGCGCCCGTCACCGAGGCCCAGGTGCGCCAGGTCGAGGCCCTGGTCAACGCCGAAGTGCTGGCCAACGCAGCCACCGTTGCGCGCGTGCTGCCGCTCGACGAAGCGCAGAAGCTGGGCGCGATGATGCTGTTCGGCGAGAAGTACGGCGACGAGGTGCGCGTGCTCGACATCGGCAGCTCGCGCGAGCTCTGCGGCGGCACGCATGTACAGCGCAGCGGCGACATCGGCCTGTTCAAGATCGTTGCCGAGGCCGGCGTGGCTGCCGGCATACGCCGCGTCGAGGCGGTCACCGGCCACAACGCCCTGGCCTACCTGCAGCAGTTGGAGGCCACGCTCGGCGGCGTGGCCGGCGCCTTGAAGGTCACGCCGGCCGAAGTGCCGGCCCGCGTCAGCGCGGCGCTCGACCAGGTGCGGGCGCTTGAGAAAGAGTTGTCGACGCTGAAAGGCAAGCTGGCGTCGTCGCAAGGCGACGAGTTGCTGGCGCAAGCGGTGAACGTCAAAGGCGTGCAGGTGTTGGCTGCCGTCCTTGCCGGCGCTGACGCCAAGGCTCTGCGCGAAACAATGGACAAGTTGAAAGACAAACTCAAGAGCGCCGTCATCGTGCTGGCAGCGCTGGACGGGGGCAAGGTTCAGCTCGCCGCGGGCGTCACGGCCGATCGCACGGGTCAGCTCAAGGCCGGTGAGCTGGTCAACTTTGTCGCGCAACAGATCGGTGGCAAGGGCGGCGGCAAGGCCGACTTGGCGATGGCTGGCGGCAGCGATGCCGCTACCCTGCCGCAGGCGCTGGCTTCGGTGGCGGGTTGGGTCGGCGAGCGTGCCTGATCCCTCCATCGTCATCCGCCGGCCGCGTCCCGATGACGCGACGGCGATGGTGTCGATCATGGGTGACTCGCTGGTGCTGCCCGGGCTGCTGCAGCGACCTTATCCAACTGTGGCGCTGTGGAAGAAGCGTATCGAGGAGATGCCTGTGGGGCCGGCGACGGCCGAGCTCTTCGTCGTCGCCGAGCGCGGCGACCTGGTCGTCGGCAATGCGGGCGTGCATCCGGTCCCGCATGTGCGCCGCAATCACTGCGCCGGCAACGGCATCGCAGTCGCTCGCGACGCGCAAGGCCAGGGCCTCGGCAGCGCGTTGATGGCCGCGCTGATCGACTGGGCCGACAACTGGTCCCAGTTGCTGCGCCTCGAGTTGACCGTGTTCACCGACAACGGCGCTGCCATTGCGCTCTACCGCAAGTTCGGCTTTGAGCTCGAAGGGACGCACCTCGCCTATGGTTTGCGCGACGGCCGTTACGTCGACGTGCATGCCATGGCGCGGCTGCACCCGAACCCGCCGCAGTTGCGATGATGAGGCGCTGCTTGGCTGCCCTGGGTCTGAGCGCCGCAGTCCTGGCGGCTGTGGCGCAGCCGCAAGCCGTCGATCTGCCCAGCCTGGATGCGCCAGCCGCCCTGCCCATCCAGCTGCCGGGCCATTGGTTTGGGGCCGACGCGGGGCGTGACCGACCCGCCGTGGTGTTGCTGCATGGCTGTGGCGGTGTGTTCGATGGCCAGGGTCGCCTGGGGCAGCGCTTCGTCGACTATGCGGCGATGCTCAACGCCGAAGGCTGGCACGTCCTGGTGGTCGACTCGCTGACGCCGCGCGGAGAGAAGGAGCTGTGCACGCAGCGCACCGGATCGCGCCGCGTTACCCAGGCCCAACGCCGACTCGATGCGCTCGGGGCCTTGCAGTGGTTGGCCACGCAGCCTGGCGTGGATCGCAAGCGGCTGGTGCTGCTGGGCTGGTCCAACGGGGGCAGCACCGTGCTGGCGGCGACCAACCGTCTGCACAGCGCGGTCGCCCGGTCTGCCGTCGTGCCGCGGGCGGCGGTGGCGTTCTACCCGGGATGCGAAGCCGAACTGGCACGGCGCTATGCGCCGACGGCCCCGACCTTGCTGCTGGTCGGAGAGTTCGATGACTGGACGCCGGCACAACCCTGCCGTGAGTTGGCGGCGATCGCCGAAAGCGGCGTGACGCTGGTCGCCTACGCCGGGGCCTACCACGGCTTCGACAGCACGGCGCCGCTGCGTGTGCGGCGCGACGTGCCCAACGGCGTGCGGCCGGGCCAGGGCGTCACGGTGGGTGGCGATGCCGCGGCACGCGAGGCGTCGCGGCGCGAGTTGCTCGAGTTCCTGCGCCGCCAGCTCCGGGGCTGAGCCGCTGCTAGCATCGCGACCCATGAACCAAGACCTCGCCGGACGTCACATCGTGCTCGGCCTGTCGGGCGGCGTGGCCTGCTACAAGGCGGCCGACCTGGCGCGCGAGCTGATCCAGGCTGGCGCCACCGTGCAGGTGGTGATGACCGCGGCGGCGGAGCGCTTCATCACGCCGGTCACGATGCAGGCCTTGACGAACCGGCCGGTGCTGACCAGCCAGTGGGATGCGCGCGAGGCCAACAACATGGCGCATATCAACCTGACGCGGGGGGCGGACGCGATGCTGGTTGCACCGGCCAGCGCCGACTTCATCGCCAAGCTAGCGCAGGGCCGCGCCGATGACCTGCTCAGCCTGGCCTGCCTGGCGCGCCCGATGGCGACCTGCCCGCTCCTGCTGGCGCCGGCGATGAACCGGGAAATGTGGGCGCACCCGGCGACGCAGCGCAACGCGATGCAGGTGGCCGCCGATGGCGGCGTCCTGCTCGGGCCGGATGCCGGCGATCAGGCTTGCGGCGAGGTCGGCGATGGGCGCATGCTCGAAGCCGTGGATTTGCGCGACGCGCTGATCGCGTTTTTCCAGCCCAAGCTGCTGGTCGGCCGCTCAGTGCTGATCAGCGCCGGCCCGACCTACGAGGCCATCGACCCGGTGCGCGGCATCACCAACCTGTCGAGCGGCAAGATGGGCTTCGCCATCGCGCGCGCGGCCGCCGAGGCGGGCGCGCGCGTGACCCTGGTCGCCGGGCCGGTGGCCTTGCCCACCCCGCGGGGTGTGGTGCGCATCGACGTGCGCAGCGCCCAGCAGATGCACGACGCCGTGTTGCCGGCGGCGGCAACCCACGATGTATTCATTGCCACGGCCGCGGTTGCCGACTGGCGACCGGCCGAGGCTGCCACGCAGAAGATCAAGAAGGCGGCGGGGCGTGCCGTGCCCAGCTTCGGGTTGACGGAGAACCCCGACATCCTGGCGGCGGTGGCCGCGATGCCCAAGCCTCCCTACTGCGTTGGCTTTGCGGCCGAGAGCGCGGACGTGGCCCGCCACGCGCGCGAAAAGCTGTTGCGCAAGAAGCTGCCCTTGGTGGTGGGCAACCTGGGTCCGGCGACCTTCGGGCGCGACGACAACGCCTTGCTGCTGGTCGATGCGAAAGGCGAGCGCGAAGTGCCCGGGGGCGGCCAGCGCGCCGACAAGCTGGTGCTGGCGCGAGAGTTGGTGGCCGAGATTGCCCGCAGACTCGCGTCATGACGACCATCGACATCAAGGTGCTCGATGCGCGCATGGCCGCCCACCTGCCGCAGTACGCCACGCCTGGCAGCGCCGGCCTGGACCTGCGCGCCTGCCTTGACGAAGCCCTGGTGCTCGCACCCGGTCAGACCGTGCTGATCTCAACCGGGCTGTCGATCCACATCGGGGACCCGGGGCTGGCTGCGATGCTGCTGCCGCGCTCGGGCCTGGGTCACAAGCATGGCATCGTGCTGGGCAATCTGGTCGGACTGATCGACAGCGACTACCAGGGTCCGTTGATGGTGAGTTGCTGGAACCGTGGCAGCACACCGTTCACGATCGAGCCGATGGAGCGCATCGCGCAAATGGTCATCGTGCCGGTGGTGCAGGCGTTGTTTCGCCGGGTCGACAGCTTCGCCTCCTCCGAGCGCGGCGACGGCGGCTTCGGCTCGACCGGCAAGCGCTAGCCGCGCGCCCGCCCCTCAGTGCAGCCCGCGTGCCGCGGGTTGAACTTGCAGCACGTCCAGCACGCTGCTGCCGACCGTGCCGGCTTCGATCTCGACTGCGGTTGCCTCGCGCACGTCGCGCACCGTCAGGTTCAGGCGCAGTGCCATGCCGGCCAGCGGGTGGTTGGCGTCGAGCACGACGTGCGTGGGATAGACCTCCGTCACGGTGTAGAGCTTGTCCGCCGGCATGTCGGGCGTGGCGCTGCCCTCGGGCAAGCCCTCGAACTGCATCCCCGGCTCGACAGCGTCGGGAAACAGGGCGCGCTCCTCGAAACACACCAAGGCACTGTCGAACTCGCCGAAGGCGTGCTCGGGTTCGAGGTGAAGGTGGGTCTGAAAACCGACTGCCTGCCCCGCCAGGGCCTCTTCCACTTTTGGCAGCAAGTCATCGCCGCCAACGTAGAACTCGACCGCTTCGACCAACTCGTCCAGGGCCTGATTTTGGGCGTCGGAGAGCTGCCAGGTGAGGGCAACGACGCAAGGTTTTTGAATCAACATCGGGCAATGATGGCACAGCGCGACAATCCTTCGATGGACCTGCATCAAGCTCAATCGCTGCTCGGCGGGCTGGCGCCGGTGCAGTTCATGCGCCGCCATTGGCAGAAGCGGCCGCTGCTGGTGCGCGGGGCGATCACCGCTGCCGAGCCACTGCTCTCGAGGGCCGACCTTTTTGCCCTCGCGGCGAGTGACGAGGTCGAGTCGCGCCTGATCCAGCGCGACAGCGCAGGGGCATGGCGCCTTCGGCCGGGTCCGCTGTCGCGGCGTGCGCTGCCGCCCTTGGCGCGGCCCGGTTGGACCTTGCTGGTGCAGGGCCTGGATCTGCATGTCGATGCAGCGCATGCGCTGTTGTCCCGCTTTCGATTCCTGCCGGCAGTGCGCCTGGATGACCTCATGCTGTCCTATGCCAGCGATGCTGGCGGGGTCGGTCCGCACATCGACTCCTACGATGTGTTCCTGCTGCAGGTCCAGGGCCGCCGGCGTTGGCGCGTCGGCCGCGCCAACGCGCCGACGCTGCGTGACGACGTGCCGCTGAAGATGCTGGCGCACTTCGCGGCCGAGCACGACTGGGTGCTTGAACCGGGGGACATGCTCTACCTGCCGCCCGGCTGGGCCCACGATGGCGTGGCGGTCGGTGGCGACTGCATGACAGCGTCGATCGGCTTTCGAGCGCCGCAAGCAGGGGAATTGGCGCAGGCGTTGCTCGCGCGCATCGCCGACGAGAGTGAGGGTGGCCGACGCGACGCCCGCTATCGCGACGCAACCCAATCGGCCAGCGTGACGCCAGGCCGGGTGCCTGGGCCCTTGCAGCAGTTTGCGCGTCGCGCTGTGGTGCAGGCCCTGGCGTCGCCTGACCTGATCGAGCGCACGCTGGGCGAGTGGTTGACCGAGCCCAAAGCCCAGGTCTGGTACCCGGCGAACGAACGGGCGACGCTGACGCAGGGCGTGCGGCTCGACCGGCGCTCGCGCATGGCCTACGACGCGAGACACGTGTTCATGAATGGCGAAGCTTGCCGTGCTTCAGGGCGCGACGCGCGTCTGATGCGCCGGTTGGCCGACCAGGGCCGCCTTGGCGCGCAGCACATCTCTGCTGCCAGCCCGGGCGCGCTCGATTTGCTCAGCGAGTGGTTGCACAGTGGCTGGCTACAGCCATTGGACTGAATGACAGATGGAGGCAGACATGACCCCTGATGGTCGTCCCGAGGCGCCCCAGGGCGCGGCCCGGATTGACGGTCGAAGCCAGTTCCACGCAGCGGTGCAGCGTGCGCTGGTGCAGGCCGCGCAAGGGCGCACCCGCGAGCTCTGTTTCGTCGATCCGGACTTTGAGCCCTGGCCCTTGGAGGATCCCGACGTCCTATCCGCCTTGACGGCCTGGGCGCGCCTGCCCAAGCGGCAACTGCTGATCGTTGCCGGTCGGTTTGACGAGCTGCCGCGCCGCTGTCCGCGCTTCACGGCCTGGCGCCGAAACTGGGCCCATGTCATTGAGTGCCGCTCGACCGATGTCGAGGCCTCGCAGATCCCGACATTGCTGCTGGCAGGCGAGCACAGCCTGCAGCTGGCCGACCGTCGGCAGTGGCGTGGCCATTGGCTTGCCGACGACAGCGAAGTCAGCGCTTGGCGGGAAGTCGTTGATGTACTTTTGCAACGCTCTGAGGCCGACTTCCCGGCAAATACACTCGGTCTCTAGGGCAATCCCCTATGCACGCTATACTCATGGGCTGGGTGCAAGTGCGGATCGAACGCGTCTTGTCCCTGTCCAACATGGGTTCTCCTGAATCCCTCCATTGCCGATATTCGTTCGACTCACTGACCTCCGAGGATTTTCATGAACAAGTCGTTTTTGCTGGCTGCCATGGTGGCTGCCGTTGCCCTCTCCGCTTGCGGCAAGAAGGCTGAAGTGGTCGTCGCCCCGGCTGCCGCCACAGCTGCTTCGGCCGCCGAGCCGGCTGTGGCCGCTGCCTCGGCTGCTGCTGCCGATGCCGCTTCTGCCGCCGTCGCCGGCGCCACCGCGGCGGTTGCCGCCGGTACCGATGCCATGGCCGGTGCTGCTTCGGGTGCCGCTGCCGCCATGAAGGACTCTGCTGGCAAGGCTGTTGACGCTGCCAAGGACGCCGCTGCCAAGGCTGCTGAGCCGGTCAAGAAGTAATCCGATTCGCCGATTTCTGGAAAAGCCGCCCTTGGGCGGCTTTTTTCTTGTTCAACTCAGTCGATTTCGATCCAGGCACAGCCCAATTCGGCCTCGGCCACCGTGATGGCCGTGGCGCTCGGCCCGAGTGCGCTGCGCAAGGCGGCCACGGCCAGTTCGGGTCGGTTGTTCTGCTTGCTCAGGTGTGCGGCCACCACATGGCGTAGGCCGTCATGGCGGCAGGCGTCGAGCAGCGCAGCCGACTGGTGATTGGCCAGGTGACCGCGTGCGCCGGCAATCCGCCGCTTCAACCACTCCGGGTAGGCACCCGCTTGCAGCAGGGCCGGGTCATGGTTGGTCTCGAGCAGCAGGGCGTCGCAGCCTTGCAGCGCCTGCGCCACGGCAGCCGTCGGCTCGCCGATGTCGGTCAGGATGCCGAGTCTGCGACGGCCATCGCTCAAGGTCAGTTGCAGCGGTTCGGCAGCGTCGTGCGGCACGGCAAAGGGTCGCAGGCAGAGTGCGCCGACGATGATGTCTTGGGCATCGCGTGCGATTTCACAGGTTGGCGCTGGGACCCCCTTGGCCGTGGCGCGGGACCAAGTCCCCGCGCTGGCCCACACCGCGACACCGTAACGGCGCTGCAGCGCGAGTACGCCGCCGATGTGGTCGCTGTGCTCATGGGTGACAAAAACCGCGTCGAGGTCCGTCACCAGCAGACCACGCTCTGCAAGCCGGATCGCCAGCCGGCGGGGCCCCAGGCCGCAGTCGATCAGGACGCGGGTGGCGAGCGCGCCGTCGCCTGGGCAAGCCTCCACCAGCGTGGCATTGCCGCTGCTGCCGCTGCCCAGGCTGGTGAAGCGCAGCACGGGCGCGCCGTGTTGCGCGCCTACTTCAGGTCGTCGACCAGGAGGCCGACGATGCGTTGCCCGACTGCGCCGTTCTCCGGTCCGCCCTGAGCGTTCTGCACCGACACGCTGGTGCGCTCGCCGTCGGCCTTGACCGCGATGCGGTAGCGCCCCGGGGCCTGCGCGGGGGCGGATTTTCCGAAGCTGAACAGTTTGGCAAAGAAGCCGGGCTCGGCGGTAGCAGCGTCCTTGGGGTCGACATAGCGAACGAAGTACAAGCCGCTGGCGCGATCGCGGTCCTCGACAGTGAAGCCGCTGCGGTCCAAGGTCAGGCCCACACGGCGCCAGGCCCGGTCAAAGCCCTCGTCGACCTGCAAGCTTGCCGACGCCTGCCCTGTCACCAGCCGGGCCCGCGGCGCGGCGCTGACACTGATCGGGTTGGCTGTCGCCGTGCGGGCCACTTCCTCCTTGGCGCCGAGCTTGACCATCAGGCGCGACAGGAACTCCGCTTCGAGTTGCGGGTCGGTCGGGCGGTTGGTCCAGGTGGTCTGTTCCTTGCGGTCGGTGGTGTACACCTCGGCCATCCCCCGGTGGCTGATGAAGACATCGCTGCCCGCGCCATTGCGCTCGACGCGCAAACGGAAGCGGTCGCGCTCACCGCTGTCGTAAAGCGTGTCGAGCAAGCGACCGACCGTGCGGCGCACGATGTCCTGCGGAATCTTGGCCCGGTTCTCGGACCAATCGGTTTCCATGAACCCAGCTTCGGGGTTGTCGATCACCAGCACGAAACCACGCTCCTGCCAGAACGAGCGCAGTTGCGGCCACAGTTGCTCGGCGGGGATCGGCACCGAAAGCCAACGTTGATTGCCCTCGCGCACGATGCGCATCTGGCCGATGCTCGACGGTGCGACGCTGCTGCTGGCCGTGGCCGGGCTTGGACCCGAGCCTGCGGCCGCGGCATTGCCAAAGGTGCTGGCGCTGACTGCGGCGCCGGACTGCACCTGATAGCGTGTGTCGCGCTGCAACTGGGTCAGGTCGGGCGGCACATCGAGCGGGGCGGTCTTGGCCGATTGGCTCTTGTAGTCGATCTTGTCGCCGGACAGGAATCCGTCGATCGTCGAGCAGGCACCGAGCGCAAGCGCGGCAGTCACCAGCGCCGCGGTGCGCAGGGATGGAAGCAGGGGGGCAGTCACTGGGTACATGGGTGTTGCGGCGCCTTGCGGCGGCCGGCGATCGAGAGGTGGGAGAGAGCGTGGCGGACGGGTAACGGGAACGGGAACAGCCGCGTCAAAGCACGCCGGCCTCGCGCATGGCGGCTTCCAGCGGCACCTGCTGGGAATCAGAAAGGGGTACCAGGGGCAGACGCAGCGCGGGGCCGCACCGGCCCATGCGTGCCAGGGCCCACTTCACCGGGATCGGGTTGGGCTCGGAGAACAATTGCTTGTGCAAGGCCAACAACCGGAGGTGGATTTCGCGGGCACCCTTGGCGTCGCCAGCAATCGCCGCGCGGCACATCTCGGCCATGGCGCGAGGGGCCACGTTGGCAGTCACACTGACGTTGCCATGCCCGCCCAGCAACATCAGGGCAACGGCGGTCTGGTCGTCACCCGAGTAGATGGAAAAGCCGCGCGGCACTTGCTTGATCAGCCAGGCCGCGCGGTCGATGTTGCCGCTGGCTTCCTTGATGCCGATGATGCCCGGCACCTGCGTCAGGCGCAGCACTGTGTCGTGCAGCACATCGGCCACCGTTCGCCCGGGCACGTTGTAGAGAACCACCGGCATGTCGACGGCTTCGGCAATCGCGCGGAAGTGGCGGTAGATGCCTTCCTGGGTCGGCCTGTTGTAGTAAGGCACCACCTGCAGGGTGCAGTCGGCACCGACCTCGAGCGCGAACTTGGACAGTTCGATCGCCTCGCGGGTCGAATTCGCGCCCGCACCCGCCATGACCGGCACGCGGCCGGCGGCGTGTTCGACGGCCACACGAATGATCTCGCAATGCTCGGGCACGTCGACCGTCGGCGACTCGCCGGTCGTACCGACCACGCCAATGCAAGCCGTGCCCTCGGCGATATGCCAGTCGATCAAGCGACGCAGGGCCGCGTAGTCGACGCCGCCGTCTTCCTGCATCGGTGTGACCAGGGCGACGATGCTGCCAACAATCGGGTTCATGGGCATTCGGGTTTCGTGCAAGGGGGCGATTTTAGCTGCCGTGGCGGCGCCGGTCTTCTACAGGGGGTGGCGGGCGCCGGCGGGTGCCGAGTTCACGGCCACGATGCGTTGCACGCGACGCGTCGGTGCCTCGAGCAAGCCGTCCTCGTAGGCGACGATGTGCAGGCCGTGGCAGGCCTCGAGCAGTTCGCCCGGGCGCAGCAGGAAGGCAGGGTTCGAGGGCTTGCCGAAGGCCTCGTTTCCCAGCGCGAAAGTCTCGTAGACGAGCACGCCACCCACGGCCAGGCTCGCACGCAGCTCGGGCCACAAGGCCCGCCACTGGTAGTTCGTGACCACCACGGCGTCGAAGCTCTCGCCGTCCAGGGGCCAAGGGCCGGCTTCGATGTCGGCGACGACGATGCGCGCCAGCGTTTGCAAGGGCTCGACGGCAGCCGCGTCGCGATCGACGCCGGTGAGCGCGAAGCCGCGCCCGGTCAGCCAGTGCAGATGGCGGCCGCTGCCGCAGGCCACGTCGAGCACGCGACCGCCGGGGCGGATCAGGTGCGTCCAGCGTTGCACCCACGCCGAGGGCGCCAGCGCCGCGTGCGCGCTCAGAAGCAGCTCCAGACGCGGTTCGCCAGGTGCGCCATCAGGTCGGGCTGCAAGTAGGACGCGAAGACCAGCGCCAGCACGGCGAGCGCCGCCGCACGCCAGAACCAGCGCCAGGCGTGTGGCAGCCTCACGCCGCGGCTCCTGCGGGCGCTGCGGGTCGCACGATGGGGCTCTCGCGCACCGGCAGATTCGCCAGCGCCGCGAAGACTCCCAGCGCGACCGAAATCGACCACATGAGGTCGTAGCTGCCGGTGGCGTCGTAGAGCTTGCCGCCGAGCCAGGCACCGAGAAAGCTGCCAACCTGGTGGCTGAGGAAGACGCAGCCGCCCAGCATCGACAGGTAGCGCACGCCGAAGATCTGCGCCACCAGCCCGGTGGTGAGCGGCACGGTGGACAGCCACAGCAGGCCCATCGCCGAGGCGAAGAGATAAACGCTCCAGGGTGTCAGCGGCAGAGCGACGAAGAGTGCGATGGCGGCCGAACGCAGGAGGTAGATCGTCGACAGCGCGTAGCGCTTGGGCCAGCGCTGGCCGACCAGGCCGGCGCCATACGAGCCAAAGACGTTGAAGAGCCCGATCAAGGCGAGCGCCGTGGTGGCCACGTCGGGCGTCAGGCCCTTGTCCTTCAGGTAGCTCGGCATGTGCACACCGATGAAGACCAGGTGGAAGCCGCACACGAAGTAACCCGCCATCAGCCAGCGGAAACTCGGATAGGCGAAGGCCTCGCGCAAGGCCGCCCCCATGCTCTGGTTCACCCCGCTGGGGGCTGCCGCGCGAGGCTCCTTGAGACCGAACGCCAGCGGCACCATGAACAGGGCCAGGAGTCCCAGCACAAACAGCGCGTTCTGCCAGCCCCAGGTGCCGATCAACCAGTTCTCGACCGGCATCATCAGAAACTGGCCGAACGAGCCGGCCGCAGCCACCGTGCCCATCGCCCACGATCGCTTCATCGGGTCGACCTGACGCCCGATGACGCCATAGACGATGGCATAGGTGGTGCCGGACTGCGCCAGGCCCAGCAACAACCCGGCGCTGCCATTGAACGCGAGGCCCGACGTGGCCAGCGCCATCAGCACCAGGCCGGCGGCGTAGAACAGCGCGCCGCCGATCAGCACCTTGAGCGCGCCGAAACGGTCGGCCAGCGCGCCGGCCACCGGCCCCGCCAGGCCCCAGACCAGGTTCTGCACGGCGATGGCGAACGCGAATGTCTCGCGCGTCCAGCCGCGCTCCATCGTGATCGGCTGCAGCCAGAGGCCGAAGCCGTGGCGGATGCCCATCGAGAGCGTGACGATGGCAGCGCCGCAGACCAGCACCTGGGTCATCGAGAGTCGCGGGGACCCTGCGGGGGCGTTCATCACGCCACTGTAGCGGCTGCGCCAAAACCTCGCGGGGCACGCACCGCTGCCTAGAATCCGCCGCCATGCCATCCGTCAAGCAGCCGGCCAAGTACGCCGAAGAATCGATCCGGGTCCTGAAGGGCCTGGAGCCCGTCAAGCAACGACCGGGCATGTACGCCCGCACCGAGAGCCCGTTGCATGTCATCCAGGAGGTGATCGACAACGCCGCTGACGAAGCGCTGGCGGGGTTCGGCAAGCGGATCGTGATGACGCTGCACGCCGATGGATCGGTCAGCGTCGAAGACGACGGCCGCGGCATCCCCTTCGGCCTGCACCCGGAAGAACGTGTGCCGGTGGTCGAGATTGTCTTTACCCGCCTGCACGCCGGAGGCAAGTTCGACAAGGGCAGTGGCGGCGCCTACAGCTTCTCCGGTGGCCTGCACGGCGTGGGCGTGAGCGTCACGAATGCCTTGGCCAAGCGCTTGCAGGTCACCGTCCATCGCGAGGCGCAGGTGGCGACGATGGCCTTTGCCGCCGGCGACGTCGTCGAACCTCAGGTCCTGCGCAAGGCCACGGCGGCCGATCGCAAGCAGGGCACCACGGTGCGGGTTTGGCCCGATCCGAAGTACTTCGACAGCGCCGAGCTGCCGCGCACCGAGTTGCTACACCTGTTGCGCAGCAAGGCCGTGTTGATGCCCGGCGTGTCCGTGACCTTGAAACAGGAGAAGAGCGGCGAGATCCAGACCTGGCTTTACCAGGGCGGCCTGCGTGACTACCTGATGCAAAGCCTTGCCGCCGACCCGCTGATTCCGCTCTTCGAAGGCGAGCACTACGCCGCCGAGGGCGACAGCGAGAACAACGCCGAAGGTGAGGGCGCCGCCTGGTGCGTGGCCTTCACCGAAGACGGCGCGACGCTGCGCGAGAGTTACGTCAACCTGATCCCGACCGTGGCGGGCGGCACCCACGAATCAGGCCTGAAGGAGGGCCTGTTTGGTGCCATCAAGGGCTTCATCGAAATGCACGCGCTGCAACCCAAGGGCGTCAAGTTGATGCCCGACGACGTGTTCTCGCGTGCCAGCTTCGTGCTCTCGGCCAAGGTCCTCGATCCGCAGTTCCAGGGCCAGATCAAGGAGCGGCTGAACTCGCGCGATGCCGTGCGCCTGGTTTCGGGCTACACCCGCCCGGCGCTCGAGTTGTGGCTGAACCAGCATGTCGAGCATGGCAAGAAGCTGGCCGAGTTGGTGATCCGCCAGGCGCAGACGCGCCAGCGCGCGAGTCAGAAGGTCGAAAAACGCAAAGGCTCCGGCGTGGCCGTGCTGCCCGGCAAGCTGACGGACTGCGAGAGCCGCGACCTCGCGCTCAACGAAGTCTTCCTGGTCGAGGGCGACTCGGCGGGCGGCAGCGCCAAGATGGGCCGCAACAAGGAGACGCAGGCCGTGTTGCCCTTGCGCGGCAAGGTGCTCAACGCCTGGGAGGTCGAGCGAGATCGCCTGTTCGCCAACAACGAGATTCACGACATCGCGGTGGCCGTCGGCGTCGACCCGCACGCTGCGACCGATGAGCCTGACCTGTCTGGCCTGCGCTACGGCAAGGTCTGCATCCTCAGCGATGCCGACGTCGACGGCTCGCACATCCAGGTGCTGTTGCTCACGCTGTTCTTCCGCCACTTCCCCAAGCTGATCGAGCACGGTCACATCTATGTCGCCAAGCCGCCGCTGTTCCGCGTCGATGCACCGGCGCGCGGCAAGAAGCCGGCGACCAAGATCTATGCCCTGGACGACGGCGAACTGCAGGCCACGCTCGACAAGCTGCGCAAGGAGGGCGCGCGCGAGGGCTCGTGGAGCATCAGTCGCTTCAAGGGCCTGGGCGAGATGAGCGCCGAGCAGTTGTGGGACACCACGCTCAACCCCGACACGCGGCGTCTGCTGCAGGTGAGTTACGGCGCGCTCAGCCATGCCGGCACGGTGGGCGCGTTGACCAAGTTGATGGGCAAAGGGGAGGCTGCGGCACGGCGCGAGCTGATGGAGATCCACGGCGACACGGTGGAGATCGATGTCTGAGCCTCCGCGCCTGCGCTTGCGCCCGACCATGCTGTCGGACCTCGACTTCGTGCAGACCGTCGAGACCGACCCGCACAACCTGCCTTTCATCACCCCTTGGGAGCGCACGCAGCACGAGGGGGCGGTGCGCTTTCCCGACTTCCGCCACTTCATCGTGGAGGCCGGCGGCGACTGGGCGCAGGCCGGCTTCGTGATCCTGCAGGGCTGCCGCAGCCGGCACAAGAGCGTGGAGCTCAAGCGCATCGTCCTGCAGCCCAAGGGCCAGGGCCTCGGCCGCGCCTGCGTGAGCCTGCTCAAGCAGATCGCGTTCCGCGATTTGCACGCACACCGTTTCTGGCTCGATGTGAAAGCCCTCAACCTGCGCGCGCAGGCGCTCTACCGCAGCGAGGGTTTCGTCGAGGAAGGGCGATTGCGCGAAAGCGTCAAGCTGACAGAAGGCTACGAGTCGCTGGTGGTGATGAGCCTGCTCGATCGCGAGTACGAGGCGCGGGTGGCACTGGGACAGGCGTAGCTCACCGGCTCGGTGCCAGATCAGCGTAGCTCAGACCCTGGTCGGCAATGTGCGTGGGCAGCGGCCGGCCCAGGATGTGCGCGTGCCCAGCCCGGTTGCGGCCCGACCTGGCCGCCATGGCGCAGGGCCCAGCCATCGGTCGCTGTGGCGCCGGGCAGCCAGTGCCAGGTCCTGCCGCCCAGGCCGTGGCGCGCGGCGATGCGCACCAAGCGCTCGCAGGTGGTTTCGTCGAGCTGTAGCGCGAAGCGCTGCCAGCGGCGATTCAGTGCCGCGTCGCCCCATGCGTCTTCGAGCGCGTGGCGCAGATCGGCACCGGCGGTCTGTGCACCCACGCCCATGCGCCGCGCCTGCAGCGTGAGCATGAAGACCTGGAAGTCGTGTTTCGAGCTCGCCGGCAGGTGCTTCATCAGCTCACGCAGCCTCGGCAGCGGCTCGGCTTGCGTGAAGGCCAGGGTGATGACGGTTTGAAGCGCCTGCACGGCGTTGAGCAGACGCAGCCGGTTCGGTGGCAGCACTCGCAGCGGCAGGCACGCTGCCTCGGCGTGCGCCAGCGGCGTGACAAAGCTCATCAGCACCGCCAGGCGTGTCCACTGCGTCGGTGCCAGGCCATCGAGCGTGTCCATGCCCGAGGCTTGGAGCCGACGCACGACTGTCAGCGCGTCCTGCCAATCCAGCCCGGCCTTGGCTTGGACGGCACGCACGCTCATCGTGGCCAGGTTGCCAGCTGCGTAGCCGGCACCCGTTCCGACCCGCCCGACCACGGCGTCATTGCCGATACCGCGCGCGCCGCCGAGGGCCAGGCGGGTGACGGGGCACACCGGGACGTCGATCTGGGCCAGGAAGTGCGGTGTGACCTGCACGCTCTCGAACGCACAACCCTGCCGCCAGGCGTCCAAGCGCAACTGCAGCCAGGCGCGCACTTGCGGCGTCGGCTTCAAGGTACGGGTGCCGAACACTGCCGCCCCCGCCAACCAGCCTTGCCGTACCGGCTGTCCCTCGGCCAATTGCGCCGCAGGCGGCGTGAGGCGGTAGTGGGCGAAGTCCCAGCCGATCTCGAAACCGCTCGCATCGACGGGTGTCACGGCCGCGATACGGGGCGGGGCTTCGCTGAACAGGTCGGCGGTCTGGGTGTCGGAGCTGCGCATGGCGATGGGCCTTTTCATACAGTCACCGGGAGGTCCCCGGCGCTGCCAGTCTCGACGCCCACAGGCTCATGGCGTGAGCCTGCTCAACCAATCCAGGAATAAACTACAGCCTGATCGCTTCTGCCTGCCGGATGGACCGCACTGAACGCTTCTACAAGATCGAGATGCTGATCCGCAGCCGCGGATCGGTGCCCTTCACCGTCCTGATGGACGAGCTGGGCGTCAGCCGCGCCACCTTGAAGCGCGACCTCGAGTACCTGCGTGAGCGGCTGGACGCGCCCATCGTCTATGACCGTTTCGCCAACGGCTACTCGATGCGGCCCGATGCCGGCGATGCGCGCCAGGTACGCCACGAACTGCCCGGGGTGTGGTTCAACGAGCGCGAGATCCACGCCCTGTTGACCATGCACCAGCTGATCGAGGGCCTGGACGAAGGTGGTGTGCTGGCGCGCCACCTGCAGCCCTTGCTGGACAAGCTGCACGGCATGCTCGGCGCCAGCGATGCCGACGCCAGCGAGCTGCTGAAGCGGGTGAAGATCCTCAGCGCGGCGCGCCGGCCGGTGGCCGGCCGCCACTTCGAGCTGGTCGGCAGCGCCATCACGCAGCGCCGGCGGGTCCAGATGCAGTACTACGTGCGCAGCCGGCGCGAAGAGACCGCCCGCAGTGTCTCGCCGCAGCGCCTGGTCTACTGGCGCAACACCTGGTACCTCGACGCCTGGTGCCACACCAGCGACGCGCTGCGGCGCTTCGCGCTCGATGCGATCCGCAGTGCTGTGCTGCTCGAGCAGCGCGCCAAGGATGTCGCCGTCAAGCAGATCGAGGCCGCGCTCGACGCCGGCTATGGCGCCTTCAGCGGGGACCGGGTGCAATGGGCCACGTTGCAATTCACGGCCGAGGCTGCGCAATGGGTGCAGCATGAGCAGTGGCACCCGAAGCAGCAGAGCACGCTGCACGATGACGGCTCGCTCACCCTGCGCGTGCCGTACACGGATGCGACCGAGTTGGCGATGGACATCCTGCGTCACGGCGAGCAGGTCCGGGTCGTCGCGCCGGCAGCGCTGGTCAAGCGTGTTGCGAAACAGGTCCAAGGCACGGCAGCGTTGTATGCCACGGTAGCCGGTTGAAGCCGCCGGCGCCCCGGGGTGACATCCGGGCGGTTGGCTCGCATGGGCTGGCATCATGTCCCCCTCCCAACCACAGGTTCAACGGATGTGCGCAAGCAAGGTGGCTGATGGCAAACAGCGCGGCTGGATCATCCCGATCGGCGGCGCCGAGGAGAAGGACAACGCGCCGGCGATCCTGCAGCGTTTCGTCCAGTTGGCCGGCAGTGACCGCGCCGACATCGTCGTGATCCCGACGGCCAGCCAGATGCGCGACACCGGCGTGCGTTACGAGCGCTTGTTTGCGGCGCTCGGCGCCGAGCGTGTGACGGCGATCGACTTCGACACCCGGCGCGACGCCGAGGAGCGCGGGCGCCTGGAGCGCCTGCGGCAGGCCACGGGCGTCTTCTTTACCGGCGGCAACCAGCTGCGCCTGTCGACCCTGATCGGCGGCACCTCGATCGCCAAGGCCGTGCGCGCCCTCAACGCGGCCGGTGTGCCGGTGGCCGGCACCAGTGCCGGGGCGGCTTTCATCAGCGAGCACATGATCGCCTTCGGCGACGAGGGCAGCTCGCCGATCGCGGGCTCCGTGCGCCTGGCCCCTGGCCTGGGCCTGACCAATCGCTTCATCATCGACCAGCACTTCCGCCAGCGCGACCGCCTGGGCCGGCTGCTCACCGCCCTGGCCTACAACCCATTCGCCATCGGCCTGGGCCTGGACGAGGACACGGCAGCCTTCATCGCCCCCGACAACACGGTGCATGTGCAGGGCTCGGGCGCCATTACCGTGGTCGATGCCGCCGAGGTGCAGTTCTCCTCGATGGACAGCATTGCCGAGGGCCAGCCTGTCTGCCTGCTCGGGGTCAAGCTGCACATCCTGACCCAGGGCGCGACCTTCAACCTGCACACCCGCCAGGCCGACGCCGGCGCGCTGATTTTTCCCAAGCACTGACCCCAAAGGGCCCCTGCCATGCGCATCCTCGAACGCAATGTCTATGTCGGCCCGTCGCTGTACGCGCACTTCCCGGTCATCCGCCTGCTGCTCGATCTGGGGCCGCTGGAAGATTGGCCGACGGGCAAGCTCGGCTCCGGCTATGTCGATGCCCTGGTGGCCGCGTTGCCGAGCCTGCAGGAGCATGGCTGTTCCTACCGCAGCGCGGGCGGCTTGATCCGCCGCATGCGCGAAGACGAAGGCACCTGGCTCGGCCACGTGTTCGAGCATGTGGCCATCGAGCTGCAGAACATCGCCGGTGAGGACGTGAGCTTTGGCAAGACGCGCAGTGTCGACGGCCAGCCTGGCGTCTATGCCGTGGTCTACGAGTACGCCCAGCGTGACGAAGGCATCGAGGCCGGCGAACTGGCGATCCGCCTGCTCTGCTTCTTGCTGCCCAGCGAACTTCAGCCTGCCGGCAGCGTCGCCGCCGATTGGGACTGGCCAACGGCGCGCGACGCGTACATCCGCTATGCCCAACGTCGCGCGCTCGGGCCTTCGACCGCTGCCTTGGTCAAAGCTGCCGAGGAGCGCAAGATCCCCTGGCTGCGCCTGAATGAACAGAGCCTGATCCAGCTCGGCCACGGCAAGTTCCAGCAGCGCCTGCAGGCCACGGTGACCGGGCGCACCAGCTACATCGCCGTCGAACTGGCGCAGGACAAGGAAGAGACGAACAAGATCCTGGCCAACTGCGGCCTGCCGGTTCCGCAGCAGGAGCTGGTGCGAACGGCCGATCGCGCCGTGCGTGCGGCCGAGCGCCTGGGCTTTCCGGTCGTGACCAAGCCGTACAACGGCAATCACGGCCGTGGCATCTCGATCGGCCTGGCCGACGCCGATGCGGTGCGCGCGGGCTTCGAGGCGGCGGCCGAGCATTCGTCGTCGGTGATTGTCGAGACCTACCTGCACGGCGACGACCACCGCCTGCTGGTCGTCAACGGTGAGCTGATCGCTGCCACCCGGCGCACGCCGGGGCGCGTGGTTGGCGATGGCGCGCACACGGTCCGGCAGCTGGTGGAGATCGTCAACCAGGACTCGCGGCGCGGCGTCGGCCACGAGAAGGTGATGACGCGCATCCACCTCGACGCGGAGGCCGACATGGTGCTGGCCAGGCAGGGCCTGACCCTCGACGCGGTGCCCGCCGCGGGCCAGGCCGTGCCCCTGCGCGGCACGGCCAACTTGTCCACCGGCGGCACCGCCACCGATGTCACCGACGTGATCCACCCCGACAACCGCGACATGGCGGTGCGCGCCGTCACGGCCATCGGCCTGGATGTCGGCGGCGTTGACTTCCTCTGCCCGAACATCGCGGAGAGCTACAAGAGCGCCGAGAACCGGGGCTCCGGCATCTGCGAGATCAACGCCGCGCCGGGCTTTCGCATGCACGTGGCGCCCAGCGAAGGCCTGCCGCGCGACGCCGCCGGGCCGGTCATCGACATGCTGTTCCCGCCGGGGGCGGCGTCGCGCGTGCCGATCGCCTGCGTCACCGGCACCAACGGCAAGACGACGACGGCGCGCATGCTCGCGCACATCACCAAGATGGCCGGCTTCACGCCCGGGCTGACCACCACCGACGGCGTCTACATCGACGGCCAGCGCACCGTCGAGGGCGACATGACCGGCCCGGTCTCGACCCGCATGGTGCTGGCCGATCCGAAGATCGACATCGCCGTGCTGGAAGTCGCGCGCGGCGGACTCATCCGCGCCGGCATGGGCGTGCCGTTTGTCAATGTCGGCGCGGTGCTCAACGTGCAGAGCGATCACCTCGGCCTGAAGGGCATCGACACCCTGGCGCAACTGGCCGAGGTCAAGCGCATCGTGGTCGAGGTGGCACGCGACTGCGCGGTGCTGAATGCCGACGACGACAACGTGATCCGCATGTCGGCCCACACCGAGGCCAAGCACCTGTGTTACGTCACGATCAATCCGCAGCATGCCGTGGTGCGCGAGCACATCCGCGCCGGGGGCCGGGCGTGCGCGCTCGAGGCCGGCGTCAACGGCCAGATGATCACGCTCTACGACAAGGGCCGCCACATCCCGTTGATGTGGACCCACCTGATCCCGGCGACGATGGAGGGCCGGGCGATGCACAACGTCCAGAACGCGATGTTCGCAGCGGCGATGGCGTTCTCGCTCGACATCAAGCTGGACGCCATCCGCCAGGGCCTGCGCACTTTCGACAGCACCTTTTTCCAGGCGCCCGGGCGCATGAACGTCTACGACGAGCACCCGTTCAAGGTCATCTTCGACTATGCCCACAACGCGCATGCGGTGGGCGTGATGGCCGATCTGGCCCAGCGCCTGGATGTGCGCGGCCGGCGCATCGTGGTAGTCGCCGGCCCCGGCGATCGGCGCGACGAAGACATCGTGGCCATCGCCGAGCAGGTGGCCGGCCGCTTCGACCACTACCTCTGCCGTCGCGATGACTCGCTGCGCGGCCGCGCCGGCGACGAAGTGCCGAACATGATTGCGGCGGTGTTGCGGCGCAAGGGCGTGCCCGATGCGGCCATCACCATCATCCCGGACGAGCAGGAGGCCATCGACGCGGCCTTGCGCATGGGCCAGCTCGGCGACTTGCTGCTGATCTTTGCCGACGCGCTGACGCGCTCCTGGAAGCAGGTCATCAAGTTCAAGCCCGAGGGTGTCGCAGCCGCTGCTGCGCCCGCCATGGCAGCCCGTCCCGTGGCAATCGCCGCTGCCTCGGAGCCTGCCGATGAGGCCAAGCCGATGGCCGTGCCCGACGATGCCGCCCTGCAGGCGGCCGGCTTCGTGCGCGACGACCGCGGCTTGCGCTACGTTGGCGAGGCGGGCGACTGAGCGCGCACCGATGAGCGATGCGGCGCCGGGCGCCGAGCCCCGCCATGCCTTCGAGGACTCGCGTCGCCTGATCGGCGCGAACCTGTTCTTCGACCGGCCAGCGGTCGTGCTCGTGCCGCAGGGCAGGGCGGCGAGCGACCCGGCGGCGCAACGCGCCTGGGTGGAGCGTGTCGAGGCGCTGTGCGCCATCCTCGGTTGGTCGGACCCGCAACCGCAGGCGCGGCCCCATGCCGGCGGCATGCAACTGGCCTTTGCTGTGCGCGAGGACTGTTTGCTGACCGCCACCGATGTCAACGAGTGGGCCTGGGAGCGCAGCGCCGATGCGCTCAAGGCCCTTGGCGCCGAGGGGATCACGCCCCTGCAGCCGACAGCTGCCGATGTGCAGGACGTCGCGGGCGTCTTCGCCGCGCGCGCCGAGCGCGAGCGGTCGCGCCCGCTCGAGCGCTTGAGGCAGGCCGCATGCCAGCGTGGCCTGCCCTGCCTGGTCGACGACGACACGCTTTCGCTCGGTGCGGGCCGCCACAGCGTGAGCTATCCCCGGGCCGCCTTGCCGCTGACCATGGACGTGCCCTGGCCGCGCCTGGCCGATGTGCCGACGCTGCTGGTCACCGGTTCGAACGGCAAGACCACGACCACGCGCTTGTTGGCGGCCATGGCCGCGGCGGCCGGCCATGTCGCAGGCTACTGTTCCACGGAAGGGGTCTTCGTCGGTGCTGAGCGGGTGGTGGCTGGCGACTACGCCGGGCCCGCTGGTGCGCGCGCCGTGTTGCGCCACCCGCGCGTCGGGTGGGCCGTGCTGGAGACCGCGCGGGGAGGCCTGCTGCGCCGCGGCCTGGCCCTGCACCGCGCCGACGCCGCCATCGTCACCAACGTCAGTGCCGACCACTTCGGCGAGTACGGCATCGACAGCGTCGAAGACATCGCTGCGGCCAAGCTGGTCGTCGCCTACGCCCTGCGCGGCGGCGGCACGCTGGTGCTCAACGCCGATGACGCGGTGCTGATGGGCGTGGCCGGGCGCACCGCGCACGCGCGGGCCGTAACCCAGGCGCTGTTCGCCGAAGACCATGCTCACCCGGCGCTGGTGGCCCTGCGTCTGCAGGGCGGCCGCACTTGTGCGACAAGCGACGGGCGCCTGGTGCTTGCGGTCGGCGAGCTCGAACACGACCTCGGCGCGGTCGTCGAGCTGCCTCTCAGCCTCGGCGGCGCAGCGCGCTTCAATCAGGGCAACATGGCCGCGGCGGCGCTGGCCGCCCATGCTGCGGGGCTGGCGCCAGCGGTGATCGCCCAGACCCTGGCGCGCTTCGGCGCGGACCCCGCCGACAACGCCGGCCGGCTCGAGCGCTGGTCCTACCGCGGGGCTACGGTGCTGATCGACTACGCCCACAACCCCGACGGCCTGGCGCAGTTGCTGGCAGTGGCGCGGGCCCTGGCGCCGCGTCGCCTGGGCCTGCTGTTGGGTCAGGCTGGCAACCGGGATGACGCTGCCATTGCCGCCCTGGCTGGCGCCGCGGCTCGCTTCGCGCCCGACCGGGTGTGGATCAAGGAGCTGCCGCTGATGCTGCGCGGGCGCGCTCTGGGCGAGGTGCCTTCCTTGATCGAGCGCGGCTTGCGCGCTGCCGGCATGGCGCCCGAGCAGCTGCGCCATGCCCCCGACGAGGCCGCCGCCGCTGAAGCCATGTTGGCCTGGGCCGGCCAGGGCGACGTGGTCGTGTTGCCGGTTCACACGGCGGCGGTGCGCGCCCACCTCGGCAAGTTGCTGGCTGCGCAGCGATAATCTGTCCTCCGATCCCTCGCCCTCAAAGGAAGCGCCATGCCCGGCTTGCTGCACGAACCCGATCCCGACGGTCTGCTCGAGTACTCGGTGGTCTACACGGACCGCGCACTCAACCACATGTCGCGCAAGTTCGGCCAGGTGATGCGCGATATCTCTGGCGTACTCAAAGAGGTTTACCACGCGCACTCCGCGGTCTTGGTGCCGGGCAGCGGCACCTTCGGCATGGAAGCGGTGGCGCGACAGTTCGTCAGTGGCCGCCCGGCCCTGGTGGTCCGAAACGGTTGGTTCAGCTACCGCTGGACGCAGATCTTCGACATGGGCCAGATCCCGTCGGCCCACACGGTGATCAAGGCCAAGCCGGTGACGACCGGTCGTCAGGCTGCGTACGCTCCGCCACCGATCGACGAGGTGGTCGCGGCCATCCGTGCGCAGCGGCCGGCGGTGGTGTTCGCTCCGCACGTCGAAACCTCGGCCGGCATGGTGCTGCCCGACGCCTACCTGCGCGCCGTGTCCGATGCGGTGCACGAGGTCGGTGGCCTGTTCGTGCTCGATTGCATCGCCTCGGGTGCGCTGTGGGTCGACATGCAGGCCACCGGCGTCGACGTCCTGGTCAGCGCGCCGCAAAAGGGCTGGAGCGGATCGCCGTGTTGCGCCTTTGTGATGCTCAGCGAACGCGCCCGAGCGGCCATCGACGGCACCACCAGCACCACGTTCGCCGCCGACTTGAAGAAGTGGCTGCAGATCATGGAGACCTACGAAGGCGGTGGCCACGCGTATCACACCACCCTGCCCACCGACGCCCTGACGCGCACCCGCGAGGTCATGCTCGAGACGCGCAGCTACGGCTTCGCGCGCCTGCGCGATGAGCAGATCGAGCTGGGTCGCCGTGTCCGCGCCATGCTCGCATCGCTCGGCTTTCGCAGCGTGGCAGCCGAGGGGTTCCAGGCCGCAGGGGTGGTGGTCTGCTACACCGACAACGATGGCCTGCACTCGTCCAAGGCGTTCCTCAGCGAAGGCCTGCAGACCGCGGCTGGCGTGCCCTTGATGTGCGACGAGCCGGCCGACTTCAAGACCTTCCGGCTTGGCCTGTTCGGCTTGGACAAATTGCACCACCCCGATCGCAGCGTGGCCAATCTCGAGACTGCACTGCGGCGCCTGCTGGGTGCCGGTGCAGCCCAGCTCGCGGCCGCCTGAGCGGCGGGCCGGCGCGGGGCCTGCCGCTGCGCGACCCCGCGCGGTGGCGACGCCGGGCATGCGCAACGCTTGACAGGCTGCCGCCTGCGATGTTGACCACGAGCGCAGGCGCTTGAGATCACCGTGACGCGCCTGCAGCGACTGGCTTGGGTGGCGCTGGCGCTGGCACTGCTGTGGGCTTTGCTGCACTTCAGCGGTCTGCGTTCGCAGATCAGTGTGCAGCTCCTGCATGACGGGTTCGAGCGCCACCGGCTGACAGGGCCCTTGCTGTTTGCGGGTCTATTCATCGTGGGCAACCTGGCCCAGGTTCCGGGGTGGCTGTTCCTGGTGGCCGCAGTGGTGACGCTCGGGCCGCTCTGGGGCGGCCTGGCCACCGACTTCGCCGCCTGCGCCTCCTGCGTGACCACTTTCTGGGTCGTCCGCTGCGCCGCTGGCGACGCCTCGCGGGGTTTCGGCGGCCCGGTCGCCGCGCACCTGTTCGCCCGCCTCGATGCGCACCCGATGCAAAGCGTGGTGGCGTTGCGCCTGCTGTTCCAGACGCTGCCGGCACTGAACTACGCGCTGGCGATGTCAGGCCTGAAGTTCCGCGACTATCTGCCCGGCACACTGGCCGGCCTGCCGTTGCCGATCCTGCTTTACTGCCTGTTCTTCGACTCCCTGGCCCACTGGTTGCACTGGCCTGTGCCTTGACGACCGTGGGCCGCTGCGACGCCGCGAACGCGCCTGCTGGATGTCAGGCGCTGCGCCGGAGACCGGCGCAGCGGGGGGATCAGCGCGAGGCCACGGTCAGCGACAGGGCCTTCTGGCCGGCCGCGCGGATGCTGTCCAACTGCTGGACTGTCGGGGCGCCGCGTGGGCTGTAGTCGCCACCGAAGTTGATGGCGCCGAGGCGGATCGCTTCCAGCGTCTCGGCGCGCACTTGAGCGCGGGTCAGGGTTGAGGTGACCGGCGCGTCGATTTCGCCGGACTTTTCGCCGTTGATCAGGTGGCTGCCGTCGTGTGCAGCGACAACGGCACCCAGGCGAACCGTGGCGCGGTTGGCGATCGAAGTGAAGGGAGCGGTGATCTCGAAGGCGTTCTCGCCGCCGACCGAGCGGCTGTTGTCACCCGCAACCGCTGAGGCGGCGCTGGCCATGGCGATGAGGGCGGTGGCGACGGTGAAGAGGGTCTTGCTGTACATGATGATTTCCTTGGGTTGAAGTGAGTGAGGTGAGTGAGTCGATCTGGTTTCAAGTCCGGGCGGTGCGGCGACGTTTGAGCAACTTGCAGCGTCGTTCGGATGTGAATGTGTCGTCCGCAGCGACCTGGCCTTACAGCTTTCTTGCCAGTAAATCGGCTGTAATGACAGTCGTCGATCCTCGACCTACACAACCGCGCTCGCGCATCACACCCATGTCACTGGAATCGGAATTGGCTGGCCTTCACCCACCGCTGATGCGCTTCGCCAAGCTGCAATTGCGCAACGACAGCATGGCCGAGGACGTGGTCTCCGAGACCATGCTGGCGATCCTCGAGAAGCCCGACAACTTTGCCGGCCGCAGCACCCTGCGTACCTATGCCACCGGCATTCTGAAGTTCAAGATCATCGACGTGCTGCGGAAACGTGGGCGCGAAGTGCACATCGAGCCGCTGGACGAGCAGAGCATGGACGACGCGCTCGACGCGTTGTTCGCCAAGGACGGCCACTGGCAGGAGCCGCCGGCCGCCTGGCAGCAGCCCGAAAAGGCGCTGGAGCAAAGCCAGTTCTTTGAGGCCCTGCAAAGCTGCGTCGACCGCCTGCCACCCAAGCTGGGCCGCATTTTCATGATGCGCGAGTGGCTAGAACGCGAGGTCGACGACATCTGCAGCGAACTGGACATCACCAGCAATAACTGCGGCGTCATGCTCTACCGAGCACGCATGCAGCTGAGGGAGTGTCTGGACGGTAACTGGTTCAAGGGGCAGCGATGAAGATCAACCTCAATTGCAAAGAGGTGTCGCGGCTGATCAGCGAGACGCAGGAAGGAACCTTGCCGGCGGCCGACCGCGCTCGGATGCGCCTGCACTTCGTGCTGTGCCAGGCCTGCCGCAACCTCGACGAGCAGATGGCCTTCCTGCGCCGCGCGATGAAGCGTCTGGACGCCGACAAGCTGCCGAAGTAGCCCGGGCGCGCGAAGCCGGACCCGGTCTCAACGCGCGACCCCTGGCTAAACTGCTCGGCTTCCTGCCCGACCCCGGGCCTGCTGCGCTGCCATGACCCTCGACCTGTTTGCCCCTGAACCGCCGCCGCCGGCGGAAGACGATGCCATCACGCTGGCGCATTACGCCGAGCGGGCCTACCTCGAGTACGCGCTGTCCGTCGTCAAGGGCCGCGCACTGCCCGATGTCTGCGACGGCCAGAAGCCGGTGCAGCGGCGCATCCTTTACGCGATGCAGCGCATGGGCCTGGCCTTCGGCGCCGCGCCTGGCGGGCCCAAGGCCGTCAAGAGCGCGCGCGTGGTCGGCGATGTGCTCGGCCGCTATCACCCGCACAGCGACCAGGCGGCCTATGACGCAATGGTCCGGATGGCGCAGGGCTTCGCGCTGCGCTACCCCCTGATCGACGGCCAGGGCAACTTCGGTTCGCGCGACGGCGACGGCGCCGCGGCAATGCGCTACACCGAGGCGCGGCTGTCGCCAATTGCACGGCTGCTGCTCGACGAGATCGACGAAGGCACCGTCGAGTTCGTTCCGAACTACGACGGCTCGACCGAGGAGCCCAAGCAGTTGCCGGCGCGGCTGCCTTTCGTGCTGCTCAATGGCGCCTCAGGGATCGCCGTCGGCCTGGCGACCGAGGTGCCGAGCCATAACCTGCGTGAAGTAGCGGCCGTTGCCGTGGCGCTGCTGAAGAACGACAAGCTCGGCGACGACGACTTGTTCGCCTTGTTGCCCGGGCCCGACTACCCCGGCGGCGGCCAGATCATCAGCGCCGAGGCCGAGATCCGTGAGGCTTACCGCATCGGCCGCGGCAGCCTGAAAGTACGCGCGCGCTGGAGCATCGAAGACCTGGCCCGTGGCCAGTGGCAATTGGTCGTGCACGAGCTGCCGCCCGGCACCAGCACGCAAAAGGTGCTCGAGGAGATCGAGGAGCTGACCAATCCGAAGGTCAGGGCCGGCAAGAAAGCCCTGACGACGGAACAGACCCAGCTGAAGGCAGCCGTGCTCGCGGTGCTCGACGCGGTGCGCGACGAATCGAGCAGGGACGCCGCGGTGCGCCTGGTGTTCGAGCCGAAGACGCGCACCGTCGAGCAGCAGGAGTTGATCAACACCCTGTTGGCGCAGACCAGCCTGGAGTCGAGCGCGCCGATCAACCTGACGATGGTCGGCCTCGACGGCCGGCCGACGCAGAAGAGCCTGCGCCAGATGCTGACCGAGTGGGTGGCGTTTCGCCAGGCTACGGCGCTGCGGCGCACGCGGCATCGGTTGCAGAAGGTGCTGGCCCGCATCCATGTGCTCGAGGGCCGGCAGCTGGTGCTGCTCAATATCGACGAAGTCATCCGCATCATCCGCAACGCCGACGAGCCCAAGCCGGCCTTGATGGCACGCTTCAAGCTGAGCGAGATCCAGGCCGACGACATCCTCGACATCCGCCTGCGCCAGTTGGCGCGGCTGGAGGCGATCAAGATCGAGCAGGAGCTGAAGTCGCTGCGCGACGACCAGGCCAAGCTCGAAGACATCCTGGGCAATGCTGCGGTGTTGAAGCGCACCGTGATCAAGGAGATCGAAGCCGACGCCAAGCAATTCGGCGACGAGCGGCGCACGGTGCTTCTGGCCGACAAGCGGGCGGTTGCCGAGGTCAAGGTCATCGACGAGCCGGTGACCGTGGTCGTCAGCCTGAAGGGCTGGGTGCGGGCGCTCAAGGGCCACGAGGTCGAAGTCGCTGCGCTGGCCTTCAAGGCCGGCGATGCGCTCTACGGGGCCTTCCCGTGCCGCAGCATCGACACACTGGCGATTCTCGGCAGCAATGGTCGCGCCTACAGCCTGGCGGTCGCCGGGCTGCCCAGCGGGCGCGGCGACGGGCTGGCCATCACCTCGCTGATCGATCTCGAGGTCGGCACGCAGCCGGCGCACTACGTGGCCGGCGCGGCCGACACCCCGCTGTTGCTGGCCAACACCGGCGGCCTGGGTCTGCGCGTGCAGTTGAGCGACCTGGCCAGCCGCCAGCGCGGCGGCAAGGCCTTTTTGACGCTCGAGGCCGGTGAGCATGTGTTGCCGCCCAGCTTCATCGAGCCGGCACACACCCGGGTGGCGTGCCTGTCCCTGTCGGGCCGGCTGCTGGTATTTCCGCTCGACGAGATGAAGCGCCAGACGCACGGCGGGCGCGGCCTGACCTTGATGGACGTGGATGCCAAGGACCCGCTGCTGTCGGTGGCGGCCTGCGCCGACGCACTGACGGTGTCGGGCAGCGGCCGTGGTGGCAAGGCCAAGCAAGAGGCCCTGCGCGGCGAGCGCCTGCTGGCGCATGAGGGCCGCCGCGCGCGCAAAGGTCGCAAGGTCGAGGGCCTCGTCAAGGCCGTGCGTCTCGGCGCCTGAAGCCCGGGCTTCAGTTGGCGTTGAGCCAGCGCAGCCCGCGGCAGGGGCCGTTGTTGCCATGCCGGCCCTCGACCAGGCAGCGAGCCGCCTGTGAGTCGTTCTTCAGCACCCACAACGACCGGGCGACCACGGCGGTGTCGGCGAAATCGCTGAACAGACCGTCGACACCGAGTTCGTAGAAGGCCAGGTATTCGTTCACCGGCACGCCGACGTAGGTGCTGGCCAGGCGCCGCTGCTCATTGCGAAAGGTGTAGGGGTGGACCAGCAGGCCTTGCGCATGGGCATTGGCCAGCACCGCGCTGGGGGCCAGCAGCTTGCGGTCGGCATCGTTGACGCGGCCATCGCCATTCACATCGGCGCAGGCGTTGTTGACCACGGTGACGCAGGCCGAAGAGATCAAGTAGGGCTTCCAGGGGCCGATGCCGTCGGCGTAGGCACGCACCTCGGCCAGACCTTGCGGCGTGAGAAGGTCGGCAAAAGTGCCGGCGCGGCCGGCAACGGCCCAGTCGTAGGGCCGGTCGAAGGGCGCGACAAAGGTCAGCGCGCCATTCGGGGCAACGTCGTCGGCGTCCACCAGCTGGATCAAGCGCACCGAGGTCTTGGTCCGCAGCGACTTCAGGTTGGCCTGCTCGAAGCTCTGGATGAACACCGGTGCGCCGCGGTGGTTCCAGCCATGCCGCTGCAACACGGCCAGCAGGCGGTCCTCCAGCGCCAAGCCGAGGTTCTGGTGCAAGGTCGGGTGCTTGGTTTCGGGGTAGACGCCGATCGTGCGGCCCTCTTCAGCCGACTTGCGTTTGGCCAGCTTGATGACCTCGTCGAAGGTCGGGATGCGGTAGCGGCCGTTGAAGCCCGCGTCGCGTTCGCCGAAGGCCTGGATGGCGCGTATCTGGCCGATCTCGGCCAGCGTGAAGTCGCTGGCGAAGAAACCTTCCTCGGCAACGCCGTCGACCATCAGCGTGCGCTTGCGGTCGGCGAACTGTGGCAGGTCCTTCACATTCGTGGTGTTGATCATGTTCGGCTCATGCCGTGCGATCAGGAAGCCGTCCTTGGTGGCCACCAGATCGGGTTCGATGTAATCGGCGCCGAGCTCGATGGCCAGCGCGTAGGACTCCAGCGTGTGCTCGGGCAGGTAGCCACTGGCGCCGCGATGGCCGATGACCAGAGGGCGTGGCTTTTGCGCCTGCCATTCGCGGCCGGGCTTGCTGGCGTCGGCCAGCGCGGGCGTCGCGAGCAGGGCGGCAGCGCATAGCACCGCGCCGGCAATGGCCCTGGACGGGCTTGGGAGTTGACTCATCGCGTGTCTCCTTCAAAAAGGGGCGGCGGGCTGCCGCTCACCAGAGCGTGCGCGCCGCATCTTGCAGTGGTGTGACCGCCCCCCTAGGCCGCGCCGTTGCGGCTGTCGTCGGTTTGTCATCCACCTGAGGCACACTTGCGCCCGCCGTTCTTGTAGAGGTGCGCGTGATGGATCGTCGACAGTGTTTGGCTTTGGCTCTGGCAACCACCCTGCCGGGGCTTGCGGTTGCGCAAGCTGGCGCCAGCCCCTTGCAATTGATCGTGCCGGTGCCACCGGGCGGCTCGGTGGACCTGACCGGCCGCCTGCTCGCCGAGCACCTGCCGCGCACCCTCAAGCAAGCCGTGGTGGTCGAGAACCGCCCCGGCGCGTCGGGCTCGATTGCCGCGGCCGGCGTGGCGCGGGCTGCGGGCGATGGCAACCAGCTGATGCTGGTCTTCGATTCGCACGTGACCAATCCCTTGGTCTACCCGCAGCTGCCGTACACACTGCGCGACTTCACGCCGATCTCGCGCCTGCTGAGTTTTCCGCTGGTGTTCGCCGTGCCGGCCAGCCTGCCGGTAAACAACATCGCCGAGTTCATCGCCCTGGCGCGCAAGAAGCCGGGCGCGCTGAACGTGTCCTCTGCCGGCCTGGGCACGCTGAACCATCTTGCCGCAGAGTTGTTCAAGGTGCGCACCAACACCCACATCGTTCACATCCCCTACCGCGGCGGTGTGCCGGCGCTGCAGGCGGTGATGAACGACGAGGTCCAGCTGTTCATGGGCAGCTGGGTGGCGATTGGCCCGCACGTCAAGAGCGGGCGTGTCAAGGCCCTGGCGGTGACCTCGGCCAAGCGCTACTCGGTGGCGCCGGAGTTGCCGACCCTGGCCGAGGCCGGTGTGCCCGGCTTCGATGTGTCGACCTGGATCGGCGCCCTGGCGCCGGCGCGCATCGGCGCCGAGCGCCAGCAGGTGTTGCACGACGCGCTGGTCCAGGCCATGACGACCGCGGCGGTGCGCCAGACCCTGGCCACGCAGGGGCTCGAGTGGGTCGGCAGCACCGCCGCCGAGTTCGAACGCTTCATGGCCGCCGAAGGGCAGCGCTGGCAAGAACTCGTCAGCCTGCAAAAACTCAGCTTCGGTTGAGCCAGGCCGTGCTGGCGTGGGCCGGCGACGACTAGTGGCAAGCCCTGTACCCGGCCGGCTGCGCCAGTCCTAGACTTCCAGCGCAAGCGGGGCCGACCGAGCCCGGCACAGGAGACGAGCGACCGTGCAGCCCACCCACGTGGCCGATCCGGCCTACTTTCACAAGGTTGTCGATTGCCAGTGGGCCTGCCCGGCCCACACCCCCGTACCGGAATACATCCGACTGATCGGCCAGGGCCGCTACGGCGACGCCTACATGGTCAACTGGGTGTCCAACGTCTTCCCCGGCATCCTTGGCCGCACCTGTGACCGGCCTTGTGAGCCGGCTTGCCGGCGCGGTCGGGTCGAAGAGGAAAACGCCGCCAAGCCCGAGCCGGTGGCGATCTGCCGCTTGAAGCGCGTCGCGGCCGACCACAAGGGCGACATCACGTCGCGCCTGCCCCAGGCCAAGGCCGCCAATGGCAAGCGCATCGCCTGCATCGGCGCCGGGCCGGCCTCGCTGACAGTGGCGCGCGACCTGGCGCCGCTGGGCTACGAGGTCACGCTGTTCGACGCCGAGGCCAAACCTGGCGGCTTCATGCGCAGCCAGGTGCCGCGGTTCCGGTTGCCCGAGAGCGTGATCGACGAAGAGTGCGGCTACATCTTGCGCGACAACGTGACGTTTCGCAGCGGCGTGTGCGTCGAGTCGATGAAGACGCTGCTGGCGCAAGGCTGGGACGCGGTGTTCGTCGGCAGCGGCGCGCCGCGCGGGCGCAACCTCGAACTGCCCGGACGGGTCGAGGCCGCCGAGCACATCAAGCTGGGTATCGACTGGTTGGCCTCGGTGTCCTTCGGTCACGTCACGGCCGTCAAGCCGCGCGTCATCGTGCTCGGTGGCGGCAATACGGCGATGGACTGCTGCCGCTCGGCGCGCCGCCTCGGTGCCAGCGAGGTCAAGGTCGTGGTGCGCTCGGGCTTCGAGGAGATGAAGGCCTCGCCCTGGGAGAAGGAAGACGCGATGCACGAGGGTATCCCGATCATCAACTTCCACGTGCCCAAGGCCTTCATCCAGGAGGGCGGCGTGCTGAGGGGCATGCAGTTCGAGATCGTCGAGGCCCTCCGTGACGACAAGGGCAGGCGCAGCTTGAGGCCTACCGGCCAGCCCGACATCTTCATCGCGTGCGACGAAGTGCTGATCGCGGTCGGCCAGGAAAATGCCTTCCCATGGATCGAGCGCGACTGCGGCATCGAGTTCGACCCATCGGGCCTTCCGCTGCTCGATGCCGGCACGATGCAGTCGAAGACGAACCCGCGCGTGTTCTTCGGCGGCGACGCGGCGTTCGGCCCGAAGAACATCATCTGGGCCGTGGCCCATGGCCACGAGGCCGCGGTCTCGATCGACCGTCAGTTGTCGGGAGAAGACATCGCGCAGCGGCCGTCGCCGCATGTCAGCCTGTTGTCGCAAAAGATGGGCATCCACGAATGGAGCTATGACAACGCCGTCAGCAACGACTTGCGCTTCAAGGTGCCCTGGACCCAGGCCGACATCGCGCTGGCCAGCATCAAGGTCGAAGTGGAACTCGGCTTCGACGCCGCCACCGCCTTCAAGGAGACCCAGCGCTGCCTGAATTGCGATGTGCAGACGGTGTTCGCCGACAAGCTGTGCATCGAGTGCGATGCCTGTGTCGACATCTGCCCGATGGATTGCATCAGCTTCGTCGAAGATGGCGACGAAGCCGACTTGCGCACGCGTTTGAGCGCGCCCGCCACGACGCTGACGCAGGCCCTGTACGTCAGCAAGCCGCTGAAGACCGCGCGCCTGATGGTCAAGGACGAAGACGTCTGCCTGCACTGTGGCCTGTGCGCCGAGCGCTGCCCGACCGGTGCCTGGGACATGCAGAAGTTCCTGCTCGAGATGGCCCATGCCGGGCCGGCGAGCCGCGATAGGCCGCGCTCGACGCTGGTTGCGATGGAGATCGGGAAGTGACGCGGCGCCCGAGCGGTGTGCTTTTCTTCCACCCTGGGTTGTCGTTGCGGCCCCGCAGGCGATACAACAGCGCAGCAACCGGGCACCCGGGCCGCGCCCGGCGACTTGCGCGCATCGAGCACGGTGAACCGGAGTCAGTCACATGAAACGCCTGGAAGCCGTCAACGATTTCGTCGTCAAGTTCGCCAACGTCAACGGCTCAGGCTCCGCCTCGGCCAACGAGTTGTTCGCCAAGGCCATCCTGCGCATGGGCGTGCCGGTCAGCCCACGCAACATCTTTCCGAGCAACATCCAGGGCCTGCCGACCTGGTATGAAGTGCGGGTCTCCGAGCGCGGCTGGCTGGGTCGGCGCGGCGGCATCGACCTGATGGTGGCGATGAACCCGCAGACCTGGGACGCCGATGTGCGCGAACTCGAGCCTGGCGGCTACCTGTTCCACGACAGCACGCGGGCCTTGCCAGAAAGCGCGTTCCGCAACGACATCCATGTCATCGGCATGCCGATGACCGAGATTTGCAACGCCACCTACAGCGACCCGCGCCAGCGCCAGCTGTTCAAGAACATCCTGTATGTCGGCGCACTGGCGCAACTGATGGGCATCGACCCCGCGGTGATCGAGACCCTGTTCTCGGAGCAGTACAAGGGCAAGGACAAGCTGCTGGCTTCGAATGTGCAGGCCCTGCACTTGGGCCTGGAGTTCGCCCGCGAGCACCTGGCCGCCGCGCCGGTCGGCTTGCAGGTGCAGCGACGCGACCGCGTTGGCAATCGCATCTTCATCGAGGGCAATGCGGCGACGGCGCTGGGCTGCGTCTATGGCGGCGCCACGGTGTGCGCCTGGTACCCGATCACGCCGAGCTCGTCTGTGGCCGAGGCCTTCCAGACCTACTGCAAAAAGTTCCGCCACGATCCCGAGAACGGTGCGGCGCGCTACGCCATCGTCCAGGCCGAAGACGAGATCGCCTCGATCGGCATGGTCACGGGCGCCGGCTGGAACGGAGCCCGCGCGTTCACGGCAACCTCGGGCCCAGGGGTCAGCCTGATGACGGAGTTCATTGGGCTGGCCTACTTTGCCGAGATTCCGGTGACCATCATCGACGTGCAACGCGGCGGCCCCTCGACCGGCATGCCCACGCGCACCCAGCAGGCCGACTTGCTGAGCTGCGCCTATGCCTCGCACGGCGACACCAAGCATGTGCTGCTCTTGCCGGAGGACCCCAAGGAGTGCTTCGACCACGCCGCCGCAGCGCTCGACCTCGCCGACCGCCTGCAGACCCCGGTGTTCGTGATGACAGACCTCGACATCGGCATGAACCAGCGCCTGTGCGAGCCGCTGGCCTGGGACGACAACCGGCGGCTGGACCGCGGCAAGGTGCTGAGCGCGGCCGATCTCGAGGCCGGTCGAGAGTTTGCCCGCTACAAGGATGTCGACGGCGACGGCATCCCGTGGCGCACGCTGCCGGGCACGCACGAGAGCAAGGGCGCCTACTTCACCCGTGGCACCACGCGCGACGCGCATGCGCGCTACTCCGAGGCGGGCGCAGACTACGTCTACAACGTCAAGCGTCTGCTGCAGAAGTTCGACACTGCGGCCAGCCTGGTGCCGCAGCCGGTGCTGAAGAAGGCCAGCCGCAAGACGCGCCTGGGTGCGATCTACTTCGGCTCGACCAGCCCGGCGATGGACGAGGCGCTGGAGATCCTGGTCAACGGGGGCATCCCGATCGATGCGCTGCGCCTGCGCGCCTTTCCCTTCCCCGAGAGCGTGGCCGCCTTCATTGCCGCGCACGACGAAGTGTTTGTCGTCGAGCAGAACCGCGACGCGCAGATGCGCACGCTGCTGCTGACGGAGCTCGGTGCCAAGCCGTCGCGACTCGTGCCGGTACTGCACTTCGACGGCACGCCGATCACGGCGCGCTTCATCGCCGCGGCCATCACCCGCCATGTGCACGCCGCGATCGTGGCGCCCAAGCCTGACCGGACCGCAAAGTCTGGCAAGGCGTCGAAGTTGTCCCAGGAGACAGCCAAGTGACCTACATCGCCAAGCCACGGCTGCACCACCCGACCCTGACGCTCAACAAGGTCGGCTACACGCGGCGCGACTACGAAGGCAAGATCAGCACGCTGTGCGCCGGTTGCGGCCACGACTCGATCTCGGCAGCGATCGTCCAGGCCTGCTGGCAGCTTGACATCCAACCGCACCGCGTGGCCAAGTTGTCGGGCATCGGCTGCAGCTCCAAGACACCCGACTACTTTCTCGGCGCCAGCCACGGCTTCAACACCGTGCACGGCCGCATGCCCAGCGTGCTCACTGGCGCCAACCTGGCCAACCGCGAATTGCTCTACCTTGGCGTTTCCGGCGATGGCGATTCGGCCTCCATCGGCCTGGGCCAGTTTGCGCACGCCATGCGGCGCCGCGTGAACATGGTCTACATCGTCGAAAACAACGGCGTCTACGGCCTGACCAAAGGCCAGTTCTCGGCCACGGCCGACCGTGGCAGCAAGAGCAAGAGGGGCGTGGCCAATGCAGACAACCCGATCGACCTTTGCGCGCTGGCGCTGCAACTTGGCGCCACCTATGTCGCGCGCGGTTTCTCGGGCGACAAGGCGCAACTGGTGCCGCTGATCGAAGGCGCCATCCGCCACCAGGGCGCCGCCTTCATCGATGTGGTCAGCCCCTGCGTGGCCTTCAACAATCATGTCGGCAGCACGCGAAGCTATGACTACGTGCGCGAGCACAACGAAGCAGTGGCGCGGATCGATTTCATCGACTTGGGCCAGACGCCGAACGCCTCACCCGCGCCGGGCGATTGCATCGATCTCCCGCAAGCCGATGGCAGCCTGATGCGCCTGCGCAAGCTGCACGCCGAATTCGACCCAACCCATCGCCTCGCAGCCCTGGGCCTGGTGCAGGGGCTGGCGGCCAAGGGCGAGGTAGCGACCGGCCTGTTCTATGTCGAGCCTGGCGCGGCGGACCTGCATGCCGGTTTGAACACGACCGCCACGCCGCTAAACCGCTTGACCGAGGCCGAGTTGTGCCCCGGTAGCGCGGCCTTGCACAAGCTCAACGCGAGCTTGCGCTGAGACCAGGCACGAGGCCAGGGTTGCGGCAGACATGCACGGGCGGGCGACCGGTCACGATCACGGCCTCTGTGCTGCGATCAGGCCCAAACCGGGGATACGCCGCCGGTGTGAGAACGGCGCCCGCGAGCGACGGCTTTTTGGGCGAGACAGGGCGGCCCGTTGGCGGCCAGCAACGGTCGTCGGCTATGGCAGCTTCGTGGCTTGTCTTCAAGCGCCTTGCGTCGGGGCGGCCGTGGTGGCCGTGG
>Ga0163144_10002421_pt1 | contig 43069 bp, 38 predicted proteins | sample OliLak19BULKMAT1_FD_123175 | JGI IMG/M metagenome (GOLD analysis project Ga0163144, IMG submission 123175) | Freshwater microbial mat bacterial communities from Lake Vanda, McMurdo Dry Valleys, Antarctica - Oligotrophic Lake LV.19.BULKMAT1 | ecosystem: Environmental > Aquatic > Freshwater >...
ATCTGCGAGTCGTCCATGATGATCTGCATCTCCAAATCATGAATGGGCTCCCCGGGGCCTCCAGGCTCATCTCATGTTGGAAACAGACCCATCCTTCAGGCTCACTTCATGTTGGAAGAGGCTGGGCGTCGCGCGGAGTGCTTCAGCCTGCTATTCTGCCGCCCCGATGATCGACCTCCGCACCTACGCCTTCATCGACCGACTCCAGCCGCAGCTCGCGGCGCATGTCGGCACGACTTCGCGCGGGTTCTTGCCGGTGGCGGGAGTCGCGGCGCTCTGGATCGAGATCGCGCCCGGCATCGCTATCCACCGGCTGCTCGACCACGCGCTCAAGGCGACGCGCTGCCAGCCGGCCACCATCGCCGTCGAGCGCGCGTTCGGAGTCCTCGAGATCCATCACGACGATCAAGGGGAAGTGCGGCACGGCGGCGAAGCGATCCTGCGCAGCATCGAGCGCACGGAGAGCGATCGCCTTACGCCGAGGATCGTCTCGTCGCAAGTCATCCGCGCGATCGAGTCGTATCACACCCAGTTGCTCAACCGGACCCGCTTCGGCTCGATGATCCTGCCGGGCCAGTCGCTCTACATCCTGGAGACGGAACCCGCCGCCTACTGCGTGCTGGCCGCGAACGAAGCCGAGAAGGCCGCGCGGATCACGCTCGTGGACCTCAATCCCATCGGCGCATTCGGACGCCTGTATCTCGCCGGCGGAGAGGCGGACATCGATGCGGCGGCGGCCGCGGCGGAGCGGGCGCTGCAGTCGATCAAGGGACGGGCGGTGGAGAAGAAGTAGCCCGGTCGATCGCCACACGCGCCGAGCAGTCCTTGAACTCTACCTCAGAACACCAATCGGAAGTACCGCCGCTTCCCCAAACGAATCGTCGTCCCCGGCACGATCTCGACGACTACGGCGCCATCCGTCACCGCGCTCTGCTCGACGTAGAACCCACCCTGCGCCATCAACCGCCTCGCCTCTCCCTTGCTCGCCGCCAGCGGTTCGCCTTCGAAGGTCAACGCGACCAGCAGATCAGGCCAAGTCTTCCCGCTCCTCAGCGCAACGGGCGCCTTCACTTCCGGAATCTCATCCGGCGCCGCCTTCTCTTGCACGACCCGCACGAAGTGCTCGCCCGCCGCGCGCGACCCATCCTCGCCGTAGTACTGAGTGACGAGGTTCGCGGCGATCTCCTTCTTCACCTCCATCGGATTCGCGCCGGGCGCGCGCAACCGCGCCTTCAACGCGTCGCTCTGCGCCGGCGTGAAGTTGGTCGCGAGATCGATGTAACTGGACAACATTTCGTCGGCGACGCGCATCGTCTTGCCGTACATGTCCTCGGGTGAATCCTGGATGTTGATGGAGTTGCCGAACGACTTGGACATCTTGCGGCCATCGGTCCCCATGAGGAGCGGGAAGGTCCAGCAGATGTGCGGCTTCTGTCCGAAGTGGTCTTGAATCCATCGCCCCGCGAGCATGTTGAGGTACTGGTCGTACCCGCCGACCTGCACATCGCAATCGAGCGCGTAGGCGTCGTACCCCTGCATGAGGCAGTAGAGCGTCTCGTGCAGACGCAATGACTCGCCGCGCGCGAGGCGATCGGCGAAATCGCGCCGGCTCACGACCCACTTCAGCGGGAAGATCGCGGCCAGCTCGGCGATCTGCGCGAAGTTCAGCTTGGCCAGCCACTCGCCGTTGAAGCGCACTTCGGTCTTCGCCGGATCGAGCAGTCGGAAGACCTGCCGCTGGTAGTCGATCGACAGCTCCATCACTTCCGCGTGGGTGAGTCGACGCCGTTCACTCACCTGCCCCGTGGGATCGCCGATCGTCGCCGTGTAGTCACCCATCAGGAAGATGACCTGGTGCCCCAGCTCCTGGAACACGCGCAGCTTTTGCACGGAAACGAAGTGTCCGATGTGAAGGCTGGTCGAGGTGGGATCCGCGCCCAGGTAGACGCGGAGCGGACGCCCTTCTTTCAACCGTTGGCGCAGCTCCTCGGTCATCTGCTGGCGCAACGTGCGCCCGCCCTCCCCTTCGCCGGCGGCGACGAGCGGGACGGCGATCCCCGCGCGGTCGTCGATTTCGTCGGCGAATTGAGTTCCTCGGAGCAAGAGCTCCAGTTGCTCCTCGACCTTCACGTTCACTCCCTCTTTCGCGCTCACCAGGCGTACGCCTCCGGCGCGGCGCCGCCGGGGCCGGGCCAGATCTCGTCGAGGACTCCGAGAGTCTCCAGCGAGAGCGACATCTCCAAGGGGTGGATCGCCTCTTCGAGCTGCTGCAGCACGCGCGGCCCGATGATCGGCGCGGTCACGCCGGGCTGCTGCAAGAGCCAGGCGATCGCGACATCCGCGGGCGCCTCTCCGATCTCATTGCAGAGCGCCTCGTATCGCTCGACCTGCGGACGGTGCTTCGCCAACCGCTCGTGCACCCCTTTCGTCTCGCGACGGGAATCGGCCGGCCCCTCGCCCGCATGCGCCATCTTGCCGAGGACGCCGCCGAGCAGCCCGCCGTAGAGAGGACTCCACGGCAAGACGGCCAGGCCGAGTTCGCGGCAGGCCGGCAGCACCTCGAGTTCGATCGTCCGCTCCGCCAGGTTGTAGAGCGACTGCTCTGAGACGAGTCCGAGGAAGTTGCGCGCGCTCGCCGCGCCGTTGGCCTGCGCGATGTGCCAGCCGGCGAAGTTACTCGAACCGACGTAGTGCACTTTGCCCGCCGCGACGAGCTGCTCCATCGCCTGCCAGATCTCTTCCCACGGCGTGTCGCGGTCGATGTGATGCATCTGATAGAGATCGATGCGGTCGGTCTTCAGGCGACGCAGGCTCTCGTCGCAAGCTCGGCGAATGTGCAGGGCCGAGAGACGCCCGTTGTTCGGCCAACCGTCCATCGACGCGTAGACCTTGGTGGCCAGGACGGTCTTCTCGCGGCGGCCGCCGCCTTGCGCGAACCAGCGACCGAGCACCTCTTCGGTCGCGCCCTTGCCCGCGCGTCCGCCATACATGTTGGCGGTATCGAAGAAGTTGATCCCCAACTCATGCGCGCGATCCATGATCGCGAAGCTGTCGGGCTCGGGCGTGAGGGACGGGAAGTTCATCGTCCCGAGACAGATCCGGCTCACCTGGAGCCCAGTGCGTCCGAGTCTCGTGTACTGCATGGCTGCCTCTCTGCGTCTCTGCGTCTCTGCGTCCCTGCGTCTCTGCGTCCCTGCCGCTCGTCTGCGCGTCGCGAATCTCGCGTCCCGGAGCCTCGTTCGAACTCGTTCGAAGAGGCCGCCGGGAGGGGACCGAGAGTATGCCATGGAACTCCTCACCATCGCTTCGCCGGGTGTTGGCGCCGCTTCCGATGGGAGGCGTAGACTCATCCGCGACCCAGCTCGCGACCCAGCTCGCGACCCAAGTCGCGACCACCGGCTCTTCGCCTCGGGCTCGCGAATCCGGATCAAGAATTGGAGGAACGATGCGCACTCGACTTTTCCTCGAACTCGCGGCGGCTGGACTGTGCGCCGCTGGAGTGGCTTCGGCCGGACCCAACGCGAACGGCGTGATGATCGTGCACGCCAGTACAGGTCTGGTGGTGTCGGACAGTCCCACGAACTACTGCGGGCAGGCGGGGCTCGAACACTGCGCCGATACGGTCGTGACTCTGTCGGGAGGGGACGCCGCGTCGCCGCACGCGTGGTTCGCGATCGCGGCATTCCCCGACTGATCGAATCCTCGTCTGAGCGGTGTCGTCTTCGGCATCCAGTACGACGACGATCTGCTTCTCAGCTATCTCGGGGGCTGTGGCGACTATGAGCTGCCGACCTCGAACTGGCCGGCCTCGGGCGAGGGGACGGCGGTGACCTGGGACGCCGCCCAGACGTCGCAGCTCATCGAGGTCTATTATTTCGTGGGCTATTCCATTTCGCCGGATCCGGCTCTCTTCACGCTGGGCCCGCACCCGACACAGGGTGGTCTGTTCGGCGACGACAGCGTGATCGGCTTCCTCGATCCTATCGCTGGCTACGGAGCGCTCGGATTCAACACGCCAGGTTTCGTGCCCTGCAGTGGAGGGCCGGGCGGCGCGTGCTGCCTGCCTGAGCTCGGCGGCGGCTCCGTGCTGAGTCCCGACGAGTGTGTGCTGACCGGCGGCGATTATCAGGGCGACGGAACGGTCTGCGATCCCGATCCGTGCGTCGCGATTCCGATCGATCCGAAGAGTTGGGGACGCATCAAGCAGACGTATCGGTGAGCGGCGCGAACTGCGGAGTCGATCGAGCCTCGAGCGAGCATGTGAAACAAAGCGCAACTCGTTTCGAAACGAGTTGCGCCGTATTTCACAAGGAAGCGGGACGAGTGGCCCGCCCAGATGGCGACCAAGTCGACCAAGTCGACCAAGTCGATCCGAGTCGATCCGAGTCGATCCGAGTCCGTCGGGCGGCCGTCCGCGCCGTCACTCGTTCGTAAGGTTCTTGCCCAGACAGACGCTCGTCTCGGGCGAGAGGCAGTACTCGCCATAGAGTGAGATCGGATCGAACCCTGTCGCTCGATAGAGGGCGAGGGCCGCGAGCTGCCGGATGCCGGTCTCGAGGACGAGGCGCCGAACGCCGAGCGCTCTCGCCTCGGTTTCCAAGGCGGCCACGAGGCGCCTGCCCAAACCTGTCCCGCGCGTCTCGGGCGCCACATACATACGCTTGAGCTCCGCGGTGTCGGCATCGAGCAGCCGCAACGCTCCACAGCCGACCGCCACCCCGTCGCGTGAGACGACGAGGAACGCTCCCCGTCCCTCGGCCACTTCGCTGGGGTCGAGACCGAAGTGATTCGCTCCAGGTTCGTCGTACATGGCGGCGAGCTCCGCATTCAGCGCCGCGATCACGCTCTGCTGACCTCGTCGGTCAGTTTCGCGCGCGCGATGGTGATCGTCTCCGTGGTCATGGCTCTCCTTCTTCTTCCGAGAGCAGGAACGGGAGCATCGTCGAGCGGGTCGGCTCCTGCAGTCCGCCGGCTTTCGCGCGGAGACCCATCGCGGGGGTGTTGGTCGCGTCGGTCAGGACCCAAGCCGCGCGGCGCCGGCGCCGGAGGCCATCCCGGCGACGCCTCCGCCATCCACCGCCAACGCTAGATTTCGGGCCGAGGCTCAGTCTAGTCGCGCGCGACGACAGGGGCCACGCCGCGCGCCCGACGCCCGACGCCCGACACCCGACGCGCGTCGCGGGGCGCCCACCGCCCGACGGCAATCACCCCCTTGACCGGCTCCATCCACGGAGTATGCTTCGCAGCTAGACCGATCGGTCTAGTCGGCAGGAAACGAACTCACGACGGAGGTGGAAGATGCGAGTAGCGAAAGAGGACGTGGACGTCCGGATGGAGATCCCCGGCGCGGTTATCCGCCAGCGCATGGACTTCGGCGACGCGACGGGGTTCGGGAGAATCAGCGGCGAGTACTTCACGCTCGCCGCCGGCGTCGATACCACGCCTCTCTTCCAGGGTCTCGAGGGTAATCTGTGCCAGTGTCCGCACTGGGGCTATGTGCTACGGGGTCAGATCACCACGACCGACGCCAGAGGCGCAGAGGAGACAGCCCACCCCAACGATCTCTTCTACTGGCCGCCCGGACACAACGTCCGAGTCGACGCCGACGCCGAGATCATCATGTTCAGCCCGCAACGGGAGCACAGCGTTGTCATCGACCACATGCGGGAGAAAGTCGGCGCCTGAGGCGGCGACAGGCGCGCGCGGCGAGCCGAGACGCTCGCGTTGACTCATTCGACGAAGCAGAACTTGCTCGACGCGGGTCAAGCCCTGCTCTTGAAGCACGGTTACCACGACCTGGGCATCCAGGCCCTGCTGGACGCGACCGGGGCGCCGAAGGGGTCCTTCTATCACCACTTCAAGGACAAGGAGGACTTCGCGCTCCAGGTCGTCGACCAGTACATGCGACTCGTGCACGCGGGACTCGATGCCTGTCTCGGCGACACGACGCGCCCCCCGCTGGAGCGGGTGCGCCGCTTCTTCGAAATGACGCAGAAGAGTTACCGCCAGGAGGGCTACCTGGGCTGTCTCTTGGGCGGCCTCGGCCAAGAGCTCTCCGGCGTGAGCGAAACGTTCCGCCTCCGGATCGAGAAGTGCTTCGCCGCCATCGCGAAACGACTGGCTGTCTGTCTGGAGGAAGCCAAGTCCAACGGCGAAGTACCGGCTGATTCGAACCCGCAGCGCATGGCCAGTCTCCTCGTGGATTGCTGGGAAGGAGCGGCGCTGCGAAGTCGGCTACGAGGAAGCCCCGCGCCATTGACCGCCATGCTCGATTTCTACTTCCAGTCGGCGGTCAAACGTTGACGTCCCGGTGTGCGCAGGTCCAGCGGAGGCAGAGCCCTGCTCCAGCTCATGGGAGAAGCCCCACTCCGCTCGTCCCGCTGGCGCCCGCTCGCACCCGCTCGAGGATGAACTCCACCCGCGCCTCCACCGGCGCCCTCGGCACTGCCAGCAGCTCATACCCGCACGCTCGGTATGCCATCAACTCCGCCCGGTGGTACTCCACGCCTTCTTGGAACGAGTGACGCCGCTCCGCGTCGACTTCGTAGATCTCCGGCCACGGGGACGTCACGAAGACCGTGCGGTTGTAGCGATACTCGCGCGTCGCGCGCAGGCGATGCTCGGCCGGAGCGACGCCCGCGACCAACGCGCTCCCGATGCACTCCGGGATGCTCCGATCGAAGAACACCGGCGAGGCCCGCTCCGTGATCGCTCCGAACGCTTCCACGGATCGCGCCAGCACCCGCCCCATGAACTTCTCACGGTTCTGCCACGGCGTCGCGTCCGAGCCTGCCGCGACCTCATCTCTGACCACCTGACGACCGATCTCCTCGACGCACAAGTAGCCGCGCGCCCCCAGCGCCGCAATGATCGACGACTTCCCCGAACCGGAGGCGCCGGTCAGGACGAAGAAATTGGTCCGCGTCTCGGGCGTCACGTCATCGAACTCGTTTCAAAACGAGTTGGCGGTCGACCGGGGCGTGCACCGCGATAAAGGGTGGGGTTCGGTTCGCCACCTCGTCACATGTGAAACAGCCGCGGGGGCGCGAACACTCGGAAGGGCGCCACCGGGCGGAATCCGATCTTCTCGTAGAGACTCTTCGCCGCCGGCGTGGAATGCAGCACTCCGAGCGTGTGGCCTTCGCGCCGGTCGGCATCGTGCTCGTGCTCGTGCTCGTGCTCGTGCTCCGCGACGAAGCGAATCACCGCGTTGTAGGGAAGGGTCGCAATCGGAGTCTCGAACCACGTCGCGTCGTCCTCCTCATGGAGAACGCACCCGTCCCCTTTGCCGAACTTCGACCACAGCGACCACAGCGACCACAGCGACCACAGATTCTGCTCGAGTGCAGCGATGACGCGTCCATCTTGGGATTCCCCGATGCCTGCTTTTGCGCCGAGGACGGGATCTCGCGGATTCACAGAGTGGATTACCTCGGTTTCCGGAGCGCCAGCGGTTCGCGGATTTGCTGGCGCGGATACCTCGCCGCACTCCGATGGCCAAGGATACCCAGCAGTCCCGTTGTCACCGAACTCGTTTTGAAACGAGTTCGCGGCCGGCCGGCGCATCGCGCTCGCCGCTCAACTCGTTCATGGTCTGCCGCGAAACGCCCAACGGCCCGGCGAGACCGGTGACCGAGAGCCCGTAGTCCGGCAGGAAATCCTCCCGAAGCATCTCGCCTGGATGGGTCGGCCGGATCTTCCTCGGGCCTGTGTTCGGAGTGCTCATCTCGTTCCTCGCGGTCAGTCGCGAGCGGCGCGGCGAAGTGTGGCAGGCGACCACGGTTGGCGTCGAGAGTTGTCTGGAAGGCTCGGTGCGCGCCCCTCGGGATGCGGGGCCTCGGCTAGTGGGGCGCCGTGTCGGCCAGCCGAATCGTTCGGATGCGCTCGGCCATTCCTGCCGCGAGTATCAGGTGCCCGCGATCGTTCGCGTGTCCATCCGCGATGGAGTTTGTGAGGTCGCGCAGGTCTCGTTGCGCGAACCAGGGAAGTACATCGACGAGCGTGAAGTTGGATTCGGGGGCGAGGCTGGAAAGGTCGGTCCAGAGCGCCCTCCGCACCGCCGAGTCGTCCATCCCGTAAAGGAAGACGACGAACGGGATAGTGTGCGAGTGACAATGCTGCGCCATCGCATGGACCGACTGAATCGAAGACTGCCACCCAGGCGCTGTGGTGTTGAGCGTGCGTCGTTGCCCCGGATCCCCGCGCGAAAACCGAGCAACATACCTCACAAGTTGATAGAGCCGGCTCTGGCGCAGAAGGAGCACAACGCGCTCGAGCGGAACGGACCGGTTCATGTCGTTGCCGATATAGACGAGGCAGACGAGGTCCGGGGGATGTCTCTCGAGCGAGGGCGTGCCTAGGAGTTCCTCCAGCATCGCCAGCTCTTGCTGCGAGTCATACCCGCACACGCCGGCGTTGATGCATCGGGTGTTGGGGAGGAAGCGTTCGAGGCGGCGGACGAAGGTGGATTCGACGTCGACGCCCCAGCCGAAGACGACGGAGTCGCCGATCCAGAGGATGCGGCGAGAGGGTGTCGCGGCGGAGTCGGCCAGAGCGGCCAGAGCGGCCAGCGACGGGTCGACGCGTGGCTCGGGCGGAGGTCGGAGTAGTTCATCGAGCGGACGCTCCCGCAGCCCCAGCTCGTTGGTGCGGATCTCGACTCCCTGGAACACACCGCTCGCGTTCGCCGGATATCGCCACAGCTTCGTCGAATCGGGCTCGGTCCACGCCATGTGCCGGGAGATCTCTGTGTAGTACGAGATGCCGAGGGGGTCGAAGGCGCGGATGAGGAGTTCGGCTGCTACGAGGGACAGCAGCGTCGAGAGGGCCAGCACGATGAGGCGGCGGCGGATCAGCGGACGCGCTTCTTTCGGTTTCTGAGGAAGTCGACCATGAGGTAGCTGCCGAGGTCGTCCGGTGAGGAGAAGTAGGCGCGGCCTCGGTTCTTCTCGGTGAGTTGGGTGACGAACGACTTGAGGTACGGGTCGTCGGCGACCATGAAGGTTGTGATGGGGATGCGGCGGCGGCGGCACATGACGGCTTCGTCGAGGGTGCGGGCGACGATGACGGGGTCGAGGCCGCCGACGTTGCGGTAGAGCTGTCCGTCGGCCAGGCGAATCACGGTGGGTTTGCCGTCGGTGATGAGGAAGATCTGTTTGTTGGACTGGTGGCGGCGTTCGAGGACGCGGCGTGCGAAGCGGAGGCCTTCCTGCGTGTTGGTGTGGAAGGGGCCGGCGCCGATGTAGGGGAGGTCCTTGACCTCGACACGCTGCGCTTCGTCGCCGAAGAGGACGATGTCCAGCGCGTCCTTCTGATAACGCGTCAGGATCAACTCGGAGAGGGCCATCGCCACTTTCTTGGCGGGCGTGATGCGATCCTCTCCATACAAGACCATGCTGTGCGAGACGTCGATCAGGATCACCGTGGCGCAGGAGGTCTGCGCTTCGGTCTCGGCGACGCTGAGGTCTTGCTCGAGCGGAATGAGCTCTTCGCCGTGTGTGCGGCGCGCGGTGTTGAGCAGACTGTCGCGGAAGTCGATCGCGCCGAAGTCGTCGCCGAATTCGTACGGGCGGCGCTCGGGGAGGAGCTCTCTTCCCCCCTGTCCTTCATGTGGCGTCGGGTGACCGCCGATTCCGCCCACGCGAAGGCCCTCGAAGATCGATTCGAGGCTCGAGGCGCGGAGGCCCTTCTCCCCTTTGGCGGTGAGGACGCGGCCCTGCGGCGTGCGCTGGATGATCTCGTCGTTCTCCAGCTTGGCGAGGAACTCGTCGAGATCCCAATCGCCCGGGAGATACCCCTGCTCTTGCAGCGCGCGGAGGAAGCGGATCGCCTCCTCGACATCGCCGTTGGTGCGCATGAGCAGCTCCTGGAAGAGCTTCCGGAGGTCGTCGTAGCGCTTCAGCAGCTCGCGGATCGAGTCGTCGAACTTTTCGTAGCGGTAGTGCATCGAGGTGAGTCTGCCTCTTCTCGGGCCGATTCGCTACCTGTGGTGAACCGTCAACTCCCGGATGTCGGCCATGAGCTGGGCCTGGTTCTCGGGGCGTTCCCGCCCGACGCGGTTATCTCGTGTAGCGGAAGCTGACCGGCTCGGCCGCGTCGTCCCCGACCACGATCGCGGTGATCACCAGGTCGGCGCCGTCCAGCCTCCCGCTGAAGTCGATGGTCTCGAAGAGATCCGAGACGAACGCGACGCTGTCGCCGATCGCCTCGTAGACGCCGCGATCGTTCCAGTCTCCCGGCTGAGGCTGGCCGTCCGCGTAGACGCCGAGATCGACCTGATGCGTGTAGCCGCCGTCATCCAGGGTGAGCACGCCTCCGTTCGCGTCGATCTGCACATGGACCGGGCCGCTCGGGCCAGAAAGGGTCTCTTCATGGATCAGCGCCGGCAGCTTCTGTCCCGCGGCGGTTCGCATCGTGTACCGCCCTTCGATTCCGAACGGATCGGGCTTCTTCTCGTCGTCTCCGCACGACTGCGCGAGCAATGCGCTAGCGGATCCGAGGACCAGCAACGAGAGTCGGCGGAGGGAGCGCAGGACCTCCTGGCGGACCGAGCGCTCACTTGGAACGAGGGGACGGATGACACACTCGGGTATCGTGGGCATGGGAGGGCGAATCTTAGTCGATCGACTTGCTATGACGCGATATCCACGACTCATCTCCTTGGCGACGGCCACGCCGCCGCATCTCTTGCCGCAGACGGAAGTCGAGGCGTGGGCCGGTCGTCTGTTCGCGGAAGCGCTGCGGGACGATCCGACGAAGCTGCAGATCTTCCGCAACGCGCAGATCGAGCAGCGCCGGCTCTGCGTTCCGCTGGAGTGGTTCGAGACGGATCATTCGTTCGGCGAGAAGAACGATCTCTACATCGGAGAGGCGATCCGCCTGGGCGGTGAAGCGGCGCAAGGCGCGCTCGCGCGGGCCGGTCTCTCCCCCACCGACGTCGATCACATCGTCTTCGTCTCATCGACCGGGCTCGCGACGCCGAGCCTCGACGTGAGGATCGCGAACGCGCTCGGGCTCAGGAGCGACTGTCGCCGGACGCCGCTCTGGGGGTTGGGGTGCGCCGGAGGCGCGGTCGGGCTCTCGCACGCGATGGACTTTGCGCGGGCCGATCCAGCGGCGCGGGTGCTGTTGGTGGCGGTGGAACTGTGCAGTTTGACGTTTCAGCGCAATGATCTGTCGGCGCGGAATCTGGTTGCCACGTCGCTCTTCGGGGATGGCGCCGCAGCGGCAATCGTGGTGGGAGAAGCGGTGACGGTGCTCGAGGGGGACGCCGGCCGGGGCGGCCGACGTCTACTGGAGCTGCTCGCGTCACGGAGCACGCTGTGGGAGAACTCGGTCGATGTGATGGGCTGGACCGTGGATGGTGACGGATTGCATGTCGTGTTCTCGCGCGAGATCCCCGAGTTGGTCCAGCGAGAGGCGCTCGCGAACCTGACACAGTTCTTGGAGACACAGGGGCTGACGCCCGCAACGCTCGACCACTTTGTCGTGCACCCCGGCGGGGTCAAGGTGCTGCGGGCGTTCCAAGATGCGCTCGATCTGCCCGCCGCGGCTCTGCATCACGCGCGCGAGACGCTGCGGGAGTTCGGCAACATGTCGTCGCCGTCGTGCCTCTTCGTGCTCGAGCGGTTCTTGGACGCGGGGGACATCGGCGTCGGCGAGAGCGCGGTCTTGGCGGCGCTGGGACCGGGGTTTGCGTCTGAGTACCTGCTCATGCGAGGGATGGCCGATTGAGCGGTCGACCGTTGTGGACGCTCGGGCTGTTCGTCGCGGTGCTCTTGATCCAACGGGGCGCGGAACTCGCGCTCTCGGCGCGCAACTCCGGCCGGCTCCGCGCCAGAGGCGCCCGCGAGTTCGGCGCGCGCCACTATTCGCTCTTGGTCGCCGTCCACGCGTTGTTTCCGGTCGCTCTCGTGGCGGAAGTGATCGGGCTTGGAGCGCGGCCGTCCGGACTCTGGCCGCTCTGGCTCGCCCTCTGGCTCGGTGCGCAAGGGCTGCGGTACTGGGCCGTGCGGACGCTCGGTGATCGCTGGAGCACGCGCATCTGGGTCCTGCCGGGGGAGGCGCTGGTTCGGAGCGGCCCCTACCGATTCCTGCGACACCCGAACTACGTCGCCGTGGTGGTCGAGTTGATGTGCGCGGCGCTGCTCTTCGGCGCGTGGCGCACCGCCCTCGGGATCTCCGCCCTCAATTTCTGGGCGCTGGCGGTGCGGATTCGCGCCGAGGAACGGGCGTTGGGCGAGTAGAGATCTGGTACCGTCCGCGCCATGCACAAGACTCGTGCGCGCATCGGGATCGCGTTGACGTTGGCAGCACTCCTCATCTCGCTGACGGCGCGTGCCCAGGCGCCGCAGCCCGTCGTTCTCTTGATCGTGGTCGATACTCTGCGGGCCGATCGCCTCGGTTGTTACGGACACACACGGCCGACCTCACCGGGGCTCGATCGTTGGTCGGAACGCGCGGCGATCTTCGACCATGCCTTCGCTCCTTCAGGTTGGACGGCGCCGAGCGTGGGATCGATCTTGACCGGGTGCATTCCCCCGCGCCATGGATTCGGCGCCAGGAAGATCGACGCGACGGGGGTCATCGAATGGACGCCCCTCGGCGATGCGCTGCCGACACTCGCCGAGCGAATGGCGGCTCTCGGTTTCCGCACGGCCGGGTTCGTGACCAATCCGTTCCTGAGTAAGGAGTTCGGAGCCGGCCGCGGATTCCACACCTACAGCTACGGGGAGGCGAGCAACCGACGCATCCGCCGCGCCGATACCGGGGTGAGGCTGGCTTGGACTTGGTTGGAACGCCACCCGAACGAAGCGACATTTGTCTTCTTGCACATGATGGATCCGCATATGGACTACGACCCTCCCAAGGCGACGCGCGGCCGGTTCACCGGCGGACTTGCCGGCAGGCTTCCGGTCAGAGGGGTCGACCGGGTGCGCGAGGAGGGATTGGCCAGCGCGGCGCGGCGCGAGTTCGTCTCGGCGGCGTACGACGAGGAGGTCTGTTTCGTCGACATGCAGATCACGCGCCTGTTGGACCTGCTCGAGAATTCCGGTCGGATGCAGGACGCGATCGTGATCGTGACATCGGACCATGGCGAAGAGATGTTCGAGCACGGCGGCTTCGAGCACGGCCACTCGCTTCATCAAGAGATCTTGCGTGTTCCGCTGATGATCTGGGCGCCCTCGGTGCGCGCGGGGCGATACGACACGCGGGTCTCGCTCGTCGACATCCTCCCGACGGTGCTGGAGGGGGTGCGGGCGCAAGGAGCGACGCCGAAGGCGGAGGCGAAACTATCGGCGCCCAGCCTCCTGGACGGGATTTCGCTCTGGCCGCTGATCACCGAGGGAAAGACGTCGGAAGCGCTCGAGGATCGTTCGCTTCTCGTGCATGGGACCTACCACGGCGCGGAGCAGGCGGCGCTCGTCGATTGGCCGCACAAGTTGATCCTGCCGGGCGATGGACCCCCGCGGCTCTATCACTTGGTTGACGACCCGGGCGAGTTGGACGACCGCGCCGACGACGATGCGCGGCGGACCGACCGGATGCGCGCCGACTTGGAAGAGCGGATCCGGCGGGGCGAACTCGAGCGGCGTTCCGGGCCGATCACGCTGGACGCGGAGACGCTCGAACGCCTGCGGTCCCTCGGCTACACGAACTAGCGCACCGATGATCCCCTGGAAGCTCGTCGACCGCGCCGTCGTGCCGGGGAATGCGCTGGAGCTCTCGCTCCTCCAACATGGGCGTGAGTTCGCGATCCGACTGGGACCCAACGAACTGATGGGCAGCTCGGAGCACGGCTCCGAGGCGGCGCTCGCGGAGTTGGCCTGCGCTCGGCTCCGCGGTCGGAGCGCGTGCAGGCTCTTGATCGGCGGACTCGGCTTGGGCTACACGCTGGCCGCCGCGCTGCGCGAACTCGACCGTGACTTCGACCGTGACGCGAGCGTCGTCGTGGCCGAACTCGTGCCGGCGGTCGTGGCCTGGAACCGCGGTCCCTTGGCCGAGCTGAACGGGCGCGCGCTCGAAGATCCCCGCGTCGACGTGCGGGAAACCGATGTTGCACAGTTGTTCCGCAGCGAGAAGGCGGCGTTCGACGGCATCCTCCTCGACGTCGACAATGGACCCAACTGGGTCACCCGGAGCAAGAACGACTGGCTCTACTCGACCACCGGACTGCGCGCCGCGTTCGATGCGCTGAAACGCGGCGGCGTGCTGGCGGTCTGGTCGGTCTCTCCCGATCCGGTCTTCACGAAGCGACTGGCGCAGATCGGCTTCAAGGCCGAACAGATCGCCACGCGAGCGCGCGGAGATCGCGGCGGCCGGCGCACGATCTGGCTCGCCGAGCGACCGTGACTCTGGATTCGGTTCGCAGCGCAGCGAGAGCCGCTCCGGCGTGAGAGCGGTGATCTCGACCGGGCCGTAGCGCGCGCTCGCTCCCGACCCGTCAACTGCCTCGATCTCGTAGACGTAGGCGCGACCCGACTCGACGCCCGCGTCGACGAACCGGTAGACGCGCGCGTCGCCGGTCACGAGTTCATCGGTGATGCGATGCCAGGCGGCGCGATCTTCACTGCGGTAGACATGGAAGCCGGGGAGGTCGAACTCGGAGCCGGTCGCCCCGACCACGACGGGACTCCCGGCCTCATCGAGCGCGAGCGCATAGACCTGGTCGCTCTCGGCCCCGCCGAGGTAGCTGCTCCAGAGCAGCGCGCTGCCGTCGATCGCGAGCTTGAGGACGAAGGCGTCTTCCTCCCCGTTCGAGGAAGGGTCGTAGGTCGCGCCCGCAATCGGGAAGTCTCCAGAGAGGGTGCGACCTGAGACGACGACGTTCTGCGTCTGGTCGATCGCGACGGAGTAGCCGATGTCGTTCTCCGCTCCGCCGAGGAAGGTCGACCAGAGCAGCGTGCTGCCGGTCGGGTCGAGCTTCGAGACGAAGACGTCGCCGAAGCCGTTGTAGGTTTCGTCATAGGCGCCAACAGTCGTTGGGAAAAAGGTCGAGATCGTGAGCCCCGTGACGACGACGTTTCCGGCGGAGTCGAGCGCGACGTCCCACGCGCTCTCGTCGCTGCTGCCTCCCAGGAACGTGCTCCAGAGCAGCGCACCCGGATCGTCCTGCGAACGGGCGGCGGCGCGATCGGTCAGCCGCGCCAACCGGCCGGCGCGCCCCGTGGTGGGAGTTCGGTCGCTCAGTGAGCCGGCCGATGTCGTGAGGATGCGCGCGCCATCGATCTCGGTACCCACCTCGTCGACGCCTTCCCAGACGAAGCGGGCGCGGGCCAGGCCGTCGCGCCCGCAGCTCTTCGGGATCAGTTCGTAGGCGATCCCGTCGGCGTCGATTCGAAACGCCACGTCGATGCCCGGCCAGAGATCGCGAGCGATCACCGCGTCGGACGAAGGCACGTTCGCTCGGTGTCCCTGCGCGCGGTCGCCTTGGAAGTAGTTGAAGCGCGCACCGGACGAACCGCGGGCCTCGAAGGAGGCTCGCGCGTCGGCGCCCTCGAAGCGAAGGCGAACCACATGTCCGGCGCGATGACGTACGCCGGTCTCCTTGTCACTGTCACCGCCGCTCTCGATCGCATTCAGGTCGAGGACGAGCCCTTCGCGTGTGAGGTACGCGCTGACCGGCGAGCCGGGCGCGTAGTAGAGAACTTCCGCGGGAAGTTGCCCACGGTTCTCGATGAAGGCGATCGCGCTTCCCGCGGCGGCGACATCGGCGGAGGTCGCGACGCAGGCGGTGAGGAGCGGGAATAGAGCACGCGCGAGGAGAGAAGCTTTGGTGACCGGCGGCATGAGGCGCCTCCGTCTTGGGTCGAAGTGGATCCGGCCGGACGAGGTTAGCGCCGCCTCTCCCCTTTCGGGTTGGATTTCGACCGTTCACCCAACTACCTCCGGCGCAAAGAGATGCCCCCGCTTCGGCCGGGGTGCACCGGGAGTTCGCGCCGCGGCCTCGGGTCATCTCACCCACCCGCGCGATCGCGGGCGCCTCCGGATCGCGCGTGCTGCGTGACTTACGGCGGTGGAACGAGAGTTGTCCTCAACGCGGTGACACCAACCCGGGAGCCCATATGAAGCAGCCAGTTCTCGCCTCCACGACCTCCCTGACCCTCGCAGCGGTCGTCGCCCTCTGGGCCGCCGGGGCCGTGGGTTGCGGGTCGTCCGATCGCGACGGCGTGTTCTCGCCGGTGGCCGGAGAGATCGGCGACCGGGCGGCGGCGCGAGAAGAGCAGAGCGCGTCGAGCGACGTCGCTCCCGACCAGCGCGAAGCCAAATCGGTGAAGAAACTGATGAAGGGCGGGAGCGGCGGCGAGGTCGCGAACGGCAGGTACAAGGTGTCGTTCGCGGAAGGCGCGTTTCCCGGCGAGCAACCGATCACCGTCACGAACCCGAAACAACCGAATGGCCAAGTCAGGTTAGGTCCCCATGGGCTCGCTTTCAGCGCCGAGGTGACACTCTCGATCGATCTCGGGGGAACGGTCTGGGATAGCCCCGCCGCGACGATCGACTGGTGGGACCCTTCCGCCGGCGTGTGGGTCGACATGAACGGCGTCTACGACCCTGCGACCCGCACGGTCACGGCGATCCTCCCGCACTTTTCCGTCTACCGACCGCGCGCGGGGTGGTGAGCTACTCCATGCGACAGAAGACCTCGACACTTGGGAGACACGTCCGCCCGTATGCGCTGGGCGTGATCGCCTTGGCCGGAGTGACGCTCGCCGGCGCCTGGTTGACGGCGCTGGGACGGGGCGCGCCGATCGGCTTCTCCGAGCTCGTCTTCTGGATCGGGATGGCGTTCGTCGCCGAGCTCTTCTGGCTCGACAACGCCCGCGGCGAGGGGATGGTCAGCATGGCGAGCGCGGTCAACATCGCGACCATCGCGCTCCTGCCGCTGGAGCTGCTCACCGCGGTCACGGCCCTCTCGGTGCTCGCGTCGGCTCGAGGGTTGCGACAGCGCTCGATGCTGCGCTCTTCGTTCAACGCCGGACAGTCGGTGCTCGCCGTCACCGCGGGCTGGTTCGCGCTGCACGCGCTCGGAGGGTCCAGCCTGAGCGCCGCCACTCCGGCGATCGCGTCGGATCCGCTCCCCATCACGATCGCGATCGGCTGCTTCTGGTTGGTGAACACTGGGCTCGTCTCCGGTGTCGTCGCGCTCGATCACGGTCGCTCGATCGGAGAGATCTGGCGCGGGCACTACGCAAATCTCGCCTACGGCCAGACCTTCGCCGCGCTCGCCGCGATCGGTCTCCTGCTCGTGGGCGCGACCCAATCGTTCGGACTGATCGCCGCGCCGCTCTCGATCGCGCTCTTCCTCGTCACCCGCGAGGCCCATCGAGGATGGACTTCGCGCGCACGCTCGTTGCGCGGGGGCGAAGGCGACCTCGCTCGGGATGGCGGTTCGGATCGCGAGCGGATCGCGAGCTGACGATTCGCCAGGCGTGCTTCAGGCGTGCTTCAGGCGTTCGCTCCGCCGCGACCGAACATGTCGGCCAACATGTCCGAGAACCGGATCCCTCCGTCGAGGCTCTGTCGCGAAACGAGGCTGGCCTGATGAAGCGACTCCAAGACCCACTCCATGGCCAACGCCCGCACGGCCGGCGGCTGCTGCCCGAGCTGCTGCTCGACGAGCGCTCCGAGCCCCGGCACCGCGTCGAGCACCTTCCGGTAGTCCGCGGCCGACATCGAATCGCGCAGTTCGACGAAGCTGCCGGTGGAGAAGAACGAGAGGATCTCCCGGTAAGCCGACGGCTGGGTCGCCGACTCGTCCTGCTCCGACGGCGCGCGCCTCCCTCGCGGCTCGTCGCCTTCTTCTCGCCGACGCGCGGGTCGCTCGCGGCGCGGTCTCTTCGGTTCGTAGATCGGGGGGAAGTAACGGCCGAACACCTTGAGCATCGCCTTGCCGATCAGCTTGTGGGCGACCAGAACCGGTCCCTCCTGCTCCCCTTCGTAGACCAGCTCGATGCGACCGGTCACCGCCGGCGCCATGGCCGCGAGATCGGCCAGACGCGGAACGCGCGGTTCCCCTGAGTCGAGGAAGGCGCGGCGCTCGACCGCCGAGAGGAGCAACTCGCGCGCTCGAATCGGCAGTCGCTGGCTCACGCCCGACGACTGATCGACCGATTCACTGGTGCGCGCAACGAAGGCGACCTCCTCGATGATCTCATCCAGGAAACGCGGCATGACGATCGGCTCACCGCGCTCGCCCCACGACTCCTGCAGCGTGATGGTGATCGCGTCGTCGATCGACTTCGGATAGTGCGTGACGATCTGACTGTCGATGCGGTCCTTCAGCGGCGTGATGATGTTGCCCCGATTCGTGTAGTCCTCGGGGTTCGCGGTGAAGGCCAGCAGCAGATCGAGCGGGATCCGCAGGGGGAATCCGCGGATCTGGATGTCGTTCTCTTCCATGATATTGAGCAAGCCGACCTGGATGCGCGGCTGCAGGTCGGGCAGCTCGTTGAGGGCGAAGATCCCACGATTCGAACGCGGGATGATGCCGTAGTGGATCACCTCTTCATCGGAGAGATCGAGGCGATCGCGCGCGGCCTTGATCGGATCGATATCGCCGATCATGTCGGCGATCGTCGCGTCGGGCGTGGCCAACTTCTCGTGGTAGCGATCCTGCGCCGCCAGCCAGGCGATCTCCAGATCTCCGCCCTTCTCGCGGACCATCCGCCGCGCGTAGGCGCCGTAGGGGGCGGTCGGATCGTCGCGCAGCGGAGAACCCGCCACTATCGGGATCCACGGATCGAGGAGATTCACGAGTTGGCGGACGATACGCGTCTTCGCCTGCCCGCGCAGTCCGAGCAAGATGAAGTCGTGCTGCGAGAGGATGGCGTGCTCCAGTTGCGGCAAGACTGTTTCGTCGTAGCCGACGATCCCGGTCAGCCACGGACGCCCTTCGCGTAGATGTCGGATCAAGTTGTGGCGCAGCTCTTCCTTGACGGTGCGCGGCTGGTAGCCCGAGGCCTGGAGTTCGCGGAGCGTGCGCGGGCGGTCGGTCAGTGCGGACACGGAGCCTCCATCTGTCATCGAGATTGCGCCGCGCGGCGTCGGGCGCCCGCGGAGTTGCCATTGTAGGCGCGCGCGGCCACACTGCGCCGCCATGAACAGGTCTCTTCTCGCGCGCGTGGTGGAAGGCGTGATCGCCGCATTCCTGCTCGGCGGCTTCCTCTTCCTCAAGACCTACAGCTTCCACCCGACGGCGACCGATGACTGGATCTACGCCTATCTCGCCCAACGGGTGAGCGAGGGCGCCTGGCCGTATCGTGACTTCTTCTTCGCCCACCCCCCGTTGCACCTCTTCGCGTTGGTCCCGACCCTCTCGATCTCCGGGTTCGACGTCGTGGGGGTCCGGCTCTCCGCCTCACTGGGATGTCTCGCCGCCGGCATCTGCCTCTGGCGCGCGGTGCGTCGACTGGGCGGCCCCTGGGCCGGCCTGATCGCGCTCTTCGCTTTCCTCTTCTCCATGGACGTCCTGCGCGCGAGCAGTCACATCACCGGGACCAACCTCTCGCTCGCCTTCCTCTCGGGCGGCGCTTGGGCCTTCACGGCGAGTCGACCGAAGATCGGCGCCGCGCTTTTCGCGGCCGCGGGGCTGGTGGCGTTCTACGTGCTGCCCGTGGCGTTCGGGATCTTCGCGCTGCACGCCTGGCGTCAGCGGCGTCGCGCGCTCCCGTCGATCGTCGTCTTCCTCGCAGTTTTCGTCGGCGTGCAGGCGGTCGTGGCGGCGCCTGCGCCGAGCGCCTATCTGGACGGCGTGTATCGCTATCACGGGATGAAAAAGGCGAGCCCGACTCGCTCCGAGCGGACCTGGACCCGCAGCCTCGCCTACCACCCGCTCGGCGTGGCCTCTGTTCCGCTGGCGGTCGGCGGCTGGCTGGCGCTCCTGGCGACAAGCGGGGCGACCGGCGCGACAGCTCGCAAGACGACTCGCGCGGCGACTCGCGCGGCGCGTCGAGAACGGTCGGCGTCAGAGAGCGAACGCTCCGATCGCGATGAGCGCCGTGAGTCGAGCGTGGATCACCGTCTGTCCGTCGGGCTCGGAGCCGCGCTCATCCTCACGGCTCTCGAACTCGCGGCGTTGCTGTCCCTGCGCGAACTCTACGCGTACTACTTGATGCTTCTGCACGCGTTGACCGCCGTGCTCCTCGGATTAGGCGCCGCCGCCTGCTTCGTCGCAGTTCAACGCATGCGGGAGAGTCGAAACCGGAGTCGAGGCGTCGTCGTGTTGGCCCTGACGGCGGTGGCGTGCGTTGGAGCGTGGGCGCTGCGACCCAACGAAACGGCATTTCTGCGCGAGGGCGGAGCGTCACGAAAGACCTGGGAGTCGAGCGTTCTCGGAGGACCGTTCGACGCAATGACCAAGGCTCTCTTCTGGCGGAAAGAGCACCACTTCGGCTCGCCGCCCAACTCGATCACGATGTACCTCTGGCACGAGGCGTCGCACCTCCGCTTCATCGACGACGCCGTGGCCGCGATCCGCGCGCGCGCGCGGCCCGGCGATCTCTGCGTGGGCGATTCGCAGATCGGTCCGCTGCTCGCGTTGCGGAGCGGCCTGCGCATCGTCGACGACGAAGCCGACACCAACATCAAACGCTTCAGCTCCGGCCTCTTCTCGCTGCCGGAGTTCCTGCTCCGGATCGATCGCCCGGAAGTTCGCTTCGTCTTCGTGGCCGAGAAGCGGTACGTCGATTCGCTCGCGCCGTTCCTGACGTGGCGGAAAGAGAACTTCGCGCCGATCTACCAACGGCTGGACGAGTCGAACCATCTTCTGATTGCGGCCGAGCGGCGGGTTGGAGGCGCGTCCGACGCGCCGGCGCCGGCGGTCGAGCCGCCGCGCGGCGCCGAAGGGCCCGACGGCGCCCCCGAGGACGACGTCGATTGAGTTCGTCCGAGTACCGTCGGCTGGGGAAGTTCGCGCTCGTGGGCGCCGCCGGAGCCGTGATCGACTTCGCGGTTTTCAATCTGCTTCGGGTCGGCCTGGACGCGCCGCTGGTGGCCGCCAACATCCTCTCGGTCTGCTGTGCGATCGCGAGCAACTTCTACTGGAATCGTCGCTGGACCTTCGCGGAGGCGTCGGGGCGCGCCGTCACCCTCCCACTTACGCGGTTCGTCACGGTCAGTCTGATCGGTCTCGCGCTCAACACGGGCCTCCTCGTCCTCGGGGTGCGACTGTTGCCCGCCTGGCTGACCGAACCGTGGCGGGCGAATGTGGCCAAGGCGGTGGCGATCGGACTGGTGTTGATCTGGAACTACCTCCTCAATCGTCACTGGACATTCCGCCTGTAGCCCCGCATGTAACGTTCCCCCTCCCTGGGGATAGATGGGATGAGAGGAACGCATGATCGACTTCGACCAGCTCTACCGGGGCCACGCGGCTGACCTGCACAGATTCGTGCTGCACCTGAGTGGGGACGCCGTGCTGGCCGAGGATCTGGTCGCGGAGACGTTCATCCGAGTCTGGACGGCCCGGGACCGCGTCGAGTTGGCGACCGTGCGGGGGTATCTCTTCGCGATCGCACGCAATCTCTTCCTCAAGCAGCTCGAGCGACGTCGCCGAGAGGCGCCGTTGGAGGAAGCGGGCGAGCCGTCGACTCCCGACGACGCCGCGCGCTTCGACGCGGCGCGTGAACTGCGGGAAGTACTCCGCGATCTCCAGATGCTCAGCGAGATCGACCGGACCGCGCTGCTCCTGCGCGCGGAGGCCGATCTCCCCTACGACGAGATCGCCCGGATTCTGGGGATCAGCGAGACCGCCGCCAAGGTCAAGGTCCATCGAGCGCGACTGCGACTGGTCGCCGCTCGCGGGCGAAAGTCCGAAGAGAGAGGAACGCCGTGATGTCCGCACCGACCGATCCGACCAATCCGACCGATCCGACGACGCCGCTGGCCGATGACGTCCTGCGTGATCTCGTCTCGCTCTATCTCGCGGGCGAGGCGAGCGCCGGCACGATCGCACTGGTCGAGGCGCATCTACGCGAGCGGCCCGATCTCGCGCGCGAAGTCACGCAGAGTTCCCGACTGCTCGCGTCGGCGGGGGCGCCGGCGGGGGCGTCGGCGGGGGCTAGGTCGAGCCCGCCCTCGCCGCGTGAACCGGACCTGGTGGCGCTCGCGACGATGCAGATGCTGCTCCGTCGGCGGCAGATGTCGCTGGGGCTCGGCATCTTCTTGGCGCTGCTTCCGTTTTCGTTCTACTCGAACGGCGGACGGCCGTTGATCTTGATCCGCGAGTTACCCTGGCTGGCGGTTCCAATGTTCCTGGCGTCGGCCATCGCGTGGTGGATCTTCTTCCGTACGCGACGAAGACTGAGGGTCGCGGGATTCTAGGTCGCCTCCGCGACCGATTCCGCCTCGAGCATTCCCTCCGCTTCGCTCCGCTCCCGCGCGCGGACCGACCGCTCTGCGTTCGCCAGAGCGATCGGCAGGATGAAGGCGAGCGCCATCGCGAGGATCGAGACTTGCGGCATCCCCTCCAGCCGTCCGTTCTCCCCATCCGAGAGCATTCGCGCTGAGAGGAACGCGCCGATCGCGCAGGCGAAGTGCTGCGCGGCCGACTGCACAGAGAGATAGCCCGCACGCTCCTGCGGCAGCGGAATGCGCGTGGCGATCGTCCCGTTGGCGATGGCGCGCACGGTCATTCCGGTCATGAAGCCGACGAAGAGCACGGGAACCGGGACGAGACCGAGCGCGAAGCCGAGCGCCGCGACGGCGGCGACGAAGATCCACGTTCCGATCCAGGCCACCGGCGTCGCGCCCCGACGATCGACGGCGGCTCCGCCAACGCGCATCGTGATGAGACTGACGAGTCCGGCGATCAAGTAGAGCAGCCCGAGTCGCTCGCGCGGATAGCCGCCGTTGAATTGCACGTAGGCCGAGAGATTCGGGATGACGGTGAAACCGGCCATCATGTGCGAGGCGGAAGCGAGGATCGCCAGGCGCATCGGTGGACGCCGCAGGAAACCGATCCAGGGGAAGAGCGACGCGTGGGGCCCAGAGCGCAGGTGGCCGATCATGGGCGGCAGCAGCCACGCGGCCGCGATCAACGCGACGACTCCGAGACCGGCCACGGCGAAGAACGGCAATGGCCAACCGCCGAGGCGCGCCAACTCGAGTCCGGCGGGCACCCCGAGAATCGAGGCGATCGCGAACGCCCCCATCACGACGCCCAGTGCGCGCCCGCGCCGCTCGGGCGGCACGACATCGCTCACGATCGAGAGGGCGATGGCGGCGGCCGGGCCGCCGAACGCGCCGGCCAGGATCCGCGCGGCGATGAGTGAGGGCATGTCCCAGGCGAATCCGCCCGACGCCGTTCCCAGCACGAGACCGACGAGCGCCCAGAGCAGCGCCTTGCGACGGTCGAACCGGTCGAGCAGGGCCGCGCCGAGCAGTCCCGCTAGGCCCGCCGCCAAGGTGTACGCGCCGCCGATGTATCCAAGGTGCGCATTTTCGATCGCGAGCGACCGGGCGAAGTCGGGGCCGAGCGGCATCACCATCATGAAGTCGAGCACGTTGACGAACTGCACTCCGCCGATCAGGAGGAGGAGCGCGCGTTCGGAGATGTGGGTGCGCACTTCGAGCGGGTCCCTTCGCGACTGGGGCCGGTTGCCGGGGTGCAGAGCGAACGAGTAGCCTGTCGTGTCCGCTTCGATGGTCCTATGCGAGGAGGTCCGTTTGTCGCCAGCCCTCCCTGGAACCGGGCACGATAGCCCACGCACATCCGGTCCGCGGACCGGCCCGCGCGGCGTCGCGCGCGGCGCGCTCCTGATCCTTCCGCTGTTGCTGACGGGATGCGGCGGGTTCGGCGACGAGACCGTCGAACCGATCGACGAGACCCCCACTTGGGTAGGCGAGGTCTCCGTCCTCTTGGCTTCCAGATGCGCAACCTGTCATACGAGTCCACCGCGGAACGGCGCTCCCGCGGGATTCCGGTTCGACAAGTACAACCAGGCTGAACTGGGCGACGGGACACTGGGCGCGAGTGAGAAGGCGCCCCGAATCCTCGCGCGTGCGGTCAACAGCTCGGAGATGCCGTTCGGCGGTCCGCCCCTCTCCGGCGCCCAGAAGGACGTCCTGCGAGCGTGGATCGAAGGCGGAACGCCGTTCGCCCCGCCCGACCTCCGCTGAAATCTCGACGCGAGGAGACGTTTCGCATGCCCACCAGTTGGTCCAGCCCGAACCGCGCCAACGAACGGACCGCGGCGGCGATCAGCCTGATCGCGCTCTTGGGGATGGCGTCGACCGCGCGCGCCGTTCCTCAGTTCGCGGCGGAGGCGGCTTCGTCGTGCATCCGGTGTCACGGAGATCCCGGCGAGTGGCCGAATCCTGAGCTGAAAGAGCGAAAGTGCTCGTTGAGCTGCGGCGCCTGTCACGTCAATCCGACCGGCGGCGGAATGAAGAGCGAGGGCGGGCTCTACTACGGACGCGATCAACTCGCGGCGCGGGGTGCTCGCCCGACGAACGACTTCACCAAGCCGACCGGGGTCCCGCCGCCGGGCCATCCCGATCGATTCGCCGGGATGAACACCTTTCCTTTGCTGCAGGTCGGCGCCGACTTCCGCGCGATGGCATATTACACAGAAGAAGGCGACTCGACGAGTATATTTCCGATGCAGACGGAGGTCTCCGTCGCGGTGTCACCGTACAACCCGAAGGTCTTGAACAAGGGGCGGGTGACGCTGCTCGCGGCCGTGGCGGCCGAAGGGAGTACGCGGCTCACCTACGGCAACATTGTGAGCGACGACCAGTTCGACGACTGGACCGATCGGATCTACCTGAAAGAGGCCTGGGCGCTCTATCACGATCTGCCGTACCAGGCGTATCTGAAGGCCGGGAAGTTCCTGCCGCCGTTCGGACTCAGGCTCGACGATCACACCGCGTTCATCCGCCAGGAGCAGTCGTTCGACCACGAACGACAAGTGACCGGCGTGGAGATCGGCCTCAACCCGAACTATTTCTACGGACATCTGGCGGCGTTCGCGAACACCCCTTCGGGAAAGGCGCCGATCGTCGACGACTCCGGCGGAGGCGTCGCGCTGATGGCGGGCACGCGGCATCTCCTCTGGCAGGCCGGAGGACAGATGATGTACGAAGCGCGCGACGACTCGGACGACCTCTGGGTCGGCGCCAACTGGGGACTGAATCTCTTCGAGGTCGACTACGGCATGAAGGGACTGCAGCTCGGTCCGTTCACCTATCTGGGGGAGATCGATCTGCGCCGTCGCAAGTACGCGCTCGGCGGCATCGACGACACGAGCGGATTGGCCGCCTTCCACGAAGTGAACTGGCATCCTCGACGTTGGGTGCGGGTCCTCGGTCGCTATGACTGGATGGACCCGAATCTCGAGATCAGAGACGACCACCGTCACCGTTATACAGTCGGCGGTGTCGTCTATCCGCTCCCGTTCCTCGAGGTGATCGCGCAGTGGCGCTGGAACACCGAGCCGGACGCCATCCACGCGGACGACAACGACGGACTGCTCCAGGTCCACGTCTGGCATTGAGCGGCGAGCCGGCTGCGTTCGACCGTGCGGCGAGATCTTGCCGAGACTGCTGCTCGCGCTGCGAGCGGGGTGAGTCGTTCAGGCCCCCGACTCGTCTCCCTCGCCGAAATCAAAGAGGGGAGTCGAAAGGTAGCGTTCGCCGTGACTCGCGAGGACGGCCACGATGAGCTTCCCCGCATTTTCGGGACGTCGGCCGATCTCGTAGGCGGCATGCGCCACGCCGCCGGAGGAGATGCCGACCATCAGCCCTTCTTCGCGACAGAGACGACGAGCCATCTCGAACGATTGATCGTTCGTCACCTGATAGATCTCGTCGACGAGGTCGAGGTTCAGCACTTCGGGCACGAAACCGGCGCCGATCCCTTGGATCTTGTGCGGACCGGGCATCAACTCTTCTCCCGCCCGCGTCTGCGTGAGCACCGGCGAATGCGTCGGCTCGATCGCGATCGAGACGAGCGACGGGCGCTTCGCCTTCAGGACCTCGGTGCAGCCGGTGAGGGTGCCGCCGGTGCCAACGCCCGCGATGAAGAGGTCGACTTTCCCGTCGGTGTCGTCCCAGATCTCGAGCGCCGTCGTCTTGCGGTGGATCTCGGGGTTCGCCGGGTTCACGAACTGCACGATGATGATCGACTTCGGCGTCTCCTTCTGGAGTTCCTCGGCCTTGGCGATCGCGCCTTTCATCCCCTTGGCGCCCTCGGTCAGCACCAGCTTGGCGCCGAACGCGCGGAGGATCTTGCGGCGCTCCATCGACATGGTCTCGGGCATGGTCAAGACGAGCGGAATGCGCAACGCCGCGCAGACGAAGGCGAGGCCGATGCCGGTGTTGCCGGAGGTCGGCTCGATGACCGTCGTCCCATCCTTGATCAGTCCGCGATCGAGCGCATCACGCACCATCGACCAACCGATCCGGTCTTTCACGCTCGACATCGGGTTGAACGACTCCAGCTTGAAACAGACGTCGGCGCGCACGCCGAGAGCCTTGGCCAGGCGCGGAGTGCGCACGAGCGGCGTGCGTCCGATCGTCTCGAGCACGCTATCGTAGATCCGTCCCATCGACTTCCTCCCTCTCGGTCTCTAGATGCCTTCGCCGTGGCCGTAAGCGGCGTCGAAGATCTGTTTCTGTTTGGCGCGACTGGTGCGAGCGTCATTCAAGATGCGCTCGCCCGGCGCCGCGGACTCGATGACCCAGGTGTTGCCGCCCACGACCGCACCTTCGCCGATCACGGTCTTCCCGCCCAAGATCGTCGCGCCCGAGTAGATCACGACGTTGTCGCAGATCGTCGGGTGGCGTTTCGTGGTGCGGATGAGATTGCCCCCTTCGTCCTTCGGGAACGAGAGCGCTCCCAAGGTGACGCCTTGGTAGATCTTCACGCCGCGCCCGATGTGCGACGTCTCGCCGATGACGACGCCGGTCCCGTGGTCGATGAAGAACGACTCGCCAATCGTCGCGCCGGGATGGATGTCGATCCCGGTCTTCGAGTGCGCGTGCTCGGACATGATGCGAGGCAGGAGCGGGACGCCGAGCACGTAGAGTTCGTGCGCGATGCGGTGGATCGTGACCGCCTCGAGTCCCGGATAGGCGAAGACGATCTCGGCGAAACTCTTGGCCGCCGGATCGCCGTCCATCGCCGCCTGCACATCGAGCACGAGCAGGCGCCGCAACTCGGTCACCCGTCCGAAGAACGATTCGACCGCCGCGCGCGCCCAATCCTCGCAATGCCCGGCGAACTCGGGCGACTGCGGCGACACTCCTGCTTTCGGCGAGAGCTGATAGGCCAGCCGCACCTGCTCGTAGAGGATGGCGGCGACGTCGTCGAGGAGCGCGCCCACGTGGTACTCGACGTTCTCGCGCGTCAGGTGCTGCACGCCGAAGAACCCAGGGTAGAAGACGGCGAAGAGCATGTCGAGCGCGCGGATCGTCTCGGTCCGCGAGGGCAACGCGCGATGAGGATCGAGATGATGGGCCGGCGTGCGATCGCCGCGGTAGGTCCCCACGACGTCGCGCGTGATGTCCCTGAGTTGATCCGAGAGCGGATGACGCTTCATGAGGTTGGATCCTAGGCGGGCCGGCCCGCGGGTGCTAGTTTGCCGCGCGATTGGAGTTCCCTACCTTCCCCGCAGCCGCTCCTCGCAGAGATCGAGCCACTTGATCTCGGCCTCGGCCCGGAGGATCAGCGAGTCGAGCAGCAGGAGCCACGGCAACTCGCTCTCGTCGGCTCGAGTCTTGTGCGCCGTGTAGCGCTGGAGCCGCTGCATGGTGGCGAAGCGTTGGCGTTGGAGGATGTCGCTCACGTCGACCTGATCGGCGGCGACGGCCAGGAGGATCTTGATCGCGAGCTCGTCGCGCGAGGGGGCGTCGTCGACCGGCGCGGCATACCACTCGGAGAGCGCCTCGCGGCCCGCGGGGGTGATTTTCCAGTTCTGCCTCGGCCCCGGCTGATCGCCGTCGCTCTCGACCAGACCGTCGCGTTCGAGCCGGGCCAGCGTCGAGTAGACCTGCCCCACGTTCAGGGGCCAGGCGCCGCCGGTTGTCTTCTCGAAACTGGATTTGAGGCCGTAGCCGTGACTGGGCTGCTCCGCAAGGATCGCGAGCAGGCTGTTCCGGACGCTCATCGGACCCTCCTGCCGGCTAGATACTCAGTATGCAGGCCGACCGGGAGCGCCGCAACCGCAACTCTGGCGGAAAATTGCGACTGGAGTTGAGGTCGAATCCGCGACACCGCTCTACACTAGGGGGCCGCGTTCTCGACACCGCCAACCAGGAGAGGCCTCATGTCGCCAAGTCCATCCAGGATCGTCTTCTTCGCAGGATTCCTTCTCACCTCGAGCGCCGCCGCCGCGCTCGCCCAGGCGCCTCCGAAGATTCTGGAGTTTCCGGACGACCCGCCGGGAATCGCGGCGCAGCCGGTTCCGGGCGCACGGCCGGCCGAGCCGATCCGGTTCGGCGCGCACACCCTCGTGCAGATCAATGTCGACTCGAATGGGGCAAATATCCCCGGTGACGCGGCGAACGAGCCTTCGATCGCCGTCGATCCGTCGAACCGTCAGCGGATGGTGGTCGGATGGCGTCAGTTCGACACCATCGCGTCGAACTTTCGACAGGGCGGTGTCGGCTACACGACGGATGGGGGCCAGAGCTGGACCTTCCCGGGCGTGCTGACGCCCGGTCTCTTCCGCAGCGATCCGGTCATCTGCGCCGACGCGGACGGAAACTTCTACTACAACAGCCTGGAGCAAGACTTCACGACCGACGTCTTCCGCTCGAACGACGGCGGCGCCGTCTGGGGACCGGAAGTGTTCGCCCACGGCGGCGACAAGCAGTGGATGACGATCGACCAGACCGGTGGAATCGGCCGCGGCAACATCTACAGCTATTGGACCGAGAGCGTGAACTTCACGCGCTCCATCAACGGCGGCGACTCCTTCGCCAACCCGACGTCGATTCCGCAGCAACCGCAATGGGGAACGATGGACGTCGCGCCCGACGGCACGCTCTGGATCGTCGGCATCAACGGGAGCGAGCAATACGTCGTGTCGAAGTCGGTCGACGCCAAGAATCCGCTCGACCCGTCGCCGAGTTTCACGACGTCGTCGATCACCTTGGGCGGCGCGATCTCGTACTTCCAACCGCTGAACCCGGTCGGACTCCTCGGACAGCCGTGGATCGCGGTCGACCCTTCGAACGGACCGACCGCCGGCTATATCTACGTCCTCGGCTCGGTCAATCCGAGCGGGGCCGATCCGCTGAACGTCAACTTCATCCGCAGCACGAACGGCGGATCAACCTGGAGCGCGCCGATCAAGGTCAACGATGACACGGGAACGAGCGCCTACCAGTGGTTCGGGACCATGTCAGTTGCGCCCAACGGCCGCATCGACGTCATCTGGAACGACACACGGAACACGGGAGTGTCGAACCTGAGCCAGCTCTTCTATTCATTCTCGACCGACGGCGGCCTCACCTGGTCGGTCAACGAGCAGTTGAGCCCAACCTGGAACAGCCTCGTGGGATGGCCGAACCAGCAGAAGATCGGCGACTATTGTCAGATGGTCTCGGACAACGTCGGCGCCAACCTCGCGTGGCCCGCGACGTTCAACGGTGAACAGGATGTCTACTTCGTCCGCATCGGTGAGTTCGACTGCAACGGGAACGGCATCGGCGATCTCCAGGACATCGCGAACGGCGCGCCCGACAGCAACCTGAACGACATCCCCGATGAGTGCGAAGGGATCACGAGCGACGTGGCCGAGACGACGGCGCCGCTCGGCGCCCTCTCCAACCGTCCGAACCCGTTCCGGAAGTCGACCGAGATCGAGTTCCGGATGCCGGCCGCCGGCGCGGCCCGTCTCCAGATCTACAACCTGGCGGGACAACTCGTCCGCACGCTCGACCATGCCGATGCGCAGGCGGGCCCGAACCGCACGACCTGGGACGGGGCGGATGAGCACGGCCAGGCGGTCGAATCCGGAATCTACTTCTGCCAGCTCGACGCCAACGGAGTTCGGCAAACGCAGCGAATGTTGCTGCTGCGATAACCGTCCGACAGAACGGAACCCTTGCCGAGATGACTCCAGCTCCTTTGTCCTTCGCCGTTTCGTTGTTGCTCGGAGTCGCACTCTCGGCCGTTCACGACGGGGCGGTGTTCGCACAGACGCCGCCCCGCACGTGGAATCCGTCCGCCAAGGAGAGCCCCGAGCCGTACGGCTACGACGTCTATACGGCTCCCGATCTGCCGCTCGGAATCGTCGACCCGAACGATCCGCCCGCGGTTCTGACGATCGCGGCCCCCGCGGATCCACGCTTGGCCGCGCTCGGCGTCGTGACAAACGTCGACCGGACTTCCTATACATGGTACGGGACGATCTTGGTCACGGCCGACGTGCTGAGTGATGGCTTTCCGGCCGCGGATTGCGACTCCGTCGTCGTCATCTCGGCCGCGAACCCGCGCGTCCGCGCGCATCTGGCGGACGATGGCGCCGCGCCCGACGCCACCGCGGGAGACGGCCGCTACAGCGGATTCTTCGAGATCGGGGCCGGTGAGGGAGAGGCGCGCCCGACGGGGAGCTACTCGGTGACGGCGACCGCTCACCGTGCAGTAGACATCGGGAGCGACGCGTCACCAGCCTTCTCGTTGTACAGCGTGCGGCGCTGGACGGGGATCACGACCGGAGCGCTCCCCGACGTTTCCGATGACTACACGGCGTTCTTCGTCACGTCGAACGGCCCGGGCGCTGGGTATCACCACGAGATCCGCGACGTCGGTCTGGTCCGCTCGACGTCGGTCACGAACGCGCAGATCCGGATCCCGATCTTGCCGCTCGCGAACGAGATCAGCGGCGTGACGGTCTCGGGCAGCGGCGTCTCGAATGTGACCGTGATCGACAACGTGATCGCGTTCGACTGTGACCTCTCGTCCTCGACGGTGAAGCGGGTCACGATCGAATTCGACGCTCCGAGCGACCTCGCCGCCAGCCGCATCGATCGCTACCAGACCGGGGACATCGGTCTGCGTGACTTCCGCAACGGCTACATGATCTGGAATCGGTACATCTCCACGGCGATCCTCGGGTCGGGCTTCAGCTCGCCGCACGGTCCGGGCTGCATCGTCGATCTCCACGCCACCGACCTCGTGAACGGAGATTCGCACACGCTCGATTGCATGGAGCGCGTCGCCGTCCATCTCGACAACGCGGCCGACAACGACGGCACGGGGAGCTATCAGAGCAACATCAAGTGGGGCGGCGACGCTCTCTCGTGGCTGACTTCCGCCGAGTTGGGATCGCTCGTCTTCGACTTCGTTTCCGGAGGGAACTACGGACTGCAAGACCAGGTCGCGGTCGAGCGTCGCGTGGAGTTCTCCGCGGAGAGCCGCGCCTTCGAGCATCGGTACGTCGTGCGCAACATCGACGACGTGAGTCACGACTTCGATTTCGTCTGGGGCCGAGAGCAGTGGCTCTACAGCAGCGCGCCCGGATCGGATCGTCAGGAGGACGACCGCGGCTTGTTGCCGAACGACCCGGCATCGTATGGCGGCGAGCACCGCTTCACTCCGGCCCAGATCGACGGCAATTGGTTCGCCGCCTTCGACCAGACGTCGTTCTACTCGATTGGCGTGATCTTCCCGGAAGAGACCGAAGACGCGATGCCGGCGTACGCACACCTCTTGTGCGATCCGGCGCTGGGCAACTTCACCGGCGAGTATCCGATCAATCCCTCGGGTAGCTGCTCGGACATGCCCAATCTCTTCTTCGAGAAACGATTCGGCGTACTCGCGCCCGGTGCGGAGGCTTCGTACACGTTCCACATGTGGGGCGGCTACGGCCTCGATCGGCAGGAGCTCACCGATCTCATCTGGCAGGACGCCGACGCGATTGCCGGCGGGGTCGTCGCGGTGGACGAGACCGAAGGCGGCGTGTCGCTCGGACTGCGCGCTCGACCGATGCTCACGTCGACCACGCCCAACCCGTTCACGAGTTCGGTCCGAATCGGATTCGAACTACCCGCAGCGGCGCGAGCGCGACTCACGATCTATGACGCGCGGGGGCGTCTGGTCGTCGACTTGGTCGACGACATCCTTTCGGCTGGACATCACACCGCCGACTGGAGTGCCGCCACCAACTCCACGACGCCCCTCCCGAGCGGCGTTTACTTCGTACGTCTGGAGGCGAACGGCGAGCACGCCTCGCGCAAACTGCTCGTGCGCCGGTGAGACCAGCAGCATCTCCTCCGACGTGGGACCCCGTCCGATGATCTACTCGTTCGTTTCCATGACGGAGGAGAAGTTGATGTCGAAGCTCTGGAACCCTCTGTTCGCGTCCGCGCTCTGCTGGCTGACGCTCACCGCGGTGGGATGCGGAGGCGACGACGGTCCCACCGATCCCGGCGACCCGGATCCGCCGTCGAACAACGTGATGACCGCGACGGTCGATGGGCAACCGTGGGTCGGAGTGACTTCCACGCTCTCCGCCGAGACCGATCCCGACATCGCTGGCGGATACGTCCTTCGAGGAACGCACAATCCCGGCATCGGGAGCTTCACGATCGACCTCGAGCTGTACAACATCGACGCGCCCGGGGCCTATCCGCTCGGAGTGAACCCGACCATCTTCGGCGGCGCCGCCACCTACATCACCACTTCAGGCGCGGCGTGGCTGACCCCGCAGTCCGGCGCGGCGGGCGAGATCACGGTGACCACTCTGAGCGCCGGCCGGATCAAGGGGACGTTCAACTTCTTCGCGATTCCGCTGGCCGGAACTCCCGCCAACGGCGTTCACAACATCACGAATGGCGCGTTCGACTCGGCGATCGAAGGGTCGGCGACGCCGGTGCCCGACGACATCGGCAGCAAGTTCAGTGGGAGCGTGAACGGCCTGTTCTACAACGCCTCGTATGTCGCCCTGACGCAGAATGGAGACGACTTCGTCCTGAACACGACGACGAATTCGTACTCTGTGACGTTCTATCTCACCGACGCGCCCGGACCCGGAACCTATCCCCTCACTTTTGAGCCGCCGATTCGAACGGTCATCGTCAACGCGGGGAGCGACGCGCCCGCCGGCGTCAACTGTTGCTGGGGACCCTCGCTCGCGGATAGCGGCGCGATCGTGATCACCAGCTTGTCGTCCGAACGAATGATCGGAACGTTCTCGATGACCTTGGCCCCGCGGGCCAAAACGCCCGCCACCACGCCATTGGTCATCACGAACGGATCGTTCGACGCGGGTTTCGGCGTGCCGTGAGACGCTACGCGCGTCGCGCGCGGAATTCCGCCATCAGTCCGACCAGCGCGCGCACCGACTCGAGCGGAACCGCGTTGTAGATCGAGGCGCGCAGGCCGCCGACGGAGCGATGGCCCTTGAGGCCTTCCATCGACGCGGCGGCGGCTTCCTTCAGGAACGCCTTCTCCAATTCCTCGTTCGGGAGACGGAAGGTCACGTTCATGCGGGAACGGCTCTCGGGTTGCGCGTGGCCCTGATAGAAGCCGCCCGAGCTATTGATGGCGTCGTAGATCAACGCGGCTTTTTCTTCGTTGCGACGCGCCGCGGCTTCGACACCGCCCATTTCGCGGACGTGCTTCGCGACGAGTCCCACCATGTAGATGGCGAAACATGGCGGCGTGTTGAGGAGCGAATTCTGCGCGGCGATCTTCTTGTACTGGAAGATCTCGGGCAGGTCAGCGCGGCAGTTTTCCAGCAGATCCTTGCGGATGACGATGACGGTGACGCCGGCGGGGCCGAGGTTCTTCTGAGCGCCGGCGTAGATCAGCGAGTAGCGCGCCGTGTCGATGGGGCGGGAGAGGATGTCGGAGGACATATCCACCACGAGCGGTACTCCGCTCGTGGCGCCGCGTTCTAGAGTCGGCTCGGTCACAAATTGGGTGCCGTAGATGGTGTTGTTCGAGGTGACGTGGAGGTAGGCCGAACCTTCCGTCGCGCGGACGATCCCGCCCGACGGGACATGATCATGCCCACTCCCCGCGCTCGTCCAATTCTCTCGCGCATCCCCCAGCCGCTTCGCCTCGGCCCACGCGATCTCCGCCCAACTCCCGGTCACCACGTACTCCGCGAAGCGCCCGGCCGGCAGTAGATTCATCGGCACGAACGCGAACTGCGCGCGCGCGCCGCCTCCCATGAACAAGATCTGATGCGAGTCGCCGGTCCCGAGCAGCGCGGCGAGATCGTCGATCGCCTCTTGGTGGATCCGCTCATAGACGCCGCCGCGGTGGCTCATTTCCAAGACGGACATGCCGGCGCCCTGGTAGTCGACGAGATCGCGCTGCGCCTGCTCCAGTACGGGCAGCGGCATGGCGGCGGGGCCGGCGTTGAAGCTGTGGACGCGAGCGGTCATCGGGCGAGACTTCCTTTCACTGAAGCAGGTCGGCGATCCCCGGAAGCAGCGGCTTGGTCGAGAAGGTCTTGAGGGCGAAGTTGCTCCCTTCGCCGACGCGACAGACGAAGAGATCTCGCATGTGGCGCATGAGGCCGAACTCATCGAGGCAAGCCACGCCGCCGCAGATCTCCATTCCTTCGATGAGCAGATGCGAAGCGCGACGGCTGCACTCGATCTTCACCTTGGCGGCCGACTCGCGAGCCATCTTGTCGGCGTCGTACTGACGAACCAGGTGGATCAGCCAGGTCAGACCCGACTCCAACGCGATGTCCATATCCAGGAGGACATCCTGCACCCGTTGGAAGCGGCCGATGGGGCGCTCTTCGAATTGGATGCGCTCCTGCGCGTAGCCGCGGCACTTGTCGAGCGCGAAGGCGAGTGAGGCGACCGAGAGCGCCGCGATGAAGAGACGTCCGCCGTTCAGCGTCGTCACCATCACCTTGAAGCCTTGATTGACCTCACCGAGCACCGCATCGGCCGGCACTTCCACGTTGTCGAACGCGATCGATCCGGTCGACGACTGCAGCCAGACCTCTTTGCCTTCCATCTCTTGGTAGTGCACGCGCGGGTCGTCCATCGGGACGATGAAGCAAGTCGACCGTTGAGCCGGCTTCCCTTTGGGATCAGTCAACGCGTGGACGACGACGTGACTGGCCCAGCGCGCGTTGGTCGACCAACATTTCTCGCCGCGGATTCGCCAGCCGGTCTCGGTGCGCGTGGCGGTGACCTCGGGGCTGGCCGCGTCGGAGCCGCGGCCCGGTTCGGAGAGCCCGAAGACGAACATCTGCTTGCCCGCGGCCAGGCCGGGCAGATGTCGCTGCTTCTGTTCCTCGGTCCCGAAGAGCTGGAGGGGCTTGGTGCCCAGCGATGACGCCGCCCCCGGCGTGATCGCGACGCTCTGGCTGTGATAGCCCAACGCCAATCCCATCAGCACCAGGTCGAGATGCGACCCGCCCTGTCCGCCGTACCGCTCGTCGACCGTGAGACCGAAGAGACCGAGGTCGCCCATGGCCGCGATCGCTTCGTCCGAGACGAGCTGATGCCCGCGCTCCCATCCCAGCATTCGCGGAGCGATCTGGCGGTCGCCGAAGTCGCAAACGGCGCGGTAGAAGTCGAAGCGCTCGGTCTCCAGCAGCGGCGCGAGGTGCTCATCGATTCGACGGGGCATTCGACCTCCAAGACCCAAGGCTCAGTCCGCGATTCAGAAGCAAGCCGACAGTGTAATCGGCCGAACTCGGCTCGACCAGCAGCCTGCGGTTCGCTGATTCTCGTCTGGCGTCGGCCGCCTCCCTCTGTTTGGATGCCCGAGGCCGATTCGACCGAGGAGACGAGCTTGCTTTCGAGACCGCCGACTTTTGCGCGCACAGGGATGGTGGTGGCGTCGCATCCGGCGGCGGCGGCGGCCGGTCGAGACGCGCTGCTCGCCGGCGGATCGGCGGTAGACGCGTTGGTCGCGGCCGGCGCGGTGCTCGCGGTGGTCGAACCCGGCGCCAGTGGACTCGGCGGCGATGCGTTCTTCTTGGTGCACGAGCCGGGGCGCGACGTCATCGCGGTGAACGGCAGCGGCGCGGCGCCTGCGACCCTGACCCGCGATCGATTCGGCGGAGCCTCCACGGTTCCGGTGCGAGGGACGCTCTCCGCCACGACGCCGGGATGCGTCGCCGCCTGGAGTGAGGCGACGCAACGCTTCGGACGTCTCGCTTGGGCCGACCTCTTCGCGGCGGCGATCCGCGAGAGCGAAGGATTCCCGGTTTCGATGCAGCTCGCGCGTGGGCTGCGGGTGCAGCGGGCGTTGCTGCAGTCGGACCCTGGGCTCGGCGCGCTGTTTCTCCGGGATGGGGAGCCGCTCTCGAGTGGGAGCGTCTGTCGGCCGCGCGCGCTGGGGGGGAGTTTGCGGGCGATTGCGAGTGAGGGGGCGGCGGCGCTGTATGGCGGAGGTGTGGGACGGGCGTTGTGTGAGGGGGTGGGGAAGCTGGGGGGAGTGTTGGGGGAGGGGGATCTTGTTGCGCACGCCACGCTCGTTCGCACAGCGATCTCGATCGAGAGTCGACAGGCGCTTCAGGGGGTGAGCGACGCGCCCGGAACGGGCGCGACGCTTCATGAACAACCTCTTCCCTCCCAAGGGATCGTCTTGCTTCTGGAAATCGGAATCATCGAAGCGTTGGAGAGCGCGCGGCCGGCGCAGCATCCATGGGAAGAGATGCACCGGCAGATCGAGGCGAAGCGGCTCGCCTTCGCGCTGCGCGACGCGCTACTCACCGATCCGGCGTTTCTGCCGGTCGATGAAGCAGAGCTGACGGCGGCGTTGCTCGATCCGGCGTTGCACCGAACGCTCGCCGCGCGCGTGGGGAACAAGGCGATGGCGGACGATTCGGTCGCGGACGCGGCGCTCTCCGCATTCGAAGAGAGAGCGGGGCGCGAGATCCTCGCTGAGTACGTCGCGACAGGGTATCAGCCGCGCGGCGCGACGCGTTCGGGACCCGACACGACCTACCTCTGCGCGGCCGATGCGAACGGACAGGTGGCGGGTCTGATCCAGAGCGTCTTCTATCCCTTCGGCTGCGGCGTGCTCGAGCCGGAGACGGGGATCTTGCTCAACAACCGAGCGGTCGGCTTCTCGCTCGAGCCGGAGCACATCAACCGCCTCGAGCCGGGCAAGCGCACGCTGCATACGCTCAACTCGTATCTGATCACGGCGGGCGGCCACGCGCGGTTCGTCGGCGGCACTCCGGGCGGCGACAACCAGGTGCAGACGAATCTGCAGATCTTGCGGCACCTGAGCGTGGGTGGATGCGCGTGGCCGGGGCCGGCGCCGATGACGCCGAACAAGTGGTCGCAGGCGCGGCTGCCGCGCGAACTGACGAGCGCCAATCGCGCCGCCGCCATGGCCCGCGCGCTCGAGGCGCCGCGTTGGCGTCACGATCCCGATGGCGTCGTGCGCATCGAGGGACGCGTGCCGGCGGAGATCCGTCGCCGTGTCGAGCGGCTCGGTCACCGTTGCATGCGTGTCGGTCCATGGGAAGGCAGCGGGTACGTGCAGGCGATTCAAGTCACACGCGACGGCGAAGCCGGCCGCGTGTTGATCGGAACAACCGACCCCCGAGGAGAAGGCGCCGCGCTGGGACTCTGATCAAGACTCCACCACCTCCCCACTCCCCACGAACACCAGACAACTCCGCACTTTCCCCCGCCAGAGCGACTCCACCGCCTCCCGATAGAGCTGCATCTGCGACCGATACCGCTCCGCGCGCGCGGGCGCCGCGGCGGGCGCGATATCGTCCGTCTTCCAGTCGATCACGATCCATCCATCGGCGGTCGGAAAGAGACAGTCGATCCGGCCCTGGATGAGCGCCCACTCCTCGTCGAGTAACCGTTCGGCTTCGGGAGAACCGGCATCGGGATGCGCAGACCAGTGAGCGGCGAGATCGGCTCGCTCGGCCAACAGACGTCGCAGGGGCCAGCGGAGTGAAAACGGGGCTTCGCGCTCGAGACTGCGCGCGGCTGCTGCCGCGCGCAGGTCATGACCGAGGGGAGTCTCGAAGAACGCGACGATGCCGCGCTCGAGTCGCTCCACCGACGGTGCGCCGCCCCACCACGGCTCTTGCTTGAAGCGCCCGAGTTGGTCGGCGATCGACGGCGCGGAGAGGGTGAGATCGAGTCGGGCGAGTGCTTCGTGGTAGCGAACGCCGCGCAACCGGCGTTCCACCGACGAATCTCTCTCACTCGGCAGCCATGGCATCGCTCCGTCCAGTCGATCCGCGCGGACCTCCGGCAATTCATCGCCCTCGCGTTTGAACTCTGTCACCCAGTACTTGCCTCGGAGGTCGGGGAGCGCGAGGAGGGATGACGCGACGGACCGGCGGGAGAGGCGCGCGGAGAGGACTTCCTGAAGCGCGTGGGACAACGTCGTCTTGGGACGAGACTCAGTGAGGGGAGAGGCGGGAAGAGGCGCCGCGCCTGGGGGCGCGGCACTGCTCAATGACGCCAGCGAGTGCCAGTGGCCTTGGAGTGGGAGCCCGGATGCTTGGCGAATGTCGGGAGACAGGTCGGACGCGTCGGACGCGTCCGACCTGTTCCAGGACACCGCTCCCATGATCCAAGGCAGCGCGCATCGGGCCGCGGCGGCCCGATGCGCGCGTAACGCCTGCGGCTCGTCACCCGCATCCCACGGCGGCTCCTTGGCCTCCGCGAAGAGCCAGAGTCGCTGCTTGGCCCGCGTCAGCGCGACGTAGAGGATGCGCGCTTCTTCACGGCGGCCCGAGCGCTCTTGCTGCCAGGCCAGCGTGCGGCGCGCGAACGTATCGCGGCGCGACCAACGTTGCGGATCGAAGGCGGGCAGACCGATCCAGTCGCGACCAACGCGGAAGTGCGCCTCGAGTCCGCGTCCGCCTTGGAAAGTCCAGGCCAGACGGGGCAACACGACGACGTCGAACTCCAGGCCCTTGGCGCCGTGCATCGTGAGCAACGTGACGGCGTCGCTCACATCGGTCGCGGAGGTGAGCGACTTCGTGGTTCCGCGCTCTTCCATGGAACGCAGCCGCGCCAGAAAGCCGCGGAGCGACGGCCCGCGCTCCCCTTCGTAGACGCGCGCGAGCTGCACCATCCGCTGGAGCAGCGCACGCTGGCGAACACCGCCGCTCTGCGCCAGGAGCAGTCGCTCGAACTGAGTCTCTTCGATCCGCTCTTCCAGGAAACGCCCCAGCTCGATCTCTTGCTCGCGCCGCCGCCAGCCGATCAGCTGCTCCAAGAACGCGCGCAGCCGCTTGCCTGGCGCCACGCCGAGCGCGGGCGCATCCGCGTCGACCTCTCCCGCCCAATGCAGCAACCGAGCTTCCGGTGAATCGCCTTCCTCGTCGGCCGAAGGCGGCAACAACGGTCCGGCGGCGAGCGCGGCCGCGTCGACGAAGGCGGCGCCGATCGTCGCATCGAGGAAGGTCTGCGCCTTCGGACGCGCGAGTCGGATGCGCAACAGATCGCTATCACCGAGGCGCACGAGCGGCGAACGCAAGACCGCGGCGAGCGCGACATCGTCGCGCGGATTGTCGATGACCGAGAGCAGCGCATGGAAGTCGCGCGGTCCCGACTCGTCGAGCAGGCCGCGACCGGAGGCCAACCCGACCGGGATGCCTTGCGCCTCGAGCGACTCCCGCAGATCGGACATGGCCGCCGAGCTGCGCACGAGGATGCCGACGCGCCGCCAGCTCCGATCTTCGGTCGACGCGTCGCCTCGACGCCACTCGAGCAGTCGGCGTCCGATCGCGATCGCCTCGCGCCGCGCGGGAGAGAGCGGCTCCAGATCGGGCGGCGTGGCGTCGCTGCGCTGCTCGACCAAGTGCAGCTCGACCTCCGGCGCCTTCTGCTCCGGATCGGCCGGCTCGAGTCGCTGCTGCGTGTAGGCCGAGCCGATCGTTTCCGCGTCGAACAGCCGCTCGAAGATGCGATTGACCAGCGAGAGGATCGGCGGCGCGCACCGATGGTTGCGCCGCAGCGGGATCACGAGCGAACCCTCACCGGGCGGAGGCGACGCCGGATCGAGGAGCGCGATCCCCGCCCGCGCGCGCGCCAGGAAGACCGAAGGATCGGCCAACCGGAACTCATAGATCGACTGCTTCACGTCGCCGACGCGGAAGCTCGCGCCCGGCCGCGTCAGTTGCGCGAGAATCCGCTCCTGCAGTCGATTCACATCTTGGAACTCGTCGACCAACACCTCGTCGAACCGCGAGCGCCAGGCCGCGCCCGCCTCACTCTCCAGGAATCGCAGCGCGCACAGCTCCAGGTCGGAGTAGTCGAGGAAACCCTGCCGATCCTTGAATCGCTGGTAGCCTTTCTGCGTCTCTCGAGCCACCGCCACGAGCACAGCGATCGATCGCTGTTCCTGGCGAGTCTCCTCCACCAGCGCGCTCGTTCGCAGCGGAAGCGCGCGGAACCAGAAGCTGCGAGAGCCGGATCGGAGCATGTCCTTGAGCGCCTCCGCGGCGCGGTCCACCCAGGGACTGGCTCCCTTTGCTCCGCGGGGTAACGACCCCGGGTCGAACCAGAGTCCGCGCTTCTTATCGCTCACATCGTGATCGGCCAGGCCAGCGGCCCGTATCTTCGCAAAGAACTTCTGCTGTGCTTCTGGGGTGGCGAAGTCCTCGCGCCGAACCGACAGGAAGAATCTGGCCGCAGCCGGATAGCTCTTGGGCTTGTCTGAGTCAGGCAGAACCGAAGCGATCTCGGTCGCCAACGCCATGGCGGCTTGCCATTCGCGCCACGCGTGATCGACGAAGGCGTCCCACCACGGAAGTCGGGTCACGTCTTCGGGCGGCTCGGCCAGAAGTCGCTGCAAGTAGCCCTCGGGATCCTCCGTCGCGCGCGCATAGGTGAGCAGCTTGCGCACGATCTCGCGCAGCCGTTCACCCCCGCTGTCGTATCCCGCCATGTCGACCAGACGGCGAAACGTCTCGCCGTCCTCGGTCTCGAGGCCATACCAGCGATGGAAGACCAGTCGAAGCGAGTCATCCCACGCTTCGTCTCCCGCGGTCTCGTCGAGGATGCGGAAGCCGGGATCGACCTCCGCCTCGACGAACGACTCGCGCAAGAGCCGCGCGCAGAAGGCGTGCAGCGTCGAGACCCAGGCGCGCGGCAGGGCCGGCAAGAGCGAGCGCAGCGTCGGATCTCTCGCGACCTCGCTGTAGATGCGCCCGCGCATCTCGCTGGCGGCTTTCGTCGTGAACGTGACCACGAGCAGGCGTTCGACGCCGCGCGCGGGATCCTGGCGAAGCCGCCGCAGGATGCGACGCACCAGCACGCTGGTCTTTCCGGTGCCCGCGCCGGCCGCAACCACCAGATCGCGGCCGTCGATCTCGATCGCCGCTTGCTGGAACGGATCTGGAACGAAGTCGGGCGGGCGGCGCGCGTTCATGACAACGACTCCAACTCTGGAACGTCCGACATTCCTTCCGGAGCTTGCTGGCGCGTGGGATCGACGCCGCGCCGAAAACGACAGACCGCGGCATACTCGCAGTTCACGCAGGGCAGTTTGCCGCGAGGCGCGAACGGCTTCGCTTCGACCCACCCTTTCATCCATGACGCGGCGTAGTGGCGCAGGTGCTCGGTCCCGGTGGAGAGCAGATCGTCGAGCTCCGCCGCTCCGGCCAGTCGCTGGCTCGTCGCTCGCTTGCCCGGAACGATCAGCGCCTCTGGATCGAACGCCTCCGCCTCGTCCCCGATCAGGAACCCGTGGGCCTTGATCTCAGGTTTCGAACCGCCGTCGCCGCCGAGTTCTTCGGTCCGCACCGTCGGCTGCGCCGGCACGTACAGCCCGCCCGCCGGCGTCCATTCGAGTTTCTGGCGCACATACAACAGGTACGCCGCCAGTTGAAGGTCGACCCCCGATTCCAGCTCGCGACGAGCGCCCTGTTTCTCTCGCAATTTGTAGTCGATGACCATCGCGTGCGTGACATCGCCGACGGTGCGAATGTCCACGCGATCGATGCGTCCCTCCAGTTCGAGTTTGCGCTCGGCATCGATCGGAAAGACGAGCGGCGATCCGACGCGCGGCCCGAACGCGAACTCGACCTCGCCGATGGTGAACTGCGAGCCGTTCAGCCGCTCCGCTTCGACGCGGAGGAATCGCTCGAGCGACCGTTCGACACGACTCAAGCGGTGGAGACTCGCCAAGTCGGCGCGAAAGGCGAGGAAGCGCGGCTCCAGCGTGAGTCGCTCCAGGGTCGCGTGGAGCCGTTCGCTCCAGGCGGCGAGATCGCGCGGGAGCGACGCGCGCGGCGCCAGGATCCGCTCCAGCGCCGAGTGCACGAGACTGCCGATCTCGAGCGGCGTGACCTCGGACTCCGGCCGCGCCTCGAGCCTCAGCAGCCGCGACGCGAATCCCTGGAAGGGACACTGCGCATGTTGCTGCAGGCGACTCACACTCGCCACCAGCGTGTCGCCCCTGAGGAGATACGGCAGCAACTCGCTGTCCAGCCAGGGCGGCTGGAGATGCGCGAGTGATTCCCGCGCGGCGGCGGCGATCGCCGTGCTCTCGTGCAGCGCGCTGCTCTCGATCAGAGGCTCCGCCAGCACGAGGTCGTCTTCCAGGAGCAGCCGCTCGACTATCTCCTCAGAGGCCTGGAGCGCCTCGATCGGCAACGCCTCCGGAATGAACGCGACGAAATCTCTACGCTCTACGCCGAGCGTCCGCTGCGCCTCGGTCACGAAGAGCGAGTTCGTCAGCTCGCCGCCTCCCTCTTCACTCATGCGCCAGGTGAACAGCGTCCGCTCGGACGCGCGAGTGGCCGCTATATAGAAGAGGTACGCCTCTTCGGATTGCTGTTCGCCGGCGGTCGGCCCGAGCGGCAGGCCGATCTGGGAGAGGACGGCGCGATCGTGATCGTTGAGGATCGGACCGTCGGCCACCACGCGGGGAAACTGTTCGTCATTCAAGCCGCCGACGATCGCGAAACGGATCCCTTCCAGTCGGCTCCGTTGGATGTCGCCGACGGTGACCTGGTCGAGTCCGTGCGGCGCCACTCCGAGTCGCGTCGCGGCCAATCCCTCGCGCACCGTGCGGGCGAACTCCTCCAGTCCGATCGGGAGCGGTCCCCAGAGCGACGCCGCCTCGCCCAGCAGCCGCGAGATCGCAGCGGAGACCTGCGCGCTCCAGCCGTCGTCATCAGCGGGCGAAGCAGCGGGCGAAGCAGCG